>Ga0182030_10016757_pt1 | contig 14227 bp, 12 predicted proteins | sample 812S3MmetaG_FD_121299 | JGI IMG/M metagenome (GOLD analysis project Ga0182030, IMG submission 121299) | Permafrost microbial communities from Stordalen Mire, Sweden - 812S3M metaG (Illumina Assembly) | ecosystem: Environmental > Terrestrial > Soil > Wetlands > Permafrost | place: Sweden...
AGCCAGATCGACAACGTCTCGCCCAACCTGGGGCAGAACTACATCATCGACAGCTTCATGGTGGTGGTGTTCGGCGGCGTCGGCAATTTGTGGGGCACCGTAGTTGGAGCGATGACACTGGGCGTCGTCAACAAATTCCTGGAGCCGGTGGCCGGCGCCGTGCTGGGCAAGATTGTCGTGCTGGTCTTGCTGATCCTGTTCATCCAGCGCCGGCCACGCGGCATGTTCCCGCTCAAGGGACGGGCGGCCGAGGCATGATGAAACCCGACCGCACGGTATGGATCACGCTGGTGCTGCTGATCGGCGGCACAGTGTTGCTGGCCGCGTTGAACCTGGGCACCGCGCCCACATCGGCCCTGCATATGCCGACCTATGTCATCGCGCTGGTCGGCAAGTATCTGTGCTACGCGATGCTGGCGCTGGCCGTCGATCTGGTCTGGGGATTTGCCGGCATTCTGTCGTTAGGCCATGCGGCGTTCTTCGCGCTGGGTGGCTATGCGATGGGCATGTATATGATGCGCCAGATCGGCACGCGCGGCGTGTACGGCAATCCTATCCTGCCGGACTTCATGGTGTTCCTGGGCTGGGATCATCTCCCCTGGTATTGGTACGGCTTCGATTGGTTCGGCTTCGCTGCGCTGATGGTCGTGCTGGTGCCTGGCGTCCTGGCCTTGGTGTTCGGCTACCTGGCGTTCCGCTCGCGTGTCACCGGCGTCTATTTGTCGATCATCACGCAGGCGCTGACCTACGCATTGCTGCTGGCATTCTTCCGCAATGATATGGGCTTCGGCGGCAACAACGGCCTGACCGACTTCAAGGATTTGCTGGGCTTCCCGGTGCAGGCAGAGTCCACACGCTGCGGCTTGCTGGTGCTGTCGGCACTGTTCCTGTGCGGGCAGTACTTGCTCGCACGCTTCGTCGTCACGTCACGCTTTGGCAAAGTGCTGATCGCCGTGCGCGATACCGAATCCCGCACGCGGTTTCTGGGCTATCGCCCTGAGTCGTACAAACTGGTGGTGTGGGTGTTGTCGGCAATGATGGCCGGCATCGGCGGCGCGTTCTACGTGCCGCAGGTCGGCATCATCAACCCGAGCGAGTTCGCACCTGGCAACTCGATCGAAGCGGTGATTTGGGTCGCGGTCGGCGGCCGCGGCACGCTCGTGGGCGCCATCCTCGGCGCGATGCTGGTCAATCTCGGGAAGACCTGGTTCACCAGTGCGTTGCCGGAAATCTGGCTGTTCGCGCTGGGTGCGCTGTTCATCTTCGTTACGCTGTTCCTGCCGAAGGGACTGATGGGTGTGTTCGCCCCGCGGGTGCGCATCGTGCCGGATGAGCCGGCAATCGAACCACCTGTCGGCGAAGCGCACGAGGTCACGGGATGAGCGAGCGCGGCACCAATACGCTGCTCTATCTCGATGGCGTCACGGTCAGCTTCGACGGCTTCCGCGCGTTGAACGCTCTGTCGCTGGTGCTGGAACCGGGCGAGATGCGCGCGGTGATCGGCCCGAATGGCGCCGGCAAGACGACGATGATGGACGTCATCACCGGCAAGACCCGCCCCGACACCGGAAAGGTCGTGTTCGGGCCTGACACCGATCTGACCCGCCTGGACGAGCCGGCGATCGCGGCCTTGGGCATCGGGCGGAAATTCCAGAAGCCGACCGTGTTCGAGCCGCACACCGTCTGGGACAATCTGTTGTTGGCGCTGGCCGGCGACCGCAAGCCGCGCTTCACCCTATGGGCGCGTGAAACGCCGGCCGAACGCGAGCGCATCGAGGCGATCCTGACCACCATCCGCCTGACCGAGCATCGCCATCGCCGCGCCGCTGACCTGTCGCATGGCCAGAAGCAGTGGCTGGAAATTGGCATGCTGCTGGCACAGGAACCGCAATTGCTGCTGGTCGATGAACCGGTGGCTGGCATGACTGACGCGGAAACTGAGCAAACCGCGGAACTGCTGCGAGAGATCAACCGCACGCGCAGCGTCGTGGTGGTGGAGCATGACATGGCCTTCGTCCGCGCACTCGGCGTGAAGGTCACGGTGCTGCACGAAGGGTCCGTGTTGTCGGAGGGCTCGATCGACCATGTTAGCGACGACCCTCGCGTCATAGAAGTGTATCTCGGCCGATGAAACTCGAAGTGGAACGCGTGGATCTGCATTACGGTGCGGCGATCGCGCTGCGCCAGGTGTCACTGACGGTGGAGACCGGCGCGGTGACCTGCCTGCTGGGCCGCAACGGGGTCGGCAAGACCTCGCTGCTGCGTGCGGTCGTCGGCGCGCATCCGATCAGCGCCGGCGCGATCCGCTGGAATGGCGAGGACATCACGCCGCTGCCCACCTATGAACGCGCCCGCCGCGGCATCGCCTGGGTGCCGCAAGGTCGTGACATTTTCCCCCTGCTGACGGTGCGCGAAAACCTGGAGACCGGGTTTGCGGTTTTGCCGCGCGGCGAGCGTCGAGTCCCGCCGCATATCTTCGAATTATTCCCCGTCTTGCAGACCATGCTGCGCCGCCGCGGCGGCGACCTGTCGGGCGGTCAGCAGCAGCAGTTGGCGATCGCGCGCGCCCTGGTGACCAAGCCAAAACTGCTCGTGTTGGATGAGCCGACCGAGGGCATCCAGCCCAGCATCATCAAGGATATCGGCCGCGTGATCGCGCTGTTGCGTTCGCAGGGCGAAATGGCCATCCTGCTGGTCGAGCAATACTACGATTTCGCGCGGGAGTTGGCCCAGACGATCGCCGTGATGGACCGCGGCGACATCGTGCTGGCCGGCCCGCGAGAGGAGCTTGACGAAGCGGATGTTCGACGTCGCCTCTCGGTCTGACGTTTCTCCACTGCAACGGGCAACCGGTGAGTTGCGCGTGGTCTTCCGGCGACGCGGCGACCTGACGGTGCTGGACGATCTGCGCCAGGTCGGCTGCCTGAAACTGCGCTTTCCCCGTGTCGAGCCCGATGAATGGACCTCCGCGGTCATGCTGAACACCTCCGGCGGCGTTGCCGGAGGCGATCGGCTGGATGGTGCGTTCGAATTGCAGCCGGGCGCGCGCGCAACGATCACCGCGCAGGCCGCGGAACGGTTCTATCGCGCGCTGCCAGGCAGCGACCCGGCGTCTGTCAGGAACCGGTTGGCGGTGGCGCCCGGCGCGTCCCTGGAATGGCTGCCGCAGGAGACGATCCTGTTCGACCGATGTGCCGTGGATCGCCGGCTGGATGTCGATCTTGCCGATGACGCCTGGTTCCTTGGCGTGGAGTCGCTGGTGTTCGGCCGCGCAGCGATGGGCGAGCGCGTCGTGCAGGCCTGGCTGCGCGACGGCATTCGTGTGCGCCGTGCGGGACGCTGGCTGCTGCACGATGCGGTGCGAATGGAAGGCGAGGTCAATGCCGCCTTGCAACGCGCAACAATTGCCGGCGGCGCTCGCGCTTTGGCGACGCTGGTTCATGTCGCGCCGGATGCGGCAGCGTCGCTGGAGAACGTGCGAGCGGCGTTGGCAGATTTAGCGGTGGAGGCCGGAGCGAGTGCCTGGAATGGCATGCTGGTGACGCGTATCCTCGCCCAAGATGCGGCCGCGCTGCGCCGTGCGGTTGTCGCTGCGCTGGCCGTGCTGCGCGCGCCGCGCCCGCTGCCGCGTGTCTGGCTATGCTGACACGCATGCACGGACGCCGCCCGGGACAGACTGTCATTGCGAGGGGCGCAGCGACAAAGCAATCTCCCGCAGGAGGTCGCATCATTGTGGCGTTCTCATAATGACCGGACAGAGGCCCGCTGAATGAACCTGACCCCTCGCGAAAAAGACAAACTGCTCATCAGCATGGCCGCCATGGTGGCACGTCGCCGGCTGGAACGTGGCGTGAAGCTGAACCACCCCGAAGCCGTAGCGCTGATCACCGATTTCGTCGTGGAGGGCGCCCGTGATGGCCGCAGCGTCGCGGACCTGATGCAGGCTGGTGCGAAGGTGCTAACCCGTGCACAGGTGATGGACGGCGTCGCCGAGATGATCCACGACGTGCAAGTGGAAGCGACGTTCCCCGACGGCACCAAACTGGTAACCGTGCACGAACCGATCAGGTGAGTGGAACAACCCCTCTCCCGCATTGCAGGAGAGGTTAGGGTGAGGGTATTGCATGATCCCCGGTGAACTATTCCCACGCGAAGGCGATGTCGAACTCAACGCCGGCCTGAAGCGCACGACAATGACCGTGGCCAACACCGGCGACCGGCCGATCCAGGTTGGCAGCCACTATCATTTCGCTGAAACTAATCCCGCGCTGTCGTTCGACCGCGGCGTCGCACGCGGTCAACGATTGGACATTGCTGCCGGCACCGCGGTTCGCTTCGAACCGGGACAAACACGTGAGGTCACGCTGGTGCCGTATCGTGGCCGGCGCGTCGTGCAAGGCTTCCGCGGCGCCGTCATGGGAGACCTCGACTGATGGCCCGCATCACCCGCCGCGCCTATGCTGACATGTTCGGCCCGACCACCGGCGACCGTGTGCGCCTGGCCGACACCGATCTGATTGTCGAAGTCGAACGTGACCTCACCACCTACGGCGAGGAGGTCAAGTTTGGCGGGGGCAAAGTGATCCGCGACGGCATGGGCCAGTCGCAAGCGTCGCAGGCGCAGGGTGCGGTGGACACGGTGATCACCAATGCGCTGCTCATCGATCATTGGGGCATCGTGAAAGCCGATGTCGCTATCTGCAACGGCCGCATCGGGCGTATCGGCAAGGCGGGCAACCCGGACGTGCAGCCCAATGTCGATATCGTCATCGGCCCCGGCACCGAGATCATCGCGGGCGAAGGAAAAATCCTCACCGCCGGCGGCATCGACAGCCATATTCATTTCATTTGTCCGCAACAGGTGGATGACGCCATCGCCGCCGGCATCACCACGCTGATCGGCGGCGGCACCGGCCCTGCGACCGGCACCGCCGCCACCACCTGCACTCCCGGTCCCTGGCACCTTGCACGCATGCTGCAAGCCGCCGAGGGCCTGCCGGTGAACCTTGCATTCGCCGCCAAAGGCAATGCCTCACGCCCCGCCGCGCTAGAGGAAATGATCCGCGCCGGCGCAGCATGCCTCAAACTGCACGAGGATTGGGGCACCACACCAGCCGCGATCGACTGCGCCTTATCGGTCGCGGACCGATACGACGTCCAGGTGATGATCCATACCGACACGCTGAACGAATCCGGCTTCGTTGAAGACACCATAGCGGCTTTCCAGGGCCGTACCATCCACGCCTTCCATACCGAGGGCGCCGGCGGCGGCCACGCCCCTGACATCATCAAGGTCGCCGGCCTGCCCAACGTGCTGCCAAGCTCTACCAATCCGACGCGTCCCTACACCTCGAATACGCTCGACGAGCATCTCGACATGCTGATGGTCTGCCATCATCTGGACAGTGCCATCCCGGAAGACGTCGCCTTCGCCGAAAGCCGCATCCGCAAGGAGACGATCGCCGCGGAGGACATCCTGCACGACCTTGGCGCGCTTTCGATGATGTCGTCCGACAGCCAGGCCATGGGCCGGGTCGGTGAAGTCATCATCCGCACCTGGCAGACCGCGCACAAGATGAAGACGCAGCGCGGCGCATTGCCAGGAGACGGCGACGGCAACGACAACGCGCGGATCAAGCGCTACATCGCCAAATACACGATCAACCCGGCCATCGCGCAGGGCATGGCGAACGAGATCGGATCGATCGAGGCAGGAAAGCTTGCAGACTTGGTTTTGTGGTCGCCGGCTTTCTTCGGCGTGAAGCCGGACCTGGTGATCAAGGGCGGCTCAATCGCCTGCGCGCCGATGGGCGACCCCAACGCCTCTATCCCCACGCCGCAACCGGTGCACTACCGTCCGATGTTCGGTGCAATCGGTCGGGCATTAGTCGAAAGCTGCATCACTTTCATTTCTGCGGCGGCACTGGACGCCGGGGTTGCGCATGCATTCAAACTGCAACGCCGTCTGGTCCCGGTTGCGAACACCCGCGGCGGTATCGGCAAGCACTCGATGATCCATAACGATGCGACGCCGGTCATCGAAGTCGATCCGGAAACCTATGAAGTCCGTGCGGACGGCGTATTGCTGACCTGTGAACCGGCCTCGGTTTTACCGATGGCGCAACGCTATTTCCTGTTCTAATGCGCTGCCATAGCATCTTGCCCGCCGGCACCTGGGACTTGTCGCGCGCCGTCGATCGTGTGCTGATCGACTATGACGACCGCCACCGCCGCCGCATCCTGCTGCGCACCGAAGCGGGCGAGGAACTGTTCCTCGATCTGCCGCAGGCGGCGCGATTGCGCCATGGCGATGGGCTGGCGTTGGAAGGCGGCGGCGCTGTCCAGGTCTGCGCCAAGCCGGAAAAGTTGCTGGAGATCCATGCGCACGAGGAAGGCGAACTGGTGCGCATCGCTTGGCATCTTGGTAACCGGCACCTGCCGGTGCAGTTGCTTGGCGATCGTATTCGTATAAGAGCAGATCATGTGATTCTTGAAATGGTGGAGGGGCTGGGCGGACACCTGGGCGAAATCGATGCGCCATTCGATCCGGAGGCCGGCGCCTATGCCGGCGGTCACAGCCATCATCATCACGACGATGAGTAACGCTTCGCCGGCAATGCTGCGATTGCTTGCATGGCTGTCGCCCGGTTTTCCAACCGGCGCCTACGCCTATTCACATGGCCTGGAATGGGCAGTGGAAACGGGCGACGTCCATGACGGGGAGACCCTGCGGGCCTGGCTGGCGGATGTGTGCGCGGTCGGGTCAGGCCGCAACGATGCGATTCTGTTGCGCCACGCGCATCGCGCCGCACGTGATCCGGCGGCACTTGAACGCCTCGCTGAATTGGCCGCCGCCGCGGTCCCTAGCCGCGAGCGCCATGCCGAAACGATCGACCAGGGCACAGCATTCCTGCGTGCTGCGCGGGCCTGGGACTGCCCTGCCCTGCCGCAAGCCGTTGCCTATTCCGTCGCGGTCGGCGCTCTCGCCGGCTGGCATGGCATCGACGAAAGCCTCGCCACCGCCGCCTATTTGCAGGCCTTTGTCACCAACCTGATCTCCGCTGCGGTTCGCCTGGTTCCACTCGGTCAGACCACAGGCCTGCTTGTGCTTGCCGCCATCGAACCCATCATTCTTCGAACCGTCGAGAATACCGCTACCGCAACGCTGGCGGATCTCGGCGGCTGCACATTCCGCGCCGACCTCGCCGCTATGCGGCACGAAACGCAATACACGAGGCTGTTCCGCTCATGACCATCTCTCCCAACGGCCCTTTGCGGGTTGGTGTCGGCGGCCCGGTCGGCACCGGAAAGACCGCGCTGATGGATGCGCTTTGCAAACGCTTGCGGGGGCTATACGACATCGCGGCGATCACCAACGACATCTACACCAAGGAAGATGCCGAGTTCCTGACTCGCGCAGGGTCTCTTCCACCCGAACGAATCCTCGGCATCGAAACCGGCGGCTGTCCGCACACCGCGATCCGCGAGGACGCTTCAATCAACCTGGCCGGCGTCGCTGACCTTCAACGTCGTTTTCCAGCACTTGACTTGATCCTGATCGAAAGCGGCGGCGACAACCTGGCCGCAACCTTCAGCCCGGAACTGGCAGATCTGACGATCTATGTGATCGACGTGTCCGCCGGCGACAAGATCCCCCGCAAGGGTGGCCCGGGCATCACACGCAGCGACCTGCTGGTCATCAACAAGATCGATTTGGCGCCTTTGGTTGGCGCCAACCTCGACATTATGGACCGCGATGCCAAACGCATGCGCGGTGCGCGACCGTTCGTATTTGCGAATATCCGCGCCGGGCTGGGAGTCGCGGAAATCGCTGCATTCGTCGAAAAGCAGGGGGGACTGCGCGTAACCTAGGCGCGCCGTGCCGCCTCGATCGAGATTACGTTGTCGGCCGTCATGCTTATCGGACCGAGCACCTGCGCAATCATCGCCGCCAGCTCCTCCTGCTGATAGGGCTTCGACAATCTCGGCAGCCCCGGATCCTCTCCATTCGGCAGATCGGCGTAGCCAGTCGCAAGGATGATCGGTAGATCGGGCCAGCTTCGCCGGATTTGGCGCGACAGCTCGGTTCCGGTCATGCCCGGCATGGCCTGGTCCGTCAGCACCAGATCGACCATCGGCCCGTTGCGCAAGACCTCCAGCGCGCGTGTGCCCGACGTCGTTTCGATCACAATGTGGCCGAGATCCTCGAGCACTGCGACGGTTGCCGAGCCAATCAGCGGATCGTCGTCAACTACCAGGATGCGATAGCAAAGCCCAGCGCCGGCGCGGACCGTCATCGGGCCGGCCGGTTCGCCGACGACACGTTCCGCCGTCGGCAGCCAAAGCTCCACTGACGTGCCGGTGCCTACATGACTCGAGATACGCATGGCACCGCCCGACTGTGCCGCGAGTCCATGCACCATCGACAGGCCAAGCCCGGTGCCCTTGCCAGCGCCCTTAGTTGTGAAGAACGGCTTTGTCGCGCGCTTCGCAGTCGCCTCGTCCATGCCGGTACCCGAATCCGTCACCGCCAGGCACACGTACTCGCCCGGAACGAGGCCCTGCGGGCCATGTTCCGCCGGAATGCGATTCGCAGCGATTCCAAGTCGCCCGCCTAGCGGCATCGCATCACGCGCATTCAACGTGAGATTCAATAGGGCAAGTTCGAGCTGATTGGGATCGACCCGTATTGCCGGAGGGCCGCTCTCCAATTCGATGTTGATCTGGATCGTCGTGCCCAGAGTGCGTCGCAGCATTTCTTCCATGCCACCGATCAGGCGCATCACCTCCACCGTTTCCGGTTTCAACTCCTGCCTGCGCGCGAATGCCAACATTCGCTTGGTCAATGTAGCGCCACGCTCGGCGCCCTTGATCGCTCCATCGATCAACCGGGCGAAGCGCTGTTCGTCCGGCACACGTTTGCGAAGAAGCTGCAAATTCCCCAGAATGACCATCAGCAGATTATTGAAGTCGTGTGCCACTCCGCCAGTCAGTTGGCCCAGGCTCTCCATCTTTTGCATTTCGTGGACCTGCGCCAACGCCTCCTCCCGTTCGCGCGTACGCTCCTCGACACGTCGCTCCAGTTCGGCATTCGCGCTTGCCAGTTCAGCGGTGCGCTCCTCGACGCGGCGCTCCAGTTCGCTGTTCAACAGCTCCAATTGTCGGGTCTTGCGATACAGGTCGGCAAAGACGCGGACCTTCGCGCGCAGCAGCTCCGGGGTGAACGACACCGGCACATAATCCACCGCACCAAGCTCATAGCCACGCAGCCGGTCGAGATCGGACATCATGATGGCAGATACGAAAATGATCGCGGTTCGCTGGAACCGCGGGTGCTCTCGAATCATTGCCGCCAGTTCGAACCCATCAAGATCCGGCATGCAGACGTCGATCAACAAGACGGCGATTTCGTTTTTCAGCAGGTATTGGAGCGCTTCGTTGGCTGAGTTTGCCTTGATGAGCGTCTCACCCAATTCGGCGAGAATCACTTCGTAGCTTAGCAGTTTTGCCGGTTGGTCATCGACGAGCAGGATGTTCACCTTCTCTGTCGGATTGGGCCCGATCGCATTCACGGCGGAATCCTTCCTCAGCGATGCAGCCAAATCCGCAGCGCAGACAGCAATTGTTCGGTGTTGACTGGCTTAGCAAGGTAGTCGGATGCACCGGCTTCCAAGCACTTTTCCCGGTCGCCTTTCATGGCCTTGGCCGTCAGCGCGATGATCGGCAAACGACGGAAGGCAGGATTGGCGCGAATCACCTCCATCGTCTGATAGCCATCCATTTCCGGCATCATGATGTCCATAAGTACGATAGCCACCTCGGGCCCCGACGCGAGCAGGTTGATGGCCTCGCGGCCGGTCGTCGCAGTCAGGACTTCCATGCCGCGCCGCTCGAGTACGCTCGACAGTGCAAAGATATTGCGCGCGTCGTCATCGACCAGCAGCAACTTTTGCCCAACCAGGTTTTCGTCCGAGCTGTGCAGCCGCTCGAGCATGCGCTGCTTCTCGGCTGGCAGGTCTGACACGACGCGATGCAGGAACAGCGCTGTCTCGTCCAACAGCCGCTCGGGCGATTCCACGCCCTTCACAACAACACTTCGGGCCATCGTGTGCAGTCGTGCATCTTCTTCCGGGGATAGTTCGCGGCCGGTGACTACGACGACCGGCACGTTGGAAAGGCTTGCGTCGTCGCGAATCTTCTCCAGCACCTCGAAGCCGGACATGTCCGGCAGCCGCAAATCCAATACCACACAGTCCGCCGGCTCTTCGTACAGCCGCTCGATGGCGTACTTGCCGGTTTCCACCGTTTCGATATCGATGTCGTCGTGCCCAAGTAACTCGGTGATTGAGAGTTGCTCAAGCGGGTTGTCTTCGACTACCAGCAACCGCTTGCGGCGTGGCTTGGCGTAGTTCGTAAGCTTTGACAACGCCAGTTCCAGCCCTTCGGTCGTCGTCGGCTTCGTCATGAAGCTGAATGCGCCACGTGCCAAGCCGTGCTGGCGATCCTCATCCAGGGTAACGATCTGCACCGGGATATGCCGGGTCGCAGGGTTCTGCTTGAGCTGGCTAAGAACCGTCCAACCCAACATATCCGGCAGGAAAACATCCAGCAATACGGCGGTGGGTTGGTATTCGCGGGCCAACGCCAACGCATCCGCGCCGCGACCTGCGATCAGCACTTTCATACCATGGTCGCGCACAAGATCTGCCAGAACGCGCGCATAATGCGGATCGTCCTCGACGATCAACAGCACCGTATCGTCCGGTTCCAGGATATTGCGATCATCCGGTACCTGTTCGATCGGCCGTTCGACAAGTCGCATCGCCGGATGCGGGGGAGTCTGAACAGTGCTGACCGGTGCGGTATCCATCGCCGGTGCGCGTGTCGCCGACGGCCCGACGTAGTTCAGAGGCAAATAAAGGGTGAAACTACTTCCAGCGCCCGGTTGGCTGCGCAACTGGATCTCGCCCCCCAGCAAGTTCGAAAGCTCGCGGCTGATGGCAAGGCCCAGGCCAGTGCCGCCGTATTTGCGGCTGGTAGTTGCGTCAGCCTGCTGGAATGCCTCGAAAGTGATGCGCTGCTTCTCCGGCGGAATGCCGATGCCAGTATCCGTCACTTCGAACGCCACCACTGTTGGTGCATTTTTCAGCACCGGATGTCCGCCGGTCCAGCCGCCGGCCACCGTCGAAATACCCAACCGTACGCCACCATGTTCCGTGAACTTGAACGCGTTCGACAGAAGGTTCTTCAACACCTGTTGAAGACGCTTGCTGTCGGTCGTGAGGGTCCGAAGGCTGGGATCGACTTGTACGTCGAAGAAAAGGCCGCGGCTTTCGGCCTCGTGCCGAAACGGTCGTGTGACGGTTTCAGTAAGATTGATGAAGGAGATTTCCTCGGCCTCGACCGACACGGTGCCCGATTCGATCTTCGACAGATCAAGAATGTCGGTGATAAGGTTCAGCAGGTCTGTGCCTGCCGCGTGAATCGTGCGGGCGAATTCGACCTGACGTGAGGTCAGATTACCCTCTGGATTGTCGCCCAACTGCTGGCCCAGGATCAGAATCGAATTCAGCGGCGTGCGCAGTTCGTGCGACATGTTGGCCAGGAATTCTGACTTGTATTTTTATGTCAGAGCCAACTCCGCCGCTTTGTCTTCAACCGCGCGCCTCGCCTGTTCTATCTCTTGGTTCTTGCGCTCCACCTCCACGTTGCGCTCGGCAAGCTGCTGTGCCTTTTGTTCCAATTGCTCGTTCGTCTGCTGCAGATCGCGTTGCTGCATTTGCAGTTTAGTGGCGAGCTGTTGCGACTGCTTCAACAGCCCTTCCGTCTGCAACGTCGCTTCGATTGAGTGCAGAACGATCCCGATGCATGCCGTTAGTTGCTCCAGGAACGACATCTGCAGGTCGCCGAACGAACCAGCCGATGCCAGTTCAATTACCGCCTTCACCTGGCCTTCGAATAGCACCGGCAAGACGACAACGTTGGTCGGCAGAGCCCGAAACAGGCCAGACCGGATGGGCACCGCATTGTCCGGAATATGCGTCAGCAACATGCGCTTTCCGTCGGCGGCGCATTGGCCGATCAGCCCTTCGCCGACATGCAGATTGTCCGGGTGTCCAAGATCGCCCGCATCGGCGTAGGCCGCCAGCAACCTCAGACCAGGCGACACTTCAGTATCCACAAGATAGATGACGCCATTCTGCGCGTTGATCAGGGGCGCCAATTCTGACAGCAACATGCGACCCACTGTCGCCAGGTCGCGCTGCCCCGGCAGCATGTTCGTAAACCGCGCCAAATTCGTCTTCAGCCAGTCCTGCTCTGTGTTCCTCTCCGTCGTGAGGCGGAGGTTGTCGATCATTGTGTTTATGTTGTCCTTCAGTTCGGCAACCTCGCCGCGCGCTCCAACCTGGATCGACCGGGTCAGGTCGCCCTTGGTCACCGCCGTTGCCACTTCGGCGATGGCGCGCACCTGCGTTGTCAGGTTTGCTGCCAACAGGTTCACGTTGCCGGTCAGGTCTTTCCATGTGCCGGACGCTCCGGGCACGTTGGCCTGGCCACCAAGACGGCCTTCCACGCCAACTTCGCGAGCCACCGTGGTAACCTGGTCGGCGAACGTGGCGAGCGTATCTGTCATGTTGTTGATCGTTTCGGCGAGCGCGGCCACCTCACCCTTCGAATTCATTGTCAGCTTCTGGTTCAGTGCCCCGTTGGCGACTGCCGTCACCACCTTAACGATGCCGCGCACCTGTTCCGTCAGGTTGGCGGCCATGACATTCACCGTGTCGGTCAAATCTTTCCACGTTCCGGCCACACCGGGGACCGCTGCCTGTCCGCCGAGCTTGCCTTCGGTTCCGACTTCGCGCGCCACGCGAGTCACTTCCGAGGCGAAGGCGTTCAACTGATCAACCATCGTGTTGATGGTATTCTTCAGTTCAAGGATTTCGCCCTTCACGTCGACGGTAATCTTGCGCGACAGATCGCCGCGCGCCACCGCCGTGGTGACCTCGGCAATATTACGAACCTGCGTCGTCAGGTTTGCCGCCAGAAGATTGACGTTGTCGGTCAGGTCCTTCCAGGTTCCTGCGACGCCCGGCACCACTGCTTGGCCGCCAAGGCGCCCCTCCGTGCCGACCTCACGCGCCACACGAGTGACTTCCGCGGCAAAGGAACGCAACTGATCCACCATGGTGTTCAGCGTTTCCTTCAAAAGCAGGATTTCGCCGCGCACATCCACGGTAATCTTCTTTGACAAGTCGCCACTGGCGATTGCGGTCGCCACTTCGGCAATGTTACGTACTTGGCCTGTCAAGTTCGACGCCATGAAGTTCACGTTGTCGGTCAGGTCCTTCCAGGTACCGCCGACGCCGGGTACCAGTGCCTGACCACCAAGCTTACCCTCCGTTCCCACCTCGCGCGCGACGCGCGTGACTTCCGACGCGAATGCATTCAACTGGTCCACCATCGTGTTGATGGTGTTCTTCAGTTCGAGAATCTCGCCCTTCACGTCGACGGTAATCTTGCGCGACGGGTCGCCGCGCGCCACCGCCGTGGTGACCTCAGCGATGTTGCGCACCTGCGCCGTCAGGTTGCCCGCCATCGAGTTCACGCTGTCTGTTAAATCCTTCCACGTGCCGGCCACACCGGGCACCTGCGCCTGGCCGCCCAGCTTTCCTTCGGTGCCGACCTCGCGCGCCACGCGCGTCACCTCGCCGGCGAAACGATTGAGCTGGTCCACGATCGTATTGAGCGTTTCCTTCAACTGAAGAATCTCGCCGCGCACGTCCACCGCGATCTTGCGCGACAGGTCGCCGTTGGCGATGGCGGTAGCAACCTCGGCGATATTGCGGACTTGGCTGGTCAGGTTGGACGCCATCGAGTTCACGCTGTCGGTCAGGTCGTTCCAGGTCCCAGCCACCCCCGGAACGTTCGATTGTCCACCAAGCCGCCCTTCGGTCCCGACCTCGCGTGCGACGCGTGTTACCTCGCCGGCGAAAGCGTTGAGCTGATCGACAATGGTGTTGATGGTCTCTTTCAGCTGCAGGATTTTGCCCGATACGTTTACCGTAATTTTTTTCGACAGGTCGCCCTGCGCCACGGCGGTCGCGACCTCGGCAATGTTGCGCACTTGCGCTGTCAGGTTCGACGCCATGAAGTTCACATTGTCGGTCAAGTCCTTCCATGTGCCGGCCACGCCCGACACTTGCGCCTGTCCGCCCAACCGCCCTTC
>Ga0182030_10016759_pt1 | contig 14225 bp, 12 predicted proteins | sample 812S3MmetaG_FD_121299 | JGI IMG/M metagenome (GOLD analysis project Ga0182030, IMG submission 121299) | Permafrost microbial communities from Stordalen Mire, Sweden - 812S3M metaG (Illumina Assembly) | ecosystem: Environmental > Terrestrial > Soil > Wetlands > Permafrost | place: Sweden...
GAAGAGGAAATGTGGTAGGTACCTGAGGATGACTAGAAACTTCATGTTGATTGATTCTTGGTGAAAGTTGAGGGTATTTAGGAGGTTTTAACAAATTATAGAGTGAGGTGGAGATTACAATGCAGCTAGAGGTGGCTTCTTCATCTTATATACCATCATACAAGATTGGAGGTATCAAGTTCCAAGAACGAGAATACGACTATTCGGATATTACGACTACTTTGGGGCGGAACCAAATTTTACAACACTTGGTAGCAAATCCGAATATAGCCAAAAACTTGTTCCTCAAAACATACCTCTACCCCGTGAAATAGAATTTTTAATCGTCCTATTTAAGCATAAGTCATGCCCCTCCAATCCACTTCCAACAAATCAATTGTCGACTGGAAAATTACTCATCCAGTTTGAGGGCACGGTGAGCAAACAGAGAAGGAGGAAATCGATGCGCCCCGCAATTTTGCTTTCGATGTCCTGCCTCTTTTGGGCACTTCGAACAGAGCCTGAGGGTTATTTGGCGGAAAGACTCGGGGTAAATTCAGGGGTAGTATTTACCCTAGATTTGTGAATCCACCTCGCTTGCGAGTTGCCTCGACTTAATTCAAGGCTCGTCTGGCGCTTGTTGAAAAGTATAACACTTAGAGGTAATGGATACAGTACAAAGGATACAGTATCAGACACGGGAATAAAATTTTGAAATGGCATGCTTCCCGACAGGCTCTCTTCTAACAAATGGAAAGTTATCTCCGCACTCAAACCCTCTTCCGAAAATGGCGCATTTTACTAATTTTACCGGAATCTCTTAATTTCGTCTCACTAATTTACAGCTCACTAACCCAGCCAAATCAGAAGGTTACAACCTCGCGAAAATATGAAGGCCCGGATACTAAGGATTCAGGAAGAGAGGCACTAAGCAAATAGGTCGAAGCCCTAGAAGAAATAGAATGCCTCTTAGCTTGGAACGCAGCCCACCTTTTTGAGCCTAGCAAAATGTCATGATAGCATCAGTTCTCGCTGCCTGTCAAGCTTATTAAGGGTCTCACTCTCTGGCCCAGTCACACGTGACTTGGTTATTGATAGCACGGAATGGCACCAGACTTCTTAAGGCTTAAATATAACTGTCAAATTCTATTATATACACTAACTGAGCTAAACGACAACTCAAGAAAACCAACACGCAATCTAGCTAACAACAAAGAAATATCGAAGGCCATCCACCTTTACAAATATTCAGAATGATCTCGCTGCGGAACGGCTTCGGAAGGCTTATGTTAACCACCCGAACTGGTATCGGTGCCGAGGCGGAAGAAAAGGCAACTGCATTGCAACTACTTTGTCTCCCACCAGAAATAATTCTCTTGATAACAAGCAAGCTTTCAATGCCTTTGGCTTCCTGTCTTGCTCTTTGTAACCGCCGTTTAAACTATATACTTCAACACGGATCCTGAAGGCTTTTACAAAATAAAGTATTTGATATTCTGCTTGTATTTCTATTATCCTTAACAAAAGATCTTTCTTAATACTTTGTATACCAGAAATATATCTACCTTTATTAAATAAGTATAATTAAGTAGCCTTAACTAATTATATACAACCTAGACTCTTAATATATCAAGTAAAGCTTAGGCTATCATTATCTATTTCTATTACAATATCAAATATATTTTCCTCATATTCAACTAGTAATAAAACAGTACTATTACGGTATTAATATTAGATTTCCTCTCAAGGATTTTCAATACCTAAAAATTAAACATAATTAGACCTAATAGAAAATTACTCTATTATCTATCAATACCCAGATTATCTCTAATAAGCTTCTAATACAGTCTTAGACATGGATACTACTCCATTAGAGCCAACACAACAAATTCATCAACGAATTGACAAAAAAAAGCTTATCAAATAATATCTATATACATACACAACTAGAATCTTTAAAAAAAAAAACCTAGTATCGGATCTAATAAGATCTAGACTTGATGTTACGGACTCGTAGGCGTCCCATTGCGGCTAGTCCGATTATGTAAGGTTTCATAGTTTTCAGCTCTTCGCGCGTCGTCGTAGAACCTTCTTCTGTACCTATTATTCTAAGAATAGAGTCTACTGCATTCGTTACCGTACCATGCCGCGTAGCTCTGTGACACTTGGCCAACTAAACACTCAAGAGAAGTATTGTACACAAATATTACAATATCCTTATTATTAAATAGACTACATATTAAATACAATAGACTTTAAAAAGCAAGAGTTTACAATACTTATTACAAAATAAACTAATCTAAATACTGGCCTAGACTCTGCAAATACAAAATAGCAAAGTCATATCACTATACACATAGCAAGAGACATTCATCACCCACACCATCCAAAAGACATGCAAAAAGGCTTTGAAGACCAGGCAAAAGTATCAGTAAAAGAGCTAACTACCAATAATGAACTGAAGCTATTCTCGAAAAGGCAAATCCAATTGATTTGTCAAGGGTCGAATAGTCTTGTCTGGAAGTGGGATCAGGGCAAGTGATGGTATCTAGCCCCGTCGGGCCTATTGAAACGAGCTTCTAGAACTTTTTGATGTGCTCGTAGGTAGCATGGCTATTGACCCACCTCAAACTGGTAGATATCATCGATAAATTCAATAATTCTTCAGGCCTCTCGCAACCGAACATTGCAGAACGTATAGATACTCTCAGCGCAATCTTCTCTCAGCAATGGTTCAGACGTGTTTAGTTTCTCCAGGAAATCAGGACATCACCCCGAGCGTTCATTAGGTGTGGACATTACTCCGTTGGTTGGGGACCTCTCTATGCGGCGGCAATTTGGCGGAAGCATCGTTTTGCCGAAGTGGGTCAATTTTTCCACACAGAGCAGCTCCGGGGCTTCTTCCGCTCAAATACCCTTCCAAACATCTCGGCACAGATTACAACTTCACCAAACGTAGACATTACCACGTTGCTTTTCACGACTTAAGGAGTTCGGCTCGACGGATCCCAGGGACAGAACAGACTGTACGCACTACTTGGAGTTGCAAAGTACACTATCGCTCTGCATGACTCAGAATCCACTCTCCTCTTGGATTATCAAAGGCCTGCGATAAAAGCCTTCGCCGATTTTACTCATAGTCTTATCCAGCAGTCAAATTCGCGCCATATCCTCTCCGTCGCTACGGCTTTCTCTCAGACTGGACGGAGGCATACATTCCCATATTTTCCATCCTGGGTACCTGATTTGATCCAACAGATGGAGCCATGGCTTTACTTTCGTCTGTTTACGGGAGTTCGAACGGATCAGCACTCTATATATCTGCGCAGAGTAAATGCAGCCTAGAACAGGGTCATCACTGGAAAATTCTTCGTCTCGCCGGACTCCCAATTGATTGCATTTACTTCCAGGCGTCGATAGACTGCGAATCAGCACCAGGAGCTGCATATGAATTCTTCGAGATTCGGCCCCAGAATATTGTTGGAGGCATATTACACTCTGGAGATCGAGAAGGGCTTCGAAAGCTCTTGCAGCTTCTCTGCAACAACTACGTTCCAAATGGATCAGATGACGGTCCTTTGGAGGCATTCATCTCCACTCTCTTGGCAGGCACCAACCCAAGACTGGTAAACTGGGATTCATGCAGACAAGAACCAGCAGCAATTCCGGTTGATGAGCCCGTGATACAATATTTTACCACTCTCTGGCGCGAAAAACTGTCATCCATGCCACAGCAGTCCTCGGCGAGGCTATCTCTGTTGCCGGATTCCATTATTCCTGGGCTTTTCCAAAGTCTTATGCTATTCGTATGTAATCACATCGCGCTGTTTAGCACAAAAAGTGGCAACATAGGGCACTGCCCAATTGGTGCAACGAAGGGGGATCACATTGTATCCCTATCTGGTGGAAATGTGCTCTATATCATCCGAAAAGTGACTCGGGACTTACAGGCAGAGTCTGACATAATGATCGATCCAGAGGGCGATGTAGCTTGGCGCTACCATTTTATTGGTTAGTACTACATGCACAATTATATGCCATACCAAACGCCGCCAGAGCGATTTTGCGAAGAAAATAGACCGATGGCCGAAATATTCGACTTACTTTAGTATTGTGTCGCAATTAGGCCGAGAGTAGGATGCTGTAGGGCCCAAGCCTGAATCTAGTCTTGGGTAGTAACACAGTGGAATTACATCCAAAAATCCAACTATTGGCGGAGAAGTCAGTTCAGGGGAGTCAGGCAACTGGGCGGCGATATGAGACTCTGCGTACTTGTTCCTTGAGAGGTCGATCCGTATACTCTTCCTTGAGCAGAAAACTCCGAAGTAAACATCATCCGCTTGTTACTTGAACCAAAAACCCGATCCTATCTCAGTCAACGAAAATTCGAGTAGCAGTGAAATAGCCACAGCCACGTGACTGACACTTTCTGGCGGCGTACTCGAGTATATCAAGCGCATCTTCCCCATAATCGCCCGGTACCGAGACATCCTCACTTCGCGTTTGCATCCACTCAACCACAATTGTCTGTACATCAGGTAGCAAGGTCTTCCTAAAGATAAGGTTGATACTCGACTGGAGTAACCGACGCCCTTCCTCTACCTCATCTCGTTTCAGCAGATGCTTCATCTTCCGTGTTAATTAATCTCACACAGAACAGGCAACCCTCCTAGGAAGCATTATCAAGGGATACACGTTTGAGCGGGTATTCCAGAGCAGGTCAGATTATGCAGGACGCGTTCAATGCAAAACTATTTGATCGACTCACTCCCTTGATACAACCCCTTGATACTCTCAAATTGAAATCTAAGAGCTATGGCAATTTAATAGTACTGAAAGTTAAACAAGGTCTTTGGGATCACCACAAACATTCAAGAGGGAGAACTCAAGGTTGAAAGAAAAACGGGATATAAATTCCCACACGTGATTCTAATCTAATCTTATCTAATCTCCCCCACCTCAAAAAAAATGCAGAACCTCAACTCTCCTCTTCCACCTTCCAACCATACACACACACCCCACACCCCAACCCTCACCATGAAAATCCTAACCCTCAACTTCCTAACCTGCGCAATAAAAGCCTGCAAATCCACCACCACATCCTTCCCCCTACACCCCAAATCCTGCGAACTAGTATCCGACTCCATACCTCTCAACCCCACCCTCCTCACCAATATCCTCCCGCGCATTGACTGGAACGCCCTCATAACTACTGCTTCCGAAGTACGCCTTCCCCAACCCCAAACCCAAACAAACCCTCCCCCCCCCGAAAGGCAGAAATGCTAATAATTAAATAATTGAAATAGCTAGGATTCCCGACCCTACCACCCCAACCGCCAACGAAAGAAGAGTTAGAAGGCGACGAGAAAATGATGCAAGAACTACATACGCTATTATTGGAGACGCAAATTAGTGAGGGGGTGCTGGTGTGTGGGAATTGTGGGCATGAGTATGCGGTTAAGGAGGGGATTGGGAATTTTTTGTTGCCTGGGCACTTGGTTTGAGTTTCTTTTTTGATGGGGAGATATGGATGAGGTGGGGGATTGAGGAGAAATATGGTTGCGTGGTAACCACTGACGGGCGGGATGAAGGCTGGAGGGAGATAGACATGATACCCAGGACCTTGGAGCGATGGATGCGGAGAGGGTCGAGGGTTCGCACTGGCATTAGCATGGTGTTTGGAGTCTAAAATTTGATGGAGCATGGGAGCACAGATAATTGGAGCTACAGTCGAAAGAGAATTATGATCTTGCACAATCCTAAGAGGATGACCTGGGACGAAGCGACGGTACGGTGAGACGACCGTTGCCGATTTCAAAAACTCATCGTGTTCTCACAATTAAAATTAGTGCATCAAGTTCTTGCTCAACTCTCTATTCTCGCCATAAATCGGGCGTATGCTTACTCCATTCGCCAGCTCGGGCGAGCAAGCCTCCTTATTCTTACAAAGTTCGTTCCCCTTCAGCGCATTATCCCCACCCTCCCATAATCAGGACAATTGTCCGCTTTCGCTCAAATGATCTCCTCAACTATGCCGCCTATCTGCATTAGAAGAACAAACTTTCGCAAAACGCCACCGAAAAAAAGAACTCGGTTGAAAGAGTACATTTTTTGTTATCCCGCCCACCAGCCTACCCGATCTTGTATGCATTGCGTTGAGAAAGAAAACTCCAGATTTGTGAGATGGTAAATGCTTGTCGCTGTGCTAGAAACCGCCCATCCAAACTGAGAAAATGAAGAAAGGAAATCAGTTGAGGAATCCTTTACATGCTGCTGTACCGCAGAGGCAGGGAATACGATCTGTACTTCCATATTCACGTTCGAATTTATAATCGTAAGTGAGTTCCTCATCTGTCATTTTATTAGTATGGGTGATTATTTCAAAAGAGGACAACTTACTCTGAGCGATATCCCGCAGCGCATAAATGACGATTCGCTTGCTCTTCTCGACGGTGATGATCTTCGCTGTGCAATTAGGCATACAACTATGGTTGATGAATCTTGCGATACCACCCTTCTTTGTCGCATCGATAACAGTATTCTCGTCGATTCTGAAAAGATAACTGCTCCCAATACCACTCTTGAGATAGCGGTGCTCTCGAAGATCAGCAACCTGCTGCCGCACCTTCTCGCCCACATACTCGATGATCATGTCGTTCATAGGAATATTCTCCATGGCGTATAGACCCCAGTTGTGAATAGCGGAACGAGCAAATTTGACAGGCTTTTTACGCTTCTTCAATTGATTGAAGCGAAGAACATCAGCATCGCCTCCGAGGGTCTTTTTCTGATCATTCAAGTCAGCCACGAAACGGCGGTTGTTGACACGGTTGGCCCGAGAATTTCCTTTGGCGAGTAATTTCTCGGCAGCGATCTTAGCAGCTTCGGCTGCCTCAGCCACAAAGTCTTTTCCTGCTTTCGTAGCTTGGGCTTCACGCTCCTCGCGTGCCTTCTGAACCTTGATTCGATGCGGCAAGTATAAGGATTTCTCAGAGTTGAGTATCTTTTTTGTACCCTCTGTACGTGCACAACCAGACTCGTTCGGAACGTAGTATCCTTCGACAGTCGTCTCATTGGTAACGAGCCCTCTATATCCACTACGGTTGAGAGCCTTGACATCTTCCTGTTTCCAGCTGAAGGTCTCTGCATCACCCTTAAGATTTTGCACGACCTGGAAGATCTCACGGGCTGCCGCTGCATCCTCGTCATCCTTTAAGAGATTCTGAAGGCCATCCAAATCGATAATATTCTGGAATTCATCATCAACTGTAGGCCTAGGCGAGTCGGCAGACATAGCCCACTCGATAGAAGTTTGCACAGGTGTCCTTTGTGTAATTTTGTCTTCCTCATCTTCCTCGTCTTCATCGATGTCAGCAGGGTCGGACGTTTGCCGAGCAAGCTCTTCTTCCTCTTGTCGTTTACGCGCCTCTCGTTCTTCGAAGGCCGCCTTTTTGGATTTAGCTTTCTTCTTGGCTTTGGAGGCCTTCTTTTTCAAAGTGGCGTCCTCGGTCTCTACACCTGGCTGAAGAACAGAATCGATCTCAGGCATATGAGTGTTGTCAGTGCTAGCTGACATGGGGAATTCATCGTCAATTTTCTCAACAGGAACCCCGAAAAGCTCTTCGTCTGATTTCTGGCGTTTTTGAGCAGCATCGATTTGCAGTCCGAGGGAATCGAGCTTGCGCTTCTTTGTGGGTACTGCCAACGCCTCACTCGTAGAGTCTTCATCGCGAGTATCGAAAGATCGAGCATCATCCTTTACTCCTTGCATCAAATCATCCGTTTCATCATCAGATGACTCGTCCTCCGTACTCATTCGGCTACGAGGTCGGGATTCTGGCTCTTCCGTATCGCGGCCTCGAGACCGATCATCTGTCTCGTCGTCCGAATCCTCATCGTGATGAATAAGTTGGAACTGCAGAGCACGCACTGGCTTTCGCTTAGTGGTTCTCTCTCTGGCGAAGGGGTCTTTAAATTTCGAGGTTCCTTTCTTCCCGGTCATGGCTTTCCGAATACGTGGAAGTAACTGTACATTATACTTGCCATTTTGATTTAGTCGGCGGTCCGAGTTATCAGTTCGAGAGTTTGGTGTTCCGATTGGGCTATCTTCGAGGTCGTCATCCTCGTGGATGTATGGGATTTTCATGTTGGGATCAGCTATGTTGAATTTCCGTCGCTTCGCCAGATGGTTTGCAGGGTCCATGAATGTATTCAGGACTGGCAGGGCAATCTTGTCTTTAACGTTTTGCAGCAACTGCTTTCTCAGTTCTCGGCGAAGAGCTTCGATGGCCTCCTTGGCAGGGTCAAAATTATTGATCCGTTCCCTCTTCTCTTCCTCGTAGTCCGCAAGTTCCTCCGCCCTACGGGCAGCTTCATCCTGCCTATCTCTTTCCTCAATCTCCCTTCGGCTAGGTGTATGGCTTCTGCGGCTGAAATCGGGTAAGCGGTATGAAGAAGTGCGTCGTCCTTTGGTTCCATATGGATATAACCTCATCTGCATTGTGTAGGTGAAAAATGGAGTTTGATCAACCGCCAAATGACATCTGTCCATCTCTGCCCTGCCCTGTGAACTATTTGGAAATATAATATAATAACCCCATCGGTCTGCTCGCACATCCTTGTACACAAAATGCCGGATTCTTTTCTTCATGTGGATGATTGTAGTAGGAAGTACTGGTATTGAGTCCTTGGTAACGAAGATATAAGGATCATTTTCTAATTCTGCAGAAATCGGTTGATCTTCGATGAGCCTCAACACACTGGGTTTCGTAGGGATAAAAGATGCTGAGGTAGGAGTAGTCGCGGACGTAGGCGTATTCATAGAGCGAAAGTTTGCCCGCTGCGCGTATGCTGCAGGACCTTTGGGGGCAGTTGGTGGTGGACCGGAAGTCTTTACAACTTCAGCAGGTTTTGTAACAACGGGAGCAGGTTTCGGCGGTTGGGGAAGAGCTGGGGGTTGGTAATTCTTAACCGCATCCTCCAACATTCGCGCACTTTTAAGTCCATCCGGATCAAACTCGACTTTAATATTCTGCGTCCCAATTCTCGCATTATTGCCTGTTCTCACGGCTTTCTTAGCAGCTTCGATGCCAGATATGGAACGTGTGCCCTTGACCATCTTCGCATCTCGATAACGAAACGTAGCAAAGCCCATGAAACTGCCGGTATCTGGGTGCATCTTATTACTGCTCTCCGCGATCTCCCCGAAGCTCGAGAAGTAGGCCGTTACACTCAAAAAGTTGTAGAGAGGGTCGAAGCCAGTCACAACAACTTGGGTAGGAGGCCCGGGCCCCACAGATGTTCTCGGGTCGTAGGCATAAGGCTTTAGCAAGTATGGGACATGGCGCAACCGTGCTCTGGGCTTATGGAAATCGACGTTGATATAGCCATATTTTCCGCCTTTCGCCAATCTGGGGTCCTCCGGGGGAGCGTCATCTTCCTGCAAGTTATTAGCCAACTACTATCACAAAAAGATGACGCTCCCCAGCAGATTATGTATACGTACCAAGCCAAATTCCTTGTAAATCGGTTTCGCCTTTTTCTTATCATTCGAACTCAATTTGCGGTCGAGGAGAGGATCGTATGTACACTGTGTGCCTTTGATACCTTTCGCTGGGTCTCGCATGTGAATGCGCGGTAGGGAAGCTTGTTGGTCGACTAATGTATGTAGGCCTTGCAGAGCATCATTGTGGAGGAGAGATTTGTTCGCTTCAAAACCACTCGCATTGGTAGCTTGAGTACTTGATTTATATTGGTGGGGACTTGCGATACGATTGGGAGAGGAGTCGGTGGTCGTCAACGGTGTAAGACTATTAACATTCCGTCCGCCAAATGTCGACAAATTGGACTGTTGAGGTGGTACGCTAAAGACCGATGAAATAGTACTTGTATGCGAGCTAGCCGACCCGACACCATTGAGAATATCTCCAGGTATAAATTCGATATCCTCTGCTGATATAGGTGTAGAATCAGGAGGGGCAGAAATGCCCTCTGCTACAGAGCGTATATGACCAGCATGACCAATGTCCGAAGGCCCTCCTTGACTATCAGCAACTGGGGGTATGCTTGGTGAGCCCACGCTCATTGACTTTACTTTCTCTCGTTCCTTCGCCTTGTCTTTGGCAGCCCGAGGTGCTGATGGAAAAAACTGCGCGAAGCTCGCCCCAGACGCGCGAGACATCGTGACACAGAGATCGATCTACCTCACCCTCCGCCTGCCAACCAACATCCCTATAGTTGTATTCAGAGACTGACCGCATGCAGTGGGGTAGCGATGGCGACGGCCTAGATACGCGCACCGGCGAATGGGGGATTCACGCGACTAGATATTGTGCGCTTTCGCCCAGAGAGGGTTGTAAACAGGATGAAGATTGTCGCAAAGAGCGAAATGGTGATGGCGATGATGGTGGTTGCCTGTCACAAGTGTACGAGAGGGGGTCGACGTTGTTGTTGTAGAGCGGTCTTGGATGATGAGATGTCGTGGAATGGGAATTACTTCAAATCCAGGTTAAAGTTGACGATGCCGCTTAGCCGTTTTGGGCCATTTTCGACCTAAATCCAGGAGCTGAATATATGCGCCACAATTTTATGCAAAAGTGCTTCAACTGTCATTCACTTTTACATATTCTCATGTCTTTTTCTTAAATCGATTCCCCAGCTGGTTGTTCCCTTCGAATTTCGTATGCCGCATTGTAGATCAGGTACGACAAGAAGATTCCCAGATTTATGTTGCGTCACTAAAGGCCAATAACCGAAAACGCGCAGGTATCACGAACTTTACAGTTTGTTGATATTTCCATCTTTCACGCGACCAGAGCCTACTCAAAGCTGAGTTGACAAATGCAAGTATAGCTTGTATTGCCCACTTCATCTGTTGATATTCGTTTGGCGCATAAACCTTGTCAAAGGGCTGCAGTCAGGTAACACAGTTTGACCCCTGAACTCCTTTTGACGTAGCACGTGCCCTAACTTTGCTCTCTATACGTCCATCTCAAGTTGAGATGAATACCTTCAACGCCTTCGAAAGATCTATACCGCGTGCTTATTTATGAAAGCAATACTCAATCGATGCTGAAATTGGAACGATATTGTGTCACGAGTCACGTGATCATAGCTTAACTCCCTAGGAGAATTACCTTGAAGTCTAGCAGGCTTCCTGGTTTGTTTTATATATTGATGTTACATACTTCTGATTAGACTAGCTAAGTAATGTGCAATTCAACTTTGAGGTCTTCCCGGGAGCACTGCTCTTCGTTTTACAGGCACAGAATCACTGCTTCATGAATCGAAAAGTTCTCTCCATCGACCTTTATTCCAGGCCACCTCTCATCTCTTGGAAGCTGCTGCCTCGGAATCATTTTCCAATATCGTGAAACAGCTATCACATTCGACCCGTCAAATACTTTTCCTAATATTGCCACAGACTGAGTATCTTGAAAATGCTATTGCGCTTTCTTCCAACATTGCATATGTGAGTGGTGAAAATTTCCTCAAATTACAAGTCACCTTCTCATTCATTCAAGACGTAAATACCCCGCTGCCATCCAAAAATTGCCTCATCTACTCCGCTTATATTCACGCTCAGATATCATCTCGCGTGCATCGACAGACAACTGTTAGGGACCTAATATACCGTCGACGAGGTTTGATCTTCCATGGCTTGCACCCTTAATATACTTGGCCGTCTAAGAAGAGTATGTTTTGATCTCCTAGATGACCATTGGACGTATCGGAAACTACGTATGTCACGTGTTTGATAACCGTCATTCAGACCCCAATGTGACTCCTCGCTTGCATGAAAATCCCCACCATGAAGTTTCTAGGAAGCTCTCTCAACTCATAGTTGGCTCTACCGTGTTCCCCCCTGTCCCTCTTGCCTGCGCCTCATTCGGCCCCCAAAAACTTACTCATCCCGAGTTATAAGTATAACTGCAGAAGCCACACAAATGCTGGACTCCATCCCACCTTCATTCTCCATGCGGGATCAAACCAATTTTTGGATATGGCATTTAAAATTAAGCGCAAACCTTTCGTGTCGCAATCTAACCAGTACGATTCGGTGAATACCTCGAATCAACTCGGTCCCGCCAGTCGTGGCCAAGACGTCTCTTCCGCGGACCGCGTCGAGGCTGATATACTCCCTCCTAATCTTTTCGCGGACCTTGACCGTGATGTCGAACCGAATCTGCTCTCTGCAAGCTTACCACAACCTTCTGCTGCAGAACATGAACGGCTTCTCGCCCTCTCAACAATGGATCCTGGAGCCACTCCAGCATCCACAACATCCGACCATCATTCAGAGAGGGATTCTGAAGATGACAGCAGAGGTCCTAAGGAGCCTTCGACGGAGTCTATGCCGTGGGGTGTTCATTGGCATGAACCCGCTTTCATTATCGCGATGCTCCTGAGCGGGCTTGCCATTGCCCTCGCTCATCACTTCTACTATAATTCTTTGAAAGGCGAAACGGCCGGGGATGCTGCAAAGCAAGCATGGCCTATAAGATTCGGAACCGCATTTGCATTTCTGTTCGTTGCGTGCCTGCAAGCAGCGACTGCTGTATCATTTGCACAATATTCTTGGACGGTAGTAAGGCGGAAGTCTTTAACAATTTGTCAGTCTTCAGAAACCCCGTGGAATAAGAGCTGAGCAAATTTGGGATTGACTTCTGCAATTTCTGGTTCTCAGTCTTAAGTGCTTTAGGTCTTCACAGAAACTAACCTTTTGAGTACAGCAAGTCTAGACAAACTGTTCGGCCTAACGGGGAATCCAGTCGGGCTCATGAGTCTAGAGTTGCTAAAGAATGCTAGGATTGCCCTTCTGTTTGGAATTGTCTTCTGGTATTGCCGCACACAGTGGTGACAAACTAGAAATTATGAGCTAACATTACATTTAGGTGCTTAGGATTCGCCGGCATTGCTCCTCCTGCAACATTAACTGTAACGACTAAAAACATTACTGAGGACGCTTTCGTCCCGATGCTGAATTTCTCTTTGCCTTCTTGGTCGGCTAACCCTCAAATATGGGAACCAACGTCGGCTCCCAACAAACTTGCCTTACAAGCCGCCAATAGCTTTGATGTTGTCCCATTACCACGTGTGGTTGGAAGCGAATACTGGTCTTATGATATCCAGTTTATTGGTCCTACGCTGAAGTGTCGTTATGCCGACGATACCGAGCAACCCATTTTCAATGAGGTTACCTCAAGCTTTGAATCTCAAGATTCGATTTTCACATATAGTCAAGTCAACGACACTTATTGGAAAGACGCTGAAAACAGCATAGGACCTACGAGGCTTATATACTCAGCTTGGGTCTGGCCAGGAATGCCGAATAATGTACCAAACAACTGGTCTCCGATTTGCGATGGATGTAATAAAACTGGGCAGTTGCCAATCATCCCACAGATCTGGGTACAAACCTCCTCCTCGAGCATCGTCTGCTCTTCTGTCAACGCCACATTTGACGTTACAATAGCGTCTGTCGGCGGAGCTCAACAGATCACGCAGCGAAATGACGTGCCCGTCATCGGAAACGGAAGCTACTCTTTCATTAAAGTTGCAGAGACAGAGTGGGGCTTTGAGATTGGCAAAGATGGGTCTGAGCCATACCAGAACACAATCAGTGACATGTGGAGCATCTATTTTGCTCACTATTTTGCCGTGGGTGCAATATTACAGGGCAACATCACTTTGCTCGATAACTTCTACGATCAAACTGACGACAACCACGACTACTTCAACGAAACAATGCCCTTCGTAAAATCTCCTCGCCGCGAAGAACTCGGCAATGCTACCAGCAATATCCTCTCCAGCGGTCTAGTAGCCTGTGACGAGATCTTCAACAGCCCTTGGAAACGCCTTCATTCAGACGCAAACCCAGAAGAGCTATCTAGCGGAGATAGAGCAGAGGAAGAATCTGTCACTTTTAACAGCACCTTTCCTACAATTCCAGGAATGTGTCGAAATGGGTCGCTACTCCGCGGCATCGAAGATCTGGCTAATAACCTCACAATTAGCATGCTCAGCTCTTCGTCTCTAGCAAGCCCTGAAACTACACCCATAAACATACTTACATCAAACACGATCAATATATACGAATACGATCCTCGCTACCTCTTTATTCCATATGGCGTTGCGTTGCTTTTTACTCTGTTCGCTACAATTGCAGGTCTCTACTCGCTTCATCTCAATGGAGTGTCGCATTCAGTATCCTTCTCCAGCTTTCTCGCTACTACGCGCAATTCGGA
>Ga0182030_10016760_pt1 | contig 14224 bp, 11 predicted proteins | sample 812S3MmetaG_FD_121299 | JGI IMG/M metagenome (GOLD analysis project Ga0182030, IMG submission 121299) | Permafrost microbial communities from Stordalen Mire, Sweden - 812S3M metaG (Illumina Assembly) | ecosystem: Environmental > Terrestrial > Soil > Wetlands > Permafrost | place: Sweden...
GCTATCACCCCGACGTGAATCCAGGCGACAAAAAGGCCGAGGAGAAGTTTAAGGAAATCTCAGAAGCCAACGACATCCTGAGTGACGAGAAAAAGCGCAAGATTTACGACCAGCTTGGCTTCTACTCTGACCAGATCGACCCGGCGCAGGCGGAAGCCTATGCACGGCAACAAAGCGCCGGCGGTCAGCCCCCGGTGGACTTTGGCGGGTTCGACTTCTCAGGTTTTCAGGGTGGCGGTCCACAGCCGCAGGCAGGAGCCGGTTCCTCTACATGGGGTAGCTTCAAAGATATTTTTTCCGGCATCTTCACCGGGGCGCCGGAGCAGCGGCCGCGAGGCCCGCAGTCCGGTTCGGATCTCGAATACCAGGCCACTGTGGACTTCTGGACTGCGATTCGCGGCGGCCAGGCGCGCATACAGGTCACCCGGCAGGAACTTTGCCCCACCTGTCACGGCCAGGCTCACACCGGTGGTCCAACGCCATGCCCCGAGTGCAACGGCACCGGCCAGGTGACGCAAATGGGCGGACGGATGAAGTTCAACATCCCGTGCCCGGGTTGCAATGGAACAGGGCGCGTCTCAAATGATTGCTCCACGTGCCATGGTGAAGGGACCGTGAACCGTACGGAGGCAGTAGAATTCCGAATCAAGCCTGGCACGCGCGACGGGCAACGCATTCGGCTGCAGGGCAAGGGCAACGCGGGTCTCAATGGAGGCGCCGCCGGCGACTTGTTCGTCATCGTCCGAACGGGCACGCATTCTGTGTTCACTCGGACTGGCGACGACATTTACATTACCGTGCCGGTCACAGTTCCCGAAGCTTCGCTGGGTGCCAAGGTGGATGTTCCGACCATCGACGGACGAGCGCAGCTCAAGATTCCTCCCGGTACCCAGAGCGGACAAAAACTGCGCATGCGCGAACGCGGCGTCGAAAGCGCGTCCCATCCCGGCCAGCGCGGCGACCAGATCGTCACGGTCGACGTCGTGGTCCCCCATTTGCAAGATGAGCGAAGCCGCGAAATCATGCGCGAACTTGCGAAATTGAATAATCAGGATCCGCGAGTTTCCCTTTTCGATAAGTTGTAAGATTCTTTTGCAGCCACCCGCAGTAAGCTTGTGCGGAAGTCAAATATGGTTACGAGACGCAAATCCAAAGGCGCGTACATGATCTCGGCGGTTGCCGAGATGTATGGGATACACCCGCAAACGCTCCGGCTCTACGAGCGCGAGGGGCTCTTGAAACCGTCCCGTACCGAAGGCAACACGCGCCTCTACACCGATGAAGACGTGGAGCGGCTCGAGTTTATCCTGAATCTCGCCCGCGATCTGGGGGTGAACATCGCCGGTATCGGCATCATTCTGCAAATGCGCGAGCGCATGGAAGAGATGAATCGCCAGATGCAGAGCTTCGTCGAATATGTCCGTTCGGAGATGCTGACGCGCTTCCAGCAGGCCCCGCCCGGCCCCGCCGGAGCCATCGTTCCGCTGCGCAAGCCGGCCGTGGTGCCACCTCGCACGCCGGCAAAGCGCGGGTCGTAACGCAAGTCAGCGGCCATTCCAGCCATTTGCGTTTTTAATCGAAAATGACGGTGCTGTCATTGCTCTTTCAGTCCCTCTACCGGTCTCGGTACAGGTATTCTTAGTCCTGCATGTTGTACGCGCTCCTCGCACTGGCTGTCTTCGGACTGTTCACTTCAACGGTTTTTGCTGGCATCGTGCTGGCCGCGGTGCCGGGTTATCTGCGCGAACGCCGCGCTGCCATGGAACAACTTTCGGAGCGGCCCGGCTTCGCTCCGCCGATGACATTGCTCAAGCCGTTGCACGGGGCAGAGCCGAATCTCGAAGCTCACCTCGACACCTTTTTCCAGCAAAACTATCCCCAATACGAAATCCTGTTCTGCGCCCGGACCGCCGATGACGAGGGGCTGGAAACCGCACGCCGCGTCGCTGCCCGCTATCCGAATATCCCCGCGCATTTCTTCTCCACCGGCGAACCTCACTACATCAACGCCAAAGTTGCGTCATTGGAACTGATGGAATCAGCGGCGGCTTACGACATCCTCGTCATCAGCGACAGCGATGTACGCGTCACATCCGATTACCTGCGCGCCGTGGCGTTGCCGTTTGCCGACGAGAAAGTGGGCGCAGTCACATGCCCCTACCGAGGCGTGGCAGCCGAAGGTGGCCTATGGGCGCGGCTTGAGGCCGTCGGCATGTCCGTCGAAATGACCTCCGGGGTGCTGGCCGCCCGCGCCATGGAAGGCATGCAGTTCACCCTCGGCCCCACGATGGCGTTTAGGCGCGAAACGATCCGCCGCATGGGAGGTTTCCGCGTCACTGCCGATTACTGCGCCGACGATTTTGTTCTCGGCAACGAGACGTGGAAGGGTGGCCAGCAGGTTGTCCTCAGCCACCACGCCATCGACCACATGGTTATCAACAAAACGCTCGCCGCTTCGCTCAAGCACCAGGTGCGCTGGATGAAGTCGACGCGCTTTTCGCGGCCCAGAGGACACCTCGGCACAGCCCTCACATTCAGCATGCCCTTCGGTCTGCTCGGATGGGCAGTCGCGGCTGCAATGGGGCATCCCGCTGTCGGCCTCGGGCTTATTGGCTGGGGCCTGGGAACGCGGCTCGCACTATCGCTTGCTGTAGGCCGCGCGGTTGTTGGCGATCGAAGCTGGTTTGGCCTACTTCTTCTCTATCCAATGCGCGATTTGATGGGTTTCTGTTTCTGGATCGCAAGCTATTTCTCGAACCGGATACTTTGGCGCGGTCGCGTATTCCAGTTACTTCCCGGCGGAAAAATGCGCGCAGCAAAATAAGCATGTCTTGCGCCGCAGACGCTACTTCAGCGGCCGGTCCGTCCAAAGCGTCTTGTCGGCGATCGATTGCACCTGCACCAGTCGCCCTGCAAGAAGTTGTTCCGCCTTCGATTGATTCCTGTCCTGCGCGAAAAGCCATTTGCGCGCGCCAGTTCCCCACGCCTTCGACAACTGGTCGTCGCTAAGAAAAATATGCGGCGCGTCGGGGTAGCAGGAGCCCCACAGAAGCGAAGAACCATTCCCATGTGGCGAACACGGCTCGACGACGAGAAACGCCGGCTTGCGCAAAAAATCATGCGTGTAGAAGATCACCGACGACGCATCGGATTGGTCGCCGTAAATGATGAACGAGTCGGCAGGCGAACCATCGCGAAGAATCGTGTCGGCCAGCGGCTTCGAGCTGAGCATGGGTTCAAAGCGCGCGAACGCAATGTGCGCGGCGACAAGGAAAACAGCAGCCGTAAGCGCCACGCTGACAGTCGCTGCAATGTGACTACCCTTGCGTCGCAGCATCCAGCCTGCCGCAGGGCCAATCAGCAACGTGATCAGTGCGAGGGTCGCTGGCAATCGCAACGCCGCAAACGAAGGCCCAGTCAGATCGAACAGATGCGACATCGAAAGCGTGTAGCCGCCCACGTCTCGGTGGGCGAGCAACGTGCCGATATCCGGCACGAAGGGCAAGCTGCGCGACTCCCACAAGCCCCAGCCGAGCGCTGCAGCAGTCACCACTCCCACCAACGCGAACACCGCCTGCGCGCCGTTCAGCCATGCGGTCGTGAGCGCTGGCCTGCCATCTCGACCGCCTTCTTCCAACGTTGCCAGCACACCCGCAATCAAAATCAGCAGCGGCGGCCACGCCGGGAACGTGTAGTACTCCTGATTGGTCGAGATCGAAAAGAACAGCAGCGTGACCGCCGAAAACAAGCTCAGCAGCCAAATCGTGCGTACGCGAAACTTGAGCCGGGCGACGTAGCTGGCCACGTCCTCGCGCGCCGCGTAGTCTAAATAAAAATCGACTGTCTGTCCCGCGTCGCGGCGAAGATGCTGCATCCAAGAGTGACGAGTCCTCCACGCAACGACCAACATCGCCGGCAGAAAAAGGCTCCATGGAAATAGCCAGACCAGGTGCAGCAGCCAATAGGCCGCAAAGGGGAGTTTGTTGTAGTCGTGCGGAAAGCGTTGTCCTAGAAAACGCAGATAGTGCTCATTGACGAAGTAGAAATACCAGAAGCCGTGCACATTGCCCGGCGTTGGGTGATTGCCGATCGGATGACCATGGTCTGGATTGGCCAGCCCCGCCAGGATGTGCCACGGCGCAGCGATCGCCAAAAACAGCAGCAGACCGGAAAACGGTTTGTACTGGAGCCAGCGGCGCCATTGGCCGCTCAGCAGCATCAATGGCAGGGCTGCGCCCGCAAAGAACATCGGCGCAATCAATCCTTTGGTCAGCGTGGCAAACGCCAGCGCCGCCCACATGACGTAAAACCGGGCCGGCCGCTGCGATTCCATGCCGGTGAGAAAGCAGTAGAGTGCCAACAAAAACAAGAAACTCAGCAGCGCTTCGGGGATTGCGAAACGCGTGTACAAAAATGGCCCAATTGCCGTCAGAATTGCCAATGCCGCGTAAAACGCGGCGCGCCGGCCCCACGCGCGGCTGGCCCACAACCACGCAATCCAGGCGCACCCCAGCAACGCCAGCGAATTGGGCAGGTGCGTGGCAAAAGCGTTCTCGCCAAAGATTCGATAGAGCGCTGCATCCAGCCAATAGGGAAGGGGCGGCTTCTCGAGATAGCGAATGCCGTTGATCTTCAGTGTTACCCAGTCGCCGCTTTCGGCCATGTGCTGCGCGGCTTCGGCATGGTTCGCGTCGGCATCATCGAGCAGTGGCGGAGTAAACAGGGCGGCCAGCTGGACGGCGGCGAAGATGGCTAGTAGGAGTGCCCAGCAGGCCATCGCGGAAGGTGCCGGGCCTACTCGGGGCGAATGTGCTGCTTCAGGATTCATCGTCAAGGATGCTCAGGTCTTTCCTCTGCGAGGTTGGTTGGCGGGCAGATCGATGGTCGCGTACCGACAATGTGTCTTACCAGACGCAGGGTTCCTCAACAGAACCGCGGGAGGTCTCGATCATGTTTAAAGCGCCGGGGAATACCAGGCTGAGGACCCTCCTAATCGAAAATTCTCCGGGCTAGCTCAGTTCCACGGAAACTTGGCGAAGTGCGCCAACATGACCAGAATACCAGCTAGATTTTTGAAGGGTTCTACGGTGCGGCACGGCGACTCGTTTGCCGGCCATGATGCGGGATTGACACCGCCGCGGTAGTGCAAAATAGGATTAAGCAAGATTAAAGGACGATGAATTCCGGTCGAACTTCTCCGAACTCGCCGATTTCCGCAGCCGATCCCGTGCCGAAGCCGGCGTTCGAGAGCTGGCGCACTCTTTTGGATGAGTGCGGTCGCAGGCCCAGCCGAAAGCATGTTCACTTACTCCGCGTAGCCACACTGCGGCTTCAGGCGCAACTCGATCACGAGCTGGGAACCCGCGATACCGCTCATTCTGCGGCTCGAGCTGCCAGGCGCTGGAACAAACACGCGGAGAAGTTACGCGATTCCCTGAGCGCGGTGCGGGAGATGGACGTATTCCGCGACAAGCTCTCCGTCTTGCGTGGTACGCTCGACGCGCCATCGGGCTACTCACCTCGGTCGAGTCGTGCCTGCTCGCGCCAGATCGAAGAATTGGAAGTCTGGCTCGAGCGGGAACGAAAGATCGCGGCGAAGAAGTTGGTAGCCGATTTGAAACATCGGCAAGAGCGGCTGGAAAGTCTGAGCGTGGAACTCGAAACCACGCAGGCTCTCGGCTATTCCTTGCTTCCCGTTTTATCGTCTTCTGACGTCTTCAAAATGTATGGCGAAGCGATCGCCGATTTCCCGAACCTCGATGCCGATTGCCTCCATGACTTTCGCAAGCGGATCAAGAACGTGCGTTATCTCGCGGAACTCTTCGCGGAAACCGATCAGCAGACCGCCCACTTGGCCACGGCACTCAAGACGATGCAAGGGGCTATTGGCGAGTGGCACGACTGGCAGGAATTGGCCCAACTTGCATCGCGCCAGTTTCGCAAGCGCCACAAGGTTGGAGTTCTGACGAGGTTGCTCGAAACGCTCTCGGAGGAATCGCTGCAGAAGGCACTGGAATGTTGCCAGAGCGAGAATGCGCAATTGGACTCTGGGATCGCCGACACTGCTGCGCGTCTGCAGCTTGTTGCACCAAAGCCCCCAGTGCGGAGCTTGGATTCTATCACCCAATTCGACAAGAGACGACTAGCATAAGCCTGCAGACGCACTGCGCTGCGGAGCGTCTACAACCGTTTCCAAAGAGCACGAGTCCCGTGTTCCACCGGTTTAACCGTCATTGCAACACCGCTATCCTCGCAGCTGTGTATTGAGCGCGAAAATGCTGCGGTGGGCTCACTGCTGCTCCCGTCGTGTATCTTGACCGCAGAACAATTTTTCTTATCCTCGGAGATCGCGCGACGCCCCCATGCCTACCTTTGCTGCTATCGATGTCGGTTCAAATTCCTGCAGACTCAAAATTGCAAAAGTCGTCTCGCATCGTTTAAAGACACTGCATGAAGACCGCGAAGTGACGCGGCTGGGATCGAGCGTCTTTGACTCCGGCCTTGTTTCTCCGGATGCCATGGCGGCGACGCTACGCGCTCTCAAGCGCTTTCAGCGTGCCGTGCAGTCGCGCGGTGTCGACCAGTTGCGCGTAGTGGCCACGTCGGCCATGCGCGACGCTCGCAATGCACCCGCGTTTCAGGCGTGGGTCAAGGCCGAGACCGGATGGAACATGGAGATTATCTCCGGGCTCGAGGAAGGCCGGCTCATTCACCGCGGCCTCATGCAGAACGAGCCCGGGACCGGCGGACGCGTCTTGTTGATCGACCTGGGCGGAGGCAGTTGCGAGATTACCCTCTCCGAACAGAAACGCATTAAAGAAACAGTCAGCATGCCGCTCGGCGCCGTGCGCTTGACGGAAGAATTCTTGCAAGCCGATCCCCCACCCGCTGAGGAAATCAAGCGCATGCGGCAGTTCATCGCGCGGGAACTCAGGCGGGCTCATCGCAAAATCCACGCGACCAATCTTCCGCTGGTCATCGCCACTTCCGGTACAGCGGCAGCACTGATCGAAGCTATTGCCGCGGCAGGCAAAACAGCGAAGAGGCCACGCCGCACTTCGGGGCGCGGAACAACGCTGTCGCCAGAGATGGCCGCGATGGCCCCAACCGCGGCGGTGCGCAAGCTGGCTTCCAGACTCGCCAAAATGACATTGCCCCAACGCGAAGCCGTTCCAGGAATTGGCCCCCGCCGTTCCGAGATTATCGTAGCCGGCGCACAGGTGTTTGCCGAACTGCTCGAGAGCTTTGGGTTGAAGGGCTTTCACTACTCGCCCTTGGGATTGCGCGATGGCATTTTGGCCCAGATGCTGGCTGAGCAGGATGCCCGCGCCGCCGCCCATCGCGAATTGGAGCAAGAACGCTGGCACAGCGTGTTGGTGACCGCAAAACGATACGGAGTCGATCCGCGGCAGGCCGAGCCAGTGCGTGCCCATGTGCTGCATCTATACCACGACCTGAAAGCTTTGCACGAGCTGCCACCCGAATACGAGGGCTGGCTCAGTGCGGCGGCTGTTTTGCGCGACACAGGAAAATTCATCAACCACCAGGGGCACCATCGGCATGCGCAATACATCATTTCTAGCTCGGAGATCTATGGCTACACGCAAGTGCAGCGGACTGTGGTCTCGGCGCTCGCGCGCTACCTCGGCAAAAGCCGCCCGCAGCCAGGTGATCGGGCTCTTCGCAACATTCCTGCCGTCGAACACAAAAACGTGCAGCGTGCCGTGCTGCTGCTTCGGCTAGCAGTTGCACTCAACCAGGATCGAGCCAGCGATGTGCTGCGCTTTGCTGCCAGGGTTTATCCCAAGCGAGTCTATATCGAGGTGAAACCGGGGCGCACCGGCGCGGAGTTGGAGCTTTGGTCGCTGCGCAAAGAGGCAGACTACTTTCGCGAAGTTTTCGGGCGCGAGCTTTTCGCCACGCTGGCATAGATCCATCGCGCCATGCGCGGGTCGACGAGCCACTGCAGCAGCGGCGGATGTTTCGCCATGTCGATGCGCGCGACAGAGCCCTTGCGCATGCGCACGCCGGCTCCGCCGTTGCCCGTGATGATGCGGCCGAGGAATTTAAAGAGATTAGGATTGTGACCGACCATCAGCACGCCTTCGCGGTCGGCGTACTTGTCGAGTAGTTTCTGGAATGCCACGAAATCGGCGTCGAGTCCGAGCGCGGTGCTCACCTCGACTTTGGCCTCGTAGCCCAGCTCGGTTCCCACAAACTGCGCTGTCTGCAGAGCGCGTTTCAGCGGGCTCGAGACAATTACGTCAACCTGCACCTTCAGTGCGCTGAGCAGGCGCGCCATCAGCATGCACTGTTCCTTACCTTCTTTGATCAATCCACGTTTGGCATCGAGTTTCGGGTTATCCCGCGGGACTCCGGCATTAGTGTGGCGCATTAAATATAGGATCATTGGGAGTTCTTCTTACTCCGAAGCAGAAGGTGCCGCTTCTTCGAAACCTCGATTTTAACATGGCTGTAACATTTCGCAGGGCTGCAGGAGCCGTCAATCCGGCTTCGCAGGAACTAAAGAGTCCGTCAGAGGCAAGCCAGCCGATCCCGTTTGCGCCGCATTCCTGAATCCTTCCGACCCGCTCGGGACCCACACTTCGCTGGCCAGGAGACCGCAAAGCGATTTGACTTCATGATTCAGGGCAAAGCCCGCGTTGAGCAGCGCCTCACGGTGCCTTGGTAGCCGACTGACACGGAGGCCGGCGAGCATCCTGAAGGCGAGGTAAAGACCTGCCACCAGGGGCTGCGCGACAAGCCTGCCGAACCGCCCCGCCGGAATGGCGAGCTCTGAGACGACCCACCTGGTTTGATCCGAGGTGCAGGAGCGTAGACGTTCTGCGAGAGCGGTGACTTCGCCTGTGGTGAGGCAGTCGAGAAAGAAATGTGTGACGATCAGGTCGTAGTGCGAAGTACGCGGTTGCCACTGGCGCGCGTCGGCATGATGCACGGATATGCGATGCCGATGAACGCCGGCATTGCGCAGGAGTGCGCGCAGCATCGCCTTGCTTGTATCGATGACTTCGACGCGGACGTGAGCATTCTCCTGGAGCAGGCGCGCTGTAAAGCGGCCGTCTCCATCTCCGAGCACGAGCGCGGTGCGACAGTTGCGGAGTTCATCGAGGAATCGGCAACGGCAATGCCAGAGAGCGCACCCGAATGTTGCCATTTCCATCCAGCGATACACGCTGGCGAGGCGGTCAAAATTAGGAGAGCGATTCATCGCGCAAGACAGAGAATTGGCACGAGCAGGACAAGATCTGCCGCGCAACGAAGGGTGAGCGGCGGGATGCCACTGCGTCTGAGGTCAAGCAGACCCAACAGGGCAGCGCTTGCAGAGCCCGCGAGGATCAGCGCGGAAATGCGCGGCTGATAAAGGAAGAAACCAACCGCCGCGAGCGAGCCAAATGTAGCCAGCGTGAAGGCTGCAGAGGAGACGCCTGTGCTTTCAGACGATTCCCAGCGGTCGATTGCGCTGCAATTGAGCCAGGCGAGAGCAGCGAAAAAGACGGCAAGAATCAGAAGCTGCCAAAGCGAGCCGGCGGCTACGTGAATTCGCGCGAAAACCGGGAACGCGCAACCTGCCGTGAATAGCACTCCTACGATGAGTTCCTTTGAGCGAAAGAGAGCCAGTGTTTTTGGACGCACGCGTGGAACGTGTACACCGGAGAAGTAAGCCAAAGCTGCGAAGGCCAGCACGGAATTTCGTTCGCGAGATGCAGACGGCATCAGGGAAAAGACGATGCCAGCGGCGAGCACAGCGGCGCAACAGGCGAATGGAGCGAGCACGCGTCGATGGCGCCAATGGAAAAAATGACGCTCGCGCAGCGCGCCGATATTTTCTGAGCGAAAGGCTGCGCGCGCGTCGAGCAAGCGGTCGCCGACGTAGACGACCCAGGTTCCGAGCGCGAGAAGAACCGGAACCCATTTTGGAAGATTCACTCCGGCGGCCCACGCAAAGCTCAGCGACCAAACCACCGCGACGCTTGGGGCGTCGAGGCTGGTGAGATGCCAAAAGCGCAGCAGAGCTGGCGCGGCGAAGAGGGCACGCGACGCTCGTGTGCTGCCTGCGGGCCGATTTCGCGTTGCCGACGGATTTGCCAGGGGAACCGGCATTCTCTTTCGATCTTAGATTCAGAACCAGGGGCTTGAGACTGCCGAAAGCCAAGTTTCAAAGTTTTATGGTGCTCTCTTCGACGAGGGCCTGAAGTTTTCCGTAGACGGTCGCGGCGCTGACAAACATTGGGGTGCGCAGACACTGCACGGTCAATTGCTGGGATTCGGGCGAGTAGTTCCACTGGACTTCTACGCCGAATTTCGATGCGGTTCCGCTGTTGCCGCTGAGGTCGAGACCGGAGGCCTTTGCTTTGACAATCAACTGCGCATATTGGTCCGGTGTGATGCCGGAAAAAGTCTGGGGCGAGTTCTGTGCCATTGTGCGCTTCCTCGTTTTCTAAAATTTCGGCGGACTGCAGCCCAATGGTTGCACCGTACGCCTCGGTTTCACTGTGGCAGACTCGCGGGAATTAATCTGCAAAACTGCAGGACCTCGGTACAAAATAGGGGATTCAGTTTGAATAAGTTCTCTTCGGCGTGCGGTCTACTATGGTCCCCCCTAATTTGTCGGCAAATCAAAGGAGAGCTACCGCGTTATTCAACCATGCGGAACTGGTTGTCTGCCCAGAGCACTGCTTCCGCATAGTAGTTGTTCACTTGCTCACGCCGGAGTCCACTGGATGCAACAATCGCCTCGCATGTACTCCAATCTCCGCACTCGTGCCCTTTCAGCCATGCGAGCATGCGTCCTTCCCTGTTGACGCTGCCCTGGAGTGCTTCGAGAATTTCCTTGCGCAATGGGAGCTTCGGGGTTAGTTCCTCCATGGGGACGGCGAGCATGGCCGACAGCAGACTGAGCATTCCCAGAAGATATTGTTCGTTGGAGCTGAACGCGCAGAGTACGGCTGCAAGCTCGCAGAACCGCGCGCGTACCATGGCCATTTTGAGAATTTCCGGAGGGCGGCCGGTATTCAGTTCGGTAGCAATGGCAAGCATGGCGATGCGCCGAAAGGCTTCTTCGCCCAGAAGGATCATCGCGGATCGGACGGACTCTATCTCCTCGCGAACCGCGTAGCCCACTGAATTCACCAGGCGCAACAGGCGGTAGGTGAGAGATTGATCGCGTTTCACAGAGAGACTCAGCTTGTCCCAGTCGATAGGATCGGTCTGCAAGAGCCGGAGGATTTCGAAGTGGCAAAGGGAATTCGAGGGCACCTTGTTGTTCTTCAGCAGCTCCGGACGGCAAAAATAGTATCCCTGAAACAGAGTGAACCCCTCCGAACGTGCCTGTTGATACTCTTCCTGCGTTTCCACCTTCTCGGCCAACAGCACTACCTTCTTGCCCTTGAGCTGTTGGAGCAGTTCCCGCCGTTCGGTAGCGCCGGTCAAAAGAAAATCCACCTTGATGTAATCGGCCAGCTCGACCAGCGGAGCAAACCGGGGTTCCCAGACAAAATCGTCGAGAGCCAGCCGAAATCCTTGGGATTTTAGCCTGACGCAGGCTGCGATCAGGTCGGGCGACGGATCCACCGTTTCCAGAAGCTCAAGGACGGCCATGTCGCTCGGCAGGACGCTCACCAAGTCTTCGGTCAGCGTTTCGGCAGTGCAGTTGATAAAGGCGAGAGTGCCGCCGGTAAACTTCTCAACTCCGAAAAGCACGGTGTCATCGAGGACTGTGCGAGAGGCAAGCTCGACATCCCCACTAAACGCCGTTTCGATGCCTTTTCGATAGAGCAGTTCATATCCGTGAACCTTGCCGCGCAGATCGAGAATCGGCTGGCGCGCCACAAAACGTGAGCGCCCCGTCAATTCAAATGAACATTCCTGGCTTGAGGCTTCCGGCGGCTGCGAGGTCGTTTGTTCACGCATGGGGAAATATTTGCTCCCTCGGATTATCGCTTGAGATGGGTTCTGCGACAATTCCCCCGAAAGGTACCCCTTCATTCTTGCAGTCCCGGTTCCACGATCGACTTCTCCGGGTCGACCAACAGCCGGAAGGCGCCGGCAAACATTGTCCTCGGAGCGTGAAGGGACAGCAAAAGGACGCGGGCTCATGGGGCCATTGTCGGAACCGTGATTTCAGGATGTGAAGTGTCCCTTTTTTCCTTTTGGCAATGCGGTATTGGTTATTGTTGAGCGGGTGAATCTCATAATCGAAAGCGGGCAACACGAGTGAGCGCGCTTCCCTCCAATAGGGGGAACGAACGGAAGCCAAATTTCGAGCTGAGGGAAACTACCATGGGACTCATTACCCCCAACGACTTTCCAAATCTGCAGGAACTCTATATAGCGCAGCTGCGCTATCTGCTTTCGGCTGAAAACCAGATCGTCAAGGGCCTGCCGAAGATGATCGAGCACGCCGTCGACTTGCGGTTGAAGGGAGCGTTTCAATCGCACCTGCAGGAAACAGAGGTACACGCTGCACGCCTGGAGCAGCTGCTCAACGATTTCGCGATGGATGCGGATGACAAGAAGGATCCGATTCTTGCAGCGATTGTGGGATCGGGCGAGAACATCACGAAGGAAACCACCCCAGGTGCGGTGCGCGATGCGGGACTGATTGCGACTGCGCAGAAGGTGGAGCACTACGAGATTGCCTCGTGTGGCAGCGTGCGGGGCTGGGCAGAACAACTCGGGTTGCCGGAACATGCGATGATTCTTGAACAGACACTGGAAGAAGAGAAGCATGCGGACCAGCTACTGACGGAAATCTCGTCGCGGACGAATCCTACGGCTTCGGTGGCGGCGTTGTGCGCGGTGGCCTGAGTTTCGGGATGACGCGTTCGTGCTCTCCCATTCTGGCGACAAGAACATCGCAAGAATGGGGGCACGGATATCGCGCAGATTGCAGCGGTGGGGAAATCGGTCGGCTTCAGTCGGCGGCTGTGACGGATTCGGCGCTTTTGGCTTGCGACTTGCGAGAGGTTTTCTGCGAGGAGTCGGACTTGGTGCTTGGCTTGGGGATGGCGTCGAGATCCACCTTGCCCTCGGCTAAATGCATCAGGAAATCCTGGCTGGAAAAAACGGGAGCATCCTTGTCGATTTTTGACGCGCGCAGATAAGTCCCATACGGCTGTTGAATTCGTGCTTTCACGGTGTCGGCGAGATAGGAGGGCAGGATTTCGTCATGAATGCGTGCCTTGGCTGCGGCGTCGCGTACAGGGAAGACAACTTCGCAGCGCTCGAAGAGATTCCGGGGCATCCAGTCGGCTGAACCGAGATAGATTTCGTCGTCGCCGCCATTCGCGAAGTGGAAGATGCGCGAGTGCTCGAGGAAGCGGCCAACGATGGAGCGAACGCGAATGCGCTCGGAGAGCCCGGGTAGGCCAGGGCGAAGAATGCAGAGGCCGCGAATGATCAGGTCGATTTCAACCCCAGCCTCCGAGGCTTGATAGAGCGCTTCGATCACACTGGGCTCGAGGAGCGCATTCATCTTGGCGACGATGTGTGCGGGGCGGCCGGCGTTGGCATGATCGATTTCGCGGCGGATAAGCCCGAGGAAACTCTCTGCCATCGTCAGAGGCGCGACGAGCAAGGGGCGGTAGTCGTCGATTTCGGCATGCGCGGTGAGGTAGTTGAAGACCATGTGCACGCGCTCGGTGATCTGCGGATCGCAGGTGAGCAGGCTAAGGTCGGTATAGAAGCGCGCGGTGACGGGGTTGTAGTTGCCGGTGCCGAGATGGCAGTAGCGGCGGGTCACTCCGTCTTCGTCGCGGCGGACCAGCATGGCGAGCTTGCAATGTGTTTTGAGGCCGACGACGCCGTGAAAAACCTGCACGCCTGCATCTTCCATACTTCGTGCCCAATGGATATTCGAGGCCTCGTCGAAGCGCGCCATGAGTTCGACAACCAGGGTGGCCTCTTTGGTGGCGGCTGCCTCGATCATGGCCTTGAACACAGGTGAATCTTCGCTGGTGCGATAAAGGGTCTGCTTCATGGTGACGACGGCGGGATCCTTCGCGCCCTGCCCGATGAATTCGACGACAGGATCGTAGGAGTCGTAGGGATGATGCAGCAGGATGTCGTGGTGGCGAAGCTCGTCGAAAATATCGACAGACTTGCGGCTGAGGTGTAGCGGCTTGGGAGTGAAGGGCGTAAACTTCAGCTCGGGCCTGCGCACATCGTTGTAGAGAAACATGAGGCGGGAGAGATTGACGGGACC
>Ga0182030_10016763_pt1 | contig 14222 bp, 11 predicted proteins | sample 812S3MmetaG_FD_121299 | JGI IMG/M metagenome (GOLD analysis project Ga0182030, IMG submission 121299) | Permafrost microbial communities from Stordalen Mire, Sweden - 812S3M metaG (Illumina Assembly) | ecosystem: Environmental > Terrestrial > Soil > Wetlands > Permafrost | place: Sweden...
ATCACCATCATGTGCCTGAAAACGCATTCATGAATATTGGTCTTCAGACCTCTATCGCCATCGCCCTTCATAAACTTCCTGAAGGGTTCATTACATTTGCTACAAATCATGCGAATCCTTCGCTAGGATTCTCGGTCTTCATGGCCCTGTTTATTCACAATATCACCGAAGGATTTGCCCTGGCTCTTCCCCTATACTTGGCCCTCCACAGCCGGTTACGGGCTATGCTCTGGGCGTTTCTTCTCGGAGGTGCTAGCCAGCCTCTCGGTGCAGGAATCGCAGCAGCTTGGTTCAAGATCGCCGGCCGTGAGGGTCATAAGCCTGGATCAGAGATTTACGGATGCATGTTCGCTATCACAAGTGGCATCATGGCTAGTGTTGCACTGCAACTGTTTGTTGAGAGTTTAAGTTTAAACCACAACAGGAACTTGTGCATAGCGTTTGCATTCATTGGTATGGGGATCATGGGCATGAGTAATGCTCTTACTTCATGAATGGAGAGACCACTGTATGAATTATGATTAGAAAAGCTTGTTAAGACTGGATACATGGAGTTTCATTGGCTTTGGTATGATAATGCGTGGCATATCCTGGATCGGTATAGGTTGTTAGGTATGGAGTCGAAAAGAGTATCAATTCAAATAAATATCTTCAATTAGATCAGCATCATGCTGCCCTCCTGGATGTGAGAACCTCTGCGCTTCCATTGTATAATACCGCTCGGAACAATTTCAGGATGTGGAACTAAGAGTGAAACGAAGGGTAGAAAGAAGGGGGGGAAACAAATAAACAAAAAACATAGAGATGATAGATGAGGATGAGGTTACATCTATTCAACTTATGGCAAGGTTTTACAACAAATCATTTCGGCATTTTTATGGCAAAACTGTACGGTGTTAGGGGTAATATAGCATCTTTTAGAACAGCCAGACGGGACTGGTTGTTTAAAGCAAGCAAACTAGAGACTGACTTCACCGAACCTACACGCCCGGAGGGCAGGTGCATTACTACTAGACCATCCTATCTGCTAATTTACTTTCTTTTGGCTTATTTGAATACGTACGACTATTAGACAATGCAGATAAGGTGGCTGGCGCTCTCGTCAAAGGCAATGAATTTCTTGTTTATTTTTGAGTTCCCCTCTTTCTTCTTTTTGCATATCTGGGGAGTGGAGATACAATTCAATTGTCCAACTAACACTAGATTCAAAAGGCTATCTTAGCAAGAAGGCTTTCCTCGTGTCTAGACATATTTAAAAGACTGTGGGAGAGGAAAGGAACGTGGACAGCTAGACAGAAGAAAATATCTGGCAATTAAGATTATATCACAGCAACAACCACAGAATACGCAAGCGTGGAGAGGGAAGAATACTTTTAATTCCGCTTCTCCTACCTATTTCCAGTTCGTTCATGGTATACACGCTCCAAAACCGTAAAATGCAATATTAGCACTCCTATCTCCTCTCCTAAAACCTATGGCTCCTCTTCTGTGTCCTCCACGCCGTATATCCTACATACCCGCCTCCCGCCACCAAAAAGAATAGTAAAACCTTGAAGAAGAACCAGCTCCAACTGCCAGTGGTTTCCTTCACTTTCTTATTCTTCTTTCGCCCGCCGGATGATCCCTGTTTTGACAAGGGATCTGGTCGGGATTTTGTGTCGTATAGGTTCTTGGTGCTCACACTAATTATGTCGTGGTTATCGCTCAACTCTCCTGTTTCGGCGCTGAATCCTAGGTATGCGACTGAGGGAATAGTGGGCGGCTCATTTGTCTCGAAGCACAACTCCCATTGATCCTCCATCTTATACTGTAACTCCAATTTCAAGCTCTTGTCTTGAAAATACGTAAGTTTCGCCTTGGTCGGTATGCTAGCACCCCTAATTCCCCTAGCTGAGCAGCCATTAAATTCATTGTCCTTGCCATCGTTTGATTTATCGTATGGTTTGTTGCCGTCGCCTACCATGGCCATCACGTAGGGGAAGACAGTCCCTGGCCGGTTGTTCTTGTAAGTGTCGAAGAAGATTCCGAGGCCTTCGAAGCGGTCGACTGAGCCGAATACAGGACCAGGGGATGCTCGCTGTTTGGTGAGCCACATAGCGAATCCGTCGCCGTGAAGGTTGCCCGCGCCGTGGATTTTGAATTCAACTTCAATCTGCCCAGGAGCTTAGTATGTAGATCTAGAGTGGCCGAGGTAGCTCTATACCTCCCAGTTCGTGGCAGTTAGGGGTACACGAGAGAATATCCACCCTTCCTGAGAAGGGCGATCAGAAGTAAGCCGAATGTATCTGCATTCAAAGTCAGCACACGATCATTTCCGAAAAGCTGCAATCGCATACTGGTCTGCGCGAATGATTGTATTGCCTCCAAAATCAAACCATCGACTCTGCATATCAGAGTCTAGATATGGCTAAATGTTCCTAAGTCAGCGGAGGACGCAAGGGATGTCGACGGTGGGGAACAAACCGCATTCAACGAGTGCGTTCGGAGCTATTATAGTCAGCATATCTCCCTTTTTGCTTAAGAATTGGGGGAACATACGGGTATACTTCTAATACCATTCTCATCTGTGCTCGCCGAATTATCTGGACCAGCAAGAGCATATGCTACTAGCCACAAGGCCGACAGCGAGGTGGAAAACCACATCATCGATCTTCTGCCCAGCTCTTAAAATGGAGTCTGCAGAAAGAAAGATCACCTTCGGCGACAAATGCAACTCAACTGAAAGGAAAAGAAAAAAGAGAGATGAGGCTGAGAGGCAACGTTTTTGAAAAGTCGTGAAGTTCGTTAGCTGGCCTTAAAGATATCTGGGGGATTAACTTTAGCTGGTAATCCCTGTAAAAAGAGAGGCGTCGGCGACAAGGCTCAGACGAGGCAGTACCTGCCTTGGCTAATCGAGATCTAAAAAAGTTATCAAACCAACAAGATCATTCAATTTTCGCCTCGAGGTCTGCACCGTCTGCACTGCCTGTCCTGCTGCAACTTCCCTGCTGATTTCGGCATATTTTCCATACAATGGCCGCCCAAAGAGAGCTCACGTCTGAAGAGATTAAGGCGACCCTTATCAAGCAAGTTAAAGAAGAGAACGCTATGCAAAATGCAAAGCAACTCATTGAGGTAGGGTTTCTCCTACTAAATTCCAGTCATAAACTTACTTCTATATAGAAAGTTAACGAACATTGCTATACAGCATGCGTTCCCAAACCGGGCTTGTCATTGTCTAGCGGCGAATCGACATGCATAACGACTTGTATGCAGAAGTATTTGCAGGCATGGAATACGGTTAGCAATACGTATATGGCACGGATTCAAAGAGAGCAAGCGACAAGAGGGGGGGTTTTCTAGGTCAGGGTTGGAGGAGGGCGGTGGCGTTGTTAGATTATGGATGATTAGGAGGGAGCTTGTATGAATATCGAGGTTTCGTGGATGGATTGTATTATATTACTATGACCACACGGGGAATCGCGGTTGATGATAGCGTATCTGCATAGGTTTTCCTGGGAGAAGAACTCTGGAATCAAGAATAAATCACCTCTTCCAACCTTGGAGAATACTATCTCTGGTTCTAACAGCTATAAAAAATTGGGAAAGTGTTGCAGACCGAGGCCGCTCTGTCTATTGTATATTTCAGCTATCTAGCGACGAAGGCGCAGAGATTGGTCAAATTTGCCTTTCGCCATATTAGTTGATATCTTGGGCGGTGGTAACCCTTCCTCCTTGACCACATCACTCTCATGGAAGTGGATCATTCTGGTGGCCAAAGTAAGCCTTTGAGAATCTCTTCGTTGGCAATATGACCTTCTAGCAACTGCTTCAATAGCTCATACGCACATACCATAGTAAAACTTGGTAAATGGTGCAAATACGCGGCCAAGAAAGGTCCATAGCCCCTATTGTGTCAAAGGGCCATGCTGACTGCTGAAATTGCCCAAGTTCACGTCCTAGCAGAGCTCCGTGCAGTTCGGATTGAGCATGCGAATGGTCGGGGTAGTTTTTGGACCTCTCGCTGACGACTTTGTCCACTTTGAAGGACAAATCCAACATATGAAAGTTGACTTGAAGGTCTACTCATCAGATCTGTTCCGATCCAGGCGTCTTCAAGAACCAAGTCTCGTTTTGATGTCTATATTCCTCTTCGGGCGAAACTAGAAGCAGCGATATGATCATCTTCATTCGCCCCTCTTCTTTGCCTCTTCGGCTTCTCGCTTTCTGGCAAGATATCTCTCTTTAGCGCTCATGATGTCCCCTTCGGTCTTTCTACTCTTCGATGCCCTCTCCACTTTCAGCCTCTCTTCCTCCTCCTCTTCGAGGGCCCGCTTCGTAGCTTGCTCAAGCTGCGCTTCCATCATCCGAGACTGGCGCTCACGCATAGCCTGTTTCCCACCCCCAGCTCCAACAAACCCTGGGCCTCTGCTCCGATCAGACGTAGATAATCCGCCACGTTGAGAGCTGACTGGCGCAGCGCCTTTGGGCTTTGGAATAATATTCAACCCTCCCTTCAGTAGCTGCCTCTTGTCAACTACTTGGCCTTCATCATTGACAGCAATAGCACCGGCTTTCTTCTCATTGATCTCGCGAGCAATATCAGCTTCTGATTTCTGCTTCTCCTCCTCCACCTCATCCTTCGGACCCTGCTTAATTCTCTCTTCCACAGCTTTCACAACCTCTGCATGCTTCTGCTCCCCCTTCTCGAGCATGCTCTTATAAAAATTGGTCATGCCTGCACCTTTATTCTTCTTAGCTTCTCGTTCCTCCCTAATTCGTTCCTCCTCCTCAAGTCGTCGATTCTCTTCTTGCTGTTTCTTGTAGGCAGAAGTGACGAACTTCTCCTTATCTGCATATTCTTCGCCCTCAGCCTCCCGATCTTTAGCTAGCTTCTTCTCCTCCGCGATTGTTGCATCACGTTTTCTCACAGCCGATGCAGCAAGAAGGTGCTGCATATACTTTGGCTTCCGTTCCCTGTCTTCGATAGTGATTTTCTTGTGAGGTTTGAGAGAATCATAGACCGCGTCGTAGTCATAAATATTTGCGTCAAGGTCCTCTGCTGTATCCGCGTGCTTTTTGGACGTGAAAGTCTCCGAGAGGTCTCCATACATGCTCACAGGCGCCTTCTTCGTGCTGAGCTTTGGCTTGTTCCCGCTCGACTGTAACGGAGGGCCTTTTTTAGAGGGTCTTGAAGGACCTCCTCCAAAATCTATACCGTCCATTTCCCCGATTTCTTCTACGGCTTCGGATGTCTCATTTTCTTCTCCATCTGAATTGGCATCGTCGTCGAATAGGGTCTTCCGTTTCGCAGGTTGAGGTCTAAAGCCAGGAGCCTTTTTTGTGATATTGAGTCCGTAAGAGAGACCTTTGGTAGACATCTTGACTCACTGAAGAGAAGGTCCGGACTCCAAGTTCTGCCGTGACTGTTATTTAAAGAGGTTGGGCAAGGTGAGGTGAGGTTGAATATTTTGTGGCGCTATTTCTTATCGATTAGCATTGACAAACAAATTCACCAACAACAATGACTCTACGCCAAATAAATTTGACACTGTATCCCTAATATCTACAAATGAGGGAAGCCAAAGCCCTTTTCATTAACGAGAGTATCGCGCTGCGATGACTTCACAAGTGGACAGCGAAGGGGGCGTCGCAAGCACAAGCGATCGAGACAAAGGAAGGGATTCCAACGAGAACACAGCAGCGCAACAGTCGAAATTCAGATTCAAGTCTAAGAGAAGATCAGAGCGTGATGAAAGATCTCGAAGCCCTCGCAGGGAAGAGGAGAGACATCACCGCCACCATCATCGAACCAAAAGGCGCAAACGCTCTGTCCCCCCCGCCAAAGATGACCCCTCTCTCTACGATGATACGCACCTACCGAACGCCTCCTCGAATCAGTATGCAGACCCAGATGTTGCCTTCAGGGAGAGCTTGTTTGATGCGATGGCGGATGATGAAGGTGCACAGTTTTGGGAGGGTGTCTACGGTCAACCTATTCATACATATCCGGATGTCAAAGAAGGACCAGATGGGGAGCTAGAACGAATGACTGATGAGGAATATACTGCTTTTGTAAGGGCAAAGATGTACGAGAAAACTCATCAGCATTTGATCGAGGAGAAAGCCCGAAGGGATGCAGCCAAAAATGAGAGGGAAAGGCTGGCAAAGGAGAGCAGGAAAGAGGAAAGAGAGGCAGAGAAATTCAGGGGGAAGGTCGAGGAGAGCCTGAAGAGGGGAGAAGAACGAAAAAGCCGAAAGATTTGGTCTGAAAAATGGGATGCCTATACGAAGAGGTGGGAGGAGCTTGGAAAAGGCGGTTCCACGAAGGTTCATATCGCATCTATACCATGGCCTGTTGAAAGTGGGCGGCGGAAAGATGTTGCATTAAAGGAGATTGAGAGATTCTTTCTATATGCACCGACGGCAGGACAACCTACGGAGGCTCAACTGAGCAAGGTTTTAAAGCTGGAGCGAGTACGTTGGCATCCTGATAAGATTCAACAAAAACTCGGAGGCCAAGATGTTGAAGAATCCGTTATCCAAGCTGTGACTGAGGTTTTCCAAGTCATCGATCGGATGTGGTCAGAGATTCGGGATGGAAAGAGTTAGCGGATCATAAAAGCTTTTACAGATTTTTGGGATGACCATAGCGATGGCGTTCAGGCGGCTTTTAGCATTGCATAAGTAGATTTTCTACCAATTTTTGTGTCGGGAGATATAATAGAGCTTCCCCATCAAGATTTCAACTATGAGGGGCCATTATCGAAGGGCTCTTGAGGCTCCGCGGTTCTCTTAATTTTGGCAATGGATCATGATTCAGTGTCATTCTTTCAGAGGAAGCTTTCTCCTGGAAGACACTGAATGATGTGATAGCAATTGGAGCACCTATCACTCGCCCCTTGCCCGCATATTGCTTTTGCTGAGCCTTGCCTAGACTAGGTCCGCTGTGAACCCATCCTTAGACGCCGTAACCCTAAAGTTTTGATTCAAACTTATCAGCAAATATTGCCAGCTGTGTAAATCATATAGCCGTATAGTGATTCGTATAGTAGAATTGTGTGGCTTCTATGCCCGTCAAAGTGTGGGACTGGTCAAAACCAGCGGCCTGAGAGCGCCAACATTGACCCCTCAAATCCTCCCAGCCCCGCCATCGCTCGACTTCTCTCAGCTCGTTGCTTTTTCTCTCTTTCATCACTTCTTCCTTTTGACCTACATTCATTGAATAATACCTAATTACTCAATTGGCATCCCATCGCTCCTGGCAAACCTTCAACGACTTATAATCTGCAATCCTCATCTTAACTACTTCATTCCGCACATTCACAACGACAAGACTGCGACAGGGTTAGCTACTACGCCTCTCACGAGCTGCGGGAACCCGCATCCTCCTCTCTCGGTCGCCGTCTCGATATCGTTGGATTGCCCCCAAAGAGGAGCCTTTCCAGAACCTTTATTGGGGTCTCTTGGGGTTCTTTTCCCGTCGCACATCTGAGTCGATCTAGACTCTTTAGAAGCTCGACTGTTTTGGCAGCCCGGATCATCATTTACTATCGCCCTTGACGTCGGGGCTTGCTGCTAGTCGATAACACCTCGACGACAGCAATAACGCAATCTACATATGAAGCAGACACTAGGCTTTCTGAAGAAAAAGCGGACGAAGGAATCGTCCGCCAAAGATTCCGAGACCTCCAGCCAGCCGACCAGCCCTATAACCCCAACGTCGTCAAGAGGGGGCTTCGATAATTCAATAGCAAGTATTTCGACAAATTCTACAGCCCCGCAATCTCAAGGAGCGCCCCAATCTGCATCTTCAAGCAAGCAGGATAGTCCCGCCGTGGTGGGCGAGCAGCACCCAATGACGCAAGGAGTCGCAGCTCACCAGCAGACCTTTGTAGCATCTTCCCATAACGCTGCGACCCCAACATCAGCAGAACAGCAAAATCTCCCAACTATTAACAACCTGATCAACCCTCCGCAGCATGACGGCGCTGCCCAATCATACCCAACTCAAATGGCTTCGACTACTACATCCACACCGGGCAGTGGCACTGCGACCCAGACGGAGCATACCCAACAATTGAAACAAGTGCAACAACCTCAGATCAGGCAGACTAAGGGGAAATACTCATTGGGGGATTTCGAGATCCTACGAACATTGGGAACAGGGAGCTTTGGGAGAGTTCATCTTGTCCAATCGAAACATAACCAGCGGTTCTATGCGGTCAAAGTTTTGAAGAAGCAACAGGTGGTCAAAATGAAGCAGGTCGAACATACCAATGATGAGCGGAAAATGCTGACAGAGGTTAAACACCCCTTCCTTGTCACACTTTGGGGCACGTTCCAAGATTCTAAGAACCTTTATATGGTTATGGACTTTGTAGAAGGTGGTGAACTCTTTTCGTTGTTACGAAAGTCACAGGTAGGCTCTCTATCCCCACATTATTCATATCATCTAATCCGTTTCCCAGCGATTTCCCAACCCCGTAGCGAAGTTCTATGCTGCAGAGGTCACACTCGCTCTAGAATACCTACATTCAAAGCAGATCATATATCGAGATCTCAAGCCGGAGAACTTACTCCTTGATCGACATGGACATCTCAAAATTACGGATTTCGGATTTGCCAAGAAGGTACCAGATATCACATGGACGTTGTGCGGAACGCCAGACTATTTGGCGCCGGAGGTGGTTTCTAGCAAGGGTTATAACAAGTCGGTCGACTGGTGAGTAATACAAGAACTATATGAGATTAGTAACTCACTCTTTTTTTCAGGTGGTCACTTGGTATCTTGATATTCGAAATGCTCTGCGGTTTCACTCCATTCTGGGACGGTGGATCTCCAATGAAAATCTATGAGAACATCCTGAAGGGCAAGGTCAAATATCCTCCTTACATCCACCCAGATGCTCAAGACCTACTCCAACGACTAATCACGGCCGACTTAACGAAACGTCTTGGAAATCTACATGGAGGGTCGGAAGACGTCAAGAATCATCAATGGTTCGCGGAAGTCACCTGGGAAAGGCTGGCAAAGAAAGACATCGACGCCCCATACGTACCGCCTGTCAAGGCTGGTGTCGGTGATGCAAGTCAATTCGACAAGTATCCCGAAGAAACAGAGCAATATGGGCAGCATGGCCATGATGAGTGAGTGCACAATTCGGGTTTTCAGTGACTAGTACTAATGAGTTCAGGCATGGGAAATTATTCCAAGATTTCTAAACCTCTATAATCATCGCAGCCGGTGTCCAGCAATGCAAGCGCCCCTTGTGGATACAGCAAAATTTCTCTTTACACTCAGCAGCAAAACCCCTGCACATATACTACAGAAACATTGTTAAGGTTGATATCTCATTGAAACTATGAACAGGGAAGCCGGCGGCGCGAAAATGATGGGAGGATTCAGTGAGGAGCGGTGTTTTCCATGGATTGGATGGGATGGTCTGGCTTGGGTATGCAGAATGCAGCGTTGATAGTTTGGTTAGGTCAATGCAATAGCTGACCTCTGAGGTTCCTCAGATATCAATGCAGTCGTTGCGTCCGGATGCTTGAAAATAGTGAGAATTTTGAATCCGGATGTGTGTCCTAGATTCTGAATTCATTGGATTGAGCATTTTGCATGTGCAATTCAGCTAGGAACAATTAAATGTCGATCTGCCGGTGCCAAGACTTCGACATTCTGCAACTTTGCTAGGGATTCGAATGTCTGACCTAGCCTACCTTAGACAATCAGACAAAATGAGGATTAAGGCCCGGAAGATGCCATTTGAATGTACAATTACAACTTAAATAAAGAGGCCTAAGCCCCTTGAGTTTGCATTTCCAATTTGGACAATTGTCAGACAGCCGGGTCCTAATTGTAATATAATATCTCAGATAATAATGGGAATATCATAATTACAATGACGGGTAATTTAAAATGATCTTGTAACATAGTCCAATTTAATATCTACCAATTCTAATATCACAGCACCAACCACAAGCCATGTCTCCATCAACACCTCATCACATAGTCTTCATCATGACATCACACCTCTTACAATGCAGCAACAATAGCCGCACCACCAAACAGCGCCGCGGCACCAATAGCCCCAGTCTGGTATACAGCACCGGCGGTGCTCGTGGACACACTGGTTACAGTGGCACCAGAGGAATCAGTTGTTGTCCTTGTTACAGCACTGGTTTTGGTTGCTGAGCTCGAAGATGAAGAAGCGGATGAGGCAGCGCTACTTGATCGGCTGCTCAGGGAAGAGGAGACGGAGGAAGAGCGAGACGAGAGGGAGGAGGAGGCCGAGGAGGCCGAGGAGCCAGCGCCACCGGTCAAGGTTGACTCGGCGGAGGAGAGGGAGCTGGATGCTGAGGAGGCGTCGCTAGAGAGAGATGAAGCGATAGAGGATGGGGCGCCGGTGACAGTTGAGAGCGCGGAGCCGGCGGCAGAGGTTAGGGAGCCGATTTGTGCCTGTAGGAGGGAATGTTAGTTGGGGATGATGGTAATGGGGACTAATGGGGGCACGCAGAACTTACGGTTGCGGAGGAGGCGAGAGCCAGGACAACGAGGTTCTTGAATTGCATATTTGCGGTTGTTGGTAAAACTCTTAAAGGTTTTGGTTGTGAGTTATGATGTGTAATGAGAGTGCTTGGTTTTGAAGTAACTGATCGCACAGGGGAGAGGGTGAAAGAGCTTATATAGAGGTCTGGCAAGAGTCTAGATACTTCTCGCTTCTGGGACGGGGCAGTGTTGGACCATCGTAAACTACCACGTCACACCAACGTGGTCCGAGAGCGCGATATTCAGTGGAGGTTTAGAATTGCGATTGCTAGGGCAGACTTCTTCTAGAGGCTCCAATCGAGAAGAAGGAGCCGCCCCGGACCGTTGGCGCCTCTAGCAGCATCCTTGTAGTGTGTCTGGTGGTCTTGTACTAGAATTGACTATTAGGAATTATACGCCATTTGGAATGGTAAGACATCCTGAAATAGAAGTTGAGATTCTCGACTCTGCAGACCTCTAGACACAATTTCTCCTGCAGGAACATAATGTCATGATCTCCATGACTTCCGGAGCTGGACTCGTACAAAGGACGGAAAATATATTGTATAGGGAATACAAGATCACAGCCTCAAGAAGTAGCCGTTCAAACACAAATGAAATTGCCACTTTCATTAAATTATGCTTATATGGAGACTTTGCGGCAAGCATAACCGGATTCTTGAATGCTTCTGCAAGTGATTTTGACTTGGGGCACCTGGGCTTACGTTGCTAGACTTTGACTTAGTTTTCCTTGTTTCGTCGTCGTCTCCACAGCTTCAGCCACATTTCAATCGTAAACAAGATGGACAAATCTGACTGGATGAAAACGACGTTGAGGACCCAGTCGAGGAGTTAGCCTTACGACATAGATCGACCGCTAGGATTATCCCCATGCTTGGCAATTCTAGTGCGTTACATCAAGAGCACGATCCACCTCAACGTCATCAATATTTTGAATTTAGCCCGCCAGTTTTCTCGTTTCCCTTAACAAATAAGAAATCCAGTACGAGGGCTGTGCTTCAACGAGTCGTGCCTAGATTGAAATACTTTACGGCAAAAATGGTTGGGTATTTCCGCAGTGGAACATCAAAATCAAGTACCCCTGGAAAGATCTTGAAGAATCCTCGGTATATTCCCGATCGTGTAGCGTGTGACGCGCAGTTGCGGGATTTTGCTGCAGGTACGAGAAACCCATCCCATTGGTCTCGATTTAGCCTCAATTAGAACTTCCATCTTCGAAAGGAGAAGCCTCAGACGGTCTGCTCGTTATGGTAAGGAGCAATGCCTTTCTGTATCTCTCGAACAATCTCTTTGGCTTCGTCAGCAGACTTTGCCTCAAAATCGTAACGCTTATTGGTTTCTGTGGGCTTGAATACCACGACCTATCCACAATGAGCATTTGGGCACGTGGAATAATCATATAACACTGAACGTACCTTGAAATTGGTGGGGTGCCTTCGTGGAACTTTGCAACCAACGATATTGCTGAAATGAACTGTTGTAGTTTTGCCTTGCCCCTCGAACATTGTCTTCCCCGTCCCTGCCGGCATGATATGTAAATATTCCCCGTCGATAGCGATGACCCTCTCGTTCATGGCAACAAATCGCATTGGCTGTTTTCGCCAAACTGTATACCTTCTGTAATTGGCGCTTCCAAGTTCTTCTTGCTTGAGAGCCTCTTGAGCAAGGGGATGTGCTCCAAGCATCTGTCCCCTTCTGATCTTTCGAGCTTCCGGCCTTTCCACCGTCAATGACATTTTTGGTGAACTACTGCTAGGCGACCCAGACATCGTCAGCGGTCCGTCGGTGGCAAAGCGGCGACGGAATAGGTCTAAGTCCGTTCGATTCCCAATGGATTCTACGGTACGGTCTAGAAGGACGACAGTGCCGGAACCAGTCAATTTCAAGACATGGCCGGCTTTGTCTAGTTGTCTCCTTTTACAGACGATGTCAAGGACATCAGCTAAGTAGGTATCTGTAGTAACATCCAAAGTAATCATCTGTCCGGGTGCCGCATCGAGAGAGTGAATATGGATTCGTAACAGCTTTTTTACTCCGTTTCTCGTAGGTGTTGGAGTGGTAGCTGATCCCACAGCAGGCGAATCAGCCAGAGGACCGTTTTGACGAAGGGCAGTCATCGTGGTGAGAAGTGGGTTGAGACGAGGTTGCGTCCCTTGAGCAGATACCAGAGTTGAGGCTTGTGAGAAACTCTCCTTTGGCGCTGGGAAATCATCCGCAGCGGCACTCGCAACAGACTCTTGCTTGAACTGTGGAGTAATGGCTTGATTCTGTTGGAATTGTTCATCCGTTGCCTCGACCAGAGCAAACTCATCGTAAGGTTTCGAGTTAGATCTTGATCTCACCGCCCTATTATTGACAGTGGTGAAGGCCACAACAGGTTTGCTGCGATCTAGAGCGGGGAAATCATAGTCAACTTCCTCGTCTTCCACTAATCGTAAAGTCCAGCGATTGACGTTCAACTTCTCTGGTGAAATTGCAGGCTCCAGCTTTTCTTCCGAGTACCTCCATAAACTCAATCCAATGAGATCAGCAACTGTGACTTGCCTATCATTCGCTTCATTCTCATGAACGCTCCTTCTAATCAAAACTTCAAAAGGCTTCGTAGTCGATGTCGCAAACGGTGCCCAAATACGTAGAGATAACGGGTTTGGATCTCCTTGACCGGAGAGCGATGCAAATGACTCAAATGGCATTGCAGCCTTCGTGCGTTTAGCCTTGATTGCAGCAGATAGTAAACTTCTCGGCTGGATCATGCTAATAGGTCGTGGAGGAGGAAGTGCTTGAAGAACTTCTGGAGCCGGTTTAGATTTCTTCGTTGCAGTTCGTGTTAATTGTTTGGGTACGGTGCCAACAACGTGATCGGCAGGAGAGCCGTTCATTGGAACATCACCGCTCTCAAGCAGAGATACAGAATCCATACTCCCAGCAAATGCAGAAGATGTATCTGACCCATCTGAATCGTCCTCTTCTTCTTCCTCTAATAGATCACTCTGTTGCCGCTTAACCCCAACATCTGGATCTGACGTGTGTCTTTGAAGCAATCTACTTGCTTTCGAAGCATTCCTTGTGGCCTCTCGCTGCCTCTGAAATGCTGATGCATCAAACTCGTTCTCGGACGACATCTCACTACTTGTAACAGTATCTCTTCTCGCACGCTCTTTGACAACCTCTAGAGCTGATTGAGACCCTCTTCTTGTTCCTGCAGGAGTTGTACGCACAGGCGACGTCACGGTAGATGATTGTCGGAGGTTAGAGCCACGAAGGGGTGAAGATCCAGATCGATTGCGAATCGGCATCTTTGAGAATTTGATCTGCTGGGCCGCTCTTTGATCTATTTCCTCATCACTGTCATCACTCAGATCACTACTGTCCTCTTCCTCCATTTGTTCTCGTCTTCGTCTTCGTTTCGTTGCAATCCCAGGACCAGCAGTGGTCCCTTCACCCCCTCCCGTGACCATCCCGCCCTCTTCAACTTCATCTTCAAGTGTCAGACCAGCCGACCTTGGAGGTGCTTGAAAGTATTCTGACGCAATAGCTGTAGGTATGGGCGGGGAAGGTGTTCGTTTGATACTCGAAGAATTTGGTCGCAATCCAGCGGTTTTGAACCCGGCAGTATTTAGGAAACAATCATTGTTCGTATTAAGACGTTCGCCAACACCACCTGCGAAAGTATTGAGGTAATTTGTTCGTA
>Ga0182030_10016764_pt1 | contig 14222 bp, 10 predicted proteins | sample 812S3MmetaG_FD_121299 | JGI IMG/M metagenome (GOLD analysis project Ga0182030, IMG submission 121299) | Permafrost microbial communities from Stordalen Mire, Sweden - 812S3M metaG (Illumina Assembly) | ecosystem: Environmental > Terrestrial > Soil > Wetlands > Permafrost | place: Sweden...
GCGTTCGTGCGCGGCCTGCCCGACCGCGTCGACTCGGCGATGGTCGTCGGGCACAACCCCACGGCGCACTCGCTGTCGCAGGGACTGCTGGCGCCCCGGGACAAGAAGGGGCGGTCCCTGGCGGTGCGGCACGGCTTCCCCACCTGCGCCCTGGGCGTCTACGCCTTCCCCGCCACCCGGTGGGCGGACGTGGAGGCCGGGACGGCCCGGCTGGTCGCCATGATGACGCCGCCCTACGCCGAGGACTGACCTCCGGCCGACTGCTCGGAGGGCGCCCTCGGAAGGGCGAGCCGGCTCAGAGGATGCGCAGGACGGCGGCGTCGCCCTGCCCGCCGCCGCCGCAGAGCGCGACGGCTGCGGTCGAGGCGCCACGCCGGCGCAGCTCGAGCAGCGCGGTGAGCGCGAGCCGGGTGCCCGACATGCCCACGGGGTGGCCGAGGGCGATGGCGCCGCCGTTGACGTTCACCGTGTCCTCGTCGATCCCGAGGTCGTCGACCGAGGCCAGGCCGACGGCGGCGAAGGCCTCGTTGATCTCGAAGAGGTCGATGGAGCCGACGTCGGCGCCCGCCTTCCGCGCCGCCTTGAGGATGGCCCGCGAGGGCTGGGTCAGCAACGAGTTGTCGGGGCCGGCCACCATGCCGTAGCCGACGATCTCGCCGAGCGGGGCGATGCCGAGCTCCTTGGCCTTGGCGGCCGACATCACGACCACGGCGGCGCCGCCGTCGGAGATCTGCGAGGCGTTGCCGGCGGTGATGGTGCCGTCCTTGGTGAACGCCGGCCTGAGCGCGCCCAGCGACTCCGCCGTCGTCCCCGGCCGCACGCCTTCGTCGGTGTCGACCAGCAGCGGGTCACCCTTGCGCTGGGGCACCTGCACCGGGACGATCTCCTCGGCCAGGCGGCCGTCCTTGATCGCCGCGGCGGCCTTCTCGTGGCTGGCCGCGGCGAAGGCGTCCTGGCGCTCCCGGGAGATGCCCGTCTTCTCGTTGTGCTGCTCGGTCGACAGGCCCATGGCGATGTGGTCGAAGGCGTCGGTGAGGCCGTCGTACATCATGGAGTCCACGAGGGTGCCGTCGCCGATGCGGTAGCCGGCGCGGGCCCCGGGCAGCAGGTAGGGCGCCTGGGTCATCGACTCCATGCCACCGGCCACGACGATGTCGGCGTCGCCGGCGCGGATCATCTGGTCGGCCAGGTAGATCGAGTTCAGCCCCGAGAGGCACACCTTGTTGACGGTGTTGGCGGGAACCGACATGGGGATGCCGCCCTTGACCGCGGCCTGACGGGCGGTGATCTGGCCCTGGCCGGCGAGGATCACCTGGCCCATGAGGACGTAGTCGACCTGGTCGGGTGACACCCCGGCCCGCGACAGCGCCTCCGCGATGGCCAGCCCGCCCAGGTCCATGGCCGTGAACCCGGCCAGCGCGCCGGAAAGCTTCCCGATGGGGGTTCGGGCCCCTGCGACGATGACGGCCTCAGCCATTCCCTGCACCTCCGGTTCCCGCCGGTCTGGTTACCGGTCGGAAACCTCATTGTACGGGCCAACTATCGTCGGGTCACATGAGCGACATCCTGAACGCCGTCCTCGCCGGCGCCACCCCCGATGAGCTGGCCGGACTCGAGATGCCCGGCTCCTACCGGGGCGCCCTGGTCAAGAGGAGCGAGGTGGACATGTTCGCGGGCATGGAATCCTCGGACAAGGACCCGCGCCTCTCCCTCCACGTCGAGGAGGTGCCATTGCCCGAGCTCGCCCCCGACGAGGCGTACGTCGCGGTCATGGCCTCCTCCATCAACTTCAACACGGTCTGGACGTCGATCTTCGAGCCGCTGCCCACGTTCGGCTTCCTCGACCGCCTCGGCAAGGAGGGCCCGTGGGCGGCCCGCCACGCGCTCGACTACCACGTGGTCGGCTCGGACGCCGCGGGGGTCGTGCTCCGCACGGGCTCGGCCGTGCGGAACTGGAAGGTGGGCGACAAGGTCACGGTCCACTGCAACTACGTCGACGACCAGGATCCCTCGGCCCACGACGACTCGATGCTGGCGGCCAACCAGCGCATCTGGGGCTTCGAGTCGAACTTCGGCGGGCTGGCCGACGTGACCGTGGTCAAGGCCAACCAGCTGATGCCGAAGCCCGCGCACCTCAGCTGGGAGGAGGCGGCCATCAACGCGCTGTGCAACTCGACCGCCTACCGCATGCTGGTGTCGCCCAACGGTGCGCGCATGACCCAGGGCGACAAGGTGCTCGTGTGGGGCGCCAGCGGCGGGCTCGGGAGCTTCGCCGTGCAGCACGTGCTCAACGGGGGCGGGACACCGATCGGCGTCGTGTCGTCGCCCGAGAAGGTCAAGCTGCTCAACGACCTGGGCGTCGAGGCGGTCATCGACCGCAAGGCGGCCAACTACCGCTTCTGGTCCGACGAGCACACCCAGGACGAGTCCGAGTGGCGGCGTTTCGGCAAGGACATCCGCGCCCTGGTGGGCGCCGAGCCCGAGATCGTCTTCGAACACCCGGGGCGCCAGACGATGGGTGCCTCGGTGTTCGCCTGCAAACGGGCGGGGACGATCGTGACGTGCGCCGCGACGTCGGGCTACATGATTGAGTACGACAACCGCCACCTCTGGATGAAGCTCAAGACGATCAAAGGCTCGCACTTCGCCAACTACCGGGAGGCCTGGGACGCCAACCAGCTCGTCTGCGAGGGCAAGGTGCTCCCTCCCCTCTCCGCCGTCTACACGCTCGAGGAGGTCGGCGAGGCGGCGTACCAGGTCCACCACAACCTGCACGAGGGCAAGATCGGCGTGCTGTGCCTCGCGCCCACCGAGGGTCTGGGCATCGACGACCCCGAGCTGCGCGCCAAGGTCGGCGAGGACCGCATCACGCTGTTCCGGAGGCACGGCGCGTGAGCGACCTCCTGCTCACCGAGATCGACCACGTGGCCATCGCCGTCAACGACCTCGAGGCCGCCATTGCCTGGTACGGCGAGGTCTTCGGCGCCACGGTGGACCACCGCGAGCGCGTCGAGTCCGATGGCGTCGAGGAGGCCCTGCTCAAGGTGGCCGACTCCTACGTGCAGCTCCTGACCCCGATCAGGGACGACTCGCCGGTCGCCAAGTACCTGGCCAACAAGGGTGAGGGGCTGCACCATGTCGGCTACCGGGTCGACGACTGCGCGGTGGCCCTCCAGGCGGTCAAGGACGGCGGCGGCCGGGTGATCGACGAGGCGCCCCGGCCGGGGTCGCGGGGCACGACGGTGGCCTTCGTGCACCCGAAGACCTCCTTCGGGACCCTGATAGAGCTGGTCCAGGAGTAGCCCCGCCGGGCCGGTCGGGCACTCCGGGAGATGAGCCGACCGTTCAACAGGGACTGGCATGCCGAGCACAGGCTCGGCCAGGGAGCCTCTCTCGGCGAGCGGGTTCGATGGCATCTCGAGCACTCCGAAGCCTGCGGGTGTCGACCCATCCCGGGTCCCATCCTCGAGGAGATCGAGCGACGTCGGGCGGCGGGCTCGTGAGGACGACGACCCGGCGCAGGCGGCCCCGGCTCGACCACGGGGCGGCGCACGGCCCCGGGCCCTCCGGCGCCAGGTGGGTGACGCGGGCGGCCGCGCTCGGCACGGGGGCGCTGGCGCTCCTGCTGGTGGCGTGCGGCACCACCCCCACGGCGACGATCCGTGCCGGTGGCGGCGCCACGCCTACGACGTCGGGAAGCGGGACGACCACGTCGGTGGCCGGTCCCACGACGACCCCCACCACCGCCGGCACGACCACCACGGCCGGCACGGCTGCTCCCGCCGGCCTGTCGTTGCTCGTCGAGCCGCAGGCGGGGATGACCCCGGTCTACGACTTCATGAGCTCGGCCCGACGGAGCCTCGACATGACGATGTACGAGCTGTCGGATCCGACCGCGGAGCAGATCCTGATCGCCGACCACGACAAGGGGGTCCGGGTGCGGGTCCTCCTGGACCAGGCCTACAGCGCCGGATCGGTCAACCGGGCTGCCTACTCGACCCTGTCGGCGGCCGGCGTCTCCGTCGCCTGGGCGAACGACTCCGGGATCTTCCACCAGAAGACGATCACCGTCGACGATGCCGAGTCGGCCGTCCTGACGGGGAACCTCACGTCGCAGTACTACGCCACGACGAGGGATTTCGCGGTCATGGACGACCAGGCGGCCGATGTGACGGCCATAGAGACGGTGTTCGCCTCCGACTGGGCCGGGGCGGCACCCGCGCCGGGGCCCGCCGGAGGGGATCTGGTGTGGAGTCCCGGCTCGGCGTCGCCGATCATCGCCCTCATCGACTCCGCCACCCGCAGTGTCGTGGTCGAGAACGAGGAGATGGACTCGGCTCCCGTGGAGGACGCCCTGGGAGCGGACGCCCGGCGAGGAGTCGCCGTCACCGTCATCATGACCTCCGACTCGCAGTGGGATTCGGCCTTCTCCGGCCTGGAGTCCGCCGGAGTCCGCGTCGTGCTCTACCCGGACACGGCGTCGGCGCTCTACATCCACGCCAAGGCGATCGACGTGGACGGCGCCAGGTCCTTCATAGGTTCGGAGAACTTCTCGGCCGCCAGCCTCGACGACAACCGCGAGCTCGGGCTGATCACCTCGTCGTCGGGTGTCGTCGGCCCACTGAGCACGACGCTGTTCAGCGACGCCCTGGGTGGCCGGCTGCAGAGCGCGAGCGCTCCCCCACCCACCACGCCCGCGACCACGCCGCCACCGCCCACGAGCGCCGGATCTGCGGCGTGCCATCCGATCGACGACGAAGGCGGGTGCTACGAGCCCGGGGAGTACTGCCGTGACGACGATCACGGGGTCACGGGTCTGGCGGGAGACGGCAAGACCATCGTGTGCGAGTACCAGGACGGCTGGTACTGGGAGCCGTAGCGACCGGGAGCGGGCGGCCTCCGCTGCGACGTGGCCTCGGAGGGCTCAGAGCTCGGGGGTCGGCGCGCTGCCGGCGACCTTCCACCCCGGCTGGCGGAGCCGATCCAAGAGGAGCGGCGGCATGATCCCGATCACGAGTATCCCCCCCAGGATGAAGAGGGCGTAGAGCACACGATTCGAGTGGCCGAACTGCGACGGGGCGATGAAGCCGAGGACCAGAGCGGCCACCGACGACACGGCGCCGACTCCACACAGGAGGCCGAGAGCCGGTGCACGGTACCCGCGGGCGTGTTCCGGCTGCTTCCGGCGCAACCTGACCGCGGCGATGAACATCAGCACGTACATGATGAGGTAGATCTGCGTGGCCATCACGGCGAACATCCAGTAGTCACGCGAGACGTCGGGTATGAAGGCGTAGAGCAGGGCGATGACGGTGATCACGATCGCCTGTCCCGTCAAGATGCGTATCTCGATGCCCTTGCCGTTCACCTTCTGGAAGAAGGGAGGCAGGAAGCCCTGCTCACGTCCGATCCTGAGCAGACCCTCCGAGGGACCGTCGAGCCAGGCCATCATTCCTGCCAGGGCCCCGATCACCAGGGCGATCGCGACCAGCGGCACGGCGAACTTGATCCCGAAGTGCGCGAAGAGGCTGTTGAAGGCCTGCATCACACCGGCCGTGAAGCTGATCTTGTCCTCGGGGATCACCCACGCGATGGTCAGCGTGGGGAGGATGAAGATGGCGAGGACCAGTGCCATGGCGAGGAAGATGGACCGTGGGAAATCCCGGCCGGGGTTCTGGAGGTCGTCGACGTGCACGGCATTCACCTCAATGCCGGCATAGGTGAAGAAGCTGTTGACGACCAGGACGACACTGGCGATGCCGGTCCACGCCGGCAGGAGATGATGCGTGTTCATCGGGGCAGCCGAATGGTGTCCCTGGAGCAGGTAGGCGATGCCGAGAGCGACGAGGACCGCCCCCGGGAGCAGGGTCCCGATCAGCGTCCCGCTCGAGGAGAGCTTCGCCACGAGCCCGACTCCGCGCGAAGAGACCAGCACGCCACCCCAGAACAGAACGATGATGACGACGGCGTTGTAGACGCCGTTGGCGGCCAGGCTCGGATCGATGACGTAGGCAAGCGTCCCGGCGACGTAGGCGAGCAGGGCGGGGTAATAGAAGATCGTCTGGGCAAACTCGCACCAGACGGCCAGGAGCCCCATCGGGGCGGACACACCTTCGCGCACCCAGTTGTAGACGCCACCCTGCCACCCGGACGCCAACTCTGCGGCGACCAGGGAGACGGGCACCAGGAACACGAATGCCGGGAAGACGTACAAGAACACCGAGGCGAGTCCGAAGACCGACGTGGCCGGTGTGGACCCGAGGTAGCCGACGGATCCCACCGTCATCATGGCCAGCACCGTCCAGGAGAGGTACCGCCGAGGAGGAGCCTCGGCCGTCCCCAGGGTCCTGCGGGTCGGCCCTTGGTCGGAGACGGCTCCCCCGGCAACAGTCCGCCGGGGCTGACGGCGTCTTCGTACCCACATGGACTACGGACCCACCTCTTCTCCTCGGTCGATCGCCGTACCGTACAGCGGCACCGCGATCCCGCGATGTGGTGCAGGCCGGGGAAGGAGTGCGAGAGGTCGTGAAGGGCCTATCCTCCGCCGTGGGTCAGCATGTGGTTCCCGGCACCATCCGGCACGCACCCGCTCGGCACAGTGGAGGGTTCAGATGAATCCCAGACTCGGGAAGATCGTGCTGGGTTTGAGCGCAGCGGGTTACCCGCTCACGGAGCTCGCCATCCGACGACTCGGTCGGCGAGGCGCCGTCATCACCGAGGTGGCCTGTTGCGGACTGGCAGTCCGGGATGCAGCCATGGTCATGGCCGGTGTGCCCACCCGCCTCCGGCGAGGGCCGGCCATTCTCCTCTGGATGGAACTGGCTGCCGCCGTTGCCGCGAGTGGCCTCGGGCTCAAGTCCGCACTCGACGATGACACCCGCACGCGTGCTCGTGCCGATGCCGGGCCGGCGGAGATGGCCCGTCGCGTCGCAGTCGGGGCTCTGTTCGGCCTGCACACCGTGAGATTCCGGATCTACCTCCGACCCGACCAGGGGCGGAGGCGATCCACTCACTGATCAGACCATGCCTGGCGGGCGACGCCGCTGGGGAGGCGCACCCCAGGTGTCGACTGCTTCGGCGGCGCGTCAGGCGGTGCGTCGCTCCACCGGGTCGGGCGGGGGGTCGTACGACTCCTGCCCACCGTCCCTCACGAGCTTCGTGGGCATGCCCTCACCGGAGACCCAGCGCTCCTCGTGGATCCCGTACGGATCCCGGTGCCAACCCCAGACCAATCCCCCGTCGTGCATCCGGGTAGTTTACCGAAAGTTTCCCTTTCTGTCACGCTTCGTTCATTTCGTTCACCCCCACGACGCGTGACCTCTCCCGTGGAGCCGGCCCACCGGGTGATCTCCACCCGGTGGATCACCGAGATCTCTGACCCCAACTCCGTGCCGTGCTCACCGAGCCGATACCGAGAGCACCCGGCCCGGGTCGGCGCCCGCCACCCATACGGACCCTCCCACCGCGAGCAGCGCCCGCGGCTCGGTGCCGATGCCCAGCACCTGCGATGCCGGTGCCGGGTACGGCGAACGCACCGTCTGCGCCCGCCCGTCCCCCACGTACAGGTGGCCTCCGGCCACCGCCAGGCTGCGCGGTTCGCCGCCGACACGGAGCGTCCGCACGACCCGCAGCGAGTTCGGGTCCACCTGCGAGACGGTGCCGCCTTGCGCGTTGGCCACCCACACCGAGCCCGCACCCGTCGCGACCCCGATCGGACCGCTGCCGACGGTGATGCCTTCCAATCTCGGCACGCTGACCCGCGCCGACGCGGGCACGAAATAGGTCAACATGTCAGAGGTGCCGCTGACCCAGAGCGCACCGAAGCCCGCCGCGAGCCGCACCGCCCCATCCGGCACGTCCACCGGGGTTCCGACCGCGCCGGACCGCACGTCGATCGACGTGATGTCATCGGCGATCGCCGACGTGACCCAGACGTGGCCGCCCAGCACCGCCAGGCTCGACGGGCCCGCCGGCACGGTGACGCTGCGCACGACGTGCAGCGAGCGCGGGTCCACCTCGACCACCTGGTTGTCGACCATGTCGGCCACCCAGAGGTCGCCGTCGTGGAGCACCATCGCGGTCGGCCGGCCCGCCAGGTGCACCGACCCCTCGACCCGACCGGTGGCGGGGTCGAAGCGCACGAGCAGGTCGCGCCGGTCGTCGGTGACGTAGGCGACCCCGCCGCCCTCGGCCACGGCCGACGCAGCCGGGAGGCGCAGGAGCGTGCGCGCCGTCAGGCCCGGGGCGCTGCCCGGCGACGTCCCGCTCGACGTCGAGAACAGGAGCGGCGCCGCCGCGGCACCGGCCAGCACGACCGTCAGCCCGATGGCGGCGACCCAGGTGATCGTCCGGCGCCGCCGCTCCCGTCGGCTGCGCGGGCGCCGGCGCCGGCGCGCCGCCGCCGCGGAACGACGCGCCCGGTTCGCCTTGCTCTGTGCCGCCCGCCGCTGCCGGCGGTCCCGCTGCGCCACGAGCTAGCGGAGGAGGCCTTCCAAGAGCTCGAGCACTCTGGAGACCTGCTCGGGGAGCGACCCCGAGTCCGGTCCGAGCCGCAGGTCGGGAGACGTGGGCACCTCGTAGGTGGAGTCGATCCCCGTGAACCCGGGCAGCTGGCCGGAGCGCGCCCGGGCGTAGAGGCCCTTGGGGTCGCGCCGCTCGCACTCCTCGAGCGAGGTGTCGACGAAGACCTCCGCATAGGACAGGCCGGCCTCGGTGTGAAGGGTGCGGATGAGGCGCCGGTCCTCCTCGAAGGGGCAGATCAGCGCGATGAGGGCCAGGACCCCCGACTCGGCGAACATGCGGGCCACCTCCCCCGCCCGGCGCACGTTCTCGGTGCGGTCGCGGTCGGAGAACCCGAGGTCGCCGTTGAGCCCGTGGCGCAGGTTGTCGCCGTCGAGCAGGAAGGCGGGACGGCCGCTGTTGACGAACGCCTCCTCCATCGCGGCCGCCAGGGTCGACTTGCCGGCACCCGACAGCCCCGTGAACAGGACCGTGCCGCCCGCCGCACCCAGGGCCGCGAAGCGCTCGCCCCGTGAGAGCCGGCCGCCGTGGCGCACCACGTTCGGGCTGGCGTGCGTGGTGGCGATCACCCGGATGACCCCGGCGCCCGCCGTGGCGTTGGTCGAGGGGTCGATGACGATGAAGCTGCCGGTCGTGCGGTTCGTCGTGTAGTCGTCCACCAGGAGGGGCTCGGTGGAGCGGAACGTGACGCGGCCGATCTCGTTGAGGCCGAGCGAATCCGCATCCTCGTCGCGGTGCAGCCCGTTGATGTCGAGCCGGTACTGCAGCGACTGGGCCGTGGCGCGCACCGTGCGCGTGCCGTGCTTGACGAGGTAGCTGCGGCCCACGGCGAGCGGGGAGCGCTCGTCCATCCAGCAGACCGTCGCCTCAATGTCAGAGGTCAGCGTCGGCCGGTTGTTGGGGCGGCACAGCACGTCGCCCCGCGACACCGCGATGTCGTCCGCCAGCGTGATCACGACCGCCATGGGCGGGAAGGCCTCGGCCACCTCACCGTCGGCGGTCACGATGGAGGCGATCCGCGACGTGGTCCCGGAGGGCAGCACGAGCAGCTCGTCCCCCGGACGGAGCACCCCGCTGGCCACCGTGCCGGCGTAGCCGCGGAAGTCCGGGTTCTCGGGTGTCTGGCTGCGGATGACGTACTGCACCGGGAAGCGGGGGTCGATGAAGTTCTCGTCGCTCCCGATGTAGACCGACTCCAGGTGGTTGAGCAGGGGCGACCCGTCGTACCACCACGTGTGCTCGGAGCGCTGGACGACGTTGTCGCCCTTGAGCGCCGAGATCGGGATGAACGTGATGTCGTGCACGTTCAGGCGGGCGGCGAACTCCATGTAGTCGGACTTGATCCGCTCGTAGCAGGCCTGGTCCCAATCGACCAGGTCCATCTTGTTGACGCACACCACCATGTGCGGCACGCCCAGCATGGAGGACAGGAAGGCGTGCCGGCGCGTCTGCTCGATCACGCCCTTGCGGGCGTCGATCAGGATGAGCGACACGTGTGCGTTCGACGCACCCGTCACCATGTTGCGGGTGTACTCGGTGTGGCCGGGGGTGTCGGCGATGATGAATTTGCGCTTGGGCGTGGCGAAGTACCGGTAGGCCACGTCGATGGTGATGCCCTGCTCACGCTCGGCGCGCAGCCCGTCGGTGAGGAGCGCCAGGTCGGCCTCGGGTTGGCCCCGCTGCTCGCTGGTGCGGCGGATCGCCTCGAGCTGGTCCTCGAAGATCCCCTTGGCGTCGTAGAGGAGCCGGCCGATCAGGGTCGACTTGCCGTCGTCCACCGAGCCGGCGGTGGCCAGACGGAGGAGCTCGGCCATCAGAAGTACCCCTCCCGCTTGCGGTCCTCCATGCCGGCCTCCGAGATCCTGTCGTCGGCCCGGGTGGCGCCCCGCTCCGTCAGGCGGGTGCCCGCCACCTCGGCGATGACCAGGTCGATCGTCGTGGCCATGGACTCGACGCAGCCGGTGCAGTCGGCATCACCCACGGTGCGGAAGCGCACCATCGCGTCGAACGCGGGCTCGCCCCCGTCCGGGGACAGGTGCTCGGTGACGGCCATGAGCATGCCTTCGCGCTGGAACACCTCGCGCCGGTGGGCGAAATAGATGGAGGGCACGTCGATGTCCTCGTCGCGGATGTAGTTCCACACGTCGAGCTCGGTCCAGTTGGAGAGCGGGAAGACCCGGATGTGCTCACCCTTGTTGTGGCGCGCGTTGTAGAGGTTCCACAGCTCCGGACGCTGGCTCTTGGGGTCCCACTGGCCGAACTCGTCACGGAAGCTGAAGATCCGCTCCTTGGCCCGGGCCTTCTCCTCGTCCCGCCGGGCTCCGCCGAAGACGGCGTCGTGACGCCCCTCGGAGATGGCCCGGAGCAGCGTGGGCGTCTGCAGCCGGTTGCGGGTGGCGCCAGGCGAGGGGTCCTCCACCGTCCGCCCGGCGTCGATGTCGTCCTGCACCTTGGCCACCACGACCCGGACCCCCACGTCCGCCGCGTGCCGGTCCCGGAATTCCAGCACCTCTCCGAAGTTGCGCCCGGTGTCGACGTGCAGCACCGGGAACGGCACCGGCGCCGGCCAGAAGGCCTTCTTGGCGACGTGCAGCATGACGATGGAGTCCTTGCCGCCCGAGAACATGAGCGTGGGACGCTCGAACTCGGCCGCCACCTCCCGAAAGATGTGGATCGCCTGCGCCTCCAGGGCGCGCAGGTCCGACAAGCGGTAATTGCCCGATCCGGCGTGCCCCGCCGGGCCCTCCTGACCGCCCGGACCAGCAACCGTGCGCGGTGTCGCCAACAGAGCCTCCCTCTGCCTTCCCCCCCTGTGAACGGGGAGAGTTTAGGCCCCGGCCTCCACCGCGCCGGTGCCCGGCTCCTCCGGGGCCGACCCGCCGTCGACGATCGGGTTCCCGTAGGCGTCCTCGGCCGTCGGGGTCGCACCCAGCCAGCTGGCGTCGATGGAGGAGTCGAAGGGGTCCTCGCTGACCCCCTCGCCCATGTCCCGCAGCCAGTTGGCCAGGTCCTCGGTGTCCGATTCGCCCGCGCCCACGGCCCAGAACGGCATCGCCTCGGCATCGGGCATCTCGAGCCGGATGTCGCGGTAGTGCTCCATGCCGGAACCGGCCGGGATCAGCTTGCCGATGATGATGTTCTCCTTGAGCCCGAAGAGCTGGTCGCTCTTGCCCTCGATGGCGGCCTCGGTCAGCACCCGGGTCGTCTCCTGGAAGGAGGCGGCCGAGAGCCAGCTCTCGGTGGCCAGCGATGCCTTGGTGATGCCCATGAGCTCGGGACGTCCCTCGGCCGGCGTCTTGCCGTCCTCGACGAGCGTCCGGTTGACCTCGGCGTAAATCTGGTTGTCGACGCGCTCACCGGGCAGGAACGGCGCATCGCCCGGCTCCGCCACGAGCACCCGCCGCAGCATCTGGCGCACGATGAGCTCAATGTGCTTGTCGTGGATCGACACACCCTGGTCCCGGTAGACCTTCTGGACCTCTTCGACGAGGTACTGCTGGGTCTCGCGGATGCCCTTGACCTCGAGCAGCTCCTTGGGGTCCTTGGGACCCTCGACCAGCGCGTCACCCGCGCCGACCTCCTGTCCGTCGGTGACCTCGAGGTGGGCGCGCGACGCCACCAGCGTGGAGTCCTCGGTGCCGTCGTCGGCCACCACCGTGATGCGGCGGCCCGTCTCGTCGTCCTCGACCCGGACGACGCCCGAGTGGTGGGCGAGGACCGCGGCACCCTTGGGAGTGCGGGCCTCGAAGAGCTCGACCACGCGGGGCAGGCCGTGCGTGATGTCCTCACCGACGACACCGCCGGTGTGGAAGGTCCGCATGGTCAGCTGCGTGCCCGGCTCGCCGATCGACTGGGCGGCGATGACGCCGACGGCCTCGCCGAGCTCGATCATGGAGCCCGTGGCGAGGGACAGCCCGTAACAGGCCGCGCACACGCCCTGGGGCGATTCGCAGGTCAGCACGGAGCGGGTCCGGATGCGCTCGATGGCGTCGTCGTCGCGCATGGCGGCGATGTTGCCGTCGTCGAGCACGGTCCCGACCGGGTACACCGTGCCGTCCGAGAGCTTGACGTCCTCGGTGAGCAGGCGGCCGAAGGCCCTGGTCTCGAGGTAGTTGCGGTGACCCGGCCCGTCGGGGGCCACGCCCTCGATCCAGATGCCACGGGTCGAGCCGCAGTCGTCGATCCGCACGATGAGCTCCTGGGCCACGTCGACGAGGCGACGGGTCAGGTAGCCCGAGTCGGCGGTGCGCAGGGCGGTGTCGGCCAGGCCCTTGCGGGCGCCGTGGGTGGAGATGAAGTACTCCAGCACCGACAGGCCCTCACGGAAGGAGGACTTGATCGGACGGGGGATCATCTCACCACGCGGGTTGGACACCAGGCCCTTCATGCCGGCGATCTGGCGGATCTGCTGCGAGTTCCCTCGGGCACCCGAGTCCACCATCATGTCCAGCGGGTTGAAGGCGATCGTGGCCAGCTGGGCCTCCATGGCCCGCCCGACCTCGGAGTTGGCCGAGGTCCAGATCTCGATCTCCTTCTGGCGCCGCTCGTCGTCGGTGATGATGCCGCGCTTGAACTGCGTCTCGGCCTTCTCGGCCTCCTTCTCGTAGCGGTCCAGGATGGCCTGCTTGTCCGGCGGCGTCTGGACGTCGTTGATGGAGATGGTCAGCCCGGACTGGGCCGCGAAGCGGAAGCCCAGCGCCTTGATCCGGTCCAGGCTCGACGCCACCACGTTCTTGGGGTAGCTCGCCGACAGCTCCTCGACGATCGTCCCGATCGGGGTGTTGCGCTTCCCCACCACGTCGTTGACGAAGGCGAAGCCCTCGGGCAGCGCCTCGTTGAAGAAGACGCGGCCGGGTGTGGTGTCGAAGATCAGCTGGCCCTCGTCGTCCGGCGTCACGCCGGCCGCGGCGAGTCGCCCGGCCAGGGTGGAGCCCGCGGCCGGTCGCAGGGTGATCGGGACCTGGAGCCCCACGTCCCCGGCGTCGAAGGCCGCCTCGAGCTCGTAGATGTGGCGGAAGGCGCGCCCGGCGCCGGTGCCCTCCTCGACCCTGAGGGTCAGGTAGTAGGCGCCGAACACCATGTCCTGGGTGGGCACGGTGATCGGGCGTCCGGTGGCCGGCGACAGGATGTTGTTCGCCGACAGCATCAGCACCCGGGCCTCGGCCTGGGCCTCGGCCGACAGCGGCAGGTGGACGGCCATCTGGTCGCCGTCGAAGTCGGCGTTGAAGGCGGTGCACACGAGGGGGTGGACCTGAATGGCCTTGCCCTCGACGAGCACGGGCTCGAAGGCCTGGATCCCGAGGCGGTGCAGCGTGGGCGCGCGGTTCAGCAGCACCGGGTGCTCACGGATGACGCCCTCGAGGACGTCCCACACCTGGGGCCGGCGCCGCTCGACCATGCGCTTGGCCGACTTGATGTTCTGGGCCAGCTCGGCGTCGACCAGCCGCTTCATGACGAAGGGCTTGAACAGCTCGAGCGCCATGAGCTTGGGCAGTCCGCACTGGTGCAGCTTGAGGTTCGGGCCGATCACGATGACCGAACGGCCCGAGTAGTCCACTCGCTTGCCCAGCAGGTTCTGACGGAAACGACCCTGCTTGCCCTTCAACATGTCGGAGAGGGACTTGAGGGGGCGGTTGCCGGGGCCCGTCACCGGGCGGCCGCGGCGGCCGTTGTCGAACAGCGCGTCGACGGCCTCCTGCAGC
>Ga0182030_10016765_pt1 | contig 14222 bp, 11 predicted proteins | sample 812S3MmetaG_FD_121299 | JGI IMG/M metagenome (GOLD analysis project Ga0182030, IMG submission 121299) | Permafrost microbial communities from Stordalen Mire, Sweden - 812S3M metaG (Illumina Assembly) | ecosystem: Environmental > Terrestrial > Soil > Wetlands > Permafrost | place: Sweden...
CCCCACCACCAACCGCACCAGCACTCGTGGAGCGAACCCGACCGCGGTCATCAACCCGAGTTCCCCCCGGCGCTCCAAGACGTTCCGGGCCACCACCACGCCGAGGCCGGCGCACCCGAGCACCAGGCCCAGCCCGCCGAGCAACTGAAAGGTGTCGAGATAGGTGTTCTGCACGGCGTTGAAGGTGTTCAACCGGGCGGCCGTCGAGACCACCTCCAAGCCGGCGTCCTGCAGCCCGCGCGTCAGGGCGACCGAAACCGCGGGCGCCGTCTGCGGCGGGGCGTCCACCAGAAAAAAACGCCAGCCGCCTTCGCCGGGAAACCGTTTCACGAACTCCGACTCATCAATCAGCAGCCCGCCCTGAAAGATCGAGTTGGCCAGCCCGGCCACCAGTTTGACCTGGAAGCCGCGCCCCGACTCGTCGGTGAAATCGAGCGTGTCGCCGAGGGACTTCCCCAAGCCCCACTCAATGGCACTGGCGTCGCCGATGGCTGGGATCGGCTCATCCCCGGCCGGCGCCGGGTGCCGCAGCAAGTCCCAACCGCGTTTCACATCGAGCCCCTTGGCCACCCCCGTGAGGGTGAAACGGCCCGTCAGATCCCCCGGCTTCACGCCGAGCAACCGCGGTCGTTGCGCCCGGTTGAGGTTCAGGCAGCTCGCCTCATCCCCGGCCCGCACTCGCAGGGAGACAATGGTGGTCTGGGCGAACGGCCGCTCCTCCAACGCCCAGGCGTCGCGGCCCGCCACAGTGTCCAAGTCCTGGGGCACCGGCAACGTCGATTCCGCCAGCAGCGCGAACCCCCCGGTCCCCGAGCGGCGGTCGGCCGCGTCCTTGGTGGCGTCCAGCCGGAACACGCCCATCGACACCACCAGGAAAGTCCCCGACGCCACCATGGCAACGGTGGCCAGACTGCGGTTGCAGCGCCGGGCACAACCCCGGAGCCCCAGGCTCGCCAGCGTGAAGCCCTCCGCGGCGTCGCCTTGCGCCAGGCGGCCCAGCCAGGCCGCACAGGCCGCCAAACCGGCCACCAACCCCAGCGCGCCCCCGCAGAAGAAACTCTCCGCCGCGTCCTCCCCACCCGCGTGCGCCCCGCACCAGGCCAGGCCCAAGGCCGCCGATCCCCCGCCGACCGCCAGCGCCGGGACCCCGAACCGGGCCAGACTCCGCGGGCGGCCAGCCCGGGCACGGGAGGCAAGGGTGCCCGCCAGGAGCTGGGCGACCGGGTGACTCGCCTGTTTGCGCAACGCAAACCAGAGGGTCCCCCCCCCGACCACGCTCCCCGCGAGCGCCCCCGCCACCAGCGTGGGGAGCGTGCAGTGGAATTCCAACGCCTCGCTCCCCACTGCGGCCCGCCACCAGTGAGCCAGCGCCCAGAGCATTCCGCGGGCATAAAGCGGCCCCCCCGCCAACCCCAGGGCGCTGCCGCCCAGGACCAGACCGAAACCCTCGGCCAACAACAACCTCCGCACCTTGCCCGGCGTGAATCCCAGGGCCAGCAACGTCCCGACCTCGGTGACCCGTTGCTCCAGACTGAACTGGAACAAAAGGGCCATCAGCACCAGCGCGGCAGCCACCAGGAAGAAGCTGAAGCCCAGGAAGAGCTGGCCAAAATCCTGCGCCTGATCCGCCGCGGCCAGAGCCGTGCGCCGGGCCGGATCCACCCGGAACCCAAGCTCCGACGGGTCGAGGCGGGCTTGCAACGCGCGCCGCACCTCCCCGGCGAAAGCGTCCGGTGAAACTCCCCCAGGCACTCGATAACGGAGCGCCGTGAGGGACCCAAACCGGTTCGCCCACATCCTTTGCCCGGCCTCCAATGTGACGAAGGCCTTGGGCGTGCCACGCCGCGCCTTCCAGTAGGCCTCGTCCTGGGGCCGGATCTTATAGGTGAGCGGGAACCCGGTGTCCCAGTCACTCGTACTCTCCGCCCGCGCCACGCCGGGAAAATCGGGCATGAGCGACCGGTCCCCCCAAGGCCCCGCCAACGGCACCACCCCGCGCACCTTGAACGAGTTCGTCCTTTCCAGCAACCGGCTCCCCGAGTCCGGAACAAAGTAGCTCATCTCCAAAGCGTCCCCTGGCTTGAGCTTCAAATCATCCGCCAGCCACTGGTTCACCAACACCTCGTCGTCGCGCAGCAGGGGAGAGCCCGGATCCGGGCGGCCGTCCGGCAACACCCCCGTGCGGAGGTAGGGCCCGTCGGCCGCGGTCACCATGGAATACGGCACCGCACGATCCCCGACCCGAATCAAATTCGCCAGGTAGGTGAGGACCGGAACAACGCCTTCGGCCGGGGCGGCCGCGATCACCGCGCGGTCCAGGAAAACCCGCGAGCTGCTGATCTCCACCGCGGCATCGCCAGGGGTGCCCCCGCTTGGCGGCGAGGGTCCCGCCACATGAACCGACAGACCGGCATCCTCGAGAACCCAATGCTCGCGGAGCAGGCGGGCGAGCACCACCTCGCCGCCCGGCCCGGGTCCCCTCGCGGATTCGCCAACCGGACCGAACAACGCCAGGTTGGCCCGACCGGGAATCGCCACCGCCTTCCCCAATAACTCCAGCGGAAGAAAGAGGTTCGCCGGGGCCGCCGGCCCGGTGGTGAGCGAGAAATCCCCACGCCCGGCCGGCCCGGCGACCGCCCTGACCTTCAGGCGCAACGCCACCGACTGCTCGTCCCGGGGGCTCACGGCGGCATCCAGTCCGAGCGCCACCGGCTTGCGCACGCGCAGGATGATCTCCTCGCCGGGACGGACGCCAAGTTGCCGGGCCAGGGTCTCGTTCAGCAGCGCGGAATCGCCCGCGACCGAGGCGGATTCGGCGCGCGAAAACCCGGGCCAACGGTCATCAACCCCCAGGACCTGAACCCGGTTGGCCCGCGCGGTGCCATCCGCGCGGGAAACGACACCCTGCAAGAGGAGCGCCTCCCCCAGCACGACGGCTGCACCACCCACCGGGCCGGCGGGCAACATGCGCCCGGGGAGGTCGGTTTGAAATGGACGATCCCCGGTGAACAACACCTGCGCGGCACCCCCCAGGCGGGCGAGCGCCCGCTCGAGGAGCGTGCCACGCACCGAATCCCCCACCACCAAGGCGCCCGTCAGCGCCGCGGTGGCAATCGCCGCGCCGACCACCACCCCCAAATGTGCGCGGGCGTGGTACCGGAGGCTGCGGCGGACCAGGGTCCAGAAGGTCATCGGCGGCTCCTCAGCGAACTAACTTCCCCTCGCGCAATTCGAGGCTGCGTGCCATCCGCGAGGCGAGTTCGAGCGAGTGCGTCACCACGATGAGGGTCACCTGCTCCTCCCGGTTCAGCTCGACGAGCAACTGTCCCAACCCGCGGGCCGACGCCGGGTCCAGCGCGCCGGTGGGCTCGTCCGCCAGCAGGAGCGGAGGGCGGTTAATCAAAGCCCGCACCACGGCCACCCGCTGGCGCTCGCCCCCGGAAAGCTCGCCCGGCCGATGGGCGAGACGGTCCCCCAACCCCACCCGGGCCAGGAGGCGCCGCGCCCGTGCCCCGGCCTCGGCGCGCGACTCGACGGGTTTTCCCGCCAGCGTCGGCACCAGCACGTTCTCCAGCACGGAGCACTGGGGCAGCAGGTAGTGGGACTGGAAGACAAAACCGACCCGGCGGTTCCGCCAGGCCGCCAGGTCCGCGGGGCCCAACCGGGCGGGATCGACCCCGTCGATCCACACCGTGCCGGACGTGGGTTGATCGAGCGTTCCGATGATCTGGAGCAAGGTGCTCTTGCCCGAACCCGACGGGCCGGTGATGGCGATGGTCTCGCCAGCGGCCACCTCGAGGCTAATCCCCTGCAACACCGTGAGCGGGTCGCCCATGCCGGGGCCTGGATAGCTTTTGCAAATGTCCACCAGGCGCAACCAGGGGGCTCCGGTGGAGGAACCGCCCGGACCCGGACGCGAAGAAAGGCTGGCGTTGGTCATGTGATGGGAGGCGAACAGTGGCAGGGATTACCCGGGGGCATAGGCCCTCAAACGCTCCGCCAAGGCGGCCACGCGGTCGCGGTCAACCGGGTTCGCGACCAACCCCTCCCGTTTTAGCGAAGAACCGACGATGAAGGCGTCCGCCAGCCCCAGATAATCAGCCACATTGCTGACCGTCACGCCGCTTCCCAGGAACAAGGGGACCCTGGGACAGGCCTCCCGCACCGCCGCGACATCCTGGCGATCCGTGGCGAGCCCGGTGCCCACCCCGGAGATGATCAGGCCGTCGGCGAGTCCCCGTTCCGCGGTGTCCCGGGCCGCATCCCCAATCGGCCAACCAGCCAGCGGCACCGCGTGTTTGACGTGGACGTCGGCGAGAATCGACACGACGGGACAAAGAACGCGCCGCTGGCGGAGCGTCTCGCACGCGGCGCCCTCGACCACCCCTTGGTCGGTCAGCATCGCCCCCGTGTGAACGTTCACGCGGACAAAAGCGCCCGCGCAGGCAGCACACAACGCGAGCGCACCCCGGACGTCGTTCCGCAAGACGTTGAACCCGTGTGGGATCCGCGCCACCCGGCGCACCGCTTCGCCGGCCGCCGCCATGGCCGCGATCGTCTCCGGGGCCACTGGCCCCTTGGTGAAGGGGAGGTCGCCGAAGTTCTCCAGACAAAGCGCATCGGCCCCCCCCGCCTCATAGGCAGCGGCGTCTTCGACGGCGCGATCCACCACCTCGGCCATGCTCCCGCCCCACCGCGGAGACCCCGGGAGCGGGCGAAGGTGGACCACTCCGATGAGGGTTCTGCCGCGCGGATTCAACCAAGGAATCATTCGGGTCCTCCAGTGGGGGGTACAGGGGGGGAAACCAGCTTGGCATCGCGCTCGCGCAGACTGCGCAAGGCCGACCGGGCTGCCTCGCTCTCGGCCGCCTTCTTGCTCTTGCCGCTCCCCCGGCCCAGTTCGACACCGTGATGGTCGACCGCGCACTCGAAGCACTTGTCGTGATCGAGGCCGCTCACCGAGACCAGCCGGTAGCGCGGGGTGCAAGCCGAGACCGCCTGCAACCGCTCCTGTAATTCGCCCTTGGGGTTCTCGCTGGCGGGTCGCAGCGCGAGATCGGACATGTCGGAGAGAAACTGCCGTGCGACAAAATCGCGGGCGGCCTCGAAGCCACCATCCAGGAAGACCGCCCCGAGCACCGCCTCGAAGGTGTCCGCCAGCGCCGAGGTGCGATGCCGCCCCCCTTGGTCCTCCTCCCCGCGACTCACGATCAGGTGGGCACCCAAGCCAAGCCGCCGCGATTGTTCCGCCAGGGAACTCTCGTTGACCAAGGCGGCGCGGGCCTTCGTCAGTGCCCCCTCCTCGAACCCGGGGAAAGCAAGGTAGAGCTCCCTTGACAACGCCAACTGGAGCACGGCGTCCCCCAGAAACTCGAGGCGCTGGTTGGTCTGGCCGACGACGGCTCCCCCCACCGATACCGATGGGTGCGTCAAAGCCAGCCGCAGGAGTTCACCGTCCCGGAAATGGTATCCGGCCCGGGCTTGGAGCGTCTCAAGATCCGCCACGGCATCCCCCCGGTTCAGGCCGCGGCCACCGGCTCGGCGGCTGGCTCGGCCGGCTCTTCCCGGGCCGGCGCCGCGGCGGCGGGCGCCTCCGGCGCGGTGGGTTCCGGCGGCGGAGTCAGCCCATGTTCCAACAAGGTGGCCACGTCCCGCTGCACCGTCTCCAACTGGTTCAACTGGAGGTTCGGGTCCACAATGGTGAACAGATCGCCGCTCCCCGGCTGTTCGTAGATGAAGACCCGGCGCCCCTCCTGGACAAGCTGCTGCTTGACCTTGAGCAGCCGCTTGCGTTCAAGCATCACCGCGAGGATGAACCCCGCCGGGACATACCGGGGGTCGTTCAGGGCGATGAGCTTCCGCAACAGCGTCTCGGCCGTCTCCTTTTGAATGACCTCGGAAGGCGGCGGGGGCGCCTCGTAAACCCCCATCCAGGACGAAACAAAACCCTCGCGGGCGGGCACCACGTCCCCCTGCGACTTTTCCCAGCAGCCCTGGCATAGGTCGGCACGCCGCAGCTCCGCTTTCTCCTGGGTGAGGAGGGTGTGGTACGTCTCGCGATCGGCGAACGACTTGGCGCAGGCGGTGCAGGTGCGGGCGCGCGATTGAATGTTCCAGTCGGTCATAGGTCCGGCCCGGGGGAAAGGGCCCGGGGCGGCTCAAGCGGCGGCCCGGCCGTGGCGGCGGCGCAACATGGGTTTGGCCTGCCCGGCCACCACCGAATGGGTGATGTGCACGTGTTGGATGTCCTCGTTGCTCGGCACCTCGTACATGACATCAAGCATGAGTTTCTCCAGGAGGCTCCGCAGCGCACGCGCGCCCGTCCCCTTCTTCATCGCCTGCGCCGCCAGCTCGCGGAGGGCATCCTCGGAAAACTCCAAATCGACTCCTTCCATGGCGAGCAGCTTCGCGTACTGCTTCACCAGCGCGTTCTTGGTGTCGGTGAGCACCGCGATGAGCTGCTTCTCCCCGAGTTCCTCGAGGACGGTCACCATGGGGAGCCGGCCGACGAATTCCGGGATGAAGCCGAAGTTGAGCAGATCCTCCGGTTCGACCTGGCGCAGGAGCTGGCGGGGGGTCGCCCCGGCTCTGCGGGTCAGATCCTCGCCTGCTTGAAAGCCGAGCACGTGGTCTCCGAGGCGCCGTTGGATGACCTTGTCGAGGCCGACGAACGCCCCGCCGCAAATGAACAGGATGTTTGAGGTGTCCACCCGGATGTACTCCTGCTGCGGGTGCTTGCGGCCCCCCTGCGGCGGCACGTTGCAGAGCGTCCCCTCCAGGATCTTCAGCAGCGCCTGCTGGACCCCCTCGCCGGAAACGTCACGGGTGATCGAAACGTTCTCGGTCTTCCGGGCGATCTTGTCAATTTCGTCAATGTAGATGATCCCCTGCTGGGCGCGCTTGACGTCATAGTCGGCGTTTTGCAGCAGCCGGAGCACGATGTTCTCGACATCCTCCCCCACATAACCAGCCTCTGTCAGTGACGTGGCGTCGGCGATGGCGAAAGGAACGTCCAGCAGGTTTGCCAGCGTGCGGGCCAGCAGTGTCTTGCCCGATCCGGTCGGGCCGATCATCAGGATGTTGCTCTTTTCAATCTGCACCTCCGGCAGCCGGGGCGCTCCGGACTTCTCCTCACCGGCCGCAACCTCGGCCGGCTCTTGCAGGATCCGCTTGTAGTGGTTGTGGACCGCCACCGCGAGCGTCTTTTTGGCGTGCTCCTGGCCCACGCAATGACGGTCGAGTTCGCGCTTGATTTCCGCCGGCTTGGCAAGGCTGGGAGGCGGCTTTTTCTCGCGCCGGGCGGGCGCGGCGAACTCCTTGTCCAGCACCTGCTTGCACAGGACCACGCAGTTGTCGCAGATGTAAACCCCGGGACCCGCTATGAGTTTCTTGACCTCGGCATGCGACTTGCCGCAGAAACTGCACTGGGTGAGATGGTTGGGCCGTGCCATCGCCAGGGTGGGTCACGCGGGTTTGTCGGCCAGGCTGGTCGCCTGCTCCGGCAGGCCAGGGATTTCCTTGCGGGACTGCACCACCTCATCCACCAGCCCGTAGGCCTTTGCCTCGTCCGCCGACATGAAATTATCCCGGTCGCAGTCCTTTTCGACCTGCTCGACCGGCCGGCCGGTGTGCCGGGCGAGGATCGCGTTCAGCCGCTGCTTCAGGCGCAGCATGTAGCGCACGCGAATCTCGACATCGCTGGCCGGCCCCTCAGCCCCGCCGAGCACCTGATGGATCATGATGTTCGCGTTCGGGAGCGCATAGCGCTTGCCCTTCGTCCCGCCGGCGAGCAGGACCGCCCCCATGCTCGCCGCCTGCCCAATGCAATACGTGTTCACGTCGCAGGTGATGAACTGCATGGTATCGTAAATCGCCAGCCCCGCGGTCACACTCCCGCCCGGCGAATTGATGTACAGATAAATGTCCTTCTTCGGATCGGTCATCTGTAGAAAAAGCAACTGGGCGATGATCAGGTTCGCCACCATGTCGTCCACGGGGGTCCCGAGGAACACGATGCGGTCCACCAGCAGTCGCGAGTATATGTCATACCCGCGCTCGCCCCGACCGGTTTGCTCAACGACCATCGGGACCAGAAAGTTGTTCATAACATCGCTCACTCAAGCGGGAAATTAGCGGAGGGCTGGCGCCGGGTCAAGCCCGCTCACCTGCCGTCGCCCCGTTCCGCGGCCGCGGTTGACGGCCTCGCAATCCTGGCCTCCCGCGACCCCGAGGCCCGCTCGATCCGTGCCGGCGGTGCCGGCAGCCTCCCGTGTCCCAGATCTCCCACTGGCTGGCGAACGATGGTCTGGGTGTGCGGCCCGGGCCTTGATGCCCGGCCCGCAGACCGGGCGTTCCGTATTGCGTGCGGGAATCTCCCCCGCATCGCCTGCGCACCGGCCAGGCGGGGAACCTCCGCCACCCGGGGGTGGTCCACGGCCAGGAGGGAGATCCGCGTGTCCCGCAAAGATGCTGCTTGTGTTAGGGGTGAGGCCCGGTAGAATAGGCGCACATTCCGGGACGTCAGCTCCCATTGCGAATCTTCAAGTGAGGGTTTTCAGAGTCGATCAGGAAGGCGCCGGGAAGTTCTTTGTCGGCCGACGGGACGGGACCCGCGGACGCGTATGCCAATGCAAAACAGACTACATGTCGGGGATTTGACCGGTGCCGGGGCCGCGGGCGACCTCGCGAGGTTTTCCGCACCGCGCCGGTTCGTGGTGGACGTGGGGCTGCCTAAAGGCGGCAAGGCCGGCCCGCGCCGCGCCTTCGCGGTGAAAGGGGGCGTGTGATGCGCGTGCCCAAGCGAAGTGCCCAGCAGGAATACCGGCTCAAACAGAGGGCGCAGGTCGAGGCCTCCCCGTCCTTGGCGGCCAAGTTCCCCCGCCTGCGGGGGTTGAAGGCAACGCTCGAGTATTTCGACCCCGCCGGGGTCACGAAAAACGGCGAGCTCAAGTGCAAAATGAATCTTGAGCATGCCAGCGCGGTGGTTTGGTTCGCCTGCCGCGGCGCCGATTGCGCCGAGGGAGATTTTGATTTGAGCGAACCGCTGGCCGAAGCAGTCCTGGCGCGGCGCAAGGTGGCCGTCGGGGAGTTGCGCTGCCAGGGAATGCGGAAACGGGGAGACCGGGAACGGGTTGCCTGCCGTACGTTGTTGCGGTACAAGCTGAGTTTGGATTATGACAGAGATACGACTGAAAAGAGGCGAGCCAGTGGAGCGGGCCATTCGACGGCTCCGAAAAAAACTGGACCGCGAACAGACTCTGAAGAAATACCGCGAGCGCAGGCGCTTCGAAAAGCCCAGCGCAAAACGTCGGCGTAAGGAGAAGGTGGCCCGCTTCGCGGCCATGCTCAAAGAGCGGCACGCGGATGATTGACGGATCGCCCGCCAGTCAGGGTTCGGTTCTGCCACGCCCGGAAGCTCCCCCGACCCTGGTCCGCCGAGGTCGTGATCTGCATGAGAGTCCGGCAGGACGGCAGCCGGGCTGATCTGCTGGCGCGAGTCACCGGCAGCCCGGGGCCGGTCGGCGCGCAATCGAAATCATCGCCCGCCCTACGAAACGGACACCCACCCTGCCGGCCAAGGGACCGCGAATCTGCGCACAGCCAGCAATCTCCGGGCCGGGCCTGTCACCCCAAATGCTGTGTCCCCCGCTCCCCTGCACAATTCCCCCCCCCGCCGCCGAGCTGCGGTGCCCCTTCCCCAAAGCGATCCACGGGAACGGGATCCCTCGTGCCCGCACTCAGCCGCGACTTTTCACTTGGGAGGGAAGTGATTGCGCCGCAGAATTTTGCGCAAGACGAGGAGAGAGCCACGCCCACCTCCCTCGTGGATCTGTAAGTGGCGACTGACGAACCTCCTGCGCAAACAACTCAAGGCGGAGGCGAAGGCTGAAGCCAGCCGCCAAAAGGACTAGTCGGATTGCTGCCTTTGTTTATTTCCGCCGCCTAACCGCAGACCGGGACCGGGACCACATCAACCCTTTCCATGTCGGATGCCACGCATTCGCGAGGTGCGTCGACCAGCGCGGGCACAGAGGCTAGGAGTTGTCGAATCACATCGGCCGCAGAATAGCTGTCGGAGTCGGCCGGGAGGAACTGGCGGAGGTTGACCAAGTCGTCGCCTGCGGTGACGAGCGGGAGCTCAGCGGCTCCGCCGTCGCGGATCTGCGGTATGCCCACGGTGGACGGCAGGGCGTTGCAAATACACTTGCGTCCCACCGTGTCCTCGGCTGTGCCCCCTTTGCGCAAGAACGCGGCAACCGGTTCGGCGGCGCAGCGGTAACCGATCGTCCCATCGGCCCGCCGGTACAGATGGCGGAGATAGCCCAGGTCGCAGATGCGCTCCCGCGCCTGATAGTTGACCGGGTTTGACAAGGTTGGCTCGAGTTCGGCCACCTTGAACGGGAACCCTGTCGGCGAGGCCACCGGATCGGTGAAAACGCCAGCCCGGCCGGCGCGGCTCAAAGCCAGGGCCTGGCGCTTGATCTCAGGTCGGATGCCCGATTCCTCGCAGAAGGCAAAGGGGGTGCCGACCTGAATCCCCGCCGCGCCGAGCGCTATCGCCTCGGCCAGTTTCCCCGGATGGCCGTAACCGCCCGCGAGCCAGAAGGGCAGCCCCAGCGCCTGGATTTTATCCAGCTCGGGAACATCGCGCGGGCCGTACAGTGGCTCGCCGCGGACGTTTAGCTGAAGGGGACCGCGGGGCGGGGCGTTGTGGCCGCCTGCCGTGGGGCCCTCGACCACGAAGCCGTTGACCTGCCCGCTGGCCTTCTTGGCGAGCGCGATTGCCAGGGTCGCCGAGGCAACGATTCCCAGAAACATCGGCCGCTTGAGGGGAACGGCCGCCCCCTGGCAAAAGACCTGGGGGTCGAAGGTGTTGACCGCCTTCTCGCCAGGGAGCGCCCCCTCGACATCGATCGGCAGGGAGACGGCCCGGGCCTCCGCCAGCAGGTCCAAGGCCCCGGGGATGGCGCGCGGTATCCCCGCCCCCATCAGGATGAAGTCCACCCCCGCGAGCATCGCCCCGTAAAGGGACGGCAGCGTGGGGAGCTGGATCTTCTCAAGGAAGTTGATCCCCACCACACCCCGGTGGCCCTCCTTGGCCAGCAGCACCTCGACAAAATTCGCCACCACGGTCAGTTCCACCAACTCCCGGCGCGGAGTCAGGGTCGGCATCGGCGTCATTTTGAAGGGGGCGGCAGCCGCTTTCCCTCCCGGGATGAAATAATCCGCGACCACGCGCGCGGCGATGAGCGGGAATGGAAAACGGCTCAAGGCATAACGGAGCTCGCCCGTGGGGTCTCCGAGTTGCAAATGCCGGGCGAGGACCACCGCCAGCGCGGTGCCCGAAACGACCCCCATCTGCCCGCAGCCCGCCACCGCACGCGCCAGCGCCCAACCGGACACCGCGACTCCCATCCCGCCCTGAATGATAACTGGATATGACATAGTGAGATGGGGTTATTTCAAGCGCGAGCCGGTGCGGGCTCGTTCCAGGTCGCAAGGGGACTTCGCCAGCCTCACCCGTCCCCCGATCAGCATGCGGACCGACCGTTGGCGCAGCTTGTCCGGTGGCCCCAAGGTCGCGCGGGCGAACCCTCCGGGACGATCCGCGGTTCGATCCGGCAGGTTGTTCTCCACAACTTCGCAGCCGAGGCACCCGACGAACAGCTTTGTGCTCATAGTGTTTATCCGCGCTGTCTGGGACAGTTCAGCCCTCGCCAGGATCGTCCCGCGGGCCGGGTCGCAAATCCCCAGGGACCCGATCCATCCGCGGATGTCCAGGCCATGGAAGTGAAAAACCGATCAGAGACAGGACAAGTTGGACCCGTTCGGGTGGAATAGCAATGAGCAAGTGGAATTTTCCTTGCGTCCGCCCAAGTCCGATTAGGGCAGGCGGGCGAGGGCGGGCTCAAGGCCGCCGATCCTGCCCCCGCAATGTCGGCCGACTGGCCCGCGCGGGAAACGCGGGGCTCTTACCTCGCGGACACGGCCGCCTTGCGGAACGACGGCCGCGCGGGGCGGAAGTCGCGCTGCCCGCGGTGCGGGGAAGCGTCCGCGCGCGCGGGGCCGGGCTGGTGATGGGACCGCGCGGCCGGGGCATGCGGCCGCCGGGCATCGGCCACGGCGGGTGCCGGCGTGGTGTAATTGAAGGACTCGGCCCGCTTGCGGGCCAGCACGCGCCCGGTGAAGCGCTCGACCGATCGCAGGTAATTCCGCTCGTCCGGCGACACCAGGCTGACAGCCTCGCCCGCCGCGCCGGCGCGTCCGGTCCGTCCGATGCGGTGGATGTAGTCTTCCGCGCGCAGCGGAAAATCATAGTTCACCACGTGGGTGACGCCATCGACATCAATGCCACGGGCGGCAATGTCGGTGGCGACCAGCACCCGCACCGAACCGTCCTTGAAGTCCCGCAGGGCCCGCTGGCGCTGGCCCTGTGAGCGGTTGGAGTGGATGGTCGCGGTCTGGATCCCCTTCCCCTCCAAGGTGCGCGCCAACCGGTCCGCGCCATGCTTCAAACGCGTGAACACCAGCACGGTGGACATCTCCGGCCGCCCGAGGAGATGCACCAACAACCCCGTCTTGAGATGCTTGGCGACCTCATAGACAGACTGCGTGACCGTGGCGGCGGGGTTGCTGCGCCGGCCGATTTCAACGCTTTTCGGACTGCGCAGGAACTCCCGCGTGACCGACTCGATCTCTCGCGACATCGTCGCCGAAAACAAGAGGGTCTGCCGCTTGGCGGGCAGCGCCTTGACGATGCGCCGGATGTCCGGCAGGAAGCCCATGTCAAGCATGCGGTCGGCTTCATCGAGCACCAGGAACTCCAGCCGGGAAAAGTGGCACAGGCCCGGGCGGCCCATCAGATCGAGCAGTCGTCCGGGGGTTGCCACGACGAGGTCCACCCCTTTGCGGAGCGCGTCGATCTGCGGACGTTCGCTCACGCCGCCATAAATGGTCGCGGCACGGAGCGACAGGGTCCGGCCGTAGGCGCGGACGTTGTCGGCGATCTGGCCGGCCAGTTCGCGGGTGGGCGCGAGGATCAGCGCGCGGGGAGGCCACGGCGCGGAGGTCCCCGGGGCCCGGGCCTCGGCGGAAAGCCGGGCCAGGATCGGGAGCACAAATGCGGCGGTCTTGCCGGTGCCCGTCTGGGCCACCCCGACGAGGTCATGTCCCGCCAGGATCAGGGGGATGGCGGCGGATTGGATCGGGGTTGGCTCGGTGTAACCGGCGAGGCGCACCGCTTCGAGAATGGGCTGAGGAAGGTTGAGAGTCTGGAAAGGCATAGGGAAATGGAAAGGAAAAGGCGCGGCGGGGCAAACCCAGCCGCGCAGTCCTCCCAGGCGGAAGCCCGCCGGGAGGACAGGCCGTCCGGAGCAAGACGCGGTGCCCGAGGCCCCGCGCCCGCACGCCGACGGTGCTGCTTAGTAACGGCGGCCGTAGCCCGAATCGCCGCCGCGCCCGCCACCACCACCGCCGCTGTAACCGCCGCCGCCGCCACCGCCCGGCGGCCGATCGGTCTTGGGGCGGGCCTCGTTGACCGTGAGGGCGCGCCCATCAAGGTCAGCGCCGTTAAGCGCCGCGATCGCCTTCTGGGCCTCCTCGGCGCTGGACATGGTGATGAAGGCAAAACCCCGGGGCCGGCCCGTGGCGCGGTCCATCATCAGGTTGGCTTCCGTGACCGTGCCGTGCGCCGCAAAGGCGTCTTGCAGGTCGTTTTCGGTCGTGTTGAACGACAAATTCCCGACGAATAACTTCGTGCTCATGTGATGCTGTGATTGTACTGAATGTACCCTGTTCTCTCCAAACTGTTCCCGTTCTTCGGGTTTCAAATCATCACTGAACGAAGTTCACCTGAGGATTCACCAAGTGCTGGAAGCGACAAGCTGCGTGTCAGACAGCCCTAATCATGCCTCATCCGCGCCGGACAGCAAGCATTATCTGCGGAAATGAACGGCGGCGGGCGTAAGAGCCTGTTTGAAAAATGGGCCGACGGGCGGGTTCCGAGCGCGGCTGGCTGGATGGCGAGCCGCAACAAGGGAGCAAATTCAGGAGAAATCTGTGACCGGGGCGCAACATCCTGCCCGCCGTCCTGTCCGCCGTCCTGTCCGCCGTAGCCTTGGCGGAGGCGGAAGCCTTGGCGGAGGCGGAAGCCTTGGCGGAGGCGGAAGCCTTGGCGGAGGCGGAAGCCTTGGCGGAGGCGGAAGCCTTGGCGGAGGCGGAAG
>Ga0182030_10016767_pt1 | contig 14221 bp, 14 predicted proteins | sample 812S3MmetaG_FD_121299 | JGI IMG/M metagenome (GOLD analysis project Ga0182030, IMG submission 121299) | Permafrost microbial communities from Stordalen Mire, Sweden - 812S3M metaG (Illumina Assembly) | ecosystem: Environmental > Terrestrial > Soil > Wetlands > Permafrost | place: Sweden...
AATCCTGCCCCAGCATCCGCGCCGCCGCGTCATTGGCGACTTCAATCCGCCCTTCCCACGCCCGCGCCATTATTTCCTCTTCGGGAAGATCCATCGGGATCGGCGGGACAAACTCAATCGACCAGACGCCTTCGCGGCCGTGCTGCGCCAACTCCCGGTAGCGGCTCTCGCTCAGGCGCAATGCCGCCTCCGTCTGCTCTCGCTCGATCTCCGCGGCGGCACGCGGCGCGAACTGCGACAGGGCGGCTTCGATCGCCTTCACATTGCCGGTGGGCTTCCGAAAAACCACCCACAGCACGCCCAATCCCTCTCCCGAAGAGCCGGTGAGCAGCACGCCGCTCCAGCTTTGCGCCCTCATTTTTGCCAGGCGGGCATCGCCGGAAAACTCGTGGGTAACGTCCTGATAGTGAGAAAAGGGACCCGCATGGAACAGCATGGCTTCCGGAGTCCCCGCCAGATTGTATTCCGCGGCGTCGAGTTTTGGCTCAGCAGCCAGAATGACCGCGCTGCAAGGTCTAACCAGTTTGCAGATGGCTGCACAATCTGCACACAGTTCCTCTATCAGGTGTTCGACCAACGCCTGGAAAAAGCTCCCTCCGGTCGCTGCGACAAGCTCCGTTTTGGTTCGCACGATCAACTGTTCACCCACGTCAACCGCGCCTGATGTGCCGTTCACGTTTAACGTATTTTTCAATTGTACTCCGCATTACACTTGGTGCAAGTGTTATTGACGATCAGGGATTACCCTGAGGTTACCGGAGGAAACCCCCTAGGCGTGACTAAGCCGTTTTGACTCAGCGCGCTCCCTTCTCTTGGGAATGAGAGTTTACAAATACGTGGATATTTTCAGCATGGGCTGTCAGGGGCTATCGCCCCCTCCCGCCTGTAGCATGGTGGGACATGCTTTAGAAATCGTTCAGCGACGATCCCTGCTTGGGGTGACGCAGCGAATAATAATAAGGGTCGGCGAATTTGCGCTGGTACACCGACTCCCAACGGGCGTTGTCCACACAGGTCCGGCACTTGCCACACGCGCAACGGCGGTGCTTGGTTCGCGAAACGGGTAGTGGACGTTCCGTACGCACCGGTTCGAAAGCCAACGGGCTCTCGTTCATTTGCAAGATCGCGGCAAGGTCCGCCAATTCTACTTCCATCGGCTCGGACGCTTCATAAATAGATAGTTCACGATCCATAACTAGTACTCTCCTACGTTAACGTTATCGGCAACTCCGATGCCATTTCGATAACGCTGAGACGACAGAGCAGAAAGGGTGCCCGCGTCACCACAGTGATGACGGAAAATTGCCGATGATGAGAACTCGTCAGACTAGCGAGCCAGAAATCGCTGCGTTTTCAAAAAATACTGAATGGCACAACGCGTGCGTACGAGATAGCGTGACCAGCATATCGAAAGTAAACCCCGCGCGGCAGAGCAAGAGCCTCCGCGGTCTGTACCAACGCCGGGAGCAAATCGTCCAGGCGATCGCCGTCATCGAAGAACTCCAGAGTCTGCGCTTACAGCGGGCCGAGCCGGCCATCCTGGCGCTGCTGGCTGCGGATCGTGAACTCGCCGCACGGCAGAGCGGCGTTCTCACCAGGCTGGCGGCGTAGTAGTCCGCCGAACTCCGGATGTCACCCCGGTAAATTGGGCGGTCGCGGAAATCGAGGTGAGCCAGACCTGCTCTGTGACGCCGGACGTGGCGCAGACACTCTTGTCTGCAGCGCCGAGATTCATCTCGGCGTTCCCGCGCCCGCTGTAACGCCCGAAGAGGGTTGAGATGAGTTCGGCGGTCGGGGAAATTGAGTTGAGCCGCAACGCTGTTGTGTGGCAGCCAATCCTGGCTGCAGGCGGGCTTTCCAGCCCGCCCGGCGGTCTGAAAGGCCGCCTGCAGGCAAGATTGCCTGCCACACGAAGCACGCATGTCACCGCTGCTGGGCTCACCTCAATTTCCACGACATCAGGAGTTCGGAGTCTCGACCCGGCAGGCAAGAGTGCCTGCGCCACGGAAAGGCTCACCTCAATTTCTACGACTTCAGGAGTTCGGAGATACCTACACGGTCATTTGTGGCGCGAACGCCGGCTTTTACTCGGAAGCCCGGCGTGGAACCGAGCGCCTCATCTCCCCTCCGCCCGCCAATGGCGGTAAGACGTTCCACGATTCCAATCGAGATCTCCCCCTGCGAAGTGGGCTCCTGAACCGCGGCGGCACCCTGCTCGGCGACAGAGGCGGTCGATTGCGCCACTCGATGGATCTGTCCGATCGCCTGAATAACCGTAGAATCTGGCGGTCATCGTCGATCGAGAGAACCTGTGCCTGTTTAGGCATCACCCCCTCCTTTTCGTCTTCGAGCACGAACAAAAAACCGGCCCGATATTTGAACCCATGCCCGAGTTCGCCTTACGGCGGCAAACGCTTTTCCGGAGCATTGCCGATCCGATGTGGGTCCGAACAAACGCCGGACCTGGACCAATGGTAAAAAACGCTGTCAAGGAAACCCCGGGTGCCGTCCGGTGCCGCACGCTACAATATGGATAGATGTTGTCCGGTTTGCCCGGTGGAGCGACTGCCGTTCTCGCTGCCGCTGCTGAAGCGCTTCCGTTTGGAGTAGCGATCGCCGATCCTCATGGAATTCTCACCTGGGTGAATGCAGCGTATGCTCGACTGTCGAGCGGCACCCCGGATGAATTGCTCGGCCAATCCGCAGGAGAATTCCCCTGGGATGCACTGTCGCACGCAGCGCTTTCCTCCGAACCGTGGCGGGGTGAGGCGATCTCTCGGCGCAAGACCGGAGAAGCCTGGTCCGGCGAACACACCATCACCACGCTTCGAGATCCTGCTGGAGAAGTTGCGGGCTTCTGGATCGTGCTGCGGGATGCCACCAAACTCAAACCACCCTCAGGTTTGCCGTATGAAGCCGAAGACAATCTTTCAGCCCTGATTGAAAGCACTGACGATCTGGTTTGGTCGGTGGATCTGAACTTCGGGTTGCTGACGTTCAACAGGGCAATGCGAGAGTACTTCGAGCGTAACTTTGGGATTCGAGCGGCGATTGGGATGCGGCCAGAGGACTTGATGCCGCCAGCGAGAGCGTCCTTGTGGCGTCCGATGTACGAGCGTGCGTTGATAGGGGAAGGCACGTTCCGGGGAGAGTATGCCCTGGTGGATGGCCGAACCCTGGAATTGTCGATCGGTCCGATTCGCCACCATGGTCGAACGTCGGGCGTCTCTGTTTTTGGGAAAGATATAACAGGACGAAGGGCGGCAGAGAAAGCGCTACGGGAAGCCCGGCAGGAGCGGCAGCAGACGGAACAGCGGTACAGATCGCTCTTCGACTCCATGCAAGAAGGAGTTGCGATCCATAAACTGGTCCATACCAACGGAACCCCGGAGAATTATATTCTCCTGGAAGTGAATCGACGGTACGAAGAAATCCTTGGCGTCAGACGTGACAATGTAGTGAACCAACTGGCAACCGACGTTTATGGAATCCGGAGCGCCCCGTATTTGACCGAGTATGCGGCGGTGGTTGACTCTGGAACACCTGTTCAGTTTGAGACATACTTTCCGCCGATGGATAAGCACTTTGTCATTTCCGTCGCCTCAATGGGCGATGATTGTTTCGCTACGATCTTCTTCGACATTACGGAACAGAAGAAGACCGAACGGACCGTTCAGCAAGCGAAGGAAGCTCTCGCCAAAGCGGAACGCCATTACCGCCTGATGTTCAATAGCGTTTCCGACGCTGTCTTCGTTCACAAGTTCGAAGAGAATGGGTTACCGAGTCATTTTCTTGAGGTGAACGACAATGCCTGCCGGTATCTTGGCTACACACGAGAAGAACTATTGCAAATGGGGCCTCCTGATATTGACGCTCCTGACGAACATGTTGATTTCTTAGTCAGGGTGCGGAATATTCGTGCCAACGGCCATTGGACCTGGGAAGGGACACACATAGCCAAGGACGGGCAGCGCATTCCTGTGGAAGTCAACACGCATCTTATTAGTATTGATGGATTACAGACGCTCATTTCCTCAGTGCGGGACATTTCCGACCGTAAGGAAGCCGAGAAGAACTATCGACTCGTCTTCGATGGTGCGCTAGAAGGAATCTTTAGAACATCCCTAGACGGCAGAGGCTTGCTGGCGAACCCGGCCCTTGCACAAATGCTCGGTTACGATTCAGTACAGCAGTACCTTTCAGAGGTGACCGATTCGGCTCGTCAGGTGTGGATGGATCCGAATGAGCGGTCGCAGTATTTGAAACTACTTGAACAGCAAGAGGTCGTCCGTGGATACCAGTGTCAGTTAAAGCGCAGGGACGGGAACGCCGTGTGGGTTTCACTCAACTGCCGGAAAGTTTGCGGCCTGGACGGACAACCGCTTTACACCGAAGGTTTCATCGAAGACATCACCGAGCGCAAGCGGATGCAAGATGCCCTGCGGAAGTCGGCGGAAACACTTGCGAAAGTGTTTCGCTCTAGTCCCACCACCACTATGCTGTTCAAACTGGTGGACACTGAATACCGGGTCGCTGACGTTAATGAATCGTTTGAACAGGCTACCGGCTATCGGCGTGAGGAAGCAGTAGGCCGCACTATGGAAGGACTTGGGCTGTGGGTCGATCATAGTGAGGGGATCGAATACATGAAACAGTTCCGTGCCAGCGGCAGGGTCCGAAGTTTCGAGCACCGCTTCCGCAGGAACAACGGCGAGATCGGAGTGTGCTTGAGTTCGGCTGAGTCTATTGAAATCGACGGGCTGCCCTATGCGATTGCGGCGACCATCGACATAACGAAACAGAAACAAGTCGAAGTTACCATGCGAAGCCTTGTGACTGCCATCGAACAATCTGCCGATACCATCGTCATCACCGATCTGAACGGCATCATCCAATACTGCAACCCCGCATTCTCAAAGGTTACAGGTTACTCGATAGAAGAGGCGATCGGGCAGAATCCAAGGCTGCTGAAATCCGGCAAACACAGCACGGAATTTTACCAACAGATGTGGGCGTCGATCATGCAAGGGAACGTGTGGACCGGGCACATGATAAACAAGAGAAAGGATGGGTCCTTCTACGAAGAGGATGCGACAATATCTCCAATCCGCGATACCTCGGGCAAACTGTCAGGCTTTGTAGCTGTCAAACGTGACGTGACCGAGCGCCTGCAACTGGAAGATCGACTTCGCCAAGCTCAGAAGTTGGAAAGCGTCGGCAGGCTGGCGGGCGGCGTGGCGCATGACTTTAACAACCTTTTGACGGTCATCAACGGGTACAGCGAGTTTCTGCTCAAGGGATTGAACGCTGATGATCCGTTGCGGTCCTATGCCGATGAAATCAAGACTGCCGGGGAGCGCGCCGCCAGTCTGACGAAGCAATTGCTGGCATTCAGCTGCAAACAGGTGATCGAACCGAAAGTCTTGGACTTGAACGCCGTGATTCGGTCTTCTGCGACTATGCTTCAGCGCTTGATTGGTGACGACGTCCAACTGGAAACGCATTTGGACGGCCTCTTGGGGCAAGTCATGGCAGACCCGGATCAGATTCATCAGGTCATCATGAATCTGGCCGTCAACGCTAGGGATGCAATGCCTGACGGCGGGGCGCTCGATATGGAGACGCTGAACGTTGAACTCACCGGAGAAGATGGCTCTGCCGGTCACCCTGTAGGAAATCCGGGGCGGTATGTCTTGATGACCGTGACGGATACCGGACACGGCATGAATGAGACCATCCAAAAAGAGATCTTTGAGCCATTTTTCACCACAAAAGAAGCGGGTAGAGGAACTGGCCTCGGGTTGTCAACGGTCTACGGCATCATCCGCCAGAACGGCGGCTGGATAGATGTGTGGAGTGAAGTTGGCGTCGGAACTGCATTCAGAATATACCTTCCTCGCATCGATGCCTGTCCAGTCGCAGACCAGAAGGGACTAAGTGCCCCGAGCCAAGGCGGCGGCGAAACAATTCTGGTAGTCGAGGATCAAAAAGCGGTTAGGTCGTTCGCTAAAGCTGCATTGCGGCAGCACGGCTATCACGTCATTGACGCCTGCGACGGGGGCGAAGCGCTTTCCGTTGCAAAAGAATGTTCGGAGCAGATTCACTTGTTGTTGACCGATGTAATCATGCCGGGGCTTAATGGCCGGGAATTGTGTGACCGCCTGAAGGAGTTGCGGCCAACCCTGAAAGTGCTATTCATATCGGGCTACACGGCGGACGTGATTGCTAATCGAGGTGTGCTCGATCCTGGCATTGCCTTCCTGCACAAGCCGTTCAGTCAGGAAGAACTGGCGCGCAAGGTTCGAGAGGTGCTTGACGATCCACTCCGATAGTCGCCCGCCTCGAAATCCATTAACGGGACTCGTCGCACTACCGCACTCATCGGCCACTCGCCGCATAAGTTTCCTGCCAAACCGCATTGCAGGCTGCATCGCAAGATCGCGAAAAAAGCGGCAAAGGCGCGCACGTTCGACCGATATGGGGTTCGACAGCCATGTACGAAAATCCCTACGCAGTGTCCCTCGAAACGCAGGTTTATTCCGCCACGCCCCTGGAGCTGACGAGAATGTTAGTCGATGCCGCGGTCGATTCCGTCCGTGCTGCCCGCGGGCATCTTGCCGAAAAGAATATTGCGGAGCGCAGCCGCGCGGTCAACAAGGCCTACGCGATCCTGGCCGAGCTCTATGGTTCACTAGACCGTGAGCGCGGCGGAGAGCTGAGTCAGCGCCTCTCTGCGCTCTACGCCTACATGCAGCAGCGCCTGCTGGATGCCAACTTCCGCCAGGCTGACGACGGTCTGGCTGAAGTGGAGCAACTGCTGCTTCCTTTGCAGGAAGCCTGGCGCGCCGTCGGTGTCGTGGACCGTCAGACCTCGCCGCTAGAGGAAACGGTTTCCCGTCCGCGCACCAGCAGTCGATATTCCTCCTTCGACCTCGAGCCCCTCACCGCCGGCGGCGGCTGGAGCGGATAGCGTCTGCTCCGTCATCGTCGCTCTTCTTCGCGGGGCAGGCAGGTAACAATGGCAGCCCGGCTGGTGCGGACAGTGTGGGGCGGGCGCCCTCGCCCGCAGCCCGACCCCCTGGTCTGGCCTTGCCCCAATACTGTTCACTTTGAGCTGTGGGGCAGACTTCAGTCTGCGGAGGGCTTCAGCCCGACCTCCGCGAACCACGAGAAACCTGCGGCAGGCGGACTGAAGGCCGCCGCAGCTTGAGGGCTGCCTCACTGAAACTCGCGCAGACCTTCGCTAAGTGAACAGTGTTGGGCCTTGCCCAGTCCCGGAAAGCCGGACGAGGGCGTCTGGCGCGGTCCGGGGGGACCGCCCGGGGACCGCCCCCTCCGGCACGGCATGTTTTCAGCTTGCCGCCGCACTGCGCCAGCAGTCCCCTCTGTGTTCTCCGTATCCTCCGTGTTCTCCGCTTTTGACTTTGCGTTCCTCCGTGTCTCTGTGTCTGTGGTGATGATTCGTTTTGCTTGCTCCCCTCTGGCACGGCATGTTCTCAGCTCTCCGCCACACCGCGCCAGCAGTCCCCTCTGTGTTCTCCGTATCCTCCGTGCTCCCGCTTTTGACTTTGCGTTCCTCCGTGTCTCCGTGTCTCTGTGGTGATGATTCGTTTTGCTCGCTCCCCTCCGGCGAGAACTCGTCATCGCCGAAAACCCGACGCCTCCCAGCCCGCCAACAGCTTCCCGCCCGGCGCCAAGCTCATCTGAAACTTGTTGCAACTGCGGCGTTTGCCGATCCCACTCCATCCCCCGCTCTTTGGTATGCCACCTGCACTTCGCTGGCACGCAACATCTAGAAATTGCGGCAACGCTCAGTTGAGGCTCTCACGTGCGCATGAAATCATATTTCGCGAATTCGTTCCGCGTGGCCATGGAACAGGCCCGCAAGGAATTGGGCCCGGACGCGATGCTGGTAACTACCCGGACCGCCGCGTTGGAAGCGCGTCACCTCGGCGAGTACGAAGTCGTTTTCGCCGCCGACTTGCCGCCCGCACCGCAGAGCGCGCCCGCGCCTCCGAAGGAAACCCCAACGCTGCCTCCGCTCCCAAGCCCATTCACCACCCCCACATTCCCGCAGCTAACTACACCCGCCGCGCCCGCTGCAGCCACCGACGTGAGCGCCATGCTCGCCGAAATCCTGCAACAACTCACATCCAGTCGCTTGGCCAATTCATCTTTGCCCGCGGCGCCGCCGGCCGCTGCCCCCCCGTCTCACACCAAAAATCTTCTCAACGAACTGGTGCGGCGCGAAGTCTCTCCGGAGATCGCGCAGCGCTTGGTGTCGGCGGCGGAAAATCGCCTGCGCGCCAGCAGCCACGACCGCGGCGCGCGGCCGCATCTCGAAGTCCCCCTCGACCCGGTCCGGCTGCGCGCCGCCCTGCTGGAGGAAATCAGGGAAGCCGTTCCAGTGGATAGCCGCCTGACCACGCATTTCACCACCGGCGCCCCCATCCTGCTCGCTCTGGTGGGCCCGCCGGGCGTAGGAAAAACGGCGGCTATCGCCAAGCTCGCGGTCCGCCAAGGCCTCACCGCCCGCAAGCCCGCCGTGCTGATCTCGCTCGACACCCTGCGCGTCGGCGCATCGGAGCAGCTTCGCTGTTATGCCTCGCTTCTCGGCCTGGCATTTCAGGTGGCGGAAACCAATCGGGCGCTGGAGCAATCGCTCGAAGAACACCGCAACAAAGAATTGATCCTCATCGACACCCCGGGCTTCGCGCTTTCCGATTTGAACGGCGCCTGCGATTGCGCCGAGTTCCTCGCCCGCCGCACGGACATTGAAAAGCTCCTGGTTCTGCCGGCCTCCATGCGGTCTGCCGACATTGCCCGCATGTCGGCGGCATACCAGGCGTTCAAGCCTTCGCGCTCGATCTTCACGCGCATGGACGAAACCGAGAGTTTCGGCGCGGTATTGAACGAAACCGTTACCAGCGGCCGGCCTATCGCCTTCTTCTGCGCCGGCCAGCGAGTCCCCGAGGACCTCACTGAGGCCACCAGCCAGGACCTCGCCTCCTTGCTGCTCACCTCCCCCGAAACATCTTCCTGCCAGCCGCCGGTGAGTACGCAAGCGCTCGCCGAACCGGCCCGGCCCGTCGACACCCTTCAAAATGCGGCATGAGAGAAATGAATCCATACGAAATTGACATATCCGAGCCGGCCGATAAGAAGCGGGAACGACTGATTCTCGAACAACTGCCGCAGGTCCACCTGATCGCGCGGCGGCTGCATGACCGGCTGCCTGAAAGCGTCTGCTTCGACGATCTGGTGTCGTCCGGAGTCCTCGGCCTGATCGCGGCCATCGACAATTTCGATCAGGCGTACGGTGTGAAATTAAAAACCTATGCCGAGCACAAAATCCGCGGCGCCATTCTCGACAGCCTGCGCGGCATCGATTGGGCATCCCGTCACCGCCGCAAGAAATCCAAGAACATCGAAGCCGCCGTTGCCATCCTCCAGCAGCGTTTGCAGCGCGCGCCTACCGAAGACGAAATCGCCGAGGAACTGGGCCTGACGCTGGAGCAATACCACGTCCGGCTCTCCGAAATCCACGGATTGAATCTCGAAAGTCTGGATGTCGCCGTCGGTCCCAACGGCAACCAGACGATGCTTTCGCTCATCCCCGACGATGAGGAGAATCTCCCCTCCGGCCTGCTCGAACGCTCCGAACTGGAGCGCCTGCTCGCCGAGGGCATCGATGGCCTTCCCAAAGTCGAGAAGACCATCCTCTCCCTCTATTACAAAGAAGAGCTGACGCTGCGCGAGATCGGCGAAATTCTGGACATGCACATCTCCCGCGTCTCCGAGCTTAAGACCCAGGCGATTCTCAGACTGCGCGTTCAGATGCGCCGGCAGTGGCCGTGCGAGAGAGGTAGATAAAAATGCCTGGACTTCAGCCGTCCGGCCTGGCGGGGCAATGGAGTCAGGAGTTCGTTCACGTCATGGAGGCGATGGCCGACATGCGGCCGGAGATGGAAGCGGCTGAAGGTCCCGTTTCCGATACCGGCGGAAATCTCTGGTGGAAGCAATCCCTGGATGCGGGGCCGCGGACGGTTCTGTGGCTCGGCACCCCGGAACAAACCTGGATGGCGCTAGGCCGGCAGATTCTGACCGCCGCCGGCGTCGAATCCATCACCACCGAAGAAATTCGCAGCAGCTATCTGGAAGTGCTGCGCCAGTCGATGTCGGCATTCTCCAATGCCATCGGATCGCAACTCGACCGCGAGGTTCTCTGCACCGAAGGCGTCGAGCAAGCGCCCCCCAATCAGATCGGCACCTGCCGTGTGGCCATCCGGGTGGACAGCCAGACGCTACCCGAGTTCCTGTTTCGCGGCAGTCAGGAATTGCTGGACGTCCTTTCCAAAGCGGTGAAGGTTGAGGATGCCCCGGCGGCAGCCGCCAATCCGGAGGCCGCTGGTTCGGACTCGGACACTGTGGATGTTTCGAGGCGCGTATTCAACACCCTCGACCTCCTCCTCGACGTGGAAATGCCCGTCAGCGTTTCATTCGGACGCACCCAAGTGCGTATTCAGGATATCCTCAAGCTCATCACCGGCTCCATCATCGAACTCGATCGCGCCATTTCCGAGCCTGTGGAAGTGATCGTAAATAATTGCGTGATCGCCCGCGGCGAAGTAGTCGTGGTGGAAGGCAATTATGGCGTCCGCATCAACGAAGTGATGAGCCGCCAACAACGCCTCCAGGAAAGCCGCCGCTATCTCCTCCCCGTTCACCACCGATGATGTGGTTTTGTGTGGCAGCCAATCCTGGCTGCAGGCGGCCTTTCAGGCCGCCCCGGCGGGCGGGAATGTCCTCCTGCGAGGCAAGATTGCCGAAGCGCCTTGTGGGGCAGGATGGCATCCCGCGGCCCGTTGGCAATCGGGCTCTTCGAATTACCCGCCTGCCGAAACCGCGCTAGAGACAATGCTGTTCACTTAGCAGACATCTCGGTGCATTCCTGTGGGGCAGGCTTCAGCCTGCGGTGGACTTCAGTCCGCCTGCCGCAGGTGGTTTCACATGATCTGCGGGAGGTCGGGCTGAAGCCCGCCGCAGACTGAAGTCTGCCCCACCGGTCGGCAATCAGGGCTGGTCAGGTCTGTTAGTACAAAGTGAACAGTATTGAGCGCTAGAGACGTTCCCTCATGGCATCGCCCCCCGCTGAAGCATGTCCTGCAACGCAGTCACAGATCGTTCCATCCGGCGCCCCCGGGTGCCAGGGCTGACTTCTGTATTCCATGTCCCGCAGGGATATCGAAGCGAACCCTCGTTTACTTCGCCCTGGACAGCGACTCTTTTTCCAACGACTTCAGAATCTGTGCCACGTAATTCTGCGTCTCGGGGATATCCGGCACCGCGGGAGTATCGCCGTCCACCCGCTCGGGCCCCGCATTGTACGCCGCCAGTGCCAACTTCAAATCTCCGTGGAACCGCCCCAGCAACTCCTTGAGGTATCGTGCCCCCGCCAGGACGTTCTGCTCCATATTGAACGGATCGGAAACGTGGAACCGCTCCGCCGTGGCCGGCATGAGCTGCATCAATCCCATAGCCCCTTGCGACGACACCGCGCAGGGGTTAAATGCCGACTCCTGCCGGATGACCGCCCGCAACACGGCCGGGTCCACCTGTTCATCCGTGGCTGCCTTTTCCACCGCGCCATCGGGGCCGCTCGAGTCCATGGTGTCGCAGCCCGGCGAAGGGGGCGCCGACGCCACAACGGTCGGCGGCGGCGCCACTACAATCGGCTGCCCTTCCACCCAACTCGTTGTAAAGAAGCTATCTGTCTGCGCTCCAGCACCCTGATTGTGGAGCGCCAGCCTCTGCCTGGCGATGGATCGCTCCATCCGGCGTACCGATGCCGCCTGGCGCTCGGCGGCGGTCGGTGCCGGGGGCGGCGCGGATTGTGCCAAAACGATTTCCGAAAAAAGCCACACCATGGCCGATAAGCGGAACGCAGAGATTCTTCTTGAGGTCAACATACGTGAACGTCGATCCGGCTGTCAGTAAAATTTCGGGTCCGGCCACGGCGGAGCCGGCGGCCGGCACAAAGTTGCAAGTCAAACGAGCCACCGCCCAGGCTGTTGCCGCTGTGAACTCCGCCCAGGTGTTCGGACAGAACAATGAGTTGACGTTCGCCGTGGACCGCGCCAGCAAGAGAACCGTAATCCGCCTGGTCGACAAGAACACCGGCGAGGTGGTCCGCCAAATCCCGTCGGAGACCATCCTGCACCTGGCCGAAGACCTGAAAAGTCCCTAGACGAAGTCGCTTTCGGATGGCGCCGCCGCTCACTTCGCCTGCGCCCTCAATCCCGCTTCGATCGTCTTGCTCAGCCCCAACCCTCCGCTGGCAGCCAGCGTCTTGGCAAACTGCTGCTCGGCGATTTCCATACCGGTCGCACCGGGATCGTCTTCGTCCGTACCCAACCACCCCCCGCCGCCTGCCTCCCGCGACGTCTTGAGAAGCTGTCCGATCAGCAGCGATTCGAATTGTTGGGCGGCGTCGTGAATCTTCGCCGGGCTGTCCTTGGACGATACCGTGGGCATCGCTGGAGGCGGCGCCGCGGCAGCCGTTGGAATCGTCACATGACCTCCACTTCGGCCTCGAGCGCTCCCGCGGCCCGCAGACTTTGCAGGATGGCAATGATGTCGCGCGGCGTGGAACCGATGGCGGTGAGAGCGCGCACCAGGTCTTCCACGGTCGCGCCATCCTTCAGAACGATGTTGCGTGCCTTCTCCTCGGCCGCCGTCACCTTCGTCTGCGGAACCACCTGCGTCGTGCCTTGCGACAGCGGCCCCGGTTGCGAGACCAGATACTGCGTCTGCACTTCCACGTTGAGATTGCCGTGCATGATCGCCACCGGAGACACGTGGACTTGCTTGCCCATCACGATCGTGCCGGTACGCTCGTTCACCACCACCCGGGAAACGATGTCGGTCTCCACGGTGACGTTTTCCAGCTCCGCGACAAAGTCGGCCATCCGTCCCGAGAAGGCATCCGGCATGGCGACCGCCACAATCCGGCCGTTCTCCGCGTGAGCCACCGCCTTGGGGTCGTGGAACTGTTTGTTGAGAGCCTCGGCGATGCGGCTGGCGGTGGTGAAATCCATTTCGCGCAGTTGCAGCTTCAGCCCTTTCGAAAGATCCACTCCGGGCGCCGGCCGCTCCACCGTCGCTCCCTCGGGAACCCGTCCGGCCGTCGGATGGTTGACTGTCTGCCCGCTCCCTCCCCGGCCGCCGGCCACGAATCCGCCGGTGATTACCGACCCCTGTGCCACGGCATAAACCTGCCCGTCGGCGCCCTTGAGACTGGTCAGTACCAGCAAGCCGCCCTGCAGCGAACTGCAATCGCCGATGGACGAAGCGGTGATGTCGATCTTGGCTCCGGGCTGCGAAAACGGCGGCAGACTCCCCGTTACCATCACGGCCGCCGTGTTTTTCACGGTGATCTGCGTCGGGTCCACTGTCACACCCATGCGCGCCAGCATGTTCGTAAGACTCTGCGCGGAGAACAACACCTGCTTGCGGTCCCCGGTGCCATTCAACCCCACCACCAGCCCATACCCCACTAACTGGTTGTCGCGAACGCCTTCGATGGAGACCAGTTCCTTCAACCGCGACGCCGCCGAAAGCGGCAGCGCCAGAACCAACACAAGTAGGACATGCTTTAGCTTGTCCAGGCGAGCGAAGCGAGCCGCAGTATTTCTTTTCTTATCCATATTCATCTGCATTTCATCTGTGGCCAAAAGATTCATGCCGCCAGTCTTCGTTCATCCTCATCCCGCAGTTGTGTGGCAGCCAATCGTGGCTGCAGGCGGGCTTTCAGCCCGCCCGGCGGCCTGAAAGGCCGCCAGCAGGCAAGATTGCCTGCCAACACGAGGCCCGCACATGGACGCTTCTGCGACTCCTGCGCCAAGCCGAAACATCTCCGACAGTCACCGTCACAGATCGTGCACTCCGGTGACCCAGCTGACTTCTGCCTTCTTCCCCCATAACTTTTTCAGAACGGCAGCAGCCCCAACAAAATCCGATACAGAATATTGGGCCGCCGAATCGCATCGCCCACCACGCCCTTGCCATTTAGCTTGATTTCCACCTGCGCCAGACGGCTCGACGGCACCGAATTATCCGGCGCCAGATCGGCCGGCCGCACCACCCCGCGCACCACGATCGTCTGAAACTCCGAGTTCACCTGCACATCCTTCGTGCCTTCCAATACCAGATAACCGTTGGG
>Ga0182030_10016768_pt1 | contig 14220 bp, 7 predicted proteins | sample 812S3MmetaG_FD_121299 | JGI IMG/M metagenome (GOLD analysis project Ga0182030, IMG submission 121299) | Permafrost microbial communities from Stordalen Mire, Sweden - 812S3M metaG (Illumina Assembly) | ecosystem: Environmental > Terrestrial > Soil > Wetlands > Permafrost | place: Sweden...
GCCTACGCCGCCGCGCCGGCCCGCCAGGCGAGCGCCGCGATTGGCGCGGACAAAACTTTGCTCGCCGCGTTTGTGGCGGACGGCAAATTGCCGGCGGCGGACGACGCCCAAATGCCGCGCGCAGTGAACAACGAACAGCCGGTGCTGGCGTTTGCTTTTGATCTCGGCAACGTCGCCGCCGCGCCGGTGACGCGGCAGGTGATCGTGGCCTACGACGAAATTGTGGCGATCAAATATTTCGGCAAAAAGCTGCTGCCGTATTGGAAGCGCAACGGCGCGACGGCACCGGAGATGTTGTCGAAAGCTTCGCGCGATTTCGCCAAGCTCGCCGAACGCTGCGCCAAATTTGACGCGGAGCTGACCGCCGACGCCACGAAAATCGGCGGTGAAAAATACGCGCAAATGGCCGCGCTGGCTTATCGCCAATGCGTCGCCGGGTGCGGCCTCGCCGCCGATGCGAACAAGCAGCCGCTGTTTTTTACCAAGGAAAACACCAGCAACGGCGACATCGGCACGGTGGACGTGTTTTTCCCGATGGACCCGCAATGGGTTTTGTTAAGCCCAACCTTGGCGAAAGCCACGCTGGTGCCGATTTTGAGCTACGCCAATTCGTGGCACTGGAAATTTCCGAATGCGCCGCACGATCTCGGCACGTATCCGATTGCGCGTGGCACCGACGATGGCGGCGAAGGCATGCCGGTCGAAGAGAGCGGCAACATGCTGATCCTGTGCGACGCGGTTTCCCAGATCCAGGCGGATTCCCAATGGCTCGATCCGTGGTGGCCGAAACTCACCGAGTGGGCGAAGTATCTGGAGCAATACGGTCTTGATCCGGAAGAACAACTTTGCACGGACGATTTCATGGGCCACTTGGCGCACAACGCCAATTTGTCCGTGAAGGCCATTCTCGGACTGGCCGCTTACGGTGATCTTTGCAAAATGCGCGGCGACAATGAAAACGCGGTGAAATATGCCGAACTCGCGAAAGTGGACGCGGCACATTGGGTGCAAGTAGCCGCCGATGGCGACCATTTCCGGCTCGCCTTCGACAAGCCGAATACCTGGAGCCAGAAATATAATCTGGTCTGGGATCGCATCCTCGGACTGAATGTTTTCCCGTCGGCCGTCGCGCAAATGGAAGTGGCGCATTACAAAAACGTGATGCAGCGCTATGGCTTGCCGCTGGATTCGCGCACGCATTTGACGAAGAGCGACTGGACAGTCTGGAGCGCGTCGCTGGCCGACAATCAAGCCGACTTCGAGGCGCTCACTTCGCCGATGTATGACTATCTCAACACGACCACCGCGCGCTCGCCGTTTGCGGATTCATACGTGACGGATGACATTCACAGCGACGGCATGCACGCGCGCCCGGTCATCGGCGGCGTATTTATCAAGCTGCTGACGGATCATGCCATTTGGAAAAAATGGGCCAACGTGGACAAAACGAAAGTCGGCAACTGGGCACCGCTGCCGGAGACGCCGAAAATGACCATGGTTATTCCCACCGCGCAGACCGCGCCGGCCACCTGGCGTTACACCACGCAGAAACCGGCGGCCAACTGGACGGCGACCGACTTTGACGCCAGCTCCTGGAAAGAAGGCTTGTCCAGTTTCGCCACCGCCGGCACGCCCGGCGCGGTTCGAAACACCGAGTGGCACACCGACGACATCTGGCTGCGTCGCGACGTGACGTTGCCGGACAAAAATTATTCCAACCTCCAGTTTTATTCCGCGCACGACGAAGACGTGGAGATTTATGTGAACGGCGTTTTGGCCTCGACGGAAGGCGGTTTCACCGGCAGCTACGTGCCGCTGGACATCCGGCCACTCGCGTTGAAACTGCTCACGCCCGGCGCGAAAGTGACGCTGGCCGTGCATTGCCACCAGACCGAAGGCGGCCAGAACATTGACGTCGGCCTCGTGAACCTCGAGGAAGTGAAACAATAATTCTGTGACGCCCTGCGCCGATGAAACTGAAAAATAATGGCTGCCGGTTGGTTGGGGTGAGTGTTTTTGGTTTGGCCTGCGCGCTGACCGCAGCCGAACCCCCAACCGCTTTTTCCACTGATCCCGACCAAGTTCTGGAGCGCACCTGTTTTCAAACCAGCGCGCCGTGGGGCGAAAAAGCCGATCTGCGTTCGGACGTGGCGATTTGCTATGGCATTGATACAAATTTGCCCAATCGCATCGCCACTTGGCGCGAACATGGCTATCGCATCCATGTGATGACCGGCGTGTCGTGGGGCAATTATCAGGATTATCTTTACGGCCGTTTTGACGGCATCAATCACGAGGACGAGGCGCAGACCGTGAGCGACGGGCGCAAAAGCAGCCACGGCGGCGATGTTTATTACATGTGCCCCGGCACGAACTACGGAAAATTTCTTTGCGTCGGCGTCCAGCGCGCGCTCGACGCGGGCGCGGAGGCGATTCATCTCGAAGAACCGGAATTCTGGGTCAATTCCGGCTATTCGGAAGGTTTTAAGCGCGAGTGGAAATCTTTTTACGGCGACAATTGGCAGCCGCAGGAAACATCGTCCGACGCACAGTGGCGAACGTCCAAATTAAAATATTTTCTTTATCGCCGCGCGCTGCAACAAGTGTTCGACTATATGCAGGCTTACAATCAAAAGACCGGGCGGCATGTTCATTGTTATGTCCCGACGCACAGCCTGCTGAACTACGCGCACTGGCACATCGTCAGCCCCGAATCGCGCCTCGCGCGGCTCAACGGCTGCGATGGCTACATCGCGCAGGTTTGGACCGGCACCGCGCGCACGCCCAATGTTTATGCGGGCAAACTCAAGGAGCGGACTTTTGAAACGGCATTTCTCGAATACGGCGCGATGCAAAACATGGTGCGCGCCACCGGCCGCACGGTTTGGTTTTTGAACGATCCCATCGAGGACAATCCGAATTACGACTGGAACGATTATCAGCGCAACTGGGAATCCACGCTCACCGCGTCGCTGCTGCAGCCGGACGTGTGGCAGTTTGAAGTCGCGCCGTGGCCGGAGCGGATTTTCAATGGTCGCTATCCCAAATCCGCGCCGCGCGACGAGCGAAAATCCATTCCGTCCGGCTACGCCACGGAATTGCAAACCGTGATGAACGCGCTCAATGACATGAAACAGGCGCGCGTCGCGTGGGATTGCGGCACGACCGGCATCGGCGTCTTGATCGGCGACTCGCTGATGTTCGAGCGCGGCCCGCCCGCCCAGAGCGACGAGCACATGAGCCACATTTACGGCTTGGCGATGCCGCTGCTGAAGCGCGGCATTCCCGTCGCGCCGGTGCAATTGGAAAATGTCACCGCGCCGCATTATCTCGACGGTTACAAAATCTTGCTCCTGACTTATCAGGGCATGAAACCGCAGACGCCCGAAGTTCACGCGCCGCTCGCCGACTGGGTGAAGCGCGGCGGCGTGCTGGTTTTCTGCGACGACGATTCCGATGTTTTTAATTCGGTTCACGAATGGTGGAACAGCGGCGGAAACAAATTTTCCACGCCACGCGAACCGCTCTTTGCGCAGCTTGGTTTCAATGCGACGAACGCGGTTTCTTCCGGCGAGGCCGCCTGGTCCTTCGGCCAAGGCCGCGTCATTTGGCTGCGCAAAAATCCCGCGCAGCTCGCCCGCAGCGCGGCGGGCGCGGAGCAAGTTGTCGCCGCCGTTCAGTCTGCCGCGAAGTCGGCGAAAATAAACTGGCGCGAAACCAATTCGCTGTTGTTGCGGCGCGGGCCTTACGTTATCGCGGCCGGGTTGGACGAATCCATCGCCGGCGAACCAAAAACATTGCACGGTCATTTCGTAAATCTGTTTGACCCCGAATTACGCGCGCTGGAAAGCATTCAAATTAATCCGGACAGTCGCTTTTTCCTCCGCGAGCTTGAACTCAAGGCCGGACGCAAACCGCAATTGCTCGCCGCCGCGTGCAAGGCTTTGCCGGTGAAATCGCCGGACAAATCGCTCTCTTATCTGGTCGAAGGCGTGGCGCAGACATCAGCCGTAATGTTGTTTGGCACCGCGCAGCCGCCCAGCTCGGTCACGCTGGACGGCCAGCCGGTGGAACAATTTGAATATTCAAAAAAAGACGGACTGGTCTGGATTCACTTCGTCAACGAGGCGCAGCCGCGAACCTTGATGTTGAAATTCTAAATGCGGTCGCGTCGGAAAGTTTTTATGAAAATGGCTGGCTGGTTCGTTTTGCTGCGGCTTGGTTTGCGCGCGCTGGGCGAGCGCGTGGCCAGGTAAGTTAATGGTGGGTTGGTTTTATATTTTGTCGCAGGTTGTGGCCGATTTATGCCACATGACGCGCGGAATTATCAGGAGTAAGATGTTTCAATGTCCGACAAATGCCAAACGACCGCTGGAAAATTTGCATTTGTTGTTCTTCTGGTCGCGGTAATCCATTTCCCGATGGCCCACGCCTGGGCCGATACAATCACGGATGTGCCGAACATTCAGGCCGGTGCGCGCGGCGGGCTTTACCCCGGCAATCTGGCGCCGTTGCAGCCGAGTCCGCTGCTGCGCCTGCCGCCGGGCAGCATTCAGCCGCAGGGTTGGTTGCTGACGATGCTGCTAAACCAGCGCAACGGCTTGAACGGTTTGCAGGAACAGATCTCGCCATTTCTGGTTTTCTCCAACAGCGACTGGACCACCACTAACGGCTCGGGCGCGACGCTCGGCTGGGAACGCGTGCCTTACTGGCTGCGCGGCTATATTGACATGGGTTATAGTTTGCAAGATGCCACGGTCATCAGCAACGCCACGCGCTGGATCAAAGGCGTCATGCTCTCGCAACGCACCAATGGCTACTTCGGACCGGCCACCGATTATTCAGATGGAACGGCCACTCTTGAATCGGACATCGGGCCGGAGCCGGACTTATGGCCGGCTATGCCGATGTTGGACGCGTTTCGCTCTTATTACGATTACACCGGCGACACCAATGCCCTGAATTTGATGCGGAATTATTTTCTCTGGGAATCCACCCTGCCGGCGTCTGATTTTGGTGCGGGTTACTGGCCCATGATGCGCATGGGTGATAACATAGATTCCATATACTGGCTCTACAACCGGCTGGGTCAGCCCTGGCTGCTGAATTTGGCCACCAACATCTATGCAAACATGGCGCGGTGGGATACGCCCAATACTTTGCCGAACTGGCATAACGTGAATATCGCCGAATGTTTTCGCGCGCCCACCGTTTATTGGCAGCAATCCAGCAATGCCACTCACTTTTCATTTGCCGAAGCCAACTATCAGGTCGTCATGAGTCAATATGGCCAAGTGCCGGGCGGCGGATTTGGCGGGGATGAAAATTGCCGCTCCGGTTATTATGGTCCGCGCCAGGCCTTCGAGACGTGCGGCATGGTGGAGTTCATGCGAAGTTTTGAAATACTCCACCGCATCACGGGTAATCCGGTATGGGCGGAACGGTGCGAGGATCTGGCCGCCAACACTTACCCGGCGGCGTTGCGGACCAACCTGCTGGCGCTGCATTACCTGACGGCCCCTAACCAGCCGGAACTGGACAATGAAAATAAATCGCCGGACGTTCAAAACGCGGGCACCTGGTTTTCCCACAGTCCATCCGAGCCTAACTATTACTGTTGCGAACATAATCACGGCATGGGCTGGCCGTATTTCTGCGAGGAAACCTGGCAGGCGACCTGGGACAATGGCTTGTGCGCCTCGCTTTATGCGCCGACCACGGTTGCGGCGCGCGTTGGCAACGGCAGCACGGTAAGTTTAAACGAAGCTACCAGTTATCCTTTCAGCGACATAGTCCAATTAACTATCTCGGCCACCAACAACGTGACTTTTCCGCTCTATCTGCGCGTGCCGCAATGGTGTTCAAACAGTTGGTTCCAAATCAATGGCCAGACCGTGGCGACCAACAGCGCGGCTCATTCTTATCTTTGCATCCAACGTTCGTGGACTAACGGCGACCAGGTGGTGCTGCATTTTCCGCGGCAAATCACGCTGCGAACCTGGGCGACCAACAACAATTGTGTTTCCGTCAATTACGGCCCGCTGACGTTCTCCCTGCAAATCAATGAGAACTGGCAGGCTTACGGCAACAACGCGGCGTCTTGGACGGAATGGGAGGCTTATCCGGCGAACGCGTGGAATTACGGCCTGATTTTGAACAGCACCAATCCGGCGGCTTCTTTCACCGTGGTGACCAATGCCAGCGGCGTGGCCACGAATCCATTTTCGCTGACTACGGTGCCGTTCAGCCTGCAAGTTCCGGAGCGGAAAATTCCCGCTTGGACGCTTGATAATCTCTATGCGGTCGGCCCGGTCCAACCAAGTCCGGCTTACAGCACGCAGGCGGTGGAGACGGTCACGCTGGTGCCGATGGGAGCGGCGCGGCTGCGGATCTCGGCGTTCCCGACCGTCAGCACGAATCCTACGGCGACCCAATGGAGCGCGCCTTATTCGCCCAGCGCTTCTTGGACGAATGCCACCGACACCGTCTTGGCCATGAACGACGCCTTGGAGCCAGCCAGCTCCAGCGACACCACGATTCCGCGCATGACCTGGTGGAATCATCTGGGCACAACCGAGTGGGTGCAGGCGACATTCAATGGCTTATGCCAGCTAAGTCAGGTTTTGGTCTATTGGTATGATGACACGGGTTTCGGCCAGTGCCGCGTGCCACAATTCTGGTGGGTGCAATACCTTTCCGGCACCAATTGGGTTACCGTCTCAGGCGCGAGCAGTTATGGTGTGGCGCGCAATCAGTTTAACACGGTTCAATTTAGTCCGGTGCAGACGACTGCGGTGCGGCTCTATGTCCAGCTCCAGAGCGGATACTCGGGCGGCATTTTGGAATGTCAGGTTCCCGCAGCGCCAGTGGATTCGCTAGCCACGCACTATCCGTTGCACGGCAGCCTGGCCGACATTACCTCTGGTCAGACCGGCAACCTATACGGTGGGACGTATGTGACCAACCGGATTGGCGCGACCACCAATGCGCTTCAGTTTAATGGCACCAGCACCAACTATGCGATCATTCCGCGTCCTAACTGGATGGATTGGACGATTGCCTACTGGGTAAAAACCACCGCGACGGGCGGAACGCCGAATTGGTATAACGGCAAAGGCTTGGTGGACGGCGAAGTCGGTGGCGTTGTTGATGACTTTGGCACTGCGCTGGTCGGCAACAAAGCCGCCTTTGGCATGGGCAATCCCGATACCACCATCACCTCGACCACCGCAATCAACGACGGCCTTTGGCATCACGTGGCGGCGACGCGGAGCGCCTTCACCGGACTAATGCAGCTCTATGTTGACGGCGTCCTGCAGGCCAGCACGAACGGACCGTTTGGCCCTAAAATCTCGCCGCCTAATTTACGCATTGGCAGCATCCAAACGGGTGTTACCGGCGGCTTTCTGGCGGGCGCGTTTGAGGATGTGCAAATATTTGGTCGCGTCTTGGGCGCGCCGGAAATTGCCACCGTGATGAACCAATCAATAATAATAAATCCGGTTGCCAACACCAATCTTGGCGCCGGACAAATCCTGATTGTATCTAATACGGCGGTTGATCCTTATGTTCCAACGCGGACGTTCGGCTGGACTCTATCCAGCGCACCCGCTGGCGCGACCATTGATCCGGTTGGTGGCGTGCTCACCTGGCGGCCGGCAGCGGCGCAGGCCGGTTCAACCAATCTTTTCACCGTGCAGGTGGCCGACAGCGGCTCACCACCATTAACTGCCACACAAAGTTTTTATGTCGCGGTGGCCGCCCTCGCCAAGCCGCAACTTGGTCCGGTTACGCTCACCAATTCGCTGTTGCAAATGCAGGTCAGCGGTTCCAGCGGTCCCGACTATATCATTCAAGTTTCTACCAATTTGAGCGCGCCCAACAGTTGGTTTTCGATATTTACAAACTACTCGCCGACGGTGCCTTTCTTTTGGAGCGATTTTATTGCCACGAATTTTCCAGTCCGCTTTTATCGTGTGCAGCTTTCGCCATGAAACCGTTAAATCCTTTGCTCAATTACAATTCTCGCAACCTGATCACGGCAGTTCTGGCCGTTTGTTTTTTCTCGACAATGGCTTCTGCACAATTGGTTCCGGGGAAATTCCAAAACCCGATCAATCCCGGGCCGGATCCATTCCTGGACTATTACGAAGGAAACTATTATCTGACGACCACGCAGGGTGATTGCATCCGCATGTGGAAGGCAAAGAGCATTGCTGGCTTGAAGAACGCAACGCCGGTGGTGGTCTGGAAAGATGCCGACCCCAGCCGCTCGCGCGGGGTTTGGGCACCGGAATTTCATCTCATCACGAACCACTGGTATGTCTATTACACCGCGACTTCGAGCGATAACAACGATGAAAATCATCGCCAGCACGTCCTCGAAAGCGCCGGCACGGATCCGCTCGGGCCTTATATTTACAAAGGTCGTCTGGTAAATCCAACCAATGATAACTATGCCATTGATGGCACGGTGTTCAAAAATCCCGGCGACGGTTTCTGGTATGCGGTTTGGGCGGCGCATCCGGGTCATGTGCTCACCATCGCGCAACTGGCAAATCCCTGGACTGTGCGTGGCGGCGGCGTGGTGATTCCCGCCTCGGGTTTCGGCTGCTCGGAAGTTCGCGAAGGTCCGCAAGTGCTGCCACACGCCGGAAACCTGTTTCTCGTTTACTCGGCGTGCGACACCGGCAAACCTGACTACATGCTCGGCATGTTGATCGCCGGAACCAATGCCGATTTGATGAATCCGGCCTCGTGGAAACAGTATCCGCAACCCGTCTTCACGCGCAATGATGACGCCGGAGTTTTCGGTCCGGGTCACAATGGCTTTTTCAAATCACCCGACGGCCGGCAGGATTGGATTGTCTATCATGCCAAGACGACCGCGCAATATACTTATCACGGACGAACTACCCGCGTGCAGCCGTTCACTTGGAATGCTGACGGCACGCCCAATTTCGGCCAACCGCTGCCGTTGTCAGCGGTGTTGGATGAACCTTCAAATCCGATGGCAAACTTTTCTCCGACCCGATAAGCTCCAAACGTGACGGCGCAAAGAGAATTTATATTGCGACTTCAGTTGTGGCCATTTTATGTCACATGACAAGTGGGCGAAATGGAGCAACATCTGCGCGATAACCATGCGCGTTCGTCAGGGAACCATTCCCGCCAGCGCGGCCGATCCGCTGCTCATGCGGGTGCGGGCGACGACACCATGAATCAGAACTTGGAAAAATTTATGAAACACATTGTTAATTATGCGCGAAACTCTTCGCGTCTGGTTGCGTTCATCGTGGCTTTGGGCTGCACTGGCACCAGCTTTGCCGCCGTGCCGCGCGCGGAGCATCCGCGCCCGGACGCGTTTCGCGAAAATTGGACTACGCTGAACGGCGAGTGGCAGTTTGAGATTGATGACGCCGCCGACGGCGAGGCGCGCGGCCTGACTTCCGGCAAAGATTTGAATGCCAAAATCACCGTGCCGTTTTGCCCGGAAAGCAAACTGTCCGGCATCGGGCATTATGGCCTCATGAAACACGTCTGGTATCGGCGCGCGTTTGAAATTCCCGCCGCCATGCGCGGCCAGCGCGTGCTGCTGCATTTCGGCGGCGTGGACTGGCAGACGTGGGTTTATGTCAACGGCCACAGCGTCGGCACGCACGTCGGCGGTGATGTGGCGTTCAGTTTCGACATCACGAAATTTTTGCGCGACGGCAGCAACGAACTGGTCGTCCAGGTTTTTCACGATTGCGCCAGCGGCAATCAGCCGACCGGCAAGCAAACCCACACCGTCAGCGAAGGCTGTGTTTACACGCGCACGACAGGCATCTGGCAGCCGGTCTGGCTCGAAGCGGTCGGCTCGTCGTTCGTGGAAAATTTTTCCATCGTGCCCGATCCCGACCACGCGCGCGTTTTGATTAATGCCGCCGTGAACGGCGACGATTCCGGTTTGACGCTGACAGCCGAAGCCTTTGCCGAAGGCAAAAAAGTCGGCTCCGATTCTAGTCCGGCTTCGTGGCGCGACAATCATTTGGTGGTGGATCTTAAAAAGAAAAAATTGTGGGAACCCGGCTCGCCGTTTCTTTACGATTTGAAATTCACGCTCACGCGCGACGGGAAAAAAGTGGATGAAGTCGCCAGCTATTTCGGCCTGCGTAAAGTTTCCCTTGATGGTCGCGCGATTTTGATCAACGGCAAGCGCGTCTTTCAGCGGCTGATTTTGGATCAGGGATTTTATCCCGACGGCGTCTGGACCGCGCCGACGGACAGCGAGTTGAAGGCGGACATTGAGCGTTCGCTGGCCGCCGGTTTCAACGGCGCGCGGCTGCATCAAAAAGTTTTCGAGCCGCGCTACCTTTATTGGGCGGACAAACTCGGCTATCTCGTTTGGGGCGAGTATCCGAACTGGGGATTTAATTACCACGCCACGAACTATTCCAATTTTATCAACGAATGGACGGAAGTTTTGCAGCGCGACCGCAATCATCCGGCCATCATCGGCTGGTGTCCGTTCAATGAAACGGGACGCGAAGCGGGCGAATTGCAAAATATCATCTGGCACGAGACCAAGGCGATTGACCCGACGCGGCCGGCGCTGGAGACGAGCGGCTGGTCGCACACGATTCCGCAAGCCGAGGTGCGCGACAGCCATGATTACAATCAGGTTCCCGCAAACTTCAAAGCGCGGTGGGAAGAATTTTTTGCCGGCGGCCAGGACTTGCCGGTGCCGTCCCGCTACGCCAGCAAAGGCCGCGCGGTCAGCGACGACCTCGGCGTGCCGTTCATGGTCAGCGAATTTGGCGGCATCGGCTGGGCCACGGAAGGTGGCTGGGGTTATGGCAACGGCCCGAAAAATCTCGACGAGTTTTACGCGCGCTACGGCGGCTTGGTCAGCGCGCTGCTGGACAATCCAAACTTGTTTGGTTTTTGTTACACGCAACTCACCGATGTGGAGCAGGAGCACAACGGACTTTATTATTACGACCGCCGGCCGAAGTTTGATTTGAAAAAACTACATGACTTCACCGCGCGTCCGGCGGCGTATGAAAAGACGGGGCCGACTGCCGGCACAGCCATCGCGTCCACCGGACACAATTGGCAGGTGCTCGTCGGTGCGGCGGCGGATGGTGACTTGGCCAAACCGTATCGTTTCACCACCAACGCGCCGGCGGCAAACTGGTCGGCGGAGAATTTTGACGACCAGGCGTGGCCGTCCAGCCTGGCGCCATTTGGTCATGCGCTGCCGGGCATCCGCACCGGTTGGACCACGGACGACATCTGGCTGCGGCAGAATTTCATTTACGACGGCAGTGCGATCAAGGCGGCGGCGCTCGTCATTTTCTACGATGAAGACACGGAGGTTTATGTCAACGGCCGGCAGATTTGGAAACACACCGGTTATTCCAAGAGCTATGAAAGTTTTGCCGTGACGCAGGCGTTGCAGCAAGCTCTGCGAAAGGGTCGCAACACCGTGGCGGTTCACACTCATCAAACCATCGGCGGCCAAATCATTGACCTCGCGTTGCTGGTGGATCCGCGGGCAAACAATCTTGCCGCCAGCCATTGAAACCAGCTATAAATCTCGACTCCACGCATTATGAAAATCAAAATAAACCTGCTGTTCGCCGCGCTGCTGGCTTTGGGATTGGGCGGTGGCATCGCCCAGGCGCAAACGCGCTGGTCCGAGGACAAAGCCAACGCGTGGTATGCGCAACACCGCTGGCTGGTCGGCTGCAATTTCAGTCCCAGCACTGCGATCAACCAGCTTGAAATGTGGCAGGCGGATTCGTTTGATCCCGCGACGATTGATCGCGAACTTGGTTGGGCTGAAGGCCTCGGCTTTACGAGCGTCCGCGTGTTTCTGCAAAATTTATTGTGGCAGCAGGATTCAAAGGGCTTTCTCAAACGGATGGACCAATTTCTCGCCATTGCGCACAAGCATCACATCGGCGTGATGTTTGTGCTGTTCGATTCCTGCTGGGATCCCGATCCGAAGCTCGGCCCGCAGCGCGCGCCGAAACCGTTCGTGCATAATTCCGGCTGGGTGCAATCGCCCGGTCGCGAGTTCACTGCGAATCCGGCGCGGCTGGATGAATTGAAGGCTTATGTGCAGGGCGTCGTCGGCCATTTCCGCAACGACAAGCGCATTGATTTTTGGGACGTTTACAACGAGCCGGATAATTTGAACGATCCTGCCTACATTAAGTTGGAGCCGACGAACAAAGTGGATTCGGCGCTGTTGTTGTTGCAAAAAACTTTTGCCTGGGCGCGCGAAATGAAACCGTCGCAGCCATTGTCATCCGCGCCGTGGCTGGGGCCGTGGGCCGATCCCGCGAATTTGCGGCCGATGGAAAAAGTCCAGCTCGAACAATCCGACATCATTACGTTTCACAACTACGACAGTTTGGAAAAACTCAAGGCCTGCGTGGAAAATTTGCGCCGCTATCATCGGCCGATTATTTGCAGCGAATACATGGCGCGGCCGGTCGGCAGCACGTTTGATCCGAACTTGCGCTACATGAAAGAGCAAAACGTCGGCGCTTACAATTGGGGCTTTGTCTCCGGCAAGACACAGACGATTTTCCCGTGGGATTCGTGGACCAAGACCTACACCAGCGAGCCGCCGGTGTGGTTTCACGATATTTTCCGCGCCGACGGCACGCCTTACAAAACGGACGAAGTCCAGTTCATCAAATCGCTGACCGGTGCGCGCTGAATTTCCCATTTTGGCTGTGGCCACTTCATGCCACCTGACAGGCTGGCGCGGTGCGCTACCATTTTTGCATGAATCCCTTCGGCAAGATGTCCAGCCGCGCGGCCGGCGTTTGCGCCGCCAAACATTTCCGCCCTGCAACCGTCCTTTGATTCAATCAACCAACAACAATATATGAAAAAACAAATCCTGATGGCTCTCACCGTGGCTGCCGCAACGATCCTTGCGGGCTGCGCCACCGCCAAAACCGGCCAGATCACCGCGACGCCGTTCGGCACGGACAGTTCGGGCGCGCCGGTGAAACTGTTCACCTTGCGCAATGCCAGCGGCGCGACGGCGACGATCTGCAATTACGGCGGCCTCGTCACCTCGCTGAAAGTGCCGGACAAGCGCGGCCAGTTCGGCGACGTGGTGCTGGGCTACGACAACGTGGCGGACTACATCAAGAGCAGCCCGTATTTCGGCGCGCTCGTCGGGCGCTATGGCAATCGCATTGCGCTCGGCCAGTTCACGCTCGACGGCAAACAATATACTTTGGCCACGAACAATGTGCCCAATTCGCTCCATGGCGGCGTGAAAGGTTTCGACAAGGTGATGTGGTCCGCGAAATGTTATCAGAGCGCGGACGGCCCGTCGCTGGAGCTGACTTATCTCAGCCACGACGGCGAGGAGGGTTATCCCGGCAATCTGTCGGTCACGGCGGTTTACACGCTGACGGATGACAATTCACTCAAACTGGTTTACACCGCCACCACCGACAAAGCCACGGTGCTGAATCTTACGCATCATTCCTATTTCAACCTGGCCGGCAAAGGCGACATTCTGAACCACAGCGTGATGATTCCGGCGGACAAGTTCACGCCGGTGGACAGCACGTTGATCCCGACCGGCGAACTCAAGCCGGTGGCCGGCACGCCGTTTGATTTCCGCACGCCCACCACCATCGGCGCGCGCATCGGCCAGGATGACGACCAGCTCAAGTTCGGCAAAGGCTACGACCACAACTGGGTCATCAACAAACCGACGGGCGAAATGGGCTTGATGGCGCGCGTCACCGAGCCGACCAGCGGCCGCGTGCTGGAAGTTTATTCCGCCGAACCCGGCCTGCAATTCTACTCCGGCAACTTTCTGGACGGCACGCTGACCGGCAAGGGCGGCTGGGTGTATCAATTCCGCAACGCGTTCTGCATGGAGCCGCAGCATTTCCCGGATTCGCCCAACCAGCCGAGCTTCCCGTCCGTGGTGCTCCGGCCGGGCGAAACGTATCACAACACGATCATCTACAAGTTCTCCGTCCAGCCTTGATTTGCGGCCGGAATAAACTTCTTGCTTGAACCCATTGCCGCCCCGGCGTTTCAACCGCCGGGGCGGCGATCTTTTTAGGTCGTCGGAAGACTCTCCTCGTCATCGTTCTCGCATTTTCCGGGCTTATCCATGACGACGACAACAACGAGAAGGAGGCAAAGCCGGTTCGCGCGGCTATTACAGACCGGCGCTAAAGAATATAA
>Ga0182030_10016771_pt1 | contig 14218 bp, 12 predicted proteins | sample 812S3MmetaG_FD_121299 | JGI IMG/M metagenome (GOLD analysis project Ga0182030, IMG submission 121299) | Permafrost microbial communities from Stordalen Mire, Sweden - 812S3M metaG (Illumina Assembly) | ecosystem: Environmental > Terrestrial > Soil > Wetlands > Permafrost | place: Sweden...
CAAGATACTTCGTTCCGTAGGCCTTGTGGATGATCGGACGGATGATTGCGCCTTCGGCGCGATGATGTCGCTCGCCTTACGGCAAACGTTCAGAAAACTGCGTTTTCAGATGATTGCCGACAGGATGACGGCCGGTCGAAGCGATACGCGCCTCCAACGTCGGTGCGGATGTAAACATCGAAGGGCGCGGCCGGCTGTACCACGATACCTGTAACGTAGCCCATACCCTGGATATTGACGTTCTTCCATTGGAACAATTGCACCGCTTGGCAGCGGGCGGTGGGCGATAGGCAGGCAAGTAGAGCAAGTACCTGGAAAGGCCGGGAAAAGCTTCCCGAAAACCACCGAGGGGTGATGCGCATAACTACTGTTCCATTGTAGATTGGGGTGCACGCTTTGTGGGGCCGAAACTGCCCAGTGCCGGAGCCAGGACGACGCCATAACTTGGAAACCGCCCTTCGCAACATAGTGAGGCCCCCATAGACGCGGACGTTCGCCGCCATTGTCCGATTGAACTCTACTGTGTACCCGTGAACCTGGCCTCGAGCCTGCGATCACGCGAAGATCCGCCGGCCCGCAGAATCCTGGCGCCTGCGACCCCCTATGCAGCGTGAATCCGCAGTCGACCATTATTGCAGTTGGCGCGGCGGGATGCGCATCACGATCTGCCAGCGCTACTTTCGCAAAGCCAGAATCGTTTCATTCGTCGAGGGGCCTTAAACATTGGATGAGGTGTGATCCACAAACTGGATGAAACATCATCGCGGCCCGCCCGGGTGCTTAACCGATCTGGGGGGACTGAACAGTCGGAACCCCAACATGCTCAAGCACCCCGTCCGCCCCGTGTTGACCATCTGTTTGCAGGTCTTGAGCTGAATTCGGGAGGTTGGTATTTGGCCGCCGATGAACGCAGATGAACGCCGATAAGCACAGCTTTTTGGGGTGCACCCCTTCGGTGAGACACGTGACAAAGACGCAGTTACCGTTCGAAGCAAAACGGCGATTATCAACGGGTCGTTTTCTCCCTTTTCCCCTGTGGCCGCGGTCGGCGCGTCGAGTGTGGCACAGTGCGGTTTCCCGCGCTTTTCCTGGCGCGAGGCCGCGCCCTGTGTGCCGACCACACGCTCCTTCCGATGAGGTGGCCCCAGTCCCATTCGCTGCAGAGTGCGTCTATTTACCGTGTCTCATATTAGGGGTTCACTCCATTTTCGTTCCATCAGCGTTTATCCGCGTTCATCGGCGGCCCATTTTGCTCGTCGGACGGCGTGAACTGTGCTATTGTGGCTAAGCCACAGAAATGATCCGCATACCACCACTTGCTACGCCGTGGCGGTGCTGGGCGGAATCGCCCTGGCGGCGCGCCGGGACATAGAATCGAACGGAGGAAAATTATGAACGAAACTTACGAATATGCCGACATTGCCAAGATGATCGATCACTCGCTGCTGAATCCCTCGCTGACAGTCGCCGAGTTGGAAGATGGTTGCCTGCTCGCCCGCGCCTACGACACGGCAAGCGTTTGTATCCTGCCGTATTACGCCTGGCGGTGCAAGGAACTGCTGGCGGGGAGCACGGTTCACGTCAGCACCACGATCGGGTTCCCGCACGGAGGACACGTCACCGCCATCAAAGTGGCTGAGGCACGGCAGGCGCTGACCGACGGCGCCACCGAGCTCGATATGGTCATCAATATCAGCAAAGCGCGAAGCGGCGACTGGAACTACGTAGAACAGGAAATCCGGGTCCTGTGCGGGGTGACTCACGATGCCGGAGCCCGCCTGAAGGTGATTTTCGAGAATGCCTATCACGATACGGCCGCGAAGATCCGGCTGTGCGAGATCTGCGGAACCATCGGCGTGGACTGGGTGAAGACCTCGACCGGCTACGCGCCGAGCGGCGCCACTATGGACGATCTGCGCCTGATGCGCAAGCACTCGCCGCCCGCAGTGCAGGTCAAAGCCGCGGGCGGAATCCGCGATCTGGACAGCCTGCTGGCGGTGCGCGAACTGGGCGTCTCGCGGGTTGGCGCCACGCGTACAGCTGCCATGCTCGACGCCGGCCGGCAGCGGCTTGGATTGCCGCTGATCGCATACCAGTCGGCCGTGCCGGTGGGATACTGATCTGGTGAGCGGCAGCGTGAAACCCCTGCGGCAACCCATGTATCGGCAACTCCAGGAGCTGCTGCGGGAAGTCATCGAGTCCGGTGAATTTGCCGAAGGCGAGCAGTTCCTGACCGAGCGCCAGGTGGTGGAAAGGTATCGCGTGAGCCGTCCCACTGCTAACAAAGTTCTTTCTGGTATGGCGGCGGAGGGGCGGCTGGAATTCCGCAAAGGCGTGGGAACGTTCGTGCGCCGCCGACCTCTGGATTACGATGTGCAGACCCTGGTGAGCTTCACGCAAAAGGCTCTCGACGCGGGGCGCCATCCGTCCACCCAGGTGCTCAACTTCGACCGGGTGGCAGTCACGGAAGTGGACTCCGAAATCGCTTCCCATCTGCACGCTATGCCCGGGGAAACGCTGCTTGCCGTTGGCCGCCTCCGGCTGGCGGATGGACTTCCGGTGATTCTGGAGCGGCGCTGGCTTCCCGCGGGGCTGTTTCCCGGGTTGAACCGCAGCGAGCTGCGGGGGTCCATATACCAGGTGATTGCGGAGAAATATCAATTGCAGATTACAGAAAGCGACCAAACCATCCGCGCGATCGGCATTCGTGGCGCGGACGCCAAGCTCCTGCAGGTGCCCCCGGGATCCGCCGGGTTCCTGGTCTCCGCGGCGGGATACGCCGGAGATCGCGTGGTCTGGTGGGAACGCACGATCTATCGCGGCGACTCCTATGAGTTTCACCATCATCGGGCTGCGCCCGGCCGGTTGATCTCGCTACCGGCGCGACCGAAGGCCGCGGGCGGCTTGGGAGTCGCGCGATGATTCGCCTGGGAGTGGTAAGCGCGATTCTGCCTGAGCTATCGCTGGCGGAAGTGCTGGAGCTTTGCGCCAGGGAGCGGTTCGCATGTGTGGAATTGATGTGCTGGCCGGTGGGCCGCGCAGACCGCCGCTACGCTGGAGTGACGCATATCGACGTAACCGCGCTGGAGGAAGACCATGGAGCCGAGCTTAAACGGCAACTGGCGGAATCCGGCGTAGCTGCCAGCGCGTTAGGGTATTACCCCAATGTTCTCTCACCCGATCCGCGGGAAAGTGAGGCCACGATCGAGCACCTGCGGCGCGTCATTGTTGCCGCGCAATTGCTGGACATCGGCCTGGTCAATACTTTTATCGGACGCGATTGGACGCGTTCGCTACGCCACAACTGGAGCCGGTTCCGGGAGGTGTGGCCGCCCTTGATTCGCTTCGCCGAAGAGCGCGGCGTGCGCATCGCCATCGAGAACTGCCCCATGTTGTTTACCTCCGATGAGTGGCCCGGCGGCAAGAACCTGGCAGTCAGCCCGGCCATCTGGAGACAGATGTTCGAAGAGATCCCCAGCGATTCGTTCGGATTGAACTACGATCCTTCGCACATGATCTGGCAGCACATGGACCCCATCCAGCCCTTGCGGGATTTCGCCGCGAAGATCTTCCATGTGCATGCCAAGGACGCACGCCTCAATCGCCGGAAACTGAACGAAGTGGGGATCCTGGCGCATCCTCTGGAGTATCACGACCCGCGATTGCCGGGGCTCGGAGAGGTCGATTGGAGCGCTTTCTTCGCCGCCCTGATGGAAACCCGCAGCGACGTTTCCGTGGCGATCGAAATGGAGGACCGCGCTTACGAGGGCTCGCTCGAGAACCGGCTTCAAGGTCTTCGCCAGGCGCGCCGGTTTCTGACTCAGTTCTGCGTGTCATGAAGCATCTAGTGCTGGTGGCCGGCCACGCGATTCCGTACCGCTTCGATTGCCTGGACCGCGACGAAGGATGGTATCTCAAGCCCTTTCAAGCGGGAGAAGGGCCGTTCTACCTGGAGCACGTGAAACGCGGCGTAGAGGCCGCGGCCGAACAGGCGGACAGTCTTCTCATCTTCGCCGGCGGCCAGACCGACGCCGCCGCGGGCCCGCGCAGCGAGGGCCAGGGCTATTGGCTGGCCGCCGACCGCTTCGATTGGTTCGGCCACATGGAGGTGGGCGGGCGCGCAACCACCGAGGAATTCTCGCTCGATTCGTTTCAGAACCTGCTCTACGGAGTCTGCCGGTTTCGGGAAGTGACCGGCCGCTACCCCGATCGCATCGTGGCGGTGGGATGGAAATTCAAAGGGCCGCGCTTCGATCTTCACCGGCGCGCCCTGCGGCTCCCAGCCACCAGCTTCCGCTATGAGGGAGTAAACGATCCGCCCGCGCTGGAGGAGAATCTTCCGTTTGAGAAAGCGCGGCGGCAACTCTTCGAGCAGGATCCTTACGGCGCGTCGGCGGAGCCGTCCCGGAAACGGGAAGCGCGTAACGTATTCCGCCGGCACCATGGATATGCGCAAAGCTGTCCGGAGCTGGCTGCGCTACTAGCCCACCGCGGTCCGGAACTGTTTGCGGGACCGCTACCCTGGTCTTGACGGAGCGGGCGACAGCCGCTAAGGTATCCCTGTGGCTATTGAGCCTCGCATAATACGGTTACAGTTCGGCGGGGCTGAAGCCCCGCGCAGGCTAAAGCCCGCCCCACCAGCGCTCTCACCCAAATCTGCGAGACTCAAAAGGTACACCGTTTCGGAAGTTCCAACGAATTACAGGACCGCTTGCTTACGTGCGCGCCTACGTTCTGAGACGCGACCTGTAATGACCGGCCATTCAATCGGAGGAAAAATCTGTGTCTCTGTTGACCCGCGCGGCGTGCATCGTCGCTCTTGCCGGTCTGGCGGTCCTGTCCGCCAGCGCCGAAGTCTCGCTACCCGCGCTGCTTTCGGAACACGTGGTCTTGCAGCGGCGGACGCCGATCCACATATGGGGCAAGGCTGCGGCTGGGGAAGCCGTTTCCGTCACGTTTCGCGGCCAGACCCGCTCCGCCGTAGCGGACGATCTTGGCCGGTGGTCCGCGTACCTGCCGCCTTCCGAGGCGGGCGGACCGTTCACGCTGGCGGTCAGCGCCACCAACACGATCACGCTGCAGGATGTAATGGTGGGCGAGGTCTGGGTCGACTCCGGCCAGTCCAACATGGAGTTCAGCTTGCGCGGCGCCAACAACGGCGAAGCCGAAGTGGCCGCGGCCAACCATCCGAAGATCCGCCTGATCCACGTGAATAAGAAGGTCTCGGCCCTCCCGGTTCTCGATGCCGACGCACGACCCTGGGAGGTATGCACCCCACAGACCGCCCCGGGATTTTCCGCCGCCGCATACTTCTTTGCGCGCGATCTGGATCAAAAGCTCGGCGTTCCCATCGGGTTGATCGATTCCAACTGGGGCGGAACGCCGGTGGAAGCGTGGATGAGCCTGCGGGCTTTGTCGTCAGACGCGCAGTTCATGCCGGCGTTTGCATGGTGGTGGAATACCATCGGCGATCCGGTCCCCCTGGTGCGCCGCGATAAACGCAAACAGGATTGGCTGGACGCCGCCGCGAAGGCCCAGGCCGCGGGCCAGCCACGGCCCCCGGACTTGCCGTTCGAATCCAACATGGAAAACTCCTGGATGCCCGGCGGTCTGTACAACGCCATGATTGCACCGCTCACAGGTTTCCCCATCGGAGGCGTGATCTGGTATCAAGGCGAGCAAAACGCCAACGCCGAGGGCGCACCGTTGTATAACGGCATGTTTTCGGCCATGATCCGCGACTGGCGGAAGGCTTGGGGCGTGGGCGACTTCCCGTTTCTGTTCGTGCAGTTGGCCAATTTCACCGCGCCCAACGGAAGATGGCCGGAACTGCGCGACGCGCAGCGCCAAACACTGGCGGTGGCCCGCACTGGGATGGCAGTCACCATCGATATCGGCGAGGCGCGCAATATACATCCCCGCAACAAGCAGGATGTCGGCAAACGGTTGGCGCTGGCGGCGCGGGCGATCGCCTACGGCGAGAACATCGAGTACTCCGGGCCCGTGCTGCGCACGGCGGTGCGTGAGGACGGGTCCATCCGTCTTTGGTTCGATCATGCCGCCGGCTTGCAATCCAAGAGCGGCGACCTCAAGGGCTTCCAGGTCGCCGGCGCCGACCGCAAATTCGAGCCTGCCGTAGCGGTGATCGAAGGCACGACGATCTCAGTCTCGAGCCCCGCCGTGGCGCACCCGCTTTATGTGCGCTACGCCTGGGCCGACAATCCCGAATGTAACCTCTACAACGGCGAGGGACTGCCGGCGTCGCCGTTCCGCTGGGGAGAATAAGCGCTCCACCAGCGGGTAGTCCGAAATGGGAATACCAGGGAGCCTATGAAAACCGGCGTGCCAATTCCGGCGGCCGCTCGGCGTCACGATGTACGCTTCCTTGCGTCAGACGGGTGCTTCCCGGATTACGGCGTAACCGGAAGTTTGTTCTCCCGGACCATCAGCAGAAAGTAGTAGAAGGGTGGCCGACCATCCGGACGCTATCCGGGAAGTTTATGACTGCAACGAATAGGGCGTTTCTCCTGAACTTGACAAGGACCCGGGCGGGCTGCGGAATGGGTTTGGGCCCCGGAACAACGACGATGCTCTGGACTTCAGAGAGTCGGCTGTGCAGATGGATGCGACTGCTCGAATAAGCTGCTGTCCCTCTGCTGGCTTGCGGGAGACAGGAACCAAAGCACGGCTGCGACCAGAAGCAGCGCGGACACATCGCCGGTGAGGTGCCCGAGTTCGTGTCCGTCGTAGATCTAGATGACGGCGCATCCTTCCACTACCCGTCTCCCGCGCCGCAAAAGTGGTGGAAGGGTGGCTGACCACTCATTCCCTAACCGGCCCGCCCTGGGTTACTGTATTAGACGAGGAGATCTCAATATGCGGTTATCCCGGCGCCACTTTTTCTACGGCAGCCTTCTGACGGGGGCAATCCCCGCAGTGGGATTCGGCAGTACGCCATCGTTGAAATCGGCTGGATTTAAGTCCCCCAACGATAAATTGAACTTCGCCGCGATCGGATCGGGCGGGCAGGGAGGGTGGAACCTCCTGGCGGCCGACCCCACGGAGAACGTCGTCGCACTGTGCGATGTGGACGAGAGCCGGGCCTCGCGTACCTTTGCCCGCTACCCGAAGGCGCCGAAGTTCCACGATTTCCGGCAAATGCTCGACAAGGAAGGTAAGAATATCGATGCGGTCATCGTCGCCACGCCGGATCACATGCACGCGACCGCGGCGATGTGGTGCATGGAGCGCGGCAAACATGTCTACGTGCAGAAACCGCTGGTGCGGACCATTTGGGAAGCGCGGCAATTGCGCCAGGCAGCGGCCAAATACAATGTGGCCACGCAAATGGGCAACCAGGGTTATTCGAACGAGGGCACGCGGCAGTGCGCCGAGATCGTCTGGAACGGGGACATCGGCGGAGTCTCGGAAGTGCATGCCTGGAGCGATCGCCCGATCTGGCCGCAAGGGTTGACCCAAATTCCCAAGGAAGATCCCGTCCCGTCGACCCTCGACTGGGACCTGTGGCTCGGCGTCGCCGAGAAGCGGCCGTTCACCGCGGCCGGCAGAACCGAGCCCGACCAAGGCGGCGGCTTCTTCTATCAGCCCATCAACTGGCGAGGCTTTTATGATTTCGGATGCGGCGCGCTGGGCGATATGGCCTGTCACATTCTGGGCGCGCCCAACATGGCCCTGCATCTTTCGCGGCGTAAAATCGTCGCTGTCGAGTGCGTTTCGAAGGAAGGCGTAAGTTCCTTCATGTTCCCGAAAAAGTCGGTGATCCGTTTCGATTTCGCGCCCTACGGCGACATGCCCGCGCTGAAGGTCTTCTGGTACGACGGAATGAAGGCCGCGCCCGCCATCCCCGGTGTGCCGCAAGGCGAGTGGCTGGGCGATCCGCCGAGTCTTCCGGAGGGAAGCCGCGCCCCATCGAGCGGCAAATCGCGAGCGATTTCGTACGATTTCCGGTCGGCTGGGCAGGTCTTTAACCAAGCCGAGTTCGAGGTACTCAAGGCATCCACGGCGCCGCTCGATTTCCCCACTCCCGATGGCAGCCTGTTCGTCGGAACCAAGGGCATGCTGACTACCGGCACCTACGGCGAGGCGACACGGTTGGTCCCGGTGGAGCGGATGAAGGATTACCACATGCCGCCTCCGTTGCTGACGCGCTCGCCCGGACATATGCGCGATTTCATTCGCGCATGCAAAGGCGGCGACCCGGCGTGTTCCAATTTCGATGTCGCCGCTCCGTTCGTGGAATGGATGCTGTTGGGTGTGATCGCGTTGCGTCACGAAGGTAAGTTGGAATACGATCCCGAAAAGATGCGGATCACCAATAACGCGGAAGCTAACAAGCCCCTGAGGCCCACCTTTCGCAAAGGTTGGGAGTTTCACGCGGTGAAAGCCTAGCTGGGATCGGTCGCAGACAAGTCATGCGACTATACCCGTCGCGGCAACTCGCCGATCCCGGCCGCCGTGGCGTCGCAGTGATTTGGTGACCGGCTCGTGAGTTCTCGGTATAGGGGCACATCCATCCAAATCCGCGGACGCTCCAGAGTAGACGCGCTGCCACGTGAACTCTTGCGAGAAGCTTAAAATCGCGGTGGCCGCAAAGTGATAATGTCCCCTTGACAGCCAGACGCTTTAGTTTAGGGATGCAGGGGTGGCCGGCGAGGACGCCCAAGGTCAGATCGAGGGCACGATCTTAGCGGAGGGACCTCGGCAGTCTCAGCGTTCGGAGACGCCTTTCTGACTCCACAACAACAGCGCCGAGGCGAACTCGGCGCTGCACCAGGAGAGCGGGGAGGCCGGGCTGGCGTCGCTGCCGTCGAGGAAGATGCGTTCCGGCATCAAGCCGTAGGAGTTGGCGTTGCGCATCATCCAATCGATATAAGACTTGGCCGCGACTTTGTTTCCTCGCAGCGACTCGTACTGCGATGCGGCAGCTGTAGTAAAGAAGAAGACCGCGTGACCGTAGCCGGCCAGGCCGGGGTCGGGGGAGTCGAAGTACTGCATGCCGCCAGCGAGTTGCACCGTGTTCGCGGCGTAGAAAAGGTTGGACATCTCTATCTCACGGTGGTTTGGGTAGCCCCAGATCACGCCGACATTGGCGGTGGTGTCCCAAAGATACGTTTTGACGCCCGTGCGGCCAGGCAGGCTTTCGCCGTTCGAACCCTTCTTATCGGTGAAACGGACGTCGGCATATGTCTTCCGCGATGGATCGAACATTTGAGGCATGGCCGCCGCTATCTTACGGGACGCTTCCTCATAGGTTCGCGCCTTGTCTTGCTCGCCAAACTGGCGCGCGATCTCGGCTGCGGTTTGCAAGGCGGCCGAACAGATCATGTTGGTAGCCGGCAGGTAGCCGGTCCATTCCACGATTCCGCCTTCTTCCAACAAGCCATTCTGCCCGATGTGGTGAACCAGGAAGCCGGCGAGTCGATCGATCGACGCGCGATCGGCCAGCCACTCGCCTTGTGACTCGTGGTATTTGGAGACGAGATAAATGAAGTAGCCGTTGGCGTCCCACTCCGGTTCATCGAAACGGGCTCCAGTGCCTGCGTCCACCGGCTTTCCGTGCGCGTCATAGCGGGCATACCATTCCCCGGGCGTCTTCATGGGAACCCGCGGATCCGCCCAGAACTCGATGACCTGGCGGGCCTCGCGCGGGTGTCCGGTCAAGAGAAGAACGCGGGCGCACATCATGGCATCGCGGGGATATAGCTGGGGCATGTTGTTGGTGACGAACTGGCCGGTGATGTCGGCGGGGATCTGACCGTTCAGGTTCGCGGCCTTCACGCAATAGAGGTTGCGCTTATAAGCCTCGAGGTAGGCGGCAGTCTCCGGAGTGTTGTCAGGGAACTGGGGAAGGATTCCGCTGTTCATCCAAGCCTCCCAATACTCCGCGGCCGTAGCTTCCAGGTTCTTGTCTCCCTGGAGCGCTTGTAGGTTGGAGAGCGCTTCGGCTCGCGAGGAAGCTGGCAGGAGCAAAATCTGCGCCTTGGAGCCGTTTCCGGCCAGGCTTCCCATGATAGAGACGGACGAGCCGGTCACGGCCGGCTTGTCATGCGGATTCCGCGACGCGATCGCGAGCACCGTTCCGTTCGACCATGTGGCGACGATTACCTGGCCCGACTGCTCGAGTCCCGTGAGATGGACGGTGGTATCGGTCTTGATCTCCTTGCGCAAATCAGCCTGGAAACGATAAGGTTGGCGAGCGTTTCCGCCGGCGACGCCGAGGGACAACACGACTGCATCATGGGGATGAACGAAGCAGAGCACCGTCGCGGTGGATCCGCCGGGCAAAGATGTCTCGGTACGCGCGGTGAAGAAATTCTGCATGCCGACTCGCGGAGCGCCGGCGTCGTGAGGCGCTATCGGATTACCATCGCTGTTGACGACTTCGAATGAAGTAGAGGCGATGTAGTCGGCGGTGTAGTCTTTGAAGTATAGGTGTTGGATGCCTCTCGCATGAGCGATACCGGTGATACGGCTATCGTCTGAGTACACAGCGGTCAGGCGGCCGTTGCCCAGGATCGAATAGCCTTTCCACGGTCTCTTCTGGCCCTGGCCTTGCGCAAAACAGAGGGTCGCTGCCGAAGCGATCAGCATGAGAGCGATGCCGCAGCGCGAAATTCCTGTTAGCATGAAGCCATTTTAGCCCCATGCGCCGCCGCAAGCGCTACAAAACACGGCGGCTGGCCGCGGAGGAGTCGGACGGCGCCTCGGGGCTGGGCAAGAGCGGCACGAGACGGGTAACACTGCCAGCCCTATTGGATGGCCTCTTCGTGCGGCGTGAGCGACAACTGTTATCGTTCCACGTGAACAAACTTACTAAGTCAGTTCACCAGGGCCTGGTAGACGGGCGCGGAGAATTTGGGCTGGACGTCGGTAGTGTTGGGCATCAACCGTATCATCAGCACAGGTACCTCGTTTCGTCGGACGAGCCGGTCTATGGTAACTCCGCGGCAACTCCGCGGCAACTCCGCGGACGAGCAAAATGGGCCGCCGATGAACGCAGACCAACGCCGATGGGAACTTCGCGATTCGTCAGGGGAATGATCGCTCCCCTTGATCGCGGCTCGGAAACGTTCAGTGCCGCAACCATGAAGCGGTCGCCCTTAGCGCCAGACCGGCGCAGGCTTTCTCTGCAGCGTGAGCTCCAGCTTCCAGTGTTTCCGATCTGGACTGGCCGGACTCAAATAGAGGCCGGCCGTTTTGTAGCTGGGGCCGCTGAGCGCCATCCCGCCAAGCTCGGGCACGATCAGTCCCCGTGGAGTGCTCCATTGCCCCCGCCGCGTGAAGCGCCCCTTCGCGTCTCGCGTATAAACCGCCGTGATGTCCGACGTCGCGCAGGTGTCGGACGCGTAGCAATCGATGTCCATGGTGTGCAGCCATTGCAAGTGGCGATACTCTCCGCTTGCCGTGGGGATGAGTTGCTCGAGTTCCGCGGCGATCATAATGTGGTCGGAGCGCTTGGGAAGACTCAGTCCCGTCATGGCGACCGGCACCATATTCCAGCGCCGGTCCACTATGCCGTCAATCGTGAAGTTGGCTGCTCCGTCGTCGCCGGTGACGAATCGATGGCCGGCATTCGGACCCTGCCAGTCGGCCACTTCGCCCAGCACCAACCGGACCGGCACGCCGGCTAGCGGACGGTCGATGCGCTCCAGTTCGGTCATCTTGAAGGAGACGTCGATGGTCACGGTCTGGCTGTACAGCAGAGAGGAGAACAGTGGCAGCACGAATTTCATCCGCGGCATTTCAGAAACACTGCCAGTCCAGGAACCACTGGTCGCCGCAGCCGGGAGCGGTGCCGCGCGCCAGGTAGATGGCTCCGCCATCGCCCCAAATCGCGCCCGCCTTCTCCTCGCTGTTGACCTGCAGGCAGAATTTCGGCTCGGCGGGGTGTGCGTCGTAACCCCACCAGGGTTCGGACTGAATCGTAGTTGCGTAACCGCCGATCTTGGTGCGCGCCACGTTATCGAACCCCGATCGAGGACGGCGCGCACCGGCGGACGTCACGGTTTCCGAGTCATCGTGATTGGGATGGTCTTCGCACTCCTCCCAGCGGCACTCGAAGCCCTTCTTCAATTTGGGAGCGTCGGCAGGCGCGGAGATGCGCGTCAGACCTTCGAGCGAGGGGTACGTTCGCAGGACCCAATCCTGGCCGTTCTCGCGGTTGAGGGTGCCCAGTTCGGAATCGACGAAGAAGGTGATGAGCTGGATCCCGGCGAGCAGGGGCGGAACCGCGGGAGCGGTGGTGAGATTCATCTGGCACACGAATAGCAGCGGCTTCGAATTCCAGACCGGCCACACCTCGCCTGGCAAACCGAGCGGAGCCAGACCGAAATGGGACGCGGCCGGATCGAGCGTGGGACGGAAACCGCCCACCTGTAGGACCGACGCTTTGCGCGTGTTCAGTTGCCGGAATTGGTCCGCGGGGCTCATGCAGTCTACTCGACCGTCATGTCATCCACGTAGCACCAGATCCAGTCCTCGCCGGGCTCGATGGACTGCATCAAGGGGTGCTTGGTGGCGTGAAAGTGCTTGGTGGCGTGTTTATTCTTGGAGGAATCGCAGCAGCCCACGTGGCCGCACTCGAGGCAGACGCGCAGGTGTACCCAGCGGTCGCCCATTTTGAGACACTCTTCGCAGCCTTTAGCGCGCGGTTTCGCCCGCGGACTCTCCTCCAGGTGATGACAGTGCTTCATATTTCCCCCGAAAGCCAGTATACCGGGGTTGAAACGCAGCGCCGCTTGCGCCAAGCTTAAACCATGACTCTATCGCGGACTTTGTTGGTCCTTCCCCTGCTCGCCAGCGGTCTCCTGGCACAGGAACCGAAGGCTGAACTGCTGTGGCCCTCGGGTGCGCCGGGCGCGCTCGGTAGCGAGCCGACGGACCAACCGTCGCTCACGCCTTTCGTTCTGCCGAAGGGCAGCGGCTCAGGCACGGCGATTGTCGTATGCCCGGGCGGGGGCTACCAGAACCTTTCCATGGATAAGGAAGGCTATGCCATCGCGAAGTGGCTCAATAATCTCGGCGTGTCGGCATTCGTGTTGAAGTATCGGCTGGGTCCGCGCTACCACCATCCCATCGAACTCGGCGATGCGCAGCGCGCCATTCGGATCGTTCGGTCGCGCGCCGCGGAATACGGATTGCAGGCGGACCGCATCGGCATCATGGGATTCTCAGCCGGCGGGCACCTGGCATCCACAGCGGGAACGCACTTCGACGCTGGGAACGCCAGCGCCGCGGATGCCATCGACCGTGCCAGCAGCCGTCCGGATTTTATGGTGCTCTGCTACCCGGTGATTTCGTTCGGCACGTTCGCGCACACGGGGTCGAAGAAGAATCTGATCGGCGAGAATCCCGATCCGAAATTGGTCGAGCTGTTGTCGAATGAGCTGCAGGTGACCAAGGACACGCCACCTACCTTCCTTTTTCACACGACTACCGACGCGACCGTCCCCGTGGAGAATAGCGTGATGTTCTACTCCGCGCTGCGCAAGGCGGGCGTGCCCGCGGAACTGCACATCTACGAACGCGGGCCGCACGGTGTGGGCTTAGCTCCCGCCGACCCTGTGCTCTCGACGTGGCCGGCGCGGCTGGCCGACTGGCTGAAGATTCACGGGTGGGCAATGGCGAAGTAAGCGTGCCTCCTGCGATGTGGGAATTCTCCGTTCCGCCGCACAAAGGCGACGAGCACTTCGACTTGGGCATCTGGCACCCCAGCGCTCTGCCAGCCGACAAGCAGAACAAGGAGGGCTACGAGATCCTCAAACAACGGTCCGAAGAGGATGAGGACTTTGAAGTCGAGGAAAGTCTTCCCACCGAATCCTCCAGGGCCGTACGGAGTTTCCACGACGATGTGACAAAGCTCGTCGATGCGTTGCGCGATGAAGAAAGGACCGACCGGTCATGGTCGATCATGTCCCGAAGCGACCCTCTGTTCCATTTGATATCTCTTTGGCCGTCAGTTGCCGTTGCACTGGCTCCCGCCATTTTGGAGTCGGCAAGCCGGCATGGCTTGGTCTGTTACGATCCTCAGAGCGACGTTGTAACTCTGCCCGAGGTGTGAGGCTGCAATTTATTTCGCGATCCGCCATTCTTCGTCGAATAGTCCTGCGGTCACCAGATCGGGCATGTCCGCGCCGTCCTTCGCCTTCACCACCGCGTAATCGCCCCAGCGCGGCATGCCGTAGTCGGCGTTGTATTC
>Ga0182030_10016772_pt1 | contig 14218 bp, 9 predicted proteins | sample 812S3MmetaG_FD_121299 | JGI IMG/M metagenome (GOLD analysis project Ga0182030, IMG submission 121299) | Permafrost microbial communities from Stordalen Mire, Sweden - 812S3M metaG (Illumina Assembly) | ecosystem: Environmental > Terrestrial > Soil > Wetlands > Permafrost | place: Sweden...
CAGGGTGCCGGAAGCCGAAGTGACCGTAGGCACGCGCAAGAAAATCAACCAAGCGCGCAAAACCCTGGTAAAATAAGGACAATTCCATGGTTTCGGCCTCAATTCATATTGGAACTTCCGTTGAAATGGCATTTTGGCAGGCAGAAGCTGGACGGAGCCAGAGTGCGTTGGTGCGGCCTGTTTACCGCACTGATCGTCGTGACTCTTCCGGCGGCAGTGCCGCAGGCGATCTCCTCCCTGAACGACCTTTTGGCGGCGCAATGGGTGATGCTCCTGGTGGTCTTTGGCGTGCTGCTGATCCAGGAACCGGGGAATTACATTTATGCTTCAGGGATGGGCGGGGCGCTTGCGCTGGGGATCACTAATAAACCGACGATGTTCATCTATGCGGCGCCGTTTGTCGGCGCTTTGGTGCTTTGGTTGTTGCGCAAATCATTGCGGATGCTGTCGGTGCTTGTGGCTGTGACGGTGGTAGTGGGGCTGGCGGCAAACATGCCCTGGATGAGGCGCAATTACGACGTTTTCCATAATGCGCTAGGATCCAAGGAGACGCTCCAAGCTCAGCCGCTGGCGGATTACGCGCCTACGAAGATGGCAGCGAACGTGATTCGCAACCTGTCGTTGTACACCGACACTCCATTTGATTGGTCCACTTCATTGCTGAAGCATGTTCTGCGTCCCGGGATTGAACTGCTGGGCGAGACGCCGGACGATAAGGGGAGCGTGTGGGCGGGCACGACATTTTCCTTCCCTCTCCGGGGCTCAGTTGTGAAGAGCGGGGACGGCTTTGGGGGGATGATGGTGGTGCTGCCTGTGCTGCTGTCATTGCTGTTTTTCGCGCGGAAGTTCAATTGGAAGTCGCCGGTGCTGGTTTATATAGGACTGGTCCTGGCAGGGTTCGCGCTGTTTTGCGGTTATTTGCGGTGGCAGCCCTGGCACCAACGGCTGCACTTGCCCTTGTTTATATTGGCGGCGCCCTTTGTGGGAATGGTATTGGGCTGGGTATGGAAGCGATGGGTGGTGCTGGCGGTATCGCTTCTGCTGGTTTTGAATGCGCTGCTGATCCTCTATTACTTTCCCCCCTATCCCATCCGCCTGCTCACCGAACGCTCAGCTCCCACCCGCGAGGCACTGTATTTCTCTCAGCGGCCCGAGCTTTACGAGGGTACGGCCGAGCTGGCGCGTGACATAGTAAGCACCGGCACGACCAATGTGTGCCTATACATCGGCCCCGACACTTGGGAATACCAGTTCTGGGTCTGCCTCAAAGACCGGGGTTATCATGGAACCATTCAGCACGTTTTTGTCACCAACGAGTCAGCCACGCTAGCCGTGCCGGTTCTTGATTCTCCGGGAACTGCAATTGTTTGTACCGATGAGATCAATATCCCCCTCCTGTCTGGATTTGGACTGAGAGTCAGTTATGATCGTTGGGCTGCCTATTATTGGGGGAAACCGGAGATGCGACTGAAACTGGTCGCCAACCAGAAAGTCTTCGACACGCATTTCGATCACCCCACCCTCCTTCAAATGCGTTGCAATCCCGTCGACCAGAATGGCGCGCCCATCACCAACAACGTTATCCGTATGCAGGTGGGCAACTACGCGCGTGACATTCCAATCACGTCTGAACAGGTCTTGCTGGAATGGCACTTCCCGCCTGGGAGGGATAGACTCACGGTCTATTGCCACAATCCGCTTTCCACCAACCAGCGGATTATGACACTGGCCAACTATCAAGTGAAATATATTCCGGATGGGAATTGAGCGGGAGAGGCGGTTAAAATACGCTGCGGCCGGTTTCCAAAATCATCTCCACCGTCCGGCGCGTGGCTCCGAGGTTATCCTGAAAAACGCGCTGGGCTTTCTCGCCCAGACAGGCGCGCAAGGCGTCGTCGGCCAGCAATTGTGTAAACGCCTGCTCCAGTTCCGCCGCTGTCCGCACCTGAATCGCCCCCTGCCCGGCCAGGAAGGCGCGGGTGACGGACGCGAAGTTCTGCATGTTGGGACCAAACACCATTGCCTTTCCCAGCGCCGCCGGTTCGATGGGGTTTTGTCCGCCCCGTGCGGTCAGGCTCTTGCCCACAAACACCAGCGCCGCCTGTTCGTAGAAGAACTTCAGTTCACCCGTGCTGTTGACCAGCAGGCATTGCACCGCGCCTGGCGCCAAGCGCGTCTCCGCTGTGATGTCCGAGCGGCGGATGAATTTTATGCCGTGCATTTCCAGTTCTTGTCCAACGGCTGCGGCACGCTCGAAATGGCGAGGCACCAGGATCAGAAACAAATCCGGGAACCGCTCGCGCAGCCGGGGCAGCATTTCCGCCAGGACGGCCTCCTCACCCGCGTGCGTACTGCCGGCGACCAGCAGGCGCGCTTCCTCGTTGACGCCGATTTGACGCAGCAATCCCGCAACGTCCGGGCCGGAACGCGCGTCCGGCTTGGCGGCGTCGAACTTCAAATTTCCGGTGACTCGCACCGACGACTCCGGAAAGCCCAGTTGCACCAGACGGTTAACATCGCCGGGAGACTGGCAGCCGACGCCGAGGAATTTTTCAAAAATGGGCCGGAACAAAAACGCGAACCTCCGGTAACCGCGCCAGGAGCGGTCGGAGACGCGGGCATTGACCAGGAAAACGGGCGTCCCCCGGTCCTGAATTTGCCAGAGCAAATTGGGCCACAGTTCCGATTCCACCAAAATGAGGGCGCGGGGCTGGATGGTATCCAGCGCACGGCGGATGACGCCGGACAAATTGACCGGATAATAAAAACGCGCAATTCGGGCCGGCAGGCGGCGTTGCAGCTCGCCCATCCCGGTGGAAGTGGTAGTGGACACGGCGAAGCGCCATCCCGGCAGGCGCGGCTCCAGTTCGCCGAGCAATTGCAAACAAACGCCCGTCTCACCCACGCTGACCGCGTGCAGCCAGAGGACCGGCCCGCCCGCCAGGGCGGCCTTGAACTTCGGGCTGTAGCGGCCAAAACGCTCGCCCAATCCGGCCCGCCAATTCCCGCGCCGGCGCATCTTCCAGAAATAGTAAGGCGCGCTCAGCCAGAAAAAAATCACGAACAAAATATTGTAGCATGCTCGCATCAGGTTCTGCCTCTTAATCCTAATCTTAATCTCTTGATTCCAGCGTCAACCTCCGTTTAATCGGATTGAGATTAAGATTAGGATTAAGATTAAGATTAAGAAACCCAAAAAGGGGAAATTGGCGGCCTGCGGGCGCAGGACAAAAATCTTCACCGGGGAGGCAGGCGGCACCAAAAGACCACGGGACTACGGACCACGGGACCACAGCGAACGGCCTGCGCCGGGGGGAAACCGGCGGCACACCCGTTACACCGTTACATTACCTATGAGAAACGGCGCTTCTCGACCCGTTACATAACCGTTACATGCCGTTACATCGGTGCGGCAGTGGGCGGTGGCTGACGTGCCGATGGCGGCGACCGGCGTTGCGCCGGGGGGAAACCGGCGGCACACCCGTTACACCGTTACATTACCTATGAGAAATGGCGCTTCTCGACCCGTTACATAACCGTTACATGCCGTTACATGGGTGCGGCACTGGACGGTGGCGGGCGTGCCGATGGCGGCGACCGGCCTTGCGCCGGGGGGAAACCGGCGGCACACCCGCTACACCGCTACATCCGTTGATTACCAACGACTTACAACTTGCCGACCCGCTACATTGTAGCGGCTTGTAGCGCTGCAAGTTGAGTCCCTCCAACAACTTGCCCGACCCTGTTCCTGCCGCCTCTGGCGTGAAGAGTATTGTCCCGCGCCGAATCCTGCCTTCCGGGCTTGCCCCTTCACGTCTTGATGCGGCCCGCCCGGTTGAAGATTGTTCGCCGGGGGCGCCCGCCACAGCATCCCGATTCGGAATCGGGACATGCGCTCCCGGAATTCAATGTCTTATCAACCCTGGGGGCGAGGGCGGGCGGGTTCCATCTTGCGAAGGGGTGTTTGCACACGGCTGCAGGGGCGCAAGCTGGAAACCGGCGACTTCACGACCTTTACCATGTTGACCGAGCCGCGAGGTCTTTACGTGGAGGCTGACTACAGGGGCTTCGGCGAGTCTGGGCCGTTTGTGGCGTAGCTCTTGAAAAGGGCAATCAAACGGCTCAGTCTCGACGAAAAAGGGCTGTCATTTTTCAGCTTTCCGGGTGACCCTTTCCACATGTTGGATAACTAATGCACCAATCTATGGCCTGACCCCTAATTAGAATTTTGTCCTGCGCCCCTTTGAGGACAATTACCGAGAAAAACGTCGCCCAGAACGAGGTGCGCGAATAAAATGACTGCGAGAATCGTATATATAGTGGGCAATAGCCGGACATGAAGCCCTGCCGTCGTCCCAATTCAATATGAAACAAGACTTTGATTTCTCATTTAGTGTTCCGCGACCGCCCTCCGGGCCAGTTGTCGCACTTTCGGCAGAAGAGGCGGAGAAGATGCTCCTGCAGGAATTGGAAAAATCCAAGTCCGACCCGACCCGCACCCTTCGCCGATTGGCTTGGTTTTACGTTTCCAGCCACCAGCACGAGAAAGCGTTAGCCCGCCTTCGCCAACTGATGGAAAGTCTTCCAAATCCGGAAGACAAGGCGGCGTGCGTTTTGAACATGGGTGCCACGATGGAAAAAGCCGGCGACTTTGAGGCCGCTGCCGGCTTTTACAGGGAGGCATCTGCGCTCGAACCTGCGGAAACGGCCACTTGGTATCTCATCCACAACAATCTCGGATTCTCGCTGAACAAATTGGGCCGGTTTGCGGAGGGCGAAACTTATTGCCGCCGCGCCATCAAGATTGATGCCACCCGCCCAAACGCCTTCAAGAACCTCGGCATTGCCTTGGATGGCCAGGGCGAGCACCGGGAAGCTGCCAGGTGTTTTGTCACCGCCACACAGGTCGATGCTGCCGATGATCGGTCATTCCACCTGCTTGAGGACTTGATCCAGCACCACCCCGAACTGGAGTATGAATTCCGGGATGCGACTGCCGCCTGCCGAGAAGCGGTTGAATACGTCAAAACGCAAACCCCAAATATGGAGCCGGTTGTCCATCGTGGCTGGCGAAAGCAAGTGACCCTCATGCGCTGGAAGCTGGCCTCCATCTTTCGCCGCTTGAGAATGGGTCCAAAATTTCCGTCAAAATCCTCTACGTCATCGGGCGGAAGTCAAACAAAGCGAGGCGAGGGGTGAAATTCATCATCCATCGCGGGACAAAACAGATTGGCGGCAATTGCGCCGAAGTGATTGCCGGAAAGACGCGCATCATTCTGGATGTCGGCTTGCCCCTGGATTACAAGGACACCAAGTTCATTGATCGGCGGACTCCCAGGAAGCCGCGGTCATATTTCCCTTCAACCGATCCTCATGTGCCGAAGGTGCCGGGCTTGTTTCAAGAGGGACCGCCGGTGGTTGCGATTCTTATTTCCCACGCGCACGCCGATCATGCCGGGTTGCTGAACTATGCCAACCCTGCAATCCCGGTTTATTGCACCGAAGGCACCAGCAAAATGCTGATGGCCGGGTCAATTTTTGCGAATCAGGTCAAACTGGAAAGGTCGCGGGAGAGGGAGATTGCGCCCATTGAGCCGACTCGAATCGGGGACTTTGTGGTAACCGCCTATCCGGTGGATCATTCGGTGTTGGGCAGTGTTGCGTTCTTGATCGAGGCGGACGGCAAACGCCTGCTGTATTCGGGCGACTTGCGCCTTCACGGCAGGAAGCCGGGCATGGTCAGACAGTTGCTTGCTGGGGTCGCCTCCAAACCCGTTGATGTGCTGATGATGGAAGGTACGCACTTCTCAAGCCAGCGGGAGGCCGGTTGCACCGAAGCAGAGTTGGAGGACAAGATTTTGGAACATATCCGCCCGCTGTCAGGCTTGGTTTTGGCTAATTTTTCCCCCCTGCACCTTGACCGGCTGGTGACGTTTTACAAAGCCGCCTGCCGAGCCGGGAGAACATTCGTGGTGGACCCTTATGCGGCCTTCGTGCTGCACCTCGTCGCCAGCAAGTGCCATGTGCCAAAGCCAGAGGCCAAAAATGGAATCATGGTCTATTACAACCAGCATTTTGAGCAGACTTGGCAGAAGCGGAATCTCGCCAAAATCAACGCCATGTTCTTGCAAGACCGGATTGAAATGGAGACAATTCTCTCCAACCCGGGCGGATATGTGATGGTGTGCCGCCCATCCATGCTCAAATACGATTTTCGCGGGATATTGCCGTGTGGAACAACTTGGATTTACTCATATTGGGAAGGCTACATGGACCATCCCGCTTCCCAATTTCCACATTTGAAAGCCAAATTGCAAGATACAGGCGGCAGTTTCGTAGTATATCATACCAGCGGCCACATTTTTGCCGAGGACATTGAGAAATTCGTCAAAGTCTTGAATCCAGGCCGCGTTGTTCCGATTCATACAACAGGAAGATGCGAGTTTCAGAAACGCTTCAAAAATGTCTTGCTGGTGGAAGACGGGGAGATTTGCGAACTCTAATCCTGATCAGTGGGCGGTTTTTCAAAAACGGGTGTCCATTTGTCAGCCCCATCCGGCATTCGAGGGCAATACCTTCCTGGTTTATCCGCAGGAACCTTTATGAAGTCAACGTCGGGTGTTTTGTAGAGTAGAACTTTGATTTTGAGTTTGTCGGCAATTAATTTCACCAATTCGCAGATTCTATTGGACGCGTCATCATTCTGCCGAGCCTTCTTCCAAAAGCTTTCGTTCGCCAGCACCATCACCGTATTGCTCTTTACAACATCAGCCCATTTAAACTCCATTTTCCTCTCTATTCGCCAGACGCGGGCTTGATCGAGTGCATTTTGGTTTTTCGTCACAGCCGCATAATAAGTAAGGGCCTCAAGCATTGCATAATCTGGACAATTGCTGGCCGGCAGACTTTTGGTCTTGCGGTTGGCAAACTTGAGTTCACAGAGAAAATGCACAGTACTCTTAAAGCTCCCAATGAGATCAACGCAAGGACGCCGCCCTCTATGCGAGAAAGTAACTGGCAGTTCGATATCGCACCAAGAAACACTTCGCCAGTCACGGTCCAATTGAATGCTCCCTACAGAGTGGCTATACAATGCTCTCTGAAATGCGGTTTCGCCATTGTTCTTAAAACTAACATCTGGGGAAAATTCTCCAGGGTGGGTTTTATGGCCCAGTTCCACTTTCTGGGCATTATGAACAAAGGCCCTAAGGTTGTTAAACGCTTTGTAGGCGTCTCTCTGCAGTTGGTCGTCCAAGAATTTGAAAATATCTGCTGTCATGATGATAAGGCTAGCCGAATCGGGCAGTAAAGCAATCGTTGTTTTGACTGATTGGAGATGAATTGCTGTTTGCATCTCTCCACGCTCGATTTGGAATTTGCAAGAGAAGACCCAAGTTGAGCCATGCCGGCCTAGATCGCCGCATGTGGCAGAGGGCCGCGCAATTCATGCGAACAAATCTTGTCCTGGGTTGTCTCAGGAGAATCGGTGTATATTCGACCATTATGGACATTGAATTATTTAAGCGGAAAATGAAGATCGTCGGCGTCGAGGAAGCCCTTCGCCTGAGCCAGGCCGAATTGGCGGGTTGGAACATCCTGTCTATTTGCGGCCGGATGGAGGCACCATTGAGTTTCCGCGAAGCAAGAAGCACGAAAAACCTGCACTTCGACGATGTGGAAGGTGATTGTCCGGAAGATGGAGAATTTGCAGCGAGACCGGAGGACATCCAGGAGGCCCTCGCATTTGCACGCGAAATTGACGGCGAACCGCTGCTGATCCATTGTGTCGCCGGCATCTCCCGCAGCACCGCCCTCGCCTGGATCATCATCTACGACAGACTGAAGGGAAAACCCGATGCGGTCCGCCAATCGTTTGAAATCGTTCGTAAGTTGCGTCCCATTCTGTCGCCAAATCCCCACGTCTTGAGATTGGGAGTCAAGGCGCTCACCCCAAAAGGGAATCGGAAGAAGATCATCCAGCAATTTCAGGACTGCCTCGCCGAACTCAATTACGCCAGCCCGATTTGAGTTCTGGAAGATGTTGCTAAAATGCTCAAAACCGCACCGATGAGACACCCAAATGAGTAATGTCGTTATCGCCAATGAACAGCAAGTTAGAGTGAAGGAGTAGAAGTGCGTGGTTGGACATTTCCTTGAGGTGGAGGGAAGGAGAAGGGGGATTTCTGACCTCGATATCCGTCCCCAGAGGCCTTTCTCACCGGAAGAAAAGCAGCCAGATCATGATTAGCAACGGCAGCATCACGGGCAGGGTCCATTTTATGATGTAACCCAGGAATCCCGGCAGGGCCACTCCCTGCCGTTCGGCGATGGCTTTGACCATGAAATTGGGGCCGTTGCCGATGTAGGTGCAGCCGCCAAAGAAAACCGACCCCACGCTCAACGCCGTCAACGCCGCCGCCGAATGTCCGCCGGCGAGAATCCGCGCCACATTCTCCGGCTGGCCCAACGTCTGCCCGTGCGCGCCGAGCCAGGCGCTGAAAAAAGCCAGGTAGGCCGGCGCATTGTCCAGCAGGCTTGAGACCGTGCCCGAACCCCAATAGAAGAGGGCAGGGGATGGGTCCGCGCCCAAGGCCGTCCGGGCGTGGCTTTGCAGCCAGTCCAGCGCCGGCATCATGGTTGCAAAGATCCCCAAAAACAAAACCGCCACTTCGATGAGGGGATGGAAATCAAACTGGTTGGCCTCATGCACCCTTTTTGGGGTGGTGAACCAGGAGGCCGCCGCCGCGCCGAGCATCAGCCCTTCGCGCAGAAAGAGCGGTCTGGGAATAAGAACTGCCGCCAGAATCACCCCCAAGAATGCCAGGTTCCAAAGCCCGTCCACTCCCCATCGTCCAGGCTGGCGCAACGCCGGTTCCGCTCTTGTGTTGACAACTTCCGACAGCGGCGCTGCCGCCTCGCGCTTCAGGGCGCGGCGGTAATGCCGGCAATCCACAAAATAAAACACCGCGAGCAAAAAGCCGGTCCCGCAACACCACATCGGCCAGCAATGCTCCGCCACCCACCAAAACGGAACGCCCATCAAGAAGCCGAGAAACAGCGGAGGATTGCCCAGCGGCAAGAGGCATCCGCCCGCGTTGGAAACAAGGAGGATAAAAAAGACGACATGGTGGGCGGCGGCGCGCCGTCCGTTGGTCTGCAGCCAGGGCCGGATCAGCACCAGGGACGCTCCGACTGTTCCCAGGACGTTGGCGAGCAGCGCGCCCGCCAGCAGGAAGACAACATTGGCCGGCGGCGTCGCGCCGCCTTTGACGGTAATGTGAAGACCGCCGGAGACGACAAACAACGAACCGACCAGGACGATAAACCCCACATATTCGCTGCCCGCCTGGACAACCGACTGCGTGGCCGCACCCGGAAGAATCAGAAGGTAATAGCCCAATATGATCGCGCCCAGAGCCGCCACCATCTTGCCATAATGGCGTTGCCACCAGGCGCGAAAGAGCAACGGTCCCAGCGCCATGCCGGCCAAAAGCAGGCCGAAGGGCAGGATCATCCATGGATTGGTTTCATATCCCATGTGTCAAACCAGCTTAACTGATCCTGATCTTAATCCTAATCCTAATCTCACTCGAAAGAAGCAGAGATTAGGATTAAGAGGGGTTGCCCCCAAGACGGAAGCAGGCCCTTACGCGGCGACCTGTTCCAACAGGTTCCGGCTGCGATTGCGGATGCATCGTTGCCGTGCTCCCTGCCGCCGCGCCCAGCGCGCCTTTTCCTCGAACAAGCCCGGAAAGAAAAGAAGCGGGAACGGCGTGAACCAGGCCAGGGCGGCCGCTTCATTGGCGGCGCGGCGCAACGGCGCGTAAAGCTCCTCGTCCGGCGTCTGCTCGAGCACCTCCCGCAGAAGCCGGGCCTTAAGCCGGTCCAGTTCCGTTTCCTGCGTGCCTCGAAACGGCACGGCGGGAGTGGGGGTCACCTCGAAAAAGGTTTCGGGCTCAAACCATGTCTTCATTCTGTCTCTTCTCATAAATACCTTCAAAAATTGTTCAAATTGCGTACTGCAAAAGCGAAAAACCCACGATTGACTGGCAATCGTGGGTTTTGAAATTGACTTGGTTTCTTTCAAACAAAGAAACCGCCTTCCACGATGCCGGCACCCCAACAGGCGCGCCACATTGAAATGGCTCCGCCCGCGCGATGCGCGTACTGGCTGCTTTTAACTGAGAACGTCTTATTCATTCACTGCGCTCATTATCACCCATTCCCAATAATTGTCAAGCGTCCCTTCGCAACAAACCAGTGACAATTCGGCGTCAAGACGCTCCAGTGTGAACAACCGGGGGATAAGCCGTGAGCAAAAAAGAATACATTTTGCTCGTGCGGGATCCCCGTTGCTGCCAGTCTTCGCCGATTGCCGCAGACAACTCGAACCGGTGCATTTATGCTGGAGATACGCTCTTTATTGCCATGGTGGATGAAACGAGTGAACGGACATTTCAGGCTTCCCTGGTTCCATCGTTCCAAGAAACTTCACTTCCGATCGCTGCAAACGCTTCGGGAGGCCGTCCCCGACAAATTGCTTCCGATGGGCTACGAGGATGAGTCAGGCTTCCATTATGGACCGGTCGGGTGCCGAATCGCGGATTGCAGACCGGGGACGGACAACTCACCGCCGGCACGGGGCCGTTCCCGTTGGGGCGAACGCGGATCGCCAGGCCGCCCAAGCGCGTGACTTCATCTTCTGAAGATGGGCGAAACGCACTCTCAGGCCCGCGACGACCGCTCGCGTACAAGTAGTCGAAGCCTGCGCGGTGTCGCCCGGTGTGGTCGCGTCTGCGTCGTGCTGCTTACGAAGTCACCCGGGCGGCCCAATCCAGCGGCTTGCGCTGGCCAAGCTTCAGATGAAACTCCACCGGTTTTCCCTCCGGCAAGTGCAGGTCGCAGGTTGCCGTGCCCGGCTGGAGCGTCGTTGCCAGAACGCCGGCGGATGCGGTAATTGTTTCGATCCCATGCCGGGCAACCAGCGTGATGTCTTGCTTTCTCACCGAGGTGATCGTTAGGTCCACCGTCCGCGCCTCCATGTCCCAGGCCAGCTTGTCAATCCTCGCGAAGGTGCGGACAAGCATTCCGTTAATGGAACCCTTGACCAGCGGCGCTGGAAGGGCCGGAAGCACCTCGATGACGCCGGGGCGCGAGTAGGCCAGCATTTCCATGATAATCGCGGGAATTCCGCCATGCGCATCCGCCACAGGGGCGCCATAAGGTTCGCGCGAACACCGGAGCGCGGTGCTGACGTAGCCCTGCTCCATCAATTGCCGCAGTTGGACGTCCACGATGACGTTGTCTTTGAGCCGCGCCCCAGCCAGTGCGCGATGGCAGCGGGTATAAGCAGGCAAAACTTCGCCCGCGACGGCGGTGGCCATGACATCGAAAGTGCGCCTCCGGTCGGCTATCACCGCGGCCCGGGCGAGTTGCGGAGTGCGGTCGGGATCAATTTCGTCACCCGGCCACGCGCCGTAGAGATGAGAAACGTGCCGATGGCTGTAATGCTCCTGCAAGGTGGGCCAGGCCCATTCCTTCAGGGTGCCGTCCAGTTCGACCAGATAGGGCGGCATCTTGGCCAGCATCGCCTTCCATTTCGCCACGCCGTCGGCTTCGATGGCGAGGGTTTCGCAAGCCTGGATCAAATTGGCCAGAACTTCCCGGCACACCGCAATGTCCATGGTGGCATTGACCATCACCGGGCCAGACGGGTCTGTGCTGCCGGGCGTGTTCTCCGGCGAGAAGGATGGCACAAACATGTAGTTCCCATTCTTGTCGGTACCCTCCAGGAAATCCTCGTAGAACAGCGCCAGCTCTTTCAGGCCCGGCACCACGCGCTTGCGGAGGAAATCCTGATCGCCGGTGGCCAGGTAATGATCCCAGAACGGGCGGTAGGCCAGGCCGCCGGCGGAAATCCAGTAGGGCCAGAGGCCTCCAATCGTGGAGCTGCTGGAGTAATAATATTTGACGCCCATTCCTTTGTCCGGCCAAACGGGATACGACGTGCCGCGGAATCCGAAAATATTCTTGGCGTTGGCACGGCAGTCCGGGGCCACGCTCTCGATCCAATTGAAGTAGGCTTCTGTGCTTTCGCGGAGGCCGCCCTGCACGGCGCCGGCCGTTTGCAGCAGGCCGAGTCCCGCTGCCCGCACTTCTTCTCCCGCGCGAGAGTCGCCCTGCGCGGCGGCACCCGTTTGCGGATTGACGGCGAAGTTGACCCTGGCTGCGCTGCCCGGATACTTGCCGCTGGTGAGGATGAACCAATGGCGCCCCATTTCGAATACCTTCTCCAGCAACGCCGGCGAAAAGTCCGGCCTTGACCGCTGGTCGGACAGCAGTTCCTCGACGGACATGCCGTATTGCGAGTCGCCGCCGAAATCCACCGTCACGCGGCCGAGCATTTCCGACTGGACCTTGCGATGACGTTCCAAGAGGGCCGCATAGTCCGGGGCGATTTGTTCGATTGCCTGCTGGAGTGCTCCCACCTTGTCGTCGCTGTAGTCGGGGAAATATTCAATGCGCGTGAGCAGCATCACTGAAGTCGCGTTCGCGATGACCAGAGTGTTTCCGTCCACTTGTGCCGAACCGCCGTTGCGAACGATGCGGGTCACACCGGCGTAGCCGCTGTTGTCCACGGAGGGGTCCAAACGGCAGTTGTAAATCATCGTGGTTGTGACGTTCGCGCCCAACCGCTGTTCGTTGACGTTCCACCCAACCTCCCCGGCTTCGGCGCCCTTCAAGGCTCCCCGGGCGGGGTGGCTGCCGACGGTCATCCCGGTGCTCATGCTCCACTCCGCGAACTTCTGCAAAGAGATTCGGACATTCACCGACTGACCCGTCGGGGCGGTGAGCCATTGAACCACGACGTTGTCAGGCCGGGAAGTGAATGTTTGACGAAGCCAGTCGCCGTGCTCGTCAGTCCCGGCGACCTTTATCTCACTGTTCTCGAAATTGACAGTGCGGAGATAGTTCTTGACCGACGCGGTTTTCGGAAAATCAAGCCGCATTAGAAACGCAGGGATGGTGAGGTGCGGCTCGGTATTCTGCTTGATGGTGCTCTCATTCATGCGCTGGACAGCGAGTGATATGGCGTCGCGGTGATTCCCGTTCATCACCATCTGCCGCACTTGCGGAAGGATGTCCGCGACCTGGGGCGCTTCCAGGGGCCGCTTCCACGGCATGAGCAGGCTTTCGTGGTGGAAAAGGATTTGCTCCGCGTAGGGATCGCCCATCAACTCGATATTCATCGCTCCGTTGCCCGCGGTGAGACACTCGCTGACCAGGTTGCCGGGCGCGATGCTGCAAAAGCCACGCTGCGGCACAATCTTCCGCCTGACCCGTTCCGCCAGCGGCATCGGTAAAATCTCATACGATCTCGCGGGCATCGGCGGCTTGGGCAGGAACGGATCGCCCTGCACGCGGTGAAGATATTCAGCAGGGCGATTGTCGCCCGATGGCGCACTGTTTTTTGTGGAATCGCTTTCGGCCGCGGCGAGCATGGGCGCTATGTTTAGCGAGCCGACCGCACCGACAGCGACTGCGCTTGTTTTAAGGAATTCTCTGCGTTTCATATTTTCCTCGTGTATTGTTTCATTTCTTTTCAGATTATTTGGGGTGGCAGCCTACTTGATGCGAACCGCGACTTCCCCGGCCGAAAGACCATCGGCCTCGGCACGGAGAGTCATCTTGCCGGCCGTGCCCAGCGGGCGCAGAATTGCCAGGGCGCGGCCGTGCCATGCGGTATGTTGCGGCTGGCGAAAACTCTCCATCACGTCCGGGGCGCCGCTGCCGGCGGCGGCCAGTTCGCCGGGACCCGTCAGCTTGAAATGCACCAGGTTCGTGGCGTCGGGCACGAGATTGCCGGCCGCATCGGTGATTTCCACCATCACAAAGGCCAGATCCTCGCGATCTGCGCGGATGGTGGAGCGGTCAACGGTGAGCCGGATTTTCTTGGCCGGTCCGGCCGTGCGCAGGATTTTAGTGGCAACAATCTTCCCGTTGCTCAATCCGACGGCCTTGAGTTCGCCGGCGGCGTACGGCGCTTCGAAATGCGCGGTCACGCTGCCGCCGCTGATTTGATTGGTGGCGATTGCCTTGCCGTTCAACTCCAGCCGCACCGAGTCGCATCGCGAATAGACATTGATGTGCATCGGCTTGCTTTCATTGCCGGGCCAGGTCCAGCTTGCCAGTTCATCCGGCCATCCCCAGCCACTGA
>Ga0182030_10016773_pt1 | contig 14217 bp, 16 predicted proteins | sample 812S3MmetaG_FD_121299 | JGI IMG/M metagenome (GOLD analysis project Ga0182030, IMG submission 121299) | Permafrost microbial communities from Stordalen Mire, Sweden - 812S3M metaG (Illumina Assembly) | ecosystem: Environmental > Terrestrial > Soil > Wetlands > Permafrost | place: Sweden...
CACCGTGTTGTCGTAGATCTCCGGGACCTCTTGCTCAAACAAACGCCGGACCAACTCCGGATCAGCGCGCGACACCAGCACGCCCGGGCCCTTGCTCGATTTGTCGACCAGTTTGATGACGCAGCGCACGCGATCGCTGACGCTATAATTTTCCAGCCGCGACTGTTCTTTCTTGGGCAGACGGGCCTCGGTCTTGCCGAGGTCGACCACCAGATCGGGGCCCTCAATGCGCTTGACCGTGCAGTTCACCAGCTCCCCGGCGCGGCCCGAATACTCCTGGTAGATGGTGTCGCGCTCGGCCTCACGTACTTTTTGGAAAATCACCTGCTTGGCGGTCTGCGCCGAAATGCGACCCAAACCCTCGGTAGGTTTCTGAATGCGAATCTCCGAGCCGATCTCCGCCGCGGGATCGAACTGGAGCGCCTCCGAAAGAGTCATTTCCTTAACCGGGTCGGTGACTTCTTCCACGGCTTTCTTGACCGCGAAAAGGCGTAGTGCCCCGGTGCGCTCGTCGATGTCCGCGACCAGATCTTCGGTCGTCCGGAAATGCTTTCGGGCGGCGATCAGCATGGCGTCCTTGACGGCGTCGAGAACGATTTGAGAATCGATCCCTTTTTCTTTGCTTAATAGCTCAATGGATGAGTAAACGTTTTCCAAGGTAATCCTCGCGTAGCGGCAGGTTGCCGGCTACCACTCAAACTTCAGATTGGCACGATCAATCGACGCCAGAGGGATACGAATCGGCTCAACGCCAGGAACGTCGAGAACGATTTCATCATTCTCCACTCCGGCAAGCGTGCCTTCCACGAATCGGGACTTCCCGACTCGGGCAACTTCCGAATCCCGCACCACGATACGAGCTTTCTGTCCCTGGAACCGCTCGTAATCCTCGCGTCTTTTCAGTTTGCGCTCGACGCCCGGCGAACTCACTTCCAATGTATATTCGCCCAGTAGCAAGGCCGCCCCGTCCAATAACTCACTCAGTGAATGCGAGACATTTTCGCAGTCCGAATGTGTAACACCGCCGACCTTGTCGATGAATACCCGCAATAACTGATTGCGACCGGTGCCTTTCAGCTCCACGTCGACAATCTCGACATTCTGTTTCTGGCCGACGCTTTGCGCGAGCTCTTCGACGCGCGCTACCGACAATTGCCTAGACATTCTCCCGCCCAATAAAAAAGTGGGCTTTCGCCCACCGGTTAGCCTGCCAAACTCACCCGTTAGTCTACCGCGTTTTGGCCCGATTGCAAAATTTATTGTTGGAGGCGCAAAAAATCGATTGTATTCTGGCAGCAATAAGGGTTGGATGGAGGAGTAACATACCCAACGGATACCCTCACACTAAGGAGTGAAATGACCAAAATAGTACTAGCCGCGTTTTCGTGCCTCGTTTTCGGGGCACTTTCTGCTTCTTCGCAGTCCCTGCACTCGGGCATCAAAGCCGATCCCCCGACGCCGGAATGCTGGCCGCATTGCACGCCGATAACCCCCGCGACGATCGCTTTTGCCAAAGCCGATCCCCCGACCCCGGAATGCTGGCCGCATTGCACGCCAATAACCCCCGCGACGATCGCTTTCGCCAAAGCCGATCCCCCGACCCCGGAATGCTGGCCGCATTGCACGCCTGGAGCGCCTGAGTCTCTCATAACCTCTATTATTGGGCGGGCATTTGACAGCGAGACCCAGATCTGAGATAGTTCCGACCATCGGTGCCGTCAAATCAAATCCTCGTTTATGCCGGCGACTTGGCACTCGCCGGCACGATTGTGGTGCTGCTCCGCCGGGGCTTGGTCCCGCGCTATTGGGCCTGGTGGCTTTTTCTTGTATTCCAGCTTCTTAGGGGGATCGCACCCGCGCTTCTATCTTTGAACAGCCTGCTCTATGCCCGGGTGTTCATGGTCACAGAAGTGGTCGTTGACATCGTGTTGGTTCTGTCGGTTTATGAATGGTTCCGGCTTCTGGCCGGACACTATCCGGGAATCAAGCTAGCTGGAACATGGTTCCTGAACATCGGGCTCGGAATCTCTTTCTTGGCCTGCCTGGCCACAACCGGCCCGGATTGGAGAGCGATCGATTGGAACGCGCCCCTGTTCTACCTGGTTCTGTTGGAGAAGCGTGTAGTGGTCGGTGTTCTCGCGGTATTTGCCGTTCTCGTGTTCCTGGCTTTTCTCGCCTACCGGGTCCGCGTCCGGCCGAATGTAATCTGGCACGGTTTGCTTCTGGCCGCCTATCTGTGGCTGCAGAGCGCTCTGTCGATCGCAGACGCGTGGAGCGGCCTTGATGCGGTGCATCGGACAAACATAATCAGAGAGGTCGTCACGATTTTTCTCTATCTCGGCTGGGCCGTCCTGCTGACACGCCACGGCGAGGAAGTAGAGATTGCAGCTCGACTCTCGGAAGACGAGTGCATCCAACTGGACAGGCTGAACGAGGAATTACTGACTCTCGCGCAGCGGGCTATGAGGGGGACTTGATGGGGACGACAGTTGCCGTGCGCACCTTCAGGAGGTCATGGAGAGCATCCGCGGCCGTGTCCAGCAGATGGCTCGGGTTGCCGAGTTTGAGCGCAGCCATGGGGACTGCGGCGTAAAGCAGTAGCAGGCAAACCGCCAACTCGCGGTCGCGGCTGAGGATCCGATCCAACGAAAGACCGGCTTTGCCGAGATTGAGAAGGGACAGACGGCGCGCAGCGAAAACCGCCCGGCGGATGCGGGAAGCAAATTGGAGATACAGATAGATTCGGTACAGGCGAGCCCGATACCCGCCGACGCTCTCAATCAGGGCGAGTTCCTTGCGATCCAGAAGCCGCGGCAGCGGGGAGTACTTCGCGGGGATCCAGTTTGGTGGCCACGAGGCGGAACTCCGCTCAGGCTCAAGGAACGAACCCAGCATTTTCCGAAAATCTTCGATCAATTCCGAATTATTCGGGGCTAGTGATACCAGAGGCATATCGCTTAGACGGTTATAACCGGGAAATTCCCCCCTTGTCAAGGTCTTTCCCTAAGCAAAGACCCTGATAAGGTCTCTGTTGAGTCGGCAGGCGCACAAAAAAATAAATTCAGGCATCCGCCCAGAGACTACGCGTGCTGCGTGAAGTGCTTCATCGCAAGCGCAGCCGCGCCCGCTCCGAGCGAATCAATGAGCGCCGGATGCTGTGAATAAAACTGGCTGGCCTCTTCGACGATCCCGGGATTGTTTTGTTGAGCGTGGTTCGCCAATTCCTCAATAGCAGCATTTGGAATCTGCGCCGCCTGTTCCGGCGTCACCTGCCCAGTTCCTCCGGCGGCCTGGCCGAGCAACCCGCTGAATGCGCCGCCGCCGATACTTCCGAGCACTTCCGGCGCCGCCGAAGCCAGTAACTGGTTTAGGATACCGGATCGCTGCTCCGGGTTCGACTGCGAAAAAAGCTGGCTCACGTTCTGGCCGAACGATCCGGTCTCGGCTGAATTGAAAATAGAGGACAGGGCGCCGGCCACCGCTGTCGGGCTAGCCTGCTGCGCTGCCTGCGCCGCCCGGCCCGGTGTCGCGGCGGCACCCTCGAACTCATTGACGAGTCCACCGATTTGATCTAGAAAGCTCACGTTGTACTCCTCTGCCCGGACATCTTAATGTTGCGATCTTTGACAGGTTATCACCTTGTTACCACCTGCGTTACCACCAGACTGCGGAGATCGCTCACATCCAAACGGAGCCGTTTCTCTTCACCAAGCCCTGGGACTGTAAATGCACGAGGTGGGCCAGCACCTCGAAAATGGCAAAACGATAATGGATGGGGTCTAATGGGCGCTCCCAGAGCCAGTTCGTGATCTGATGGGCAGTCGACGGCTGAAGGGTCACAATCTGGTGAATTCGCGAAAGGCGCTCCCCGTGATGCGCCATAGTTTGTTGAATCCACTCCCGGTAGCCGGAGAGCGGGTCGCCGTGCCCCGGGAGTACGAAATCGATTTCCAGCAGGGAGATTTCCTCGAGAGAGTTCAAATACCCGGCGAGCGGATCTTCGTCCGGAAGCCAGCCGATGTTTGGGGAGGCCGTTTCGAGAATGTGGTCTCCACTAAAGAGAATTTTTCGCCGATGGTCGAAAAAACAGAGGTGTCCCGGCGAGTGCCCGGGGGTTAGTATCGCTTCCAGGCAGCCGAATTGTTCCGCGCCTTCGAGAAGCAGATCGGGAGTCAAATCGGGGAAGCTGACTGTGAGCAGATGAAACGCGGAATTCACGGGGCCAACCAGTTCCGCGGGGCTTCCCGCTAAACCGAGCGCCACGCCGTTCCAGTGCTCCGCAGTCTCCGGTTTGGCAAATTCCTTCAGAAGTTCGGATTCACGCCGATGCATGGCAACCGCGGCGCCGCTCAATTGTTTCACTTGTGGCGCCAGCCCAACGTGATCCGGGTGCATGTGCGTAATGAACAGGGTCCGTACATCGCTCCAACTGACCCCGGTGGCGGAAACCTCGCGCTGCAGAGCCGCCCAGCCAGCGGCTGTGTGCATGCCGCAATCGATCAAAACCCAGCCCTCGCCGGAATCCACCAGCCAGGCATTCAAGGCGTCCATGGCGAACGGGAGCGGAACTTTGAGTTGATAAACGCCGGCGGTGAATTCAATCAACGGCTTTTGATCAGCGAAAGGAATTCATCCCGCGTCTGCTTCTGGTCGCGAAACACACCGAGCATCGTGCTGGTAACGGTGCCGGAGTGCTGCTTCTCGACGCCGCGCATCATCATGCAGAAGTGTTGCGCCTCGCAAACCACACCCACGCCCAACGGGCCGAGCCGCTCCATCAGGCAGCCCGCAACCTGTTGCGTGAGCCGTTCCTGGATCTGCAGACGCCGCGCGAAGACATCCACTATGCGTGGGATCTTGCTGAGTCCGATCACTTTCCCGTTGGCAATGTAGCCGACGTGGATCTTTCCGAAAAAAGGAAGCATATGATGCTCGCACATGCTAAAGAACTCGATGTCCTTCACGACGACGAGCTCGTCATGATCCACCGTGTACATGGCTTTGTTGACCAGCCTGTCGATATCGACCGAGTATCCGCTGGTGAGAAATTGAAGAGACTTATTGACGCGCTCGGGCGTATTCAGCAGACCTTCGCGGCCGGTGTCTTCGCCCAGCGCTTGAATGACGCGCTCAATCTCCGGCGCGATCGATCTCCTGGCATCTCCTCGCGCGGGCATGTTTACAACCGGTTCTGGCTTTTGCAATTTGGCGGTTTTCATGGGTTGTTAGTGATCTACCTCGATCATGTTGCGTTCGGTCTCGAAGATGCGGATTCGCGCGAGCGCGGGCCGCGCGCCGGGGAACGACGACGGCCAGGCTTCCGCCAGCCGTTTCTCGATCTGGCGTCCCAGGTTCTCGGTGGTCGGAATTTCCGTCTTGAATTCGGGGAGCTCTTCGTTCAAATAACGGTGATCATAGCGCTCGACGATGGTGCTGGTCACCAGGTTGTCGAGCCGCGCTAAATCCACAACCCGGCCGGAGCCCGGGTCGATTTCGCCGCGCACGCTCACCTCGATCTCGTAGTTGTGTCCGTGGCCGAACGGATTGTTGCACTTCCCAAACACCTCGCGATTTTCTTGTTCCGAAAACAGAAACGACTGCAGCCTGTGAGAAGCGCTGAATTTGTATCGCCGGCTCACGAGAATCAACGGCGCACCTCCACGCTGAAGTCGGAGGTTTCGTGGAGCCGCACGGCGTGCAGGCGGCTGGAACCGTTGGTCAGTTTGGAATCGAGACGGTTCCAGATCTCGACGGCGATGTTCTCCGCGGTCGGTATGGTCTTGTCGAACGGAGCAACCTCTCGATTCAAAAAGCGGTGGTCGAATGGTTCAATGATTTCGCGGTCCAAGACGTCCTTGATCTCTTTCAGGTCCCGCACCATGCCGGTGACTGGGTCCGGTTGTCCCTCTACTGTCACCTCCACCACATAATTGTGCCCGTGACCGTGCGGATTCGCCGCTGCTCCGTAGACCTTTCGATTCTCTTCATCGCTCCACTCCGCGTTCCGGCACATATGCGATGCGGAAAATTCCGCCTTGCGGGTGATGAACATTTCTTGCCTCTTTACCTTGTCTGTTTGATGATCGCTTTCCGGGAAACGCTACACTTTAAGTGTACGGGCTTATGGACAACCGCAGCGCATCTCAAAAGGCATCCAAAAGGGCTATCGACAACGCTGTCCTGGGGGGAATCGGCGTCCTCCTGATCGCTTTCGTGGTCACGCTCTCGTTTACTTTGGAGGAACACGCGGCCGCCGAGGGGAAAAAAGCTCCGCCTTTCTCCATCCGCACCGATTCCGGCCGCACCATCACGCCCGCGCACTTCGGGGGCAAGTTGCTGGTGCTCAATTTCTGGGCCACATGGTGCCCGCCCTGCGTGGATGAGGTTCCCTCGCTGGACGCGTTGCAGCGTCGTTTCGCGAACAAGGGAGTGGTGGTCCTGGGGGTCAGCGTGGATGACAACCCCAATTTGTACAGGGAATTCCTGGCCAAGAACAGGGTTTCGTTTCTCACTGCACGAACTGGCTCGAAGGGGCTCAGCGCGGATTACGGCACCTTTAAGTTTCCAGAGACTTATCTGATCGATCAATCGGGCGTTGTCGTCAAGAAGGTCATGGGAAAAGAAGACTGGAACGACGATCGCGTGATCAGCTATGTCCAGTCGCTGCTCTGAGGACGCCAAAGCCCGAATCGTCTCCGTGGTTGGGCGGCGCGGTTATCTCGATCAACCACATGACCTGACGCTTTACGAATACGACGGCAGTATTGACCGAGCGCGTCCGGAACTGGTCGTCTTCCCGAGGAGCACCGCGGAGGTCGCCGGAGTTGTAGCCATCGCGGCGGAGAACGGCATTCCTTTGGTGGCCCGCGGGGCGGGAACCGGGCTAAGCGGAGGCTCGATTCCACGAGAAGGCGGGTTGGTCATCGGCTTCTCGCGGATGAATCGCATTCTGTCGCTCGATCCCGATAACGAGCGGGCAGTGGTCCAGCCAGGTGTGGTGAACCTGGAACTCAGCCTGGCCGCGGCGCCGCATGGTTATCTGTTCGCTCCGGACCCCTCCAGCCAGAAGGCATGTACGCTGGGTGGCAACGTTTCCGAAAATGCCGGAGGGCCCCACACTCTGGCCTACGGCGTGACCACCAACCACGTCCTCGGCCTGGAATGCGTGCTTCCGGACGGGGCGGTGTTTGAGACGGGTGGGCTAACGCCGGATCTTCCGGGCTACGACCTTACTGGCTTGCTGACCGGTTCGGAAGGCACCATGGTTCTGGTGACAAAGATCGTCACCCGGCTCATGCGGCTTCCGGAAAAGGTAAAGACCGTTTTAGCGATTTACGATTCCACGGAAGACTGCGCGAACACCGTCGCCGATATCACGGCGCGCCTCATCACCCCCGCCGCCGTGGAGATGCTCGATGGAACCATGCTGCGGATGGTGGAGGCGGCCACACACGCCGGATATCCCCGGGATGCGGCGGCCGTACTGCTGATCGAACTCGAAGGGCCCTGCGAGACTGTGGACGAGCAGATGGACCAGATACGGGAAGTGTGTCTGGCCGCGCACGCCCGCGAATTTCGCGTGGCACGGACGCCCGAAGAACGTGACTTGCTCTGGAAAGGCCGCAAGAACGCGTTTGGAGCAATCGGCCGTGTCAGCCCTTCGTACTATGTTCAGGACGGCGTAGTACCGCGGTCACGCACGGCGGACACGCTGATTCACATTGAAGCGACTTCGCGCAAATATGGGCTGACCATCGGCAACATCTTCCACGCTGGAGATGGCAACATGCATCCCATCATCTTGTTTGACAAGCACAAGCCAGGTGAACTGGAGAAAGCCCAGAAAGCGGGTGAAGAAATTCTGGAGTACTGCATCGCGGTAGGCGGATCGATTACCGGCGAACACGGCGTTGGCATGGAAAAGAACGAGTTGATGGCACGCCAGTACAACGAGGACACTCTCGATACCATACGCGATTTGAAGACGCTGTTCGACCCGCATTGCGGTTTGAACACGGGAAAACTGCTTCCGCTGGGGAAAGGGTGCATGGAAATCCGGCAGCGGCCGATTACGGGGGACTCTTCAGTACTTTAGGCCGATTTCGTTCTAAGAGTTAGGCTGCTAACGTGGTTTGAAATTACCATGAGCAGAATTTCCAAAGCATTCCTATTCGCGGCGGCTCCGCTGCTGGTCCACAGCGCGCTTGCCCAGACTGCGGTACTGACGTACCACGGCGACATTTTCCGAACGGGCGGGTACCGACAGGAGACGAAGCTAACCCCAACCAACGTGAACTCGACTACATTCGGCAAGCTGTTTATCATGCCGGCCGACGGTTTGGTGGACGCGCAGCCCCTTTATGTTCCTGGTCTCAGTATTGCGAGCGTTACGCACAACGTTGTTTTCGTGGTTACCGAAAACGACACGGTTTATGCTTATGACGCGGATTCCTCCGGCGTGCCGCTCTGGCAGGTAAGCGTGCTCAAGAGTGGCGAGACGCCGTCGGATGATCGCGGCTGCGGTCAGATCACGCCGCAAATCGGTATTACTTCAACACCTGCAATCGACACAAGCGCGGGTCCACACGGGACCATGTATCTCGTGGCAATGAGCAAGGATTCATCTGGAAATTACCACCAACGGATCCATGCGCTGGATATCACAACCGGCGTGGAGGAATTCGGCGGGCCCGTTGACGTCTCGGCGACCTATCCGGGGAGCGGCGAGAACAGCTCGGGTGGAAAGGTTGTTTTCGATCCCGCCCAGTACGATGAACGCGCGGCATTGTTGATTTCTGGCGGGTCTGTAATCACCAGTTGGGGTTCGCACTGCGATGCCCAGCCCTACACCGGATGGGTGATGAGTTACAGCGAGACCTCGCTCGACCAGGTCAGTGTTCTCAATGTCACGCCGAACGGCAGCGAAGGGGCTGTCTGGCAGAGTGGTAACGGGCCCGCTGCCGATGCGAGCGGAAACCTCTATCTTCTCGTTGCTAACGGGACATTCGATACGACCTTGAACACGTCAGGCTTTCCGAATGAGGGAGATTACGGCAACGCTTTCGTCAAGATCTCGAACACGGGCAATAAGCTGGCGGTGGCGGATTATTTCACGATGTTCAACACCGTGTCGGAATCGGACGCGGATGAAGACCTTGGATCTGGCGGAGAGATGCTGCTACCTGCGTTGACGAACGCTTCCGGGCAAACTGTCCAACTGGCGGTAGGGGCGGGGAAGGACACCAATATCTACGTCGTGAACCGGGCCAACATGGGCAAGTTCAATACTTCGTCGAATAACGTGTATCAGGAGTTATCAGGGGTTCTTCCAGGCGGGGCATGGTCGTCGCCCGCTTACTTCGACGGACGGATCTATTATGGCGACGAGGGTGATAACATACGGAGCTTCGTCTGGCAGAGTGGCGCGTTCAAAGCCGGGAGTAAGTCGGCTCATGTATTCGGATATCCTGGAGCTACTCCAGCTGTGTCCTCTAACGGTAAGACCGACGGCATACTGTGGGCCACGGAGAATGTTTCTCCCGCCGTCCTTTGGGCCTACTCGGCTACTAACCTCGGCACGATGCTCTACAACAGCAGCCAAGCCGGGACGCGGGATAATTTTGGAAACGGCAACAAATTCATCACGCCCATGGTGGCGAACGGGAAAGTGTACGTAGGTACTCAAACAGGCGTCGGGGTGTTCGGCCTCCTTCCATAAATTCGGAACAAAAATATTGCGGGCTAACCCTCGCCGGTTAGCCCGCACCTGTGTTGTTACTGGGGTTAGAGTTACCGGGCGCTATGCCCCAACGGGAGCATGTGCGTCGGAGCTTCGCTCATTCGGATTTCAGTGAGCACGGCATCCTGGCCCGTCCGCTGGAACTTGAGTTCCGGTTTCGCGGTAAGTCCTTGTGCTCCTGGCGCCGTTACAAACATGACGCTTCCCGACCGTCCTTCGAGCAGGAATAATCCTCCCGCGTTTTCCTCGACGACTGTATACTCGCCAGCCGGCAGGTTTACTGTGCCGGCGCGGAACGCGAAGGGTATTGTGACCTTTACCTGACCCAGTTCATCGGCGAAAGCCGGAGCCACGGATGCGGCGGCGGCAAGCAGGCAAAGCACGAGCAGGCTAGTTTTTTTGTTGTTCATTTAGGGTCTCCTTTTCCTAAGTACCTATTGTTGTTGACTGAGGGCGCGCAGCAACTGGCCCGCAGCTTACACACACCTCCGGTTCGAGTCGCTTTGTAATCGAGTCCGGTGTGTTCGTTTTTTGGAAGTTCGATTGGGGAACTTCCGTTCGTTAGGCTTCGGCGAGGAAGGTTGGCGGCCAACTACGTTGGCCTCGTGCTGATGCCGTTTACAAATCGTTCATAGGCATCAACATGTCCAAGTTAACAGATGGCGCTATCGGAAATCCAATTAGAAATTTGTATTTGAGCCATGGATGAGTAACCGTAAACTCATGTTTCTAATGCATTTCTCTTAATATCATGAAGCCTCTTGCGCGTGCTCGATAGAATCGAAGGGTGGCGACAAGTCCCAGGGTTCAAGTGATTGGCGGCGGCATCATTGGGATGTCCATCGCCTGGCAGCTTTCGAAAAGCGGCGCCGGGGTTACCGTCTTTGAAGCAGGAAGAGTGGGGAACGAAGCCAGTTGGGCCGGAGCGGGGATGCTTGCTCCCGGTGGTGAACTCAGTGAGCGCGACCGGCTGTTTGATCTCGCGATGGAAAGCCAGCGCATCTATCCCGGCTATGTGGCGGAGCTTTCGCGCGAAAGCGGCGTGGCGATTGATTACCGAGAGTGCGGAGCGTTTTCTCTGGCTTACTCGGAAAGCGAAGCCGAAGATTTGCGGTCTTTGGCGACGAAGCAGAACTTGATGGGGATCTACTCGGAGCAGTTTTCGCCGGGCCGCGTTCCAGGCGTTCGCGCGGGCGCGTTGGCCGCGCAATACTATCCGGGAGATGCGGTTGTTAACCCGCGGGATCTGATGCGCGCGCTAGTTGTCGCTTGCCGGCGCGCGAACGTCACGCTCCGCGAATTGGAACCGATTCGAGAAGTCGCGGAGCGCTGCGAATTTGATGGCACAGTCCTGGCCGCGGGTGCGTGGAGCGATCAAGTCAAGGTGGTAATTGCCGGCGATCTCGTCAGTCTTCCCACTGTGATTCCCGTGCGAGGACATTTGATTTCGTTTGACCTCACTGGGGCCGGGGATGACCCCGCGCTCTGTGATGTGATGGTGCGTCACAATCATACGTACTTACTGCGCCGCTGGGGTAACACCATCGTCGCGGGTGCGACCACGGAGCACTGCGGGTTCGACCGCGCAATCGACGGGCGCGTGGCGGAAGAGTTGGCGGCGAGCGCAGCGGAATTGATGCCTGCTCTCTCCAACCGGGGCTACTCCGCTTGGACCGGCTTCCGCCCGGGCACTCCCGGTGGACAGCCATGTATCGAAAGGTTAGGTGATTCTTCCATCTGGCTGGCCTACGGGCACTACCGGAATGGGATTCTGCTGGCCCCCGTGACGGCGCAGCTCATCGCGGCCGGGATCAATCAGGCCAGTTCGCAAATGGGCTCACCTTTGCCAGCCGGGCTTCGGCGATAAGATCGGGAACCCGTTTCCTCCGGCGCATCAGGTCTTCCAGTAACTGCTCCAGACGGTCTTCATCGCCAGCCAGCCACTCGGGGGGAATTTGCCGAAGCGCCTGGTCCACCACGTGCTCCGGAAAGTGCACAATGCGGTCGAGGCCCGGCTGAAAGTCTTTGAACGAGCGAATGGAGTTATAGACCATCTTGCGCGTGTAGAGGCCCTGCACAGGTGAACTGATGAACTCCCAATGCGGCCCGTTGAAGACGTAGCCGTGGTCGATCATCTGGGCGACGAAACCCATCTTGCGCGGATTTGCTTCCGCGCCAGGCAGCCATTGGTTGATCTGAGCGCGAAAGAAGATCGATTGCCGGCTATCCGCGTTCCCCATCCATTTGTCGAAAGCGAGGGTGCTGATAAATTCGTGCACGTTGTGAACCTGACTCAGCAATTGATCGGGCACAAAGTCGTAAATGGTTAAAAGCGTAGGATTGCCGGGATATTTCGACCCGAAGTGCCAGCCGGGTTCGGGAAGCACCGCCTGCGTGCCCAGTTGCATTGCGCATTCGGGGAACTGCTCAATGAAAGCGCCGGTCACTTCGACGATTGCGGTTTCGGGACTCGAAATCTGCAAGTACTTCAGCAGCACCGAAGAGATGAGTTCGTTCGAGAGGATGCGCCGGTGCTGGGGATTGCCGGCATACTTCACCACATAGAAATTGCCGTCGTCGCATTCGATGAGGTGGCTTTGGGCTCCCCCGCGCATCTTCCTGACGTGCCGGAGTGCTCGAACGGGCATGTGAGATCACATTATGGCAGGGTGCGCCCGACGCCAGTCGACAGGCTCAACTCGTTTCACAATCCAGAGGTAGCTGACTGCCCCCAGAACGAGGAAACCGGCGGCGATCACGAACGCTGTGAAGTAATCGCCGTGGCTGCGTTTCACAAGCCATCCGGTGAGCACCGGGCCGAGCATTCCAGGGAGATTTCCGAGTGCGTTCTGGATGCCGGTCCATTTCCCCGCGGCCAGCGGTCCCGCGAGGGTCTGAGTGACCGCCCAGACATTCGAGGAATAGATTCCGAAGCTGGACCAGGCAATGGTCAACAGGACCAGCGACAGGCCATTGTCTTTTATCAGCATGGCCGGCACGATCAGAGTGGCCAGCAGCAGGCCGCTTACGGTGAATAACTTGCGCACAAAGTTGGTGGAAGCGCCCCTGGCGATGAGCCTGTCCGAAACCCATCCGCCGCAAATCGATACGGCGGCGACGCCCCAGAACGGAGCGGACCCCAGGATCGACATCTCCCGGTGGGTGAGGTGCCGCTGATTTTCGAAATACGGGGGAAGCCACAGCATGATGAAATACCAGGCGTAATTGCTGGCCATGAGCCCGATCACAGTTCCCCAGAAGGACCTCAGGCGCAAGAGCGAGGCAATGCTGGGAGATTCCGCGGGCGTCTTGACCTGGGTCTCCACTGGGGCGTTCTCAATCGGAGCGGCGACAATCCACGAACGCCGCGCCATCCATGTCCAGGGAATGAGCCAGAGCGTGCTGAAGGCGCCCATGCCAATAAAGAACGCGCGCCAACCAAACTCTCCAATAAGAAGGCCGCCCACCAGGACGCCGACCGCAGGCCCGGCTTTGCAGCCGGCATCTATCAATCCGTTGGCCAGCCCGCGCTGCTCCTCGCGAAAGGATGCCGCGAGAATCCGGGAATACGAGGGGTACGCGACCGATTCGCCCGCGCCCAGAACCAGGCGCAGCGCAAGGAGAGATCCGATGCCGCCCGCAAACCCGCTAGCCATCATGGCGAGCGACCACAGCAGGTATCCCGCGCCGTAGACCACGCTGACCGACCAGCGATCGGCCAGCCAGCCGGAAGCGATCTGGAGCGGCGCGTAGGTCCAGAAGAAGGCGGCAAAGACGACGCCGAGCTGCGCCGGGTCGATGTTGAGATCGCGGATGAGACCTTTCTGGCCGACGGAAAGGCTACCCCTATCCGCGTAGTTGATGCCGATCGAGAGCACGAGCATCCCCACCAGCGCCCACTGCTGGGTGCTCAAGCCCTTCGGATCAACGCGCGCCGGATTCGCCGCCATGTTCGATGCTGCCACGGCGGTTATCTTATCGTATGAGGCTGAAGGCTGCGGCTTGCTGCGGTATTATGACGATAGTGGCGCGGTAGCCAAGTGGTAAGGCCAAGGTCTGCAAAACCTTTATTCGTCGGTTCAATTCCGACCCGCGCCTCCAAAACCAAGACCTCCGGACCATTGCTCGATTTCATGGGTCCCGGCCCGACCGACTTTCATCAGGCCCAACCGATCCGGTGACTACCACTTGCGGCGCCTGATTCCGAGCGGGCGGCAAGCGAGTGCTTCAACAGGACTTCCCTCACTTTGGCGAGCAGTTCGGCCGCGCTGAACGGTTTGGGGAAGACTTCAAAGTCTTTCAGCGCCTCCCGATTTTGAAGATGGATATCATCGAGCAGGCCGCCGACCATGAGAACCGGGATTCCCGGACATGCGTTTCGTAGAAAAACAGCAGCGTCATAGCCGGAAATGCTCTCGGTGTAGTGGCGAACCATCAATAGATCTGGTTTTAGCCGCTTCAACCAATCCTCGGCGGTC
>Ga0182030_10016774_pt1 | contig 14217 bp, 12 predicted proteins | sample 812S3MmetaG_FD_121299 | JGI IMG/M metagenome (GOLD analysis project Ga0182030, IMG submission 121299) | Permafrost microbial communities from Stordalen Mire, Sweden - 812S3M metaG (Illumina Assembly) | ecosystem: Environmental > Terrestrial > Soil > Wetlands > Permafrost | place: Sweden...
GAAGTGTTTTCGCGCCCTCGACATCGACATCATCGGCACGACCCAGCGCCACCTGACCTTCTTCGAGATGATGGGCAACTTCTCCTTCGGCGACTACTTCAAAGAGGGCGCCATTCGTTTCGCGTGGGGCCTGATCACCGAGGGTTTTGGACTGGACCCCGAGCGCCTGTGGATCACCGTGCACACCTCGGACGACCAGGCCGAAGAACTCTGGCGCGACCTCATCGGCGTTCCGGCGAACCGCATCCAGCGTCTCGGGGAGGACAACTTCTGGGAGATGGGACCGACGGGACCGTGCGGTCCGAGCTCAGAGATCTTCTTTGACAAGGGCGCGCGCTTCGGCGCCGACGGCGGACCAGAGAGCGGCGGTGAGGATCGATTCGTCGAGTTCTGGAATCTTGTCTTCACGCAGTACGACCGCAGCGCCGACGGCACGCTGAGTGAACTTCCGAAGAAGAACATCGACACCGGTGCCGGATTCGAACGGGTGCTCTCGATCCTCAACGGACTGGACTCGGTGTTCGCGACGGACCTCTTCGCGCCGTTGCTCGAGACCGCGTCGCGAGCGATCAACAAGAACTACGGCGCCGAGGACACCACCGACGTCGCGATCCGACGAATCGCCGAGCACGGTCGCGCCATGACGATGTTGGTGTCCGACGGCGTACTGCCCTCGAACGAGGGACGGGGCTACGTGCTGCGTCGCATCATTCGGCGCGCGATCCTCGCGGCCCGCCGGGCCGGATCCGAGCGTCCGTTGACGGCGTCACTGGTCGACGCGACGATCGAGAAGATGGGCGGCGCCTACCCGGTGCTCGTGAAGGACCGTGACCTCATCGTCGAAGTCCTCGAACGTGAAGAGACCGGATTCGCGCGAACGCTCAAGACCGGACTCTCGCTGCTCGAAGAGGCCCAGCGCGACGTCGTGTCCGGTGGTGCGACCGTCTTCCCGGGCATCGTCGCCTTCAAACTGCACGACACGCACGGCTTCCCCATCGAGCTCACCGAAGAGATCGTCTCGGAGTCGGGCCTCGTCGTGGAGCGCGGTGCCTTCAACGAGGCGATGACCGAACAGCGCGAACGGGCCCGCTCCAAGGCCAAGACCCTGAACCTGGCCGACGACGCGCAGTACCGCGACCTGATCGAAAGCCACGGCACGACCGAGTTCGTCGGACGCGACGTGTCGCGCTACAGCATCGAAACCGAAGTCCTCGCGTCACTCGTCGGCCCCGACGGCGTCGGCGAGCTCTTCCTCGACTCGACACCGTTCTACGCCGAGTCGGGCGGCCAGGTCGCCGACACCGGCATGATCGTCTCAGAGACCGGCAGTTTCAAGGTGTTGGACGTGCAGAACGTCGCGGGCGGGCTCTTCGCCCATCGGGGGCTGCTCACCGGTGAACTCTTGCCCGGCCAGGTCGCGGTCGCGACGATCGATCCCGAGCGCCGCGAGGCGACGCGTCGCAACCACACCGCGACGCACCTCTTGCACGCGGGTCTGCGCACCGTGTTGGGGGACCACGTTCGCCAGCAGGGTTCGTTCGTCGGACCGGACCGCCTGCGTTTTGATTTCTCTCATGGCGCGGGCGTGACGCCTCGCGAGACCGCCGAGATCCTGACCCTGGTCAACACCGACGTGGTCGCCAACGAAGAGGTCAACACGATTCAAACCACCAAGAAGGACGCCGAAACGATGGGGGCCATCGCGTTCTTCGGCGACAAGTACGGCGACCGCGTGCGCGTCGTGCGCGCCGGAACTCACAGCCTGGAGTTCTGTGGTGGTACCCACGTGGACCGCTTGGGTGACATCGGTCAGATCCAGATCGTGAGCGAGGCCTCCATTGGATCCAATACCCGGCGAATCGAGGGCGTGAGCGCGATGGGTGCGTACCATCGCAGCCACGACATGGAAACGGCGCTCGGATCGGTGGCGTCGATCCTGAAGAGTTCAGTCGATGACGTCGTACCGGCGTTAGAGCGCATCATGGAACGTCAGCGAGAGTTCGAGAAGGAGTTGTCGTCGCTGCGACAAGCGCAGCTCTCACGTTTCGCCGAGGAACTGCACGCCCAGGTCTCGTCCGACGTGCTGGTGGCGAGGGTCGACGGCTATGCGGGTGAGCAGTTGCGAACACTGGCCTCTGACTTGCAACGCCGCGGACGCCGCGTCGTCGTGTTGGTGGGCGCGTTGGACGACAAAGTGTCGATCGCCGTCGCGAGTGACGACTCCCTTGACGCCACGAACGCCGTCAAGCAGTTGGCGTCGTTGGTCGGTGGCGGCGGCGGTGGTTCTGCGCGCCTGGCCCTCGCCGGTGGACGAAATCCCGGCGGCATCGATGCCGTCTTGAGCGCGGCGGCGGCGCTGTAATTCTCGATGGCGCGAGTTCTCGGAATCGACCCCGGCACCAAACGATGCGGCATCGCCATCACGAACTCGGGACAGACCATGGCGTTTCCTCGACCAGCGATCGCTCGCGACAGCCACACCCTGATCAGACTGGACGAACTCATCGAAGGCGAAGAGATTGGCAGCGTGGTCATTGGGCGGCCGGTCGCGCTCTCAGGGAATGAGACGTCGAGTACGAAGGACGCCGATGAACTCTTCGCACGGTTGTGTGAACGATTGACGGTACCGGTCATTCAGTGGGACGAGCGACTCACGACGCGCGACGCGCAAAAGTCGTTGTCAGAGGCCGGATTGACGTCAAAAGAGTCGCGCGGGCGAGTCGACAGCGCGGCGGCCGTCATCATGCTGCAAAACTATCTAGATGGGCTCAATGCTGAGTAAGCCGTTGGGCCGGATTATCGCCGGTCTCGTCGTCGCGATCGTGATCGTGGTGGCGTGGTTCGCGCTCCAATTCGATCCGATCTTCCACGGCAAGGGCAAGAACGTCTTCGTCACGGTGAGCACCGGCGAATCGCTGTCGGCGGTCGCGAACGCCCTGCACGCCAAGGGCGTTATCGCGTCGACGCTGGCTTTCTCGATCGACACGACGCTCTTTGGATCGTTCCAAGTCGATCCCGGTACTTACGGGATCGTTCAGGGATCGTCGTTTTCGAACGTTCGTTCGATTTTTAGCTCGCCACCGAACGTTGTCGACGTCACCGCCGGACTCACCTTGCGCGAAGTGGTCCTCGACGTGGCTAATAGCAAGGACTACGCCTACGCGGACAAATTCGTCGCCCTCGCGACAGCGACGAAGACACCGAGTCCTTTTCACAAGTCGGGCTCACTCGAAGGACTCATTGGCACGGGCCTCTACGTCATCAGTAAAGGAGAGTCGCCGACGCAACTCGCGACGACCATGGAGAAGCGTTTCGTGAAGCAAGCGGCCTCGGTCGGGCTAACCCCGTCGACGACATTGCAGGGTCTTACCGCATATCAACTGGTCATCGTCGCCTCCATCGTGGAGAAGGAGGGCTACTACCCTGTGAATATGCCACAGGTCGCGCGGGTGATCTACAACCGGCTCGCGCGCGGGGGTCCGCTGCAGATGGACGCAACGGTCCTCTACTACCTCGGCAAGGACGGCGGGACGGTGACTCCGGCGATGCTCCAGACTCAAGAGCCGTACAACACCTACCTGAACACTGGACTGACACCGACGCCAATCTGCGCGGTCTCGACGATCGCCATGCGCGCGACGTTGCACCCGCCGGTCGGGACCTGGCTGTACTTCACCTTGATCAACGAAGACGGCCAGATGGCGTTCTCGACGACGTTCACTCAGCAATTGAAAGAAGAAAAATTGGCGGAGTCGAGGGGGATCGGTTGATCTGGCGTCTCGGTATCGCGGGTTCCCCCGTCGAGCATTCACTCACCCCTCAGCTCCACGACGCCGCCCTGGCGATGGTCGGTTTCGAAGGCTCGTCACGCCGCGTCGAACTGGGTGCGAAGGATAAGACCAAGTTGAACAAGATGATGCGCAAGGAGTTCGACGCCCTCTCGGTCACGATGCCCCTCAAGGGATTCGGGGTCGACATCTGTGACGAACTCGACGAGGCGGCGGTGCGAACCCAGTCCGTCAACTCATTACTCATGCGCGACGGAAGACTCTTCGGCGCTTCCACCGACGGTGAAGGGTTCGTCAGCGCCCTGCGCGGACAGTTCGACACCGGCGTCGAGGGCGCGCACGTCGTCGTGCTCGGTGCAGGGGGAGCGGCCAATGCCATCGTGGACGCGCTGGTTCACCACGGCGTCGCGTCGGTCGCGGTGCACGGCCGCAACGAAGCCAAGGTCGAGGCGCTCGTCGCGCGCTACCAGAACGTCTACGACTTCTCACTCACGTACCGGCCCGTCGACGTCATCGTCAACACGACGCCGATCGCCGGACGAGTTGACGGGGCCGCCGTCATGCAGGGCGTCGGGGCGCACACCATCGCCGTCGATATCACGTACGAACCACGGATGTCGTCGTGGCGCGAACTGCACGAGCGATCCGGATGCGCCAGCGCGAACGGACTGGGCATGTTGGCGTACCAGGCAGCCTTGCAACTCCAGTGGTGGTGGGACGTGCCCTTCGACGGTGCAAAACTGCTCGAGGTGATCTCGTGACCGACACCCTGAGTGCGATGTCGTCACGGATCCGATCGAAGGACCGTTTGGACCTGGGTCTGGCGTGCGGGCTCATCGCCCTGGGCGTCACCGGCGTCGTCATGATCTACAGCGCGACGCGCCAAGGACTGATCAACGCCGGCGACAACCCGCACTACTACCTGGAACGCCAAGCGGTGTTCGTCGTGCTCGGCATCATCGTGATGTACGTCGTCTCGCTCATTGACTACCGACGGTTGGAGATCGCGACCACGCCGTTGTACGTCTGCAGTCTGCTCAGTCTGGCCGGGGTGTACGTCGTCGGTTCATCGGCCCAGGGTGCGTTGCGCTGGTACAGCGTCGGCATCTTCCAGATTCAGCCGAGTGAATTCACGGTACTGATATTGATCCTGGCGATCGCGACGTACTGTCAGCGACGACCGGACGGCCTCACGATGTACGACGTCGCCCGACTGCTGGTGATGTCGGCCGTCCCGCTCATTTTCATCGTGCTCCAGCCCGACCTCGGTACGGCGATCATCATGGTCCTGAGCGTTGGGGCCATGCTGGTCGTGGCGGGAGTCCCGCCTCGACTACTCACGTTGCTGGCGATCCTCGGTACCGCGGGCGTGGTCGTCGCGTTCTATTTGGATCTCGTCGGGCGCTACGCCATTGACCGCTTCGCCGGGTTCTTGCATCAGAATTCGACCAGCGCGCAGTGGGCGAAGTACATCTACAACGTCGACAACGCTAAGAACGCGATCGGATCGGGCGGCCTGCACGGGGTCGGGCTCTTCAACGGTCTACAGACGAATCTCGGCTACGTGCCCGAACAGCACACCGACTTCATCTTCACCGCCATCGGCGAGCAGGTGGGCTTCATTGGATCCGTGCTCATCCTGTTCCTGCTCGCCTTCGTCGCGTTCCGGCTCTTTCGGATCGGACGTCTCGCCAAGGACACGATGGGCCGCATCATCTGCATCGGCGTCTTCGTCTTCTTCGCCTTCAGTTGTTTCGAGAACATCGGCATGACGATGGGCATCATGCCGGTCACCGGAATTCCGCTGCCGCTCCTCAGTTACGGTGGCTCCTCGGCGTTGGTGTTCTTCACGGCCGGCGGCCTCGTACTCTCCATTTCACGCCGGACCGGCAATTAGGCTGAATCTCTGATGAGCGACGAACCAACGCCGGCGAGCGACGAATCGACCGAACCGCTCGTCCCCGACGCTGACGGTGCCGAGTCGGTTGAATCGGTCGACGCCGACACGCTGGCGTTCACCGTGATGAGCATCGAATCGGTGCTCTTCGACCTCTCGGACTCTTCGCCGCTGGTGCACCTGATCGAAGAGGAGGCGCCGTACCGGTACCTGGCGATCCCTATCGCCCTGGCTGAAGCCGTCGCGTTGCACAACGCCATCGACAAGATCGACGGACGGCGTCCCGGCACCCATGAGGTGATGGCCGAAGTCTTGCGGCGACTGAACGCCGACATCGTCGCGGCGCGAATCGCCCGCTACGACGCGGGCGTGTTCTACGCCGAACTCGACCTCATGACGCCGAGGGGCCACGAGGTCTTCGACTGTCGCACGAGCGATGCCTTGATCCTGGCGACGCGCCAGAGCGTGCGCGCTCCGGTGCTCTGTGCCGAGTCAGTGCTGCAAGCCTTCTTCGCCTAGACGATCGGACCGAACACGGTGGACCTACTTTTCGGGTAGTCCTTTTGCACCCCTGACGAAGGGGTGGACTTCGGGTCGAATGCAACCGGGAAACTTCGTGGTGAAGCGGTACGCGGGACTCAAGTGCGGCAGCGCCACTGACACCTTGGTGTAGGTCACGCACTCGACGGCGTTCCCGACGGGGACGTCGCCACCTTCAACGATGCTGGACGCGGCACCACCGTGCGCGAGAAGCCTCACCACGGGAATTGGGATCGTCGGGCCCGTCCCGCCCAGTCCGCCCAAGAATCCGTTCTTGGTCTTTTTCGCCACGGACGGCACGACGTTCGCACCACCGGACATGCTCACCGTCGGATAGCCCGCCACCGTACACGCGCTTCCGCCGATGTTGGTGATGACGATCAGGTCACCGACGTGGCCGGTCGCGGCACCATCGGACGTCATCCTCACGTCCAATTGGGTCTCCTGGCAGCGTGCGGTGGTATTCGCGAACGCCCTCTCGGCGCGTGACGTGATGGTCAGGACGGTGACGATGGCGAGCAGCGCCGCCACGAGCGTTGCGCGGCTGGGGGAGCGGGTCTTTACCAATGCTGCTCCTGAAAAAGTGTTGGTCGTCTCCCCACGATGGTAGAGACGCCTGGCCCGAGAAGGGCCGCAGAACTGGTTACGGTTTCTTGAATTTCACGGCGACGATCTCACCGCCGCGACGATCGAGACTGTTTTCGTCCGATATCCGCAGGAGCAGGGCGACGACCAGGTAGTTCGCGAAGAGCGAACTGCCACCGTAGGCGACGAAGGGCAATGTGATGCCAGTGAAGGGGAGCACACGAAGTACGCCGGCCATGATGAAGAACGCTTGGAAGCCCATCATGGCCGTGAGTCCGGTGGCGGCGAGTCGAACGTAATCCGACGTCGCGCCCTGCGCGATGTGAAAACCTTCACCGACGAAGGCGGCGAAGAGACAGACGATAAGGACGATCCCGAGGAATCCGAGTTCTTGACCGACGGCCGCGAAGATCATGTCCGACGTGAGGTCCGAAATGGTGCCCGTCCACAGCGGTCCGAGTCCCAATCCGGTACCGGTGATGCCGCCGCCCGCGATCGCGTACCAGCCGTAGGCGAGCTGACAGCTGCCGTGCATCTGGCATGTGGTCCACGGATTGAGCCAGAGTGAGAGACGAGCGTGAACCTGGGTGAAATAACTGGCCAGTACGTACATGCCGCCGGCGAAGAGACCTATGCCTAAGACGACGTACGTCTTCAGTCCGGTCGTCACCCACAACATCGAGATGAAGAGCGCGAAGAGCAAAAGGGCGAAGCCGATGTCGTTCTCGGCCCCGAGGATGGCCATGGAGAATCCCCACGCGAACAAGATCGGCAAGAGGACCTTCAGCGGGACGATCTGGCGCCGACCGATCCGCTGGGTCGGAGTGGACAGCAGTTCACGGTTCGCGGCGAAATACGAGGCGAAGAAGAAGACCAACAGGATCTTGGCGATCTCGACCGGCTGGAACGAGATCGGTCCGATGTAGACCCAGAGGCGCGCCCCGCCGATGTCCTGTCCCAGATGTGGCACCAGAGGTAGGAGCAACAGTCCCAGCGCGGCGAGCAACGTCAAGTAGCGATAGCGATCGAGGTCGCGTACCCGGCGTACGACGATCAGCGTCACGACGAGCGCCACCGCGCTGATGAGGAACCACACGGCCTGATAGCCCGCGGCCTGTGGATTCCATCGCGCGATCTCGACGTACCCCACGCCATTGAGCAAGGTGGCGATCGGCAAGAGGACCTGAGAGGAGTTCGGCGCGAGGTATCTGATCGCCACGTGCATGGCGAGCGAGATCGCGATGATGGAGGTGAGAAAGACACCGAGCCGGTCGGGCAGGTGGCCCTTCGCCCCGAGTGAGGCGAGCACGTAGTACGACGAGATGATCACCCACGCGAGAATCATCAAACTGAGCTCTGTGAGACGCCCGTGTGACACTTGGGTGACGGATGAACTCTTGGCGGGGACAACTGCAGTATTCGCGTGTCTCGCCACGAATCAACAGTAGTGGTCGTACGATGTTCCAATGGATCTCATCGACGCCGAGGAATCGGGCCCACTCGTCATCGACGTCCGATCCTTTGGACCGGAGAGGTTTTCGAGTCGTGAACTGTCGCGTCTCGAGTTCGGCGCGCGACTGCTGGACCTCGCCGACGACCACATGTTGCCGATCCTCGATCGCTGCAAGTTCGTCGCCATCTTCGCCGACATGATCGATGAGTTCTTCCAGGTACGCGTCGTGAGCCTGGAGGACAAGGTCGCCGCCGGAGTGCAAACGGCGTCGATCGACGGCGTGCGACCACGCCAGCAACTCGAGTCCATTCGCGAGCGAGTCCTCTCCCTCGTCGAACGCCAGGACCGACTGGTGCTCGACGTCCTCTTACCGGAGTTGGCCCAGAAGGGCATCGCGATCGTACCGTTCAGCTCGCTGGGCACCGAAGACCACGATCGAATGACCAAGTACTTCGACGAGAACGTCTATCCCGTGCTCACGCCGTTGGCCGTCGATCCCGGTCATCCGTTCCCGATGATCTCGAATCTCTCTTTGAACATCGCGGTCTACGTGCGCGACGACGTCACGGGAGAGGAGCGCAGCGCACGCGTGAAGGTTCCGAATTCGTTGCCGCGCTTCTTGCAGGCCAACGAGAACCAGTGGTGTCTGCTCGAGGACCTCATTACGTCGAATCTCGGTCGACTGTTCTCCGGCATGACCGTCGGACGGGCCGACCTCTTTCGCGTGACCCGAAACGCCGACCTCACGTTGGAAGAGGACGAGGCCGACGACCTGCTCGTCGCGCTCGAGGTCGAACTACGTCGACGGCGCTTCGGCGAGGCGCTACGAGTTGAGATTCAAAGCGGGATGTCGCCGGAGTTCTTAGAGCTCTTGGTCGACCAGCTCGAACTTGATCGTTCCAACGTCTACGTCACGGACGCCCCGTTGGGTCTCCACGACCTGTGGACGCTGTACGCGATCGATCGGCCGGACCTCAAGGGCGAGGGCTGGTCTCCGATCACGCCGCGGCGCCTCCTCGACGGCGAGCACGTCGGTGACATCTTCGCCGCCATTCGCGAAGACGACATCTTGCTGCACCACCCGTACGAATCCTTCACCGACTCCGTCGAGATGTTCATCGCGCAAGCGGCCGCCGACCCCAAGGTGGTCGGCATCAAGATGACGCTCTATCGCACGTCCGGAGATTCGCCGATCGTCGCCTCGCTCCTCCACGCTCAAGAACAAGGGAAGCAAGTCGCGGTGCTCGTCGAGTTGAAGGCGCGATTCGATGAGGCGGCGAACATCGAATGGGCCAAGGCCCTCGAAGACGCGGGCGTCCACGTGGTCTACGGCATCGTCGGATTGAAGACGCACTCCAAGACGGCGCTGGTGCTGCGCAGTGAAGGCGACACGACCGCGCGCTATGTCCACATCGCCACCGGCAACTACAACGGCAAGACCGCTCGAACCTACGAGGACTTCGGTCTCTTGACGAGCGATCCGGCCATCACCGAGGACGTGGGCGAACTGTTCAACTACCTCACCGGCTTCTCTCGGATCGGCGAGTACAAGAAGATCATGGTCAGTCCGCAGTCGACGCGTACTCGGGTCATCGAACTCATCAACCTCCAGCGCGACCGCGGACGATCCGGGCGAATCGCCATCAAGGTCAACGGGCTCACTGATCCGACGATCATCGACGCCCTCTACGAAGCGAGTTCCTCGGGGGTCGAGATCCGCCTCGAGGTCCGAACCCTCTGTTCGCTACGTCCCGGAGTCGCCGGACTGTCAGAGAACATCACGGTCCACAGTTTGGTCGGGGAGTTCCTCGAACACTCGAGAATCCTGATCTTCGGCACCCCCGGTGAGCCGGAGTTCTCCATCTGGCTCGGTTCGGCGGACCTGATGGAGCGAAATCTTGACCGTCGGGTCGAAGTGCAAGTGCCGATCGAGAATCGCACGCTCCAACAAGAGTTGCTCGAAGCCTTCGAGGTCACCTGGCGCGACGATCTCTTCACGTGGGTGCTCGGCACGGACCGGCGGTGGCGCCGCCTGCAGGCGGTCAACAATTTCTCGGCCCAGAGCGAGTTCAAACGGCTGGCGTTGCTCCGGTCTCGGGCTCTCGCCTAGGCGCGAGCCCGTTGTCCTTGCGCCACATGAGCGAGGCGTAGGAGATCCCACCCACGGGGATCGGGATCCAGAAGTTTATGAGGCGATAGGACAACACCGCGAGGATCGCCTGGCTGTGGGGCACGCCAAAGCCGACGAGCGTCCCGATAAGGACTCCCTCGATGATGCCTAGTCCCGAGGGAGTGATCGGAATGGCCGCCAGTATGTTGGCCAGTCCGTAGGCGACGAGCAGGTCGATGGGTGAGATGACGCGACCGAAGGACCAGATGAAGACCCACAGACACGCCGCGTCGAGGAGCCAATTCAGTGACGCCCACATGAACGCGGCCCAGAGCGTGCGTCGATTGTTCACCAGCATCGTGATGCGGTCCGCGACCTTGGCGATCAGCGCGCTGATCCGGTCGGGGTTGACCGCGGGGACGCGACGAGCGATCCATCGCAACCAGTTCGCGGCGTGTCGCTGACCCCGGGTGATCAGGAGGATCGTGCCCGAAAACGCCGCCAACAGAAAGACACCGGCCAGCGCGGCGAATCCGTAGGCGGGGTTGAAGCCGCGTAGGGGAATCGAGATGACCAACGCGAACCAAAAGATCATGTTCAAGACCACGGCCGAACCGGTGCCCTGGACCGCGAGGCCGAAGGCGTTGGTGTCCTTGGGTACGCCGAGTTCGTTGAAGATTCGATAGGAGAGCGCACCGGCCGGGGCCGTCCCACCGGGGACCACGTGACTGATGGCGAGCCCGGCGAGATTGACGCGCAGCAAGTTGTAGCGGCTCGGGGCGTAGGGGTAGAGCACCGACCTCGTCAGTTCGACGTAGGCGTAGATCGCGGCCATCTCCAAGAGCACCGCGACCGCCACGAGAAATGGGTTCACCGTCGCGAGCAGGTGCACCGACTTACGGGCCCCCGAGAACTGGGGGAGCACGAAGTACCCGAAGACGAAGACGAGGAGTCCGACGCTCAAGATGATGCGCACTTCGCGCGGCAGCGCGAATCGCTTCTTCTTGACCGGCTCGGGCATAGCAGTTACCTTAAACGGGCCTTCGCGGATGTTTCGAACAATCGGCCGCCAAATCGACGTGATCGCCCTTCGGTAGAATCGACCAATGCGTACGCTCGTGGTCCTGCCCACGTACAACGAGATTTTGAACGTCGAGCCGATGTTGCGCACGCTGCGAAAGGTCGTGGCGCAGTGCGACGTCCTCGTCGTCGACGACGGCAGCCCCGACGGCACCGCGAACCTGGCGCAGGAAGTCGCCGAGGACCTTGGTCAGATCACCGTGCTGCGACGCACGAAGAAGAGCGGACTCGGGGGCGCCTATCGGGCCGGTTTTTCGTGGGGCTTGGAGCAGGGCTACGACTACTTCGTCGAGATCGACTGCGATTTCAGCCACGACCCGAACGCGCTGCCGACGTTACTCAGCGCGGCCGAGGACCACGAGGTCGTGATCGGCTCTCGCTACATCCCCGGCGGTCACATCCCGAAGTGGAGTCTCTCTCGTCAGTTGCTCTCGCGCGGCGGCAATCAGTACGCGTCGTTCATGCTCGGTCTCGGCGTCGCGGACTCCACCGCCGGCTACCGCGTGTATTCGAAGAAGGGTCTCGAACTCATCGAATTCGAGACGGTGAGCGCCGACGGCTACGGATTCCAGATCGAGATGACGTACCGCGCCAAGCGGGCCGGCGCGTCGATCATCGAGGTACCCATCACCTTCACGGACCGTGAACTGGGCGACTCCAAGATGTCACGGGCGATCGTCGTCGAGGCGTTGTGGTTGGTGACCAAATGGGCGCTCGAGCGACCGTTTGGTCGCGGCGCTCACTGAACGGCGTCGACGAGGACCGACGAGAGGAAGCTGGCCAGCTTGGCGCGGGTCTCTTCTCGTTCGGCGATCGGATCGGACTCACTGACGATGCCGGCGCCGGCCCACGCTTCGAACGTCGCGCCCTTGACGAGCACCCCGCGAAACCCGATCCACCATTCGCCGTCGCCGTGGGCGTCGATCCAGCCCAACGGTCCGGCGTAGTAACCGCGGTCGATCTGTTCGAGGCGACGAATCAGCTCGTAGGCGCTTCGACGCGGCACGCCCCCGACGGCGGAAGTGGGATGCAAGAGTCGCAGTACTTCGAGGGCGTTGGGCGCGTCAGATTCGTCGCGACACGACGCCTCGATCCAGGTGCCGAGATGGGCCAGGGTGCGAAGGGCCACGATCGATGGTCCGGCGTCGGCGTGGACGTCGTCGTAGACGCTCTCGAGCGCGGTGACGATCTCGTTGACGGGCACACTGTGTTCGTGCAAGTTCTTGGTGCTGCCGAGCAGCCACGTGAGGTAGTCCTCGGGCTCGACGTTCGGCGGTAGGGCGATCGTTCCGGCCAACGGGTGTGACCGCAGTGCTCGACCCGTGCGGCGCGCGATCAACTCTGGCGTGGCGCCGACGAATCGACGCCCGTCGCTCGTGGGAATGCTGTAGATGGTGCACAACGGCTCACGGTGATGAAGACGTTGCGCCACCGCGGCGGCGTCGATGACCTCGGGCACCGTGCCGCGAACGGAGCGCGCGAGGACCACCTTGTCGATCTCCTTGGAACGAAGGATCTCGACCGCCAGGGCCACGTTGTGCGCGTACTCATCGGGGGTCGGCTCCAGAGCGAGCGATCGCAGACTCTGGGTCTCTTGGACCGGTGCCGTGGCGTCTCCGAGCAGCGCGGCCCACGACGTCGACCCCTCGAGGCTCGTGATCCACGCGTCACCGTTGCTCGACTGCGTGATGCAGTACTGCGGCACGTCGAGTTGGCTCGGGGTCGAACGATCGAAGGGCAGTGCGCCAAAGGCGACGACACCCGAGCCGGGGGGACCATCCTCGCCCGCACATTCGTGTGTGCGTAGTGAGGTCGTGGCGTCGAACGGCGCCTCCAAACCCCCTTCGAGCATGACGTGATCGACGGCGTCGCCGAAGCCGACGCGGATGACGTCGCTGGTTTCAATGAGCCAGCCTCCGCGGGCCCCGACCGTGCGCAACGCCTCGAGCGATTGCTTGGCAATCCTTCGACGTTGGAACCTCACGACGTCCTCGTCGCGATGAACTGCTGTGAGAGACCGCCCATGACACGACGGTGATTGACCGCGGCGAATCCCGAACGGTTCAGCATCCGAACGATCTCTTCGCTCGTCGGCAGGTAGGCGGTCGACTCCGGGAGGTAGTGGTACGCGTCGCGGTCCGACACGATCGATCCGATGAAGGGCACGACGCGACGAAACCACACCCGAAATCCGGCGCGAAAGAGTCCCGAACGCGGTTCGGCCACTTCGAGGAGCGACAGTCGGCCGCCGGGACGAACGACGCGGGCCATCTCGTCAAAGGTGGCCGAGAGGTCGCTGAAATTGCGTAGCGCGTAGCCGCACGTCACGCCGTCGAAGCCGGCCGTTCGAAACGGCAGCAGCGACGCGTCGGCCTGGACGCGTTCGTCCATGCGTTTTCCGGCGTGCAGCATTCCGAAGCTCAGGTCGGTCGCGACGGCGAGGTGTCCCTGGCGTACGAGTTCGCGCGTGAAGTCACCGGTACCCGCGGCGATGTCGAGGACCACGCTACGGCGCGGCAGTCGCAGGTCGCTGACCGCCCGTCGACGCCACCGCGAGTCGAGTCCGAAGGTCATCAGCTTGTTGACCATCTCGTAGCGCGACGCGATGGCGTCGAACATCGCTCGGACCTGTCGGGTCTTCTCTTCGCCTTGGGGGAGGGGAGTGGACAACGGACTCAGCGGTAGTAGCGAAAGACCACTTGGGCGACGCACGACGGCTTGGGCGCGTCCCTCACCTCGACGATGACGTCGAGCGCGACCTGGA
>Ga0182030_10016777_pt1 | contig 14215 bp, 12 predicted proteins | sample 812S3MmetaG_FD_121299 | JGI IMG/M metagenome (GOLD analysis project Ga0182030, IMG submission 121299) | Permafrost microbial communities from Stordalen Mire, Sweden - 812S3M metaG (Illumina Assembly) | ecosystem: Environmental > Terrestrial > Soil > Wetlands > Permafrost | place: Sweden...
CCCCAATAAAAATTCTTTGGAAATTGGATCATAAAAAAAGCCCCTACCTTTTTATAGTCTTTTGAGTAATTTCAATGTTTTTTCGGCAGTCAAAACTTTGAAAGGCAGATTAGTTTGACGGGAAAGAAAGTGACGATTCTCGGAAACAAGCACGGCGGCTCCAATCCACTCGGTGTACGCGCCAATCATTGCGTCGGCTGGCTTGAGGCCCAATTGTTCATATTTAATTCCGGTGTCGAATGGGACAATAATGTCTTCGTCCGTTTGGGCCATTTCGTGTATAAATAGTACGAATTCTTTGAACTGGGGTGGATTTAAGTGGTTACGTGTTTCCCGTAAAATTGTACGGGGAATGTGGATCGACACTTTTGGAGAAAGAGAGGCAATCACTTCAATCAGTTCAAGACAGGAGGGCTTAGGTAAATTTGAAAAAGCAAAAATAAAGATATTAGTGTCGAGCACCAGACGCATATTTTTCCCGCCAAAGTTTCTCGCGTGTTCCTCGCAGTTTGGCAATGATCTGTTCTTCTGTCATGTTTTTAAAAGGGTTAGGCAGGGTTTTGGCCAATTCGCGTGCTTTATACAGATGTTTAAGGGCTTTGGCTGCATTAGTAGTCATGCTTAAATCTAACATCTGATATTTAAACTGTCAATAAATAAAGGCTGATTATGCTCCAAATTATGCTCTGATTAAGCATTAGCTCATTGGACAATAGGAGTAGTTGAATTGATGCCAAGAAATTGCTGAAGATCTTTTAAAGGCTGGATATTTATAATCACCGGCACCAAGCCAGGAGCATTTTGCAATTGCACCAACATGACTGGATCCATATGGAATTTGATTTCACCGTTACTATTTTTGGTGTATAGTCAAGAAGTTAATCACCGGCTCTCTGAAATTGCTCAATCTCATTTAACCATTCTGCCAATAGGATTGGGTCTTTTTGTAGCCTTGCGTCACCCCACTTTTGATCAGCAAATAGTGGCAATCCATCCCAATTGACATTAATATAACTCAAGAATCTAACTTGATTCCCCTGAATGTACTGGAAAAGTGTTTTTATCCACTTTAATTTTCCTTCAATTGTATATTGGTTAAACGGTGAGCTTTCGGCAATCATTAAAGGCTTATTTTTAGACCTTGCGATTTCTGCAATGGTTTTGCGTTCTTCATCTCGCTTTATATCAAAGAATGATATCCCTATCCAATCAACATATTCATCACCGGGATACCATTTCAACGGCTCATAGGTTGGCCAGTCCTTGTCTCTCCAAGCAATGCTATGCCAAACAAAATAAACATTCCCAACATCCTTGCTTCTTAGGCGGTCGACGATATATCGATATGCCTGGACATATTGGCCGGGGTCATAGCCATTGTCCGGATTATCAAATTCATAGCCAATGCGTAAATAAACTTGCTTCGCCGATCTCTTTATCCATTGCCCTAATTGATCGATATTGTTATCAAAACTCCCATGGACAATTTCATTAAGCATATAACGCATAAAAAGCCCGATTTGTATTACACGGACTTGAGGATATTTTTGAAGCAATTGATCCGCATAATTTATACCCGCGCCCTGGTCCACAGGTTCAGATAGCCCTCGTATATCATTGATTGCTGTATAGACCATAAAACCTTCTGGGTACACCTCTTTTGCTGATAGCTTTAACGCTGCCATAAAATCATTAATGGATTGAATATCCTGTCCTACAACAAAAATAGGATTGTTTCCCTGTGCGCTAGATATAACTACGCCAAAGGATCCGCATATTACTGCAATTAATAAGCAGATGTATAATTTCTTCATTAAATTGTATTTGTTTGGCTTTTCGTTTCTGCTGACGAGTATTATACCTGTGGTTGTATGAGTTTGGAAAAAATTATGGAATCTTTCGCGGGTTGAATTTGAAGTATAACAGGATCAAGACCTTCGAGATTATTCAATTGAGCCATGTCTTGATGAGCAAAAATCAAAGGCACGCTATTACCAATATGTTTAGCTTTTAAATTCAAATAAGTAGAGTTAAAATCTATCCCCCCTTTAGAATTATTTACAATCATAGTTTTGTTTTTATCCTTACTACCGTTTCTCCTTCTGTCTAATAGAACCTTCGAATTTATAGTGGGGTTATCTAACATTATGGATGAACTTGATAACTGAGCGCCATCCGTTGTTTTTGCTGGTACTATTCCATACACATTGGAATGAAGTACCCACAGATACAAATGATACCATTGAGCTAATGTTAGCTTCCCTCCCATCCAAAAACTACTAAAAATTAATTTTTTGAATTCTCTTTTCCTTAATAAGCCATCGGGATGATAATCAGTATCTATTCGAAAATTATAATCATTCATTTTTGCTAAAGAACCTCTAAAAATATCGCTGGCTGAAGAAATAACATAGAAACCTGCATATTCGGAAGAATCCAGAATTTTTCTTAGTAAAGCACGGCCTTGTCCATATCCTCCATATAGTTCGGGATAAAATCGTCCGATAAATACAACTTTCTGTTTTGGATAAATATAAAAACGGATATCATTACTTACAAATTCTCCATGTTGCAAGACATCTACTTCCAAAATCTTGGGAGCATCCTTGGAATTGAGAATAATCCTTTCTTTGATAGTGTATCCTTCAACTTGCAGCATATCCCATGTGTAATATTCTTTCTTATTACCCGAAGACTCTTGACTGCTCTCTGTCATAGCTGAATCAGAATCAGATAATTTATTCCTATAATCCAATATTTTTGCAGCTACTTCTACCACATCATCATTGTTAGAATCCATAGCTGCGTCCGTCAATTGAGCAGATGAAGGAAATCTATCAACATTTAAGACGGGTTTGCCTCCATTAATTTCAAGTATTCCTCGTGTTAAAGACTTCATTAACTCTGCACCACCTGAAAAATATTTTCTTGGAATGTTTTCATTAGAATATTTATCTACGTCTTCCTTGATAAAATTAAAGACACCTTTTTTAAAAGCTTTTAGGTATTGCTGATAAATAATTTGATTATTTTTGGGGTCCTGGTCAACGCCTTTAAGCCGTGATTTATTCATATATATCTTGCCTAAAAAGGATTCTTTTAATTCCAGTTTATACCATGCGGCCAATACTACCCCGCTAAACACCTGCCTTAAGGGGGCAAAATTCTTGCCTTCATTGACCTCCCTTTCCAGCGCGGGTAGAACAACCTCTCGCACAATCTGAGACCCTATCGTATGGGTCTTGTTTTGATCTCCTGGGCTTGTTTGTATCCCGTTATGTTTATTCAATGACAAATAGTCTTCTTCCAGCATCACCTTTAGATGATCTTTGACCACATAGGCCAGATTACCTTTTTCAAATACTTCTGCATCATCAGGCACGATCCATACTTTATTGAAGGTATTGACGGGAATATTGGTTGTGCCAAACTGCTGGTAGGCTTTTGCATACACCTTGTTCCAAAATTCTTGGCCTAATTTGTCCTGGGGATAAATTAAAGAAGCAGTGACTTGTTTGAGCATGTAATCTTGCGCTAGCAAATCACGGCCCATTTCTGTCCTGCCGAAATCTTCTTTAATAATACGGTTCTTCTCGTAAGGAGAAAGATTCACCCACTGGTCATCGTCCGGTATGGCTAATGAGGCAAGAAAATATTTGATCAGTTTGGTATATTCAAATTTTTTCTCCTGTTCAGAAAGAACCTGATCGCCCTTATAGATAATAAAATCAAATTTAAGGGCATTTTCAGGATGAATGATAATGCCCTTTAACTGAGCGGGTGTAAATTCCGGGCTTAAATGAACCATAACCCCAGGTGTAGGCAAACGAAAATCCTGAGCTTGAGCAACAGGAATAGGCCCAAACGTATTAACCAGGAAGGCTATTATTAAGAATATGTGGGCAAATGGGAGCCAATTCATATCTATATCAAGTAAAGCATATAAATATAAAAAATCAAGCCCATGAGGTTTGATTATTGGGGCAGGTTTTATCGAATATATATGAGCTGTTTATTCATTGGAGCAGATAATACTTTTAACAAGGTTGGGATCAATAATTTTAAATCTTGCAGTTGATTTCTGGCAGGACACATTACGATAACAATAATTTGATATTTAGGAAGATTCTGTTGAAAAGAAAGATTTTGATCACTGGTTATAAAAATATCAAAATGCGTTTGGGCTTGCTCAAGCAATTTACCGTTCTTTAGGCCAATCCATCCCATCTCAAGAGTGGTCTTAACATACGCATGAGGGATTTCTTTCGCAAATCGGCGGTCTAAGCATTCGTCTATTAAGATCTTAGGCTTGGACAAGGAATTGCTCCTTAGCTTCCTCCAAAAAGCTGAAAACCTGTCGCTTAGAAACGCTGGGGAATCCTTTTAAAAAATCCTCGATGGATGATCCTGACTCCAGATAATCTATCAAGGTTTGTAAGGGCACCCTTGTCCCTTTAAAAACAGGCGCACCGCCTAATGTTTGTGGATCTGAAGTAATAGTGTGAGATCTCATTGGTAGTTAAAATATAACATACCGAATACGCTCTATCAAGGTTAATTATGCTCCAAATTATGCTCTGATTTTGTTGGGGAATGACAAATACTCTAAAAATCCTTTAGAAATATGTTTATTTATACCTAAGTAAAGTGTAAATTAAGCCTATGCAATCACTGTTCAAATTGATCCAAAAAACTTATAAAATGGTCGAACCCAGTGAGGGATCGAGGGTTTTGCGTAATGTAACCTCACTCTCCAGCCTGCAAGCAGTCACTTATTTTTTCCCTCTCATCATCTTACCCTATTTATTCAGAGTGATCGGCCCGGAAAAATTTGGGCTTATCGCTTTTGCTCAAGCTTTTGTGCAATATTTTATGATCCTTATTGATTACGGATTTAGCGTTTCCGCGACCAAGGAAATTTCTCTGTGCTTCGAGCATAAATCAAAGGTGCATCATATTATCTCTGCCGTCATGACCATCAAGACCTTCTTGGCTGTTTTAAGCTTGGCTTTCCTTTGCATCATTATTTATTTTGTACCCAAATTCAAAGATGACTGGATGGTGTACGCATTCAGTTTCGGGGTGGTCATCGGCAACACTCTTTTCCCGGCCTGGTTTTTTCAGGGCTCGGAAAACATGAAATACACGGCCAAGCTCAATATCATCGGAGAATTTGCCTACGCGTTTGGTATTTTTCTTTTTATTCATGATCCCAAAGACTTTCTCCTGGTGCCGATCGTTACCTCCTCCTCGTCACTCATCACCGGTCTATTGGGACAATATGTTCTTTGGGCCCGCTTTGGGATGACCTTTCAATGGCCAAAACTAAAAGATATCCACCACCAACTGTGGGCCGGGTGGAATATTTTTATCTCCGTGGTAGCTATCAACGCCTATACCACCACCCGTGTTTTTGCCGTTGGACTTTTGACCAACAATACCCTGACCGGATTTTATTCCATCGCCGATAAAATCGCCAACGCCGTGCAGACCTTTCCCTTATACGCATTCTCCCAGGCAATTTTTCCGCGCTTGAGCAAAATCTTCCAAAAGAATAAAATGAAAGCTTATAAGATCATGGAACAGATCCAATTAATCACGCTTGGTATTTCCTTGATCTTCCTACCCTTGATCTTTATCCTGGCGCCATTTATTGTGAAACTTGTCTGCGGAGGGACTTATCCTGCGGCGATACTATCGCTAAGATTCTTGCTTATCTCTGTTTTCTTTATCAGCTCAAATGCATTTCGGGTGCAGTTCCTTTTGGTTTGCGGCAAAACCGACATTTACAAACGGATACACATCACCATGGCGGTCTTCGGCCTGCCCTTGATAATTATTTTTATCTGCCGTTTTTCTTACGTGGGTGCCGCCATGGCAACCGCGATCATCGAAGCCGGCGTTTTCACCATCACCTATTTTACGGTCAAAAAGCTTAACTTTTCAAAATAATAGAGATCCTTCAAAACAACTGTGCATGCCCGGTATGAGGGCCTTCGCTCAGGATGACGGCAAAAATTATCAGATTACAATTTCACTATGCCCAGAGAGTCGGTGTGACCTGGAGGGTGGGATAATCTGCGCTCGGTCAAAATCAAGGTATCGCCTTTTTTGACCAGATGGCATTGTTTAAGATATTTGATTATCCCCTGCGGTTCGTGGGTGATTTCTTTATCCAATAAAAACGGGTGCACGCCATAAGAAAAGTTCAAGAAATCACAGACCGGTACCTGTACAGCAAAGGCCAAGACCCAGCAATGTGGTTTGAATCTGGAGATCCGGCGTGCAGTGCTCCCGCTCCTTGTCGGTGTCAGTATATACCTGGCATTTAATTCATGGGCTGAGCGCAGGGCATTTAAAGATGTCACATCAGTGACCGTCAAAGAAGTCCCTCGTGCGATCTGTTGATCGATTTGCGAGCTCTCATAATTAGATAATTTTCCTTCTTCGCGCTGATTTTCAGTGGTCAGGGCGATCTTGGCCATCATGTGCACTGTTTCAACGGGATAATCGCCGATAGCTGTTTCCTCGGAAAGCATGACCGCATCTGTACCGTCTAAAATGGCATTGGCCACATCATTAACTTCCGCACGAGTTGGACGCACATTTTGGGTCATGGATTCCAGCATTTGGGTGGCAGTGATCACGGGAGTCCCTGTGATATTCGCTTTTTGGATGAGCCTCTTTTGGATGCCCGGCACCTCTTCAATGGGGACTTCCACGCCCAAATCTCCACGGGCGATCATCACCGCGTCCGCGGCTTTCAAGATCTCATCAAAATTCTCGATGGCTCCCAAACGCTCGATCTTGGCTATTAAATAAACCGCATGCCCTTTCTCTTTGGCAAATTCCCTTACCTTGATGATGTCCTTGGGTTTTTCTACGAAAGAAAGCCCAAAAATATTAACGCCATGTTTTAACCCGAAATCGACAATTGATAAATCCCTGTCTGTGATAGGGTTGATATTTATTTTTGCCCCTGGCAGGTTAAGTCCTTTATGCGAAAGGAGTTTGCCTCCTATTAAAACTTTACAATGCGCCTCATGTCCGGAAATTATTTCAACTCTTAATTGAATAAACCCATCATTAAGAAAAATGATACTGCCCTTTGAAACATATTTATAAAATTGCTTGAACTCAACAGGGATAAGCATAGGCGTGCCAACACAATTGCGCGTTGTCAACACCACTTCCCCGCCTTTTTTAAGCACCACTGATCCGTTCTGAAGGTTGCCGATACGTATTTTGACCCCAGGCAGGTCTATAAAGATGCTGACCATGCGCCGTGCTTTCGAAGCCGAAGCCCGGACATTGCGGATAATTTCCGCGTGTTCCTTAAAGTCCCCATGCGAAAAATTAAGACGGGCCACGTTCATGCCGCTTTCCATCATTGCCTCCAATTTGGAGGGTGAAGATGAAGCAGGACCGATGGTACAAACAATTTTTGTTTTATGGGCAGATAGTTTCATTGGCGCTTGCATTTAATCTCCTCCAGAATTTTCGGCTTGACCTCATATCCCATCTCCATGGCCTTCTACATCCCTTCCCAAGCAGGGTGATGACCGACAAAAAAACTTCTTCATGAGTTTAATATACCACAAGAGGTAGAAGCCCTTATAAGAAAATTTTCTTCTTATAATCAAAACCACCGCAGGTCTCAAATTCTTCGATCAATACATTCTGGGTGGTGACCAGGCTGATAGGCTTGGGTATATATTTGACGTCAAGATTCTCAAATTTCAACGTATGCCCATCTTCATTCCATTTGCTGATCACAAAAACGATCATGTCATTGATCCGCTTAAGATTCTTTATATGATTGATGACTTGCTCACCACCGGGACCCGGCATGACCATGTCCTGGAACAAGACATCTACCTGTTGCCGGTCCAAGACTTCAATGCCTTCTGTGGCGTTTTTTCTCACCAGGACATCCACATTGAAGCGCTCTGAAAGAAATTGAGCGAAGGTGTCCGTGAATTTCTTTTCATCATCCACAATTAAAATTGTTGGTTTTTTCATAACCCCACTCCTCCTTACAGGACCCCGCAGTCTTGGCCATCAGCCATGCGGGGTTTTTTTAGTGATGTATCCCTCTTTTTTGTTAAAGCCCATCAATTCCAAAATCGAGGGAACATGCCGTCCTTTTTTACCTTTGTTGGTCTTCTGGATAAAAACCAACAGGTTCACCGCTTCTGCGATGGCGTCAGGCACCGGGGCCATGCCTGCTTCCATGATGAGCTGCTCCAGTCTTAAAAGTCCGCTCTCGGCGGAGTTGGCATGAATAGTGCTCACACCCCCTGGGTGGCCGGTGTTCCAGGCTTTGATCAAAGAATGCGCTTCTTTACCGCGCACCTCCCCGATAATGATCCTGTCCGGCCTCATGCGCATCGAGTCAAAGATCAAATCATTCATGCTTTTCGTGGGGGAAGAACGCATGGTCACGGAATCTTTGACATTGCATTTAAGCTCCTGGGTGTCCTCAATAATGATCACCCGGTCCTGTGGATGGGTTTGAGCAATGCAGTCCAGGATCGCGTTACAGAAAGTTGTTTTACCTGATTGCGTTCCTCCTATGACCAGGATAGACTTTCTTTGTGCGACGGCTTCTTTGATGACCTTCTCCTGCTGTGGGGTAATGATCTCATCTTTGACATATTCTTGCAAAGGGACTACTGTTGCGGCACGTTTCCTGATCGCAAATGCCGGATAGGTCACGACGGGTGGAATAAAAGCCTGGAACCGGAACAATTTAAAATCCTCATTGATCTCGACCCATAATTCACCCGAGAAACTGGGGTTCTTATAAGTGACTATTTCATCCGATACGCTGGCCACTGTGTTTATCAGGTTCTTGGCCGAAGCTGCGGTCATTGCCCCGTATTCACGCTTCCCTTGATACCCATCGACCCAGAGAGTCCCATCGGGGTTAAGTAATATCTCGTAAATTTCATCATCCGAAAGCGCCGATAACACCAGCGGCCCCAGGTCTTGTTTCAATTTATTTTGTGTACGAGAGTGTTCCCTGAGCATCTTCGATATCCTCCAGCACCATGTCTTTCATGACGAAGATCTTGAATTTATAACCCGGATCAATGATCACCGTTGGCGGTACTTCCATATTTTTCTGCAAGGTCTGCCCACTGACATCTGACAACTTTTGTCCTACATTCGCGGCAATAATGTCCCGGGGATTTGCATATTGCTGTCCCTGCTGCTGAGTACTTTGGTTTAGAATGTCATACCCCGCACCCATTAAGCTAAGCAGGATAGCACTTCCATATATCCGCAAATAATGATTATCCACCTTGTCATGAAAACCTGTAAACCCAGCAATATCCGCTCCCTGCATTTTTTCTATGTCAATGCTCTTGCCATCCGGATATATAATCCTGTTCCATACCACCTGCACACGCTGCTGGCCAAAAGTCAAATTACTGTTATATTCTCCCACTAGCTTGGCCCCTTGCGGAATGAGAAGGAAGTTCCCTGTTACAGTATCGTAAACATTTTCCGTGACCTGGGCATTGACATTCCCCGGTAAATCTGAATTGATCCCGGTTATCAAGGCCGCGGGGATATAGCTTCCTGCTTTGACTTCATAGGAAGAACGGGGTTTCTTTTTAGTGGTTTCCAAATAATCGTTATCGGAGTCATTTCTTTTTAAGAATGCCTGCTTGGCATCCAGATTGTTAATGTCCGTGCCCGTCTGCCCCCCCAGTGCCGGCAATGCAGGGAGTTTAGCGCCTGTAGTTAATTTAACCATATTCATCAGTTCATTTAATCCGCCTGATAAATCATTCTTACTAGATTGCTTTTCTTTAGATACTGCCGGAGTCCCCGGCTGGGATGGAATATCTATGCTTAAAGGGGATTGCATGGCTTCAATCTCAAGCTTTTTTGCTTCAATCCTGTTTTTATCCTCGATCTTTTTGATTTCCAACTGGGTCGCATATTCATCTTGGATTTCTTCTTTTTTCAAATTAAGGTCCTGGCTGGAAATGACCTGGGTCTCGATCTCTTGTGTGGTTGGCTTATGCAGCAAAGTATCATTAAGATTTATCTTTATTTTCTTAAATTTTTCATCATTAAACCAACTTGCTTCCAGGGCCTTGGGAGAGATATCAATGGACTGACGGGGCTTGCTTTTGATGATCTCTACTTTCTGGTTCATTTGAGTTTTATACATAAATACACCCATGACGAAAAGCAGTACTACGATCCCGATCAAAAATGGCAGTTTATTTGTTTGAATGATGTTTTGAGGTGATTGGTTGAACATCGGTTTTTATACTCTTGATAATTTTATAATTTGCCTGTATTTATCAGTCCCCAAAATCAGCACACCTTGCTCAAAAATCGTATCCACCACATAGTAGGGTTTAAAATAGCGGTAATTAACGACCTCTGTCTGGCCGTTGCGGTCAATCGTCATAAAAACCGGCAGTTGGGAACGATCCACATGCTCTGACATCCTGATAAAGACTTTATTCCCATCTTCAAAAACACTCGTCGGATACCAGCTAAGATTTTGATCGCCTTTGATCCGGTAATCGTATTTAATGTTTTCAATGTTTATTCTGGGCTTGCTGCTACTGTTTTCGATCTTATCAGGCGGCAGGCCCACATTGATAGCATCTGCCTTGTCTTGAGGGTAATAAAATCCTATACGGGGCATATAATCGCCTGAGTCCACGGATTGGATGGTGATATCATAATCGCGCTTGTCAGTAATGACCGATAAACTGGTTTGCAAGCCGCCCATGAACGGCTTGACCAACACCACCGGTGTAAAATTCACGGCATCCCCTATATAATTGGGCAAAATTTTCCACCGGGTCGTGTCACCGGCCGCGGCACTCATTATTTTCTCACCTTCTTGCAGGATTATTTTGCTGTACATCATCCGTTTAGCGGTCAAGTTCGCTTCAGCCAATCCATAAGGATAAAGGATCGTCCCATCAGGCCTGGTGATCACATCCGCTTGGCCGTTATTAACGTAATTGTCTGTTTTTTTATCAATTTCCATTTTATTTGTCATGACTTGCAATCTTTTCCGGGCTGAAAGGCTGATATCTTCAAAACCTGTAAGGTTGCTATCTGCTGAGGGAGACTCATTGACTGGTATCTGGATCAAAGGCTGGTCCATTCTCATGTCTGTTTTATCCGGCACGCCCGCGCAACCGCTTAAAGCCAAACTGATAGGTATTAACAATTTTATTAAATTTTTCATGTCAGCTCCTAATTGTCATCCTGAGCGTAGCGAAGGATCTAAAGGCCTTAAGATTCTTCGGCTTCGCCTCAGAATGACGAATAATATATTTCTCACCCCCATTACATTAATTTTGACCACGACAATGACGTTACATACAATCCAAATGGATTTAAGGGATTTTCCCTATATTGGTCCTCATTGGTATGAGGGATTTGAATAACAGAGACCAGGGCTTTGTAATGCGCTTCACCTAAGACCTGATTGTCATAATTGCGCTCGATCTCACGCCATTCCACGGAATAAGTATTTTCCGCCTCTTTTAAGAAAACCAGGAATTCAATGTGACGGGTACCCTTATTTTGTGCGTAATCAAAAGGGTTGTTCTGCTTGTAATACACATCCAGAAAGTTAATTTGCACGGACTTGATAGAGTCCTGATAAACCTGGGTCAAATTCTTTCTTAAAGCTTCAGGGTCAGATATGACTGAACGGGCCATATCAATATACTGGTACACAAAAGCCTTTGTTATCCTCTCGTCGTTGAGAGGGGTTTCTTTAGCTTGGCTTGTTGCTAAAGCCCTGCCTAAATTGTCGACTTGGACGATATAGGGAACGACATGCGCTTTGTTGATCGTAACGATATTACTCGTGATGCTGATGACCAAAGCCAGTCCCAAAACAAAGGATATCCGCTGCCAATTTTGTTTTGAGGCGTTGATATTGTGGGTGATCTCGTCGTATTCTTTCCTGGCTTTGATATAGGGATCAGTTGTTTGTGAGTTCATATTAAGCATTCCCAATAACGGTTTCGTTAGTATCTTTCTTGGTCTTTCTTACGGCTGTCTTCTTAGGTTTTGGAACTGTATCTAAAATATCCTTCGCTAATTTTCCGCCTGGTGTCTCTAAAATTTCCTTATCCAACTCTACTTGTCTGGCCGCTGCAATTGTTTTGTCGGCCTCATTCTGGATATCCTCAGGTGTTGGCGTTTGGCCATGGGCCTCCAGATTCGCTTTCGCCACTTGGATTGCCGCGATTTGGGCCTTGGCATCGCCCTGTTTTTCAAGTTCATCGTCCTGTTTTTTAAGTTCATTATCTAAAACATTTTGCGCCAATTTACCACCTTTGGTCCCGTCGACTTTCTTGTCCCGCTCAACTTTTTGGGCTTTCCCAAGGGTTTTAATAGTTTCCATTCCTATATTCAACATGTTTGCTTCTTTCCCCTCACTCGCCAATGTTGTTTTTGCCACCTGACTCGCTGTACTTACTGCTTTACCCATGCCCTGTATACCGGCTGCCACACCATCTATTCTGGCGGCCAAGCGCGATGCTGCCGCAGGTGCTGCTGCCACATTTTTTATTCCGCCCTTTATATCTGAAGCCGTTTCAAAACCTATGGATATTCTTCCGGTCAACCATGAAACCGCCTGATCCGGAAGTTTAACGCAAAGTTTGTAATATATGTAGGTAGACAGGCACACCGCTATGTCATAGTCCAGGACCTTCTCCCAAGGAGCATTGATTACCACTTGCGACCAGGTTTGGGCCAATCCAACTCCCAAGCCAACTAAAATATAAATAAATATCATTTTGATCCCGATATGAAAAAAAGTATGCACGTAGCGTTCAGCGTAATCCCTAGTCCATTGCAAACCTGAAAAAGCCAATAAAAATATTCCTCCAGCCAAAATAATCTGGCTTCCTATTTGGACTAAAATCAACTCCAAGCCGATTGATGCAAAACAAAACAAGATAATCGCGGCGGTTAACACCGAAGTCAGGGGATAAAGAATATTTCTGAATAAATTTAATGTAATATTACTGCCCAGGATTTTTAATGATAGGTTTATACCGATATGGAAGATATTGGCAGGACTGATATCTACCGCACTGCCGGCGGCTTGAGCCCCCAAATAATTGCCTATCTGTTGAAAGCAAGGATAAACAAAGGAATAAATACTGGAGTAATTAGTTATAAGAGCATAAAAAAAATCAAGATAGATGAGCCATCTTATCAGTTCAATATCAGAATCAACCATATCAACATTTTTTCTTAATAAATGGTTGAGCCCTAATATACCGATGGAAATCAGCGCAATGGCATTGAACAACTCTTTACCAAGCGCGATGCTGCCTGTCTGTATGTTCGTTATACTGCCTGTGTACTGATTGATAAGCTGATTAATGATATCAACTGTCATTGACCTACATTCCCCTGCCCGATAATACTGCTGCCATCATCCTGGGCATTAAAGATTTGTTTCATTTTATTGTCTTCGTCCTGTTCTTCCTGGAGCTGTTTACTCATCATTGCAGCCTGTAACGATATTTGCTCGCTTAACAATTCCTGGGTGGATTGCGTTTGCGCGATGTTTTGCGCGGCAAGCTGATTAGAAGTTTGCAAGGCTTGAGTTTGTCCTACTGCTCCGTCATTCTTGCCCATCAACGCATTCACCGAGTTCACTACCTGGCTGTAGGAAGCTCTTAGCTGTGCTGCCCTGTTTAAAGCGTTTTGCACAATATTCAAAGTGCTTTGATCCAGGGATTCTTGCTGGTCAAGCATTGTTCCGCCGGCCGGTAGATTATTTAATTCCTGTTGCATTTGGGTCATGATGACCTGGGTTTGGTTGGACAAAGCTGTGCCCTGGCTGGTAATACTGGTTAAATTATTTCTCAATGAGTCTATGTCATTAAAATTGTTTTGATAATTCGCGACGGACTTAAGTTCTTCCACCTGGTTTTTGATCATCTCTACCTGGTTATACACGCTTTGGAGTTGACGTATATTTTCAATGAGAAGTGCAATGTTATTTAATACTTGGGTAGATTCTGTAGCAAGATCATAACCAATAGCGGCAGGTGATAAAATTACAAAAATTACTGCAATACATAATAACAATTTCATGGTTTTCCCCCTTCCCCCTTGATCGCCAGCCATTCCCGCGCTTGCGCTGCCAACCCCTTGCTTTCCAACCACTTGGCTGGCCAATTCTCTCCATGAC
>Ga0182030_10016778_pt1 | contig 14214 bp, 11 predicted proteins | sample 812S3MmetaG_FD_121299 | JGI IMG/M metagenome (GOLD analysis project Ga0182030, IMG submission 121299) | Permafrost microbial communities from Stordalen Mire, Sweden - 812S3M metaG (Illumina Assembly) | ecosystem: Environmental > Terrestrial > Soil > Wetlands > Permafrost | place: Sweden...
GGTGCGCAAGCCGCTCCGGCCTACGGCCTACGCGCCTTGCGCACCGAACCAGACAAGAGACCGAACGCTCTGATCCATAGAGGAGAGGAAGGAAACTGAACACTTCCTCAAAACCCCGTTTTAAAACGGAATATCCTCGTCCGTTATTTCAGCGGACTGTTCTTCTGCAAAGACTGTTTCCAATTCGTCGGATTGCTGGGACTTGTCGGCTGTTTGCCAGTTGTCAGCCAAAGTCTTCCAGTCAACCTCACGCTTAACCTTATTGCCACTCTCGTCCTTTCCTGTCCAAACCGCCCAAAAATCTGGATCTGCCGACTCAGGCTGTTGAGACTTGGCAAGTTCTCTGATCTCCGTGAGAATAGGCAATTCGGAGGCCCATCCAAGCAGGAAGGCATAACGGGTCGGCAAGACAGGAAGTTCTCTGAGAATTCCTCGCAAATTGTCAGGCAGTAGCTTGCTGACGGCCTCTTGATCTTTGTCGTTGCTTAAACGGTGAAGAAGGAAGCTATTACATTGCGACAAGACCGTCTGAGAAAGTTCCGATGGCCTCTGTGACGATAGAACCAGGCCCAATCCAAACTTTCGTCCTTCGCGCGCAATCCTTTCAAAAACTCGGCAGCAAGTGGCGGCAGAGGATGGCTCCTCAGCGTCCTCCCTATAACGGCGAATGAAAGTGTGTGCCTCTTCCATGACAAGCACGGTTGGCAGCGTCTTTCCTTCTGAGTGAGAGAGGCGATAGCGTTGGAGGGCCTCAAAAATCATCCTCGCAATAACAGCGGTCACGATGTGAATGACTTCTGAAGGAATCAACGAGAGGTCAACTACCGTAACGCTCCTTGCCGCGCTTGAATCGCCTATGTAATCCTTGAGCCACTGTTCCAGAGTCACTTCTGTCGAGCCGCCGAGGATCGCTTTCATCTGTGGGTCAGCGAGCATCGTTCTGATGCGGATAATAAGCGTATCGATGAACTGTGAAACATTCTCCTGATCCGCCAGAACCTCCAAATGATCGGCGAAAGCATTTCCCTCAAACGGGATAGGTGTATTTTCTCCTGGACCTTCTTGATATAGAATGCCGCCAAGACTCTTTAATGCAGTATTGAATGCATCTGTAATCGCTGCAACCTGCTGTTCAGTAAATGGCTTGTAGTTCTCAACCGTTTTTCCTGATTTGTCATTCCAAGACTTATCGTTTGCAGTAAGCGCGCTAGAAATTGTGGTTGTGATTCCATCGATTTCTTGAGCGCATTCGGGAACTTCACTTTTTTTCTGAACCAAGTCCTCGTTAACGACTCGTAGCTTCCCGCCAAATCTGTGCTGATCTGTCTTGATGGCATTTGAACGCCTATCGCTTCGGATACTAATGAGCTGAGATGAAAGATAGCGACGTAGTTCCCGCTTGCGAGCTTCATCGTCTGCGTCATCGACAAGCGGATCAATTCCAGATCGGATCTCACGAAGGGCTCTTCGAAGCAGAGGGCGCTGCGATTTGCCGCTGGCTTGAACGAAGGAACACCATTCCTCGCTGTTCCAGAACCACAGTGGTACTTTTAGTTGCTGGGCAGGAGTATCGGCTTTGAAAACCGTGGCGTTGTCGAAGGCTTTCGTGTATTCACCGTTCGGATCAAGGACAATAAACCGCGCGTTGACTTCTTGTTTCGCCTCGCGCTTCGCGTCTCCCAAGCACCACTGGATCAACCCTGCAACCGTGCATGATTTCCCGCTTCCGGTATTTCCAAGAACGGCCAAATGTCTGCCGAATAGACGGTCTGGATCAATCCTGACCTCTGCATTGCCCGCCAATGGCGCGCGGCCGATGAGTACTCGCCGGTTTGCGCCTGACTCTATGATGTTCCTCAATTGCTCATCGGTCGGCAGTAATACTGGATCACCAACCGTCGGAAAAGCATAGACGCCGCGCTTGAAGGAAAACGATGGTGCTGCACGATCTGTATTCTCTTGAGAGAGCGTTCCTACGGGATTAAGGGAAAGCTTGCGTGATGGGTACGGAAGATCGACTAGCCCAAAGTCTTGAAGCCCCTTGCGCTTCGGAAATGGCGACCGCTCAATTGCTAGCCACTCAACTTGCCCAACGACAAAGCCAGCATCACCGGGGATAATCAGATAGTTGTTGATGCGTGGGAAGGAGCGTGGATTACCGGTATTGATCGCGGTGTTGTCTGGTGCATCCAGATCAAGCGATACCTTTATCTCGTCTGGAGAAACGTATTCGATGGTGCCGATTCGACGACCCTGTGCCTCTTCGATTGGGGAAAGGCTCATAATTCCTCGCTCCCTGTTGGATCTGCATTGCGCGGCGTTGCCGCATTCTTGGACGAATCATCTTGTTGCCTATCCGTCAAGCCGCGGGATCGAAGAAGTTCAGCCATGCGAATTGACGCACGATCAATGGCGGGCTTCGGCAAATAATAATCGACCAAATTCCCTAGATCACCGAAATGACTGCCGATGAGGAGCGTTATTTGGGAGGTCCGCTTCGAGTCATAGAAGAACTTCGTCAAACGGTTGCCGGTATCCGCGTAGTTAATGAGCACGAGGTGAGTCGATGGAATGGTGAGCATGTCGCGGATGACGCGATTGATATGATCGTCGCCAAAGCTATAACCGTATGTTACCAAGACCGAATTGGGGCGGCACACAGAGGCAGCGAAATCGCGATGAAGTTCGACGTATGGGTAATCTGTTGTTTCACGGTCCTTCGCATCGTTGGGATAGATCAGAACATTCTGACAGCCTTCTGGTAGATAAGGTTTGAATTCTGTTGCTCCAAAGGGAAGGGCGATGCGGCGCACTTCGCGGTCCTGGTCCACCCAGTCCAAAGAGCCATGCAGTTTCGTGAACCGTGCAACCCCCTCCAGATAGCGAGGCTCACCTCGAATTCCAGGCGGGTTGTAGTGCAGATCCACATCTAAGCGCGAAGCTCGAAAGATCGGACTCAATGAGCCAACAAAACGATCTATGAGGCGAATGCCTGCCAATTCCGCCCCAAATTCGATCAGGCGATCATAGTTAGTGGTGAAAACGTGAAGGCGATCCCTTGTACCAGTCCTACTGGCGAAGCTCATGAGGAACGAGACAAGGATCAATAATGCGTCTTCTCGCTGTTCACTCTGGCTGATTACGCCGCACTCTGCGCCCAAAATCCCTTCAATCAGGCCTCTAATGGCAGCATCAATATCTGTATTCAAGGTTGCGAGTTCCGCCTTGAGCGATTTCAATGAGTCTGAGTCAGCTCCGTCTACTAGAATGTTAAGGCCCTCGGCAAGCCTTAGTGCGCTGCGCAACTGATCTTCGGGGTTGGGCTCGCCTCGCCCAGTCTCTTTGGCAGATCGCTTTGCTTCTGCCTGGATCTGTTTGTCAAAAACTGCATACGTCCTGTTTGAAAACCCGTCCGGTGCCTTCCCCGTCACACGATAATGAATTGCATTCGTTAGACCGGTGCCAGCGAGCAGCGACAAGTGTTCACTCTGGAAGAGAGAAGTCAGCCACGGTTCGATTTCCTTCCGTAGATTAGGAGCACTGTAGGCGTCCTTCTCAAATCCTGGAACAGCCTGTAGTGGCTTAAGTGTCTCGTCTCCACTAGCCCCTTTCACGAGATCAAATTCGAGGACATTGCGCATCTCTCGAATCTTCAATAATTGGCGGTCTGCTTGCTCGGGTAGTGGACTGCTTGATACTGTTGTCATTTGCTAGCCCTCTTGAGAAACTATGCCGTTGGAATTCCGGTTTCCAATTCTCTCAGTTCCAATCCCTCGATCTCCTGAATCGACTTGCCGGCAATGCCTTGCAAGTCTCCGTACATTCCGATTGTGGCGCTCATTACGCGCTCGATCTGTTCATCCCGCTTGGCCCATTGCTTCATGATTGCCTTGCGTTCCTTGTCCAAGTCTTCCTGCATGGACGAGAACGCCTCAACGATTGCCTCAACGCGCTGCTTGAAGCGCGGCCCGGTCAGGTATTGATAGACCATCTCGGCTTTTGTCTGTTGCCCTTCTGATATGAGCCGCGCGTTGCTCACCTGGAGAAGCGTGTGGCGCAAGATTGTCGCAACCGGCAAAATGGCGCGGGGATGCGTGACCCAAACTCCATCAACCACATCGAAGGTTTCAATTCCCTCCGGGAGGGCTTGGGAAACCAACACGGATATTTCCGCTTTCGCGGTTCTCTGATCCTCGCGCAGCTTGACAAGCCATCCGTTGCTCCAGTTCTTCGTCCGCTTGGATTCCCAAAGGATCGTGCCGCTCATCACGCCGCTCTGACTGACGACACGCTGAAGTGCATCGCCGCCGAATTCACCTTTGGGGACCGGTTCAATCGTATCGAATGGAAACTTTGCCCGGAGTAGGTTTTCCAGTTCAAGCTCCAATACTTCACCCTGTAACTGTTGCGACCCCTGCTCAGCCTTCTGTTTGAGTTCCTCGATCTTCTGCTGCATCGAAGCGATTGTCTGATCCTTCTCCGCAACCTTGAGCTTGAGTCCTTCCTCTGCCTCTCGCTTGGCCTGGGTGCGGACTTCGGAAAGTTCATCCTGAACACGCTTCGCTACTGTCAATTCCAACTCGCGTTTCGCGTCGTCAAGCTCGCGCTGTTTCTTGATTAGCTCGGCCTGGGCGCTTTGTGCCTCTGCCAGCTTCTCTTCACGGGAATTGAGAACCTCTTGAAGTTCGGCCAACTCACGGGTTTTTGACTCAAGTTCTACCGCGCTTGCTTGTTTGGCTTTCTTGGACTCCTCTTCGATCACGTGCTGGCGCTCGGCCTTCAGTTGCTCCGCTACCTGATCGGAAACCTGCTGCTCAAGGGTGCGCTTCGCTTCCGATACTTGTTTCTCTTTATCGCGGAGCACCTGCTCGCGCTGGGCGATCTCATCGTCCTTCTGGGACAGTTTCTCTTCAAACTGCTGGCGAGTTGCCTCGATCAATGGCGCGGCAAGAGATTCGGTTAGGCGAATCTCTGTCTTGCATTTCGGGCAGGTAATTGTTGGTTCGATCATTGCCTCTCCAAGTCAACTCAGTTCTAGCGTGAACGATCTATTCCAAGCTCCATCGCGTAAGAAACACGGGGTGTGCCGTTACCTGCTGGCTGAGCTTGCCCTCAATCTGCGCGATCAGGGTATCGCGCTGCTTATCGACGGCATCCTGCGCATCGAATAAAGCGCGGCGTTTTTCGTTGCGCTGTGACTCCAATGCTCGAATCTGCTTTTGAACCCCCAGTTTGTCTTGCAAAGTTAGAGCTGAAATTGCAGCCCGGCGCGCTTCCTTGATTTCACGTTCAAGCTCCTTGATCTCGCGTTCCAGTCCGAGCTTCAGGTCGTCTGCCCAGCCGTCGAGTTTGTCTGCCTCGGCAGCGAAGAAACTCAGGTTCCGCTCTGTGATTTCCTTTTGGATCGCGCTTTGCCTTTCGTCAGTCCGGCTTTTCAACGTTTCGGTGATTCCCTCAGGCGGCTCCAGCAAAGCCTGTACGATACCCGGCAAACCGAAAAGGCGCGAAACTGTCTCCTGGTCCAGCGCAGTGCCCAAGTCGGTCATCCCCGCGAAAATCAGGTGGTCTTCGGCCTGGTCTAGCGCCTCGACCGAAAGCAGGGAGAGACTGAGCCAGCCGGAGTTTCCAACCAGCGGTTCAAGCAGGGAGGATTTCCCGGTGCGCCCATTGTAGTCAAAACGGATGGTGGCCGGCGGCAGGTCGCGGGTACGCGCCTGGTTGACCACCGACTCCGCCAATGGATGATTGAGGCGGTAGAGGTGTGCTTCTCCGGAACGGCGGGGCAATTCGTACAGACCGAGGGGGATGTCCCCATTCGGCGGCGTGAATGGGTTGGACAGGAGCCGGAACGCCGAATCGCTAAGGAATTCGGCATGGCGCCCAAGCTCATGCTCGGTGACCTGCATTAGCCACCGCTCGAATCGGTTGAGGTTTGCCCTGGACGCCTCATCGCGGATTTTGAGCTTATCGCGCACCTCATCGTCGAAGTTTTCGAGCAACTTGCGCCGGGTTGAGGTCATGGCCTCGTCGATCTCAAGGCTGAGTTCCAATTGAAGCTGGTCAAACGCCGTCTTGATCTCTTCGGGCTGGCGGCAACGCTGGTAGATGTCGGCGATGCGCTTTTCGAAATCAACGCCAGACTCGATTGCGCCCAGCACCTCGTCGCTGGCTCCAAAGACGCCCTCAAAGAGTTGGAATTTCTCTGACAGCAGTTCGAAGACGCGCCGGTCGGCGGCGTTGTTCCGGTTGAGAAAATTGACGACAACTACATCATGCTTTTGTCCGTAGCGGTGGCAGCGACCAATACGCTGTTCGATACGCTGCGGGTTCCAAGGCAGGTCATAGTTAACCACCAGCGAGCAAAACTGGAGATTGATGCCTTCAGCACCGGCCTCGGTGGCAATCATGATACGGCCTTGTTCGCGGAAGTAGTCCACTAGTGCCGAGCGCATATCCGCCGTCCGGGAACCAGTCACGCGATCCGTTCCCTTATGACGCTGGAGCCATGTTGTGTAAATCTCTTTGGAGCGGTCATCCGTATTCGAGCCGTTGAACAGAACGACTCCCTCCGCAAACGGGCTGTCTGCTAAAACACGGAGCAGGTAGTCTTGAGTGCGTCTGGACTCGGTGAAAATGATTGCCTTTTCAGCCGCGCCGATCTGGCGGGCTTTGGCGAACGCTATGTTGAGCGCTTGGACGAGGACCTTGCCCTTGGCGTTGTGCTGGATGGAAGAGGCCAGTTGCGCGAAGCTCTCCAGGTCAGCAATTTCCTGCTTGATGGCCGCTTGCTGGTGAGGTGAGATGGCCTGGGGTTCGGAGTCGTCGGTCCACTCCTCAGCTGTCTCTCCTAATGCTTCGTAGTCCTCACTCAAATCGTCGGCAAGCGCCCCTGCCACTTGTTGCTGAGGGAACTTGGCCCGGAGTCTGGTGGCAATAGATGTGAGAGCCCCTGCAATAGCGAAGGTTGAAGAGGCAAGCAGCTTGCGCAGGACCAACGTCATCAGGGATCGCTGACTGGCCGGAAGAGCCTGGAGATTGTCCCGCATCAAGTATTCGGAGACGAGGGCATAGAGGCGATCTTCACTCTCATCGGGAGTAAAACTCTCCAAGAGAGGCATTCGCTGGGTGAAGGGAATGTAGCTGGTCACTTGTCGGCGGAGCGTGCGATGACAGATTGGCCGGAGCCTTGCCTTCAACGTCTGGAACACCTGCTGCTGGCTGAGGTTCGCGAATTGCTCCCGGAAGCTCTTGAGGTCGCCAAAAGTGCGCTCGTCGATGAAGCTGACAAGACCGAAGAGTTCCAATAAGGAGTTCTGCAGCGGCGTAGCGGTGAGCAGAAGCTTCGGCGCATTTGCGAGCGCCAGCTTCAAGGTGTTGGCGATCACATTCGTGGGCTTGTAGACATTCCGTAGACGGTGGGCTTCATCAATCACCACCAAATCCCATGCAGTATTAGCAATGTCCGCTGCCTTGCCACGTGCGAATTGATAGGAACAGATGACAATTTCTTTGGCCTCGAATGGCCTGAAAACCCCTTGTTTGATCGCCGCATTATAGGATTTGGCTTCAAAAATGCGGCAAGGAAGGAAGAATTTCTCTGTGATTTCCTGATACCACTGCTTACGCAGATTCGACGGAGTAATGACGAGGATTCGGCGCTTTCGTTCCGCCCACTTTTGGGAAAGCACAAGCCCAGCCTCGATAGTCTTGCCGAGACCAACCTCGTCCGCGAGGAGCGCCCCTTTAGCAAGCGGCGAATTGAAGGCAAACAACGCGGCATCGACCTGATGAGGATTTAGGTCAACTTGTGCGCTCGCAACAGCGCCTGCGAGCTTCTCGACGCTGTCGGAAGCGCAACGCTTCGTCAGTTCATGAGCGAAATACCGGGCATGGTAGGGGGTCAGACTCATTTGTCTTGCATACCGAAGCAGAATGACGCGCGCCGACCTCTCCAGCATCAATTTGGCGGGGAGTACGGTTGCGCAACACGTTCACAATCAGTGAATCCACGTTGCATTCCATGATAAGGGATCATAGAGCATTCGCGACAGAATTGCATCCTGAACATTGCCTTAGCCCGGTGAGGAGACCTTTTCTGAGTCAACCGTTTAGCAAAGGGAGGCCGCTTGGACGAGGCCTAAACTCCCCGTATTATCTCGGAAGAGCTCAGGATACCCCCAACTACACTGTTCTGAGCGCGATTGAAATGCAGGTGCTGATCGGCAGCAGTGAGATGTGGCGAAACGAGGAGAGCAGGAGGACGCAAGTATTTGAGGGATGGGCTGGCACACCCTTCGCTCTGCCTTGCGCTCCTACTTGGCGGCCTTCCTTTGCGCGGCCCAGCGTTTTCTGGCGGCTTCCGCGATGCGGGCGCGGCCCTCCGGCGACAGATCACGCTTTTTCTTGCGTTTTGGAGTCGTCGCAGTGCCAGGCTGCACCTTTGGTGGTCTGCCGGCCTTCCGTTTCGCCACGGTGACCGCTGTTCCGGCCGCAAGGAGCGCGCGGGCTTCTTTGAGCGTCGCGATCTCCGCATCAATGAGCGCAATAACCTCTTTCAGAGCCATGCCGGGATTATATCTCTGAAGAGCCATGCCGCCTCGGCCAGCGCTTTTCCCCCTGCCCTTGCACGGTTAGGGTTTGCAAGATACAAAGCCGCGCACGGCGCGCCTCTCAATCTGAGTGGGGGCGTTGCGGGGTCTCCTTCCCGCTGGGGTGGGCAGCGAAGGACGCCGCGCGGCCGCAGCGAGGGAGGGAGCGCCCTCCCAACGAAGCCGGAAACTCATTTGGTGAAGTAATTGACGTGTCGGACTGGAAAAGCTGGAACAGCGCGAAGGGAAGGGCCAGATTCGAGGCATCTGTGAATTGATCGACATTGTTCAACTGCTCAAGGCGTTGGACAAGATTCTGCGCGAAGAGAGTTGAAAGAACCGCATAGCCGATATGGTCTCCGTTCATGGGCACACCTACATGAAGCTGTTGAACATGGCCAAAGAACGAATCAGCATTCCCAAAAAGATCAGGACTCCCCCGGCAATGACCATAAAGATTGGGCAAAAAAAGGCAGGACTAAACCACAGAATTCCAATGATCGTGACGCTGGAAGCAAGCAAGAAGAGAAAGCCCGGAAGGTAGCGCGTTTGGACGAAGTAAGCGATCAGGCCGATGGCGATAAGAGCGAAGGCCGGTATTTCTGGCCGATCCCCGTTAATCATGGGATGGTTGCTGTAGTGGACAGCGATCCCGATGCCGGTCGATGTAAGGATTAGGAAGAAAGCACCAAAGCCTCTCCGCAGGTGTTGATAGAAGAAGAAGCTAGAGAGGACCAGGGCCGCGCCCACGGTCCTCGTCAGGGTCTTGTCTTGCAAAGTAGTGTCTCGCCAGAGCCACATCCAGAGTCCGAGGGCTACCGAGATGATTCCGCAATAGGCAGTGAATCCGGCAGCGGCCGTCTGGCGTTTGAGACTTTGGAAGATGCCGCCTTCCGAGTTGGTCAACGACAAAACCCCGAGCAGGTTTCTCGATTGTGGCGTGAGCACGGATTCCTCCTTCATGGATGTGCGTTTCTCAGCACAGTGGCGACATAGCCGTTGTCAAACCCGAGATCGTAGGTTCCGCTGTTGTAGAGCGACAGCGCGCGCAACAGCGCATCTGGATCATTCGGAGCGAGTCGCTTTTCGGCTGCATACGCTCGGGCGAGAAGTGCGCTACCGACAGCGATATTGGTGCAAGGCTCGAAGAGTTGTTCGGGACGCAGGTGAAAGAGTCCGGCGTTTTCAGTATTGACCTGGAGGAGACCGATTGAGACGGTGATTCCGTGACTAAGCAGCCAGCGCATCCATTGGATAGCCTCCCGTTTGGAGCGAGGCTGGCGGGCAAGTTGAATTTCGAGGTTTGATAAACCGACCGCTCTCGAAACTTGTTTGGGCCGGTTGATGCTGATCGCATAAGGATGAAGCGCAGACTCAGTTCTTGCGACGGCCAGCATTGTGCTGGGAGCTGCTTGATGAGCGCAGCTTTGAATGAGCGCAATCATCTTTGGATCTGAGTAACGCAGGTTGGCGTCTTGGGATGTGGTCGCTGGGATCTGTGCTTGGACAGAGGCTACGGCCACACCGAGGAGAATCGTCGAGATGAATAATCTGTACGTCATTTGTTTGTCGCCGTCACCAAGGGAATCCAGAAAAGGCGGGACCATGCTGTGATTGCAGCGCTTTGAATTTCGGGGATGTAGGTGCCAGAGGCCCAGTAGTCGTTGGCGATTCCGAGCAACATATCCGGCTTTTCTCGAATCGACAGGAGTACAGGAGCAATCAGCAGTTGCTCATAGCAGATGATGGGCGCCGCGCGTCGTGGACCGATTGCAAGCGTGGCGGGGCCGAAGTAGCGGATGGGAACGCCGATGTGGTCCCATGGTCTCCACATGGCGTATGGAATAGGGATTCGCTGTTGAAATGTTGCGGTGTACTGGCCACGCAAGAGAAGTTCATTGCGATATTGACCGCCGTGGGGTCCGTACTCTTCCGCTCCGAAGAGTATCGCCTGATGGTTCTGCTGCAACTCGGAATAGGTCGATTGCCAGAAGCCCTCGGCGGCGGGAGTCCAGTGATTGATGATTCCTTCGGGAAAGACTTGGATTTTCGCGTTTGAATCGAATGCGGTCTCTTGAACGTAAACGACAGCCTTATAAAGCGCCATTGGCGTTTGTTTGGATAGTTCGGAACCTCCAAGTTCGGTGTCGTGGCCTTGCCATGTAGGCGGCACGACGGGCATTCCCGGATGAGAGACGTAGCAAATCGCCGCGAGCATCGCCGTCAGCGCGACGGAGTACAACCGGAACCGTGCGAGCGTGCCGAAAAGGATGATGGTAGCAACCAGTCCAGCCCATCCCAATCCTGGAAAGAGCACACCGGCGACGGTGAGCGGATTGACGACGCCAGTAGGCAGTAGTGCGGTGATCGAGAGGCCAATAGGCAAAGCCCATTCCGACTTGCATCGTGGCGTAGCCAGCAGCCATATCCACGGAAGCGTGAGAACCGCTGTGGATGTGATCCACAGAATCACGATAGACAAGGGATGCAGTAGCGCCTCATTGCCGAAGAATTGAGCGGCACCAGGCATGACCGGCCATATTGATCCGGCGTAGTAGCAGGCAAGCGTTGTGATGCGCTGCGGGCTTCCCTTGGCGCTTTTGAAAACAATGGGCAGGGCAAGCAATCCAAGAAGCGTAAAGAAGTGGCCGGACCAGGCCACAGCGCCGACCGCGAATGCGGCGAAGGCGGTAACAGCAGTGCTCTTAAAAGAGCCAGAGTGGATTTGCATAGAGCACCCTTTCATCGAGTCGAACCGGGCCGAAGTAGCGGCTGTCGAAGCTGAAGCGGTTGTAAGAAGAGATTACCCAGACGGTCCCTGGCAGAACGGGGTACGTCCCTGCCGGTACTTGAGGCAGTGGCCGGCCGAGTGCGTCCCTTGCATATTGTTTTGAGTTGGACAGTACGCGGCCATTGATGGCAATACCGGCACTGGAGACGGTTACGGTATCGCCGTATTGCGCGGAGATCGGCTTAAGCAGCGGCGCGTATCCGTCGCCACAGCCCGCGCCTTTCGGCCTGTATCCTCTGCCGATGGAGACCGACTCGGCAATGCCTGTCGGACAGATGAGAAGATCGCGCCCTTTGCCAGGTGGAACGATCCTATAAAACCCTGGCGGTAAGGAGTTCGACGCAATGTTGAGCCGTACTCCGGCGATTGCTCCGAGTGCGAATACTGCGGCGAAGACGGCGGATGTCGAGATCGCAATCCGAAAAATGATGCGGCGCTTAGCGGTCATTTGTCATGGCTCCGTTGTGCTTTGTCTGTTGGTAGAGTTGAATGTCTCTGTCCATCTCTTCCATGCCCACTTCGAGCTGCTCAAATACTTCTTTCATCTCGTCTGTCGAAGTTGTCTCCTGGTCGTCGCCGATTGTGGTTTTCGCAAGTTCGATCGCGCCGTCGTCCGACAGCGCGAATGTCGCTGGAGCGTTGAGCTGTTGTCTATCGTCCGAATTCACGCGCGATGAACCGGAGGTTGCGGATGGAGGAGATGCAGGATTAGCGTTTGTTGCGGATTCTTCAGTCAGCCTGGGCGTATCAGCCTGTTTGGGTCCTTGGATGATTCCTCGTGTCGAGGTGGTCTCGCTGGCGTAGTGCAGCGTTCCCGGCGAGAGAATGTTCCCGTGATGCTCAATGGTGAAGAGCTTATCGGGCGGTCTGATGGCGGAGCGTTTGCTTAAAGTGGCGTCCTGGAAGTAGAGAAGCTGTTTTCCAAAGATTGGCGACTGGCCCGCGATGAAGATCAGCATTGCGCCGGGAGAGATGATGCGTTGCGCTTCGCCCTGACCTTCCTTGACTGGCCCCGGCAATCGCATGAGTTCATCGATTGTGATGAGCGGCCTGGAGATGTGATCGACGTTGGTCGAGACATTGGTAGCCAATGGGCTTGAACGCGATCCGCTGTAGCTGACGGCCGCTCTAAGGATGGTCGTTGTTCCCGCCATCTTCGAGAGGGCTTCGGCGGTTTCCGTTTTATTTGGCGCGTATGCGATACGAATGTGGCAGTTGGAGATAATGCTCTCGTGGTTACCGTAGGCATCCTTGATTTGCTCGATGTCCTGAGTAATGAGGTACGCCTTGATCCCGTATCCGGCGATATAGGCGAAGGCCGTCTCGAAGATGGGCATCTTCCCCAGGCTCGGGAACTCATCGATCAGCAGTAGCAGGCGGTGGTCCGGGCGTGGGGTGAAATTCTCGTCCTTCTTGAGTGCCTGCTTGATCCTGGAGTTCCTGACTTCCTCCAGTTCTTCCGTCAGTCTGTTGACGGCCATTGTGAAGATCAGCCGCAACAGAGGCTTCAGACGTTCGATGTCGCTTGGGGGCACGACCAGATAGAGGCTCACCGGATACTTGAAATGTTTGAGATCGTTGATAGTGAAGTCGCTCTCTTCGATGCTCCGCTGTACGAGTGGATCGCTATAGAGGATGAGCGTGGTCTTCGCCGTCGATAAGACGCCGGAGAATTCCTTGTCTTCCCGGTTGAGCATCTCCTGCATCTTTTCAAGCACGACGGGATGCACCAGTGTCTTCTGGCCGTCTCGTAGATGCCAGAAGCTGGTGGATTCGACGTGTGGTGTCCGCATGATCTGGGAGAAGTATTCGCGCGCAACGTTGACCTGCTGTTCGTCCATTCCTTCAAGATCGAGCGGCATTGTCAGGTCGGACATCAGCGGCGTGAGGGCATTGGACAATTCAGCAAGTGTGGCGAAGCGATTCTTGCGTTTGGCGACATAGCATAGATGCAGAATCAGGCCGGTGATGAGGCTGGTTGCCGATTTGATCCAGTGTTCGTCGTGAGAGCTTTCCTTTCCGCTTCTGCACAGCATCTCCGCGATGTTCTGCGCATCGGAAACCTCGCGTAGCGTTCCGATGCGCACCTTGGCCAGCGGATTGAATCGTGCGCTATGCTCTTCCACCGGCGCAAAGCGGAAGCAGACATGGCCTGCGGCAACGCGATAGCCCGCGGTCCGGTCCCAGTTCTCACCCTTGATGTCGAAGATCACCGCGCTTTCTTCCCATCCGAGGAGTGTCGGGATCACGAGGCCGACGCCTTTGCCCGAACGTGTCGGTGCGAAGGCGAGAATATGCTCGGGGCCTGCGTGTTTCAGGTATTCAAGCCGATCAGATTTTTCATTGTGCCAGGCGCCGATATAAACGCCGTGCTTTTGGTCGGTCAGGCCAGACTGGCGTATGTCTTCTTCGTTCGCCCATCGGGCGCTGCCGTGAAGGTCTTCAGTGTTCTCGGTCAGCTTTCTGTTTTGGTGAATGTTGAGCAGGGCGACGACAAAGAGCGCGGCTGCAAACCCGATTGCCGTTATCAGAGTCGAGTACAAGAGGGGCTCCCGAATGAGTGGATTCGGCGAGCTTCCGAAATGCAGTATCCAAACAAACCATTTGTAGGGCGCGTAGATTTTGATGGACGACGCCTGGAAGAGAGGCGCGCCCAAGGCAGGCTGGTAATCGAAGTGCGCGGCAATGTGCTGGGTGGTGATGATGTTGGTCGTGAGGATGAGAAGCAGGCCGAGCAGGGTTGACCGCCAGTTGTAGGTTCCCAAGTACCCAGGCGTCATCGGCTTCCGATAGAGAGGCGTAGTTTTGCTCATGGATTAACGCTCCAGTTGGACA
>Ga0182030_10016779_pt1 | contig 14214 bp, 16 predicted proteins | sample 812S3MmetaG_FD_121299 | JGI IMG/M metagenome (GOLD analysis project Ga0182030, IMG submission 121299) | Permafrost microbial communities from Stordalen Mire, Sweden - 812S3M metaG (Illumina Assembly) | ecosystem: Environmental > Terrestrial > Soil > Wetlands > Permafrost | place: Sweden...
ATAAACCATTCGCCAATGGCCGCGCCGGCAAACGGTGCGAGGTATTGATTCGAGGCCGAATCGGACGCCGAGGCTGCGAGGACAATCGTGTAAGGCAGCGCGCCGGCTTCTTCCAAAACGCCGATGACGCGCGCGATGTTCGATTGCTTCTGTCCAATTGCAACGTAAATGCTGTAAATTGGGCGGAAATTCTTGTCGCCCGCATCTTCAGCCGCCTTGTTAATACGCGCCTGATTGATCATTGTGTCCACGCAAATGGTCGTCTTCCCGGTGGAACGGTCGCCGATGATGAGTTCGCGCTGGCCGCGGCCGATGGGAATCATCGCGTCAATCGCCATGATGCCGGTCTGCACCGGCTGGCTGACCGAGCGGCGTTTGATGATGCCCGGCGCGATTTTTTCGACCGGATAAAACGCGGTTTCCTTGATCGGGCCTTTGCCGTCGAGCGGCTGGCCGAGCACGTTGACGACGCGGCCGAGCAAACCTTTGCCGACCGGCACCTGCAACAGCCGGCCCGTCGTGCGGACTTCGTCGCCTTCCTTGATTTCGGTGTAATCGCCGAGAATGATCGCGCCGACCTCTGTCTCTTCGAGGTTAAGCGCGATGCCAGTGATGCCGTGGCCGAAATCCAGCATCTCGTTGAGCATGGCGTCGGTGAGTCCCTCGATTTTGGCCACGCCGTCGCCGATTTCGCGGACGGTGCCGACGTTTTGCTTGGCCGTCGCGAGTTTCGCGCCGCTGATTTGCGCTTCAATTTCCTGCAACAAGTTACTCATAAAATTTCGTTAAAAGCTGTCTTCCAATTTCTGCAACCGCATTTTCACGCTGCCGTCGTAAAGGTCGCTGCCGACCTGAATCCGCAATCCGCCGATGAGCGCCGGGTTTTGCGCAAACGAAATGCTAACGCCCGTGCCGTATTTCTTTTTGATCTCGCCCGTCACTTCGGCCTGCAAATCAGGCGTCAATGGCGTCGCGCTTTCGACGCGCGCCGCGTGCTGCTCCAAATCCATTTTCACCAGCCGATGCAAGCGCGACAAAATGCCGACATAGCCGCGCGGCTTTTGCGTGGACAACAAGGTGACCGCCTGCCGGACGCGATTCTCGTCCAGCAAGCCGCTGACATGGCAACTGCGGAACAGTTGCCGGGCGTCGCGCTGCGCTTGTTTGGAAATTTTCATTCCGGTTTCGGCCGATTTGGAATTTCAAATCTGAAATTTCAAATCCCTCAGGCCGTCAATTGTTTTTCCGTTTCCTCGGCGAGCCGTTTCTGGTCATCCGGTGTGAGCACCTTGCCGGTGACGGTCGCGGTGGTCTGCACGACCAGCCGGCCGACTTCGCGTTTCAACTCGGCGAGCATCCGCGCATGATCGTGTGCTGTGGCCTCGTGCGCCTTGACCACAATCTGCTCGGCGGCGGCGACGGCTTTTTGCGTTTCCACCTCGCGCACATGGGCGGCGGCGGTTCGCGCCTGCTCGATCAGCGCGTTCGCCTGGTCGCCGGCCTGGGCCAGAATGCGTTTGCGTTCGGCTTCGGTGTGAGCGAGTTCGGCCTTGATCTTTTCGGCGTTGGCGAGGCCTTCGGCGATTTTTTCGCGGCGCGTTTCCAGCATGGCGAAGATCGGCCGGTAGGCAAATCTCCACAGCACGAAGAAAACGAGGGAAAAACTGACCGTCTGCGCGAGCAGAATTTTCCACTGGATTCCAAGGTTGCTCATGGCCGGATTATTTGACGACGAGCCACGCGATGACCGCCCAGCCTTCGGCGAGCGCCATGCCGACGAACATGAATGTCAGGATTTTGCCGAACATTCCGGGGTTGCGGCTCATGGCGATGACACCACCGGCCGTGGCGATGCCGATGCCGATGGCCGCGCCGCCAAAGGCGAGGCCGATGTGAATATTGCCTGTTGTTTCTGCTAGCATCATAACTTTTCTTTTGTTGGTTTTGGTTGCCGCCCCGTCATCCGATGCCGGGGCAAATTAATAAATCAATGGGCGTGTTCCTCATCGGTGTGCGTGCACAACGTGCCGACGAACGCCACGACCAGCATCGCAAACACGAACGCCTGCACCAGGCAGACGAACGTTTCGTAAAAATACATGAACGCCGAAAGCAGCAGCGCCACCGGCAGATTATTGTGGAATATCATGTCCAATATGCTCTCGCCGGCAAAAACATTTCCGTAAAGGCGCATTGCCAGCGCCACCGGCCGGGCAAATCCCACGGAAAGCAATTCCATCGCGCCAATGAACAGGAACAGCAGGAAGAACAGCGGGTAGGCCCATTTGTTGGTGTCCATCTTCACGCCGAAGATGTGTTTGATCAGTCCCCAAAAGCCGTTGTAACGCACCGCCCAGTAAAGGCTCATCACCAGAAAAATCCCGGCCATCGCGATCGTCAGATTCGCATCGGTCGTCGGCGGACGGAAAAATGGTTTTTCAACATTCTGGATGGCAAATGGCATCAAACTGTTTTTGTCCGGCGTTCCAAAACCGATGCTGCCCACACCCGGAACCAAATCCACCAGGTTCGACATCAGGATGAAAATAAAAAACGTCGTCGCAAACGGAAAAACCCAGCGCGCCACGCGTTTGTCCAAAATGTCGCCGATCAAACCTTCCCAGCCTTCGACCAGTGATTCTATCACGTTCTGCATCCCGGTCGGGACCTCCCTGACACCTTTCCACGTCGTCAGGCGGACGATGACCAGAATGACTCCCGCGACAATCCAAGTGCAGATCATCGAGTTCGTCACCGGCAATCCCAAAATCGTGAACAAAGTTGGCGCGGCGGATGGAACCATTTCGATTGCTAATTCAGTAGCTTGTGCTGGTGCGGTTGCGGGGCTTGAGATCGCCACTTGAGGCGGGTTGCCGGGCGCGCGTTGCGAAGACGGCTGCGCGTTCACACTCACCGCAAAGATCGCGGCGAGGAACGCACAGACGAAAATAATGGCTCCGATTCGCTTCACTTAAAAAACAGCCTTTCAATCCACACTTCTTGCCGCAAACGGTCAAACTTAATTGCGGGTCTGAAAGGCCGGAAAGATTGCCTTGCCGCGATAACATTCACAAGCATTTTTTGGATATTTTTTGGCAGGACGGGAGTGTCAAAGCCAGTTCCGGCGCAGCGATTCCGGCGTTTCCCCGCGGCCGCGCAATGTCCGCAAACTCAAGGCATCGTGCCGCTTGGCCAGCCGCACGCCGGTTTCATCCAGCCAGAGCGGACAATGAAAGAATGCCGGCGCCGTCAGGCCCAGCGCGCGATAAAGCAAAATCTGCCGCGCCGTGCTGACCAGCAAATCCGCGCCGCGCACGACCTCGGTGATTTGCATCGCCGCGTCGTCCGACACGCAAGCCAGTTGATACGCCGGAACGCCGTCGCCGCGCCAGACCACGAAATCGCCAAAATCCTTTCCGGCCACGAACCTCTGCTCGCCGCAATTTCCGTCCGTGAAGGAAATGGTCTCGCCGTCGGGAACGCGAAATCGTAGTGACGAGTGACGAGTGGCAGGTGACCCGATCGCTGCCGCAGGATTCGTGTCACCTGTCATCTGCCACTTGTCACCTTTGGACCGGCACGTTCCAGGATAAATCACCTCGTCATCCTCCGCGTGCGGCGCGCTGACGGCTGACCGGATATCCTTGCGCGAGCAGGTGCAGGGATAAATGAAGCCACCAGTGCGGAGCTTTTCCAGCACGGCGCGATAAACAGCCATCCGTTCGCTCTGATTGTAGGGCGCGAATGGCCCGCCGCAGTCCGGGCCTTCCTGCCATTCAAATCCAAACCACCGCAAGTCCTCGATCATCGCCGGGACAAATTCCATTTGGAAGCGGGTGGAATCCAAATCCTCGTTCCGCAACACCAGCGTGCCGCCATTTTCCCTGGCGCGCCGTTGCGCCAGCCAAAACGTCCGCGCATGGCCGAGATGCAAATAGCCCGTCGGCGACGGCGCGAGGCGTCCGCGATAATTGGCGCGATTCATTTCAGGACAGGATTAACAAAATTTCACAAAATTGAACCTGAAATAATCATGGACTTTCGCCGCCGCCGGATTTAATAATTTCTTCATGAACCTAATTAAATCACTCACGCGGTGCCGGATGTCTTTCCGACTGTTCGTTTCAATCCTTGTTTTCACCGGCGCGGCCGCCAGTTTTTCGCGCGCTCAAACGGTGCCGACGCTGCAAATCAAGGCCGACCAGGTGGTCGCCAAGGCAAGTCCGACGCTTTATGGCTTGATGACCGAGGAAATCAATTATTCCTACGAAGGCGGGCTTTATGGCGAATTGATCCGCAACCGCGCGTTCAAGGCGAATCCGACGAACGCGGTTTATTGGAACACCATCGGCAATTGCTCAATCTCACTCGACCCGGCCACCCCGCTGAACGGCGCGCTGAACATGAGTTTGAAAGTTGACACAGGCAACGCATCGGCAAATTCCCCGGCAGGAATTGCGAATGACGGTTATTGGGGCATTCCGGTCAGGCCGAACACGACTTATCGCGCCTCATTTTACGCCAAAGCCGCGAATGGTTTCACCGGCCCGCTGACCGTGGCGATTGTCAGCACGAACGGAAATGCCGCCACGGTTGAATCCCGCGTCATGTCACCACGGGCCGCCGAGTTTGCCGCCAGTTTTGGCGCTCATCACTCCGGCACGGCTGCTTATGCCAGCGCGCAAATTCCGCGCCTCACCGGCGACTGGCAGAAATACGAAGTCAGGCTGACCACGAAAAATGTGAAGCCATCGAAAGACTGCCGCTTCGTCATCACCGCCGGCAGCCCCGGCACAATCTGGTTCCAGCAAGTCTCGCTGTTTCCGCCGACGTTCAACAACCGCCCGAACGGCAACCGCCCCGACATCATGAAACTGCTCGCGGACATGAAACCGGCATTCCTGCGTTTTCCCGGCGGCAATTATCTTGAAGGCAACACCATCGAAACCAGGTTCAATTGGAAAAACACCGTCGGTCCGGTTGAGCAGCGGCCCGGTCATCTGGACGACGGCTGGGGTTACTGGTCCACCGACGGCATGGGGCTTCTGGAATTTCTCGAATGGTGCGAGGATTTGAAAATGCAGCCGCTCCTCGCCGTTTATGCGGGCTATTCGATGCGCCAGGCGCACGTCGCGCCCGGTGCCGACCTTGAGCCTTACGTCCAGGACGCGCTCGACGAAATTGAATATGCGACCGGCGACGCGAACACAAAATGGGGCGCGCAACGCGCCAAGGACGGACATCCCGCACCGTTCCCGCTCACCTACATCGAAGTCGGCAATGAGGACAACTTCGACCGCACCGGCAGTTACGACGCGCGCTACACGCAATTTTACGACGCCATCAAGGCCAAACATCCAAACCTGCAAATCATCGCCACGACCCGCGTGACCACGCGCACGCCAGACCTGACGGACGAGCATCTTTACCCGAATTCCGAAGGGGCGATGGAAGCCCGCGCCCATGAATTTGACAATCACATCCGCACCGGCCCGAAAATTTTCGTCGGCGAATGGGCCACGCGCGTCGGCGCCCCGACGCCGAACATGGCGGGCGCGCTCGGCGACGCCGCATGGATGACCGGCATGGAACGCAATTCCGACATCGTGCTGATGGCCAGCTACGCGCCGCTGTTCGTCAACGTGAGCCGGCCCAGCCGCGGCGCCGGCGGCTCGATGCAATGGCCGACGGATTTGATCGGCTACGACGCGCTCACCAGCTACGGTTCGCCCTCGTATTACGCGCAACAAATGTTCAGCACGCACCACGGCGACGTCATCCTCGCCATGGACGCCACGGACATTCCCGTGAAAGCCGGGCCGGCACCCGCGCGCCGCGGCGGCGCCACGAATCAGCCTGCGGCAACCACGCCACAATTGCCGGCGCTTTTTTCCAGCGTCACCCGCGACAGCTCCAGCGGAACGATTTATGTGAAGGTCGTCAACACCCTCGGCACGCCGCAGCCGGTGAAAATTCAAATCAGCGGCGTTGCGAGTGTCGCGTCCGATGGCGACGCCGTCGTGATGAAAGCGAACAGCCCTGACGACACGAATTCCATCACCGACCCAACCCACGTCGCCCCGGTCACGGAAAAGGTGACGGGCTTGGGCACGGACTTCACGCGCGAGTTCCCGCCGTATTCCATCACGATTTTGGAATTGAAGGCGAAGTGAAAATGTAAGTCTGGCTTTGAATCCGGGACAAAAGCGCCAGAGGTCTGGCGCAGTCCAAAAGATGGCGCATGTTTTTAGGCGCCGGTGAACGCGAAGCGTCTTGGACTACGGCAGCCCTCTGCCGCTTTTGACGGGACGAAAAAACTCAAAACGGCTCGCCCGGATTTGCTGCCAGCCATTCGCCCAAACCGGGCAGCGGCGCGGACAAAACTTTTTGGGCTTTGGAAATGTTGAGTGACGTGTCCGGCGCGCGCGCCGGGCCGGAAAAATCCCTGGCTGACGCCGGCTCGATTTTCGCGTTCAATTCCGGCCAGCGTTTCGCCAGAAGTTGTCCGAGCTGCCAGCGCGAAAGCTTTTCCGCGCCGGCGACGTGAAAAATTCCGGCGCAATTTTTCCCCGCCAAATCCCAAACCGCCCGCGCCGTTTCCACCGCCGGAATTGGCGAACGAAATTCGTCGGTGAACAATTTCATGTTCCGCCCCGAACGCAACTCCCGTTTCATGCGTTCGTTGAAGCCACGGTCGCCCGTTGGGGAAATGCCGCCGTTGAGCGACGTGCGCACGACCAGATGCCGTGGATTTTTCAAAACGATTTCCTCGGCGGCGGCTTTCGTTTTGCCATAAAGGTGCAGCGGATTTGGAGCGTCGGCTTCAACGTAATCTCCCTTGCGCCCGTCGAAAATCAAATCGGTGGAGAAAAAGACGAACTGGATTTCCACAGCCAGTTCCGCGAGCAGTTTTGTGGCTTCGACGTTCAACCGGCGCGCAAGCTTCGGGTCGGCTTCGGCCCCGACAACGGTGCTGACGGCGGCGCAATGAATGACCAATTGCGGCTTGTCCTTTTCAAACTCACGGCGAACTGCGGCGAAATCGAGCAGGTCAAGCCGGTCGCGATTCAGCGCGCGCAATTGCCATTGCGGAGCGAATTTCGGCGCGGTCTGAACCAAATAATTTCCGATGAGTCCGCCCGCGCCGGTGATCCAAGCCGTTTTACTTTGGAGTTCCATTGGCGGCAGGTTGCGTTTGCGGCAGACGGCCAATCCACAAGCCGGTGGCGGCATAATGCCATTCCAGTTCAGAAATGCCCGGCGGATTGCCGCCGGAAGCGCGGAGCAACATCCGGTCGGTGGGGCGCATTTTCTTCACCCACGGCTCGTAGGCCGCGAACGCCGCGCCGTGATTCCACTGGATTTCGCGAAGGGTTTTCAAATCTTCGGGCAGCATCAGGCCGGATTCAAAACCGAGAATGTATTTCCAGCCTGCCGTCGGATTTTTGAAAAAGGTCTGGAAGAACACGTCCATGTCGGAATTGTAAATGATGCCGCCGGATTCGGGCAGCCAGCCGGCGATGCCGGGCGTTTCGGGCGTGACATATTCCGTCGTGAGATTCGCCGTCCAGCGGCTGTCGCGGTCGCTGGTGAATCCAAGAAAAGCCCCGGCGGCAATCACCAGCGTGACGAGCAGACGCCGGGCTGAATCGAGAGAAAGATGATTCTCGAAATGCTCCTGCAATTCCAGCGCGACCCAGACCATGAACGCGGGCGTCCCGAAATCCCACCAGAACCGGCGCATTTTCAGTCCGAGCAGCCAGCCCAAAACCATCATTACAAAAACAGGATTGAGCAGCGCGCGCGGATTCCGGGCGCGAAAGATTTTGCGGCACAAAATCAAGACAAAGACGGCAAGCACGGCGGCAGGCTCGCCGTCGGATGGATACATTTCCGGTTCAAGCTGATGGATTACGACAAAATTTCCGAACACGCCGAACATGTGCCGCACGGCTTGAAACATGAATTCCACAGGATGGCCGGTGATCGCGCAGCCGAGAAAACTTCCCGCCAGCCAGCAGACGCCATACAAGAATGCCGAGCGCCAGAATCCGGCGAACAAAATCGCCGCCGCCGGCAAACACAGCAAATACCACGAGCCGTGAATCCACGCGGACGCGGCGACCAGCAGCGGCGTGAGCGCCAGCGCCAGCCGCCGGGGCCGGTCGTCTCCCAGCCGCGACCAGAGAAACAGCAGTGTGATGAGAACGGCATCGGTCAAAATGTATGGCCGCCCGCGCGCGAAACGGGTGGTGCAGGCGGGAATAAAAATCGCCGCCGCGAACAGCGCCGCCAGCCACGCCTCAGGCCGTCGCACCCACGGCAACGCGCTCAATGTCACCAGCAACATCAGCGCGACGACGGAAATAATGACCAGCGTATCGGCACTGCAATTCTGCCAGTCGTGAATCCATTTCAAAATCGCCTGCCAGCCGGGGCTTGGATCAATTTGAAAGTCGTCCCGCATGACGAGGATTTGCTGCCACGATTTGCCGGAGACGGCCTTGGCCGCGTGCCGCAGCGCGTCATCCATCGGCAAAAAACCGCAGCCGATGATTTTCAGCGGAATGACGATGATGGTGAAGACGACAACAATCCAGACGGACAACGGAATGTAGCGCCTCACGTTTTGCGAAAGCATGGCGGAGTCTAAAACGATTCACGCAGGCGCGTCAATGCACGGACGAGCCAGTGGTTTGTTTTCTCCAGCAAAGCTATTTAACGGTAGATTTCCTTGCGGTCGCCGACGGCGAGAATCAGCACCAGCAGAACTGCGTCATAAATTTCATAGATGATGCGGTAATCACCGACGCGGAAGCGGTAGCGGTTGCCGAAACCGGACATTTTTTCCGCGCCGGGACGCCGGGGATTTTCGGCCAGCTTTTCAAAGGCGGCGTCAAGGCGCTGCTGAAGCTGGACGTCGCGAATCTTTCGCAGGGTTTTCTCAACCGAAGGGCGAATTTCGATGCGGTAACGGGTCATGCCCAGCCAAGCTTTTTTCGGGCTTCGCTCCAGGGAATGTTTTTGCCCGGCTCGGCCAGCGCGCGTTCGGCGGCGGCGTTGTCAACGAGGTCTTCGGCGCGGCGCAAGTTTTCATCCACAAAACGAAATACTTTCTTCTGCTGCGTTGTCGGCAGCTTCTTAATTTCTGAAATGATTTCGACTGCGCTCATGCCTGAATCTTACGCCTGATTCCCCCCTTTGCCAAAAGGAATTTGCCGGCCGAAAGCCGTTTGCCAAAATTCCGGCAATTGGCTAATGTTTCCTCATGGTCGTCCAGACGAAACATCGCTTCAGTGTGAAGGAGTATTACCGCATGGCGGAGACAGGCGTGCTGCGCCCGGACGCGCGCGTTGAATTGCTCAACGGAGAAATCATTGATATGTCACCTATCGGACCGTTTCATGGCGGTTTGGTCAACCGGCTGATCCGAATCTACGGCAAACTTTCAAATGGCCGGTGGCAGGCATCGGCACAAAACCCACTGCGCCTCGACGATCACTCCGAGCCGGAACCAGACTTCATGCTGCTCAAGCCGTCGCCGGACGATTACACCAGCCGCCATCCCCGACCGGATGAAGCGTTCCTGTTGGTTGAGGTTGCCGATGCGTCGCTGGACTATGACTTGGAGGAAAAACTTCCGGCCTATGGGCACGCCGGCGTGGCCGAAGTTTGGATTGTCAATCTTCGCGACCAATCCCTCGAAGTCTATCGCGAGCCGCATTTCACCGGCTACGGCAGCAAGACCGTTGTGCGCGCGGGCGACACCGTCGCGCCACTGGCCTTTCCCGATGCCGCCGTGGACGTGGCGGAGTTGTTGAAGAAATAATTTTCAATCAGCCGGTTCGCGCCGGTGATTCAAGCAAGTCGCGCCGGTGTCATTGACTTTCAGGAGTCAAACGGGCTGCAAATCGAATGCCAACTTCCCTTGCAAAATCAAAGTCATTCAAATAAGGAACGTTCAATGCATGGCACACGTCTGGAATTTTTATCCGTTTTGTTGGCGTCGAAGAAGGACTCTCTTTTGTAACGACTACTGCCTTTTCGGCCATCGCAAATGCAATCACCCAAGGATCAGCGACCGAACGCTGCTTGATTGAGTCAACGAGGCGGCTGTGCGCAGCCATGATTTTTCGCAGATTTTCCTGAACTTCAATCGTGATCTCTTGGAAGAAATACGGCCTCGCTTTGAGCCATTTCGCCAAATTGTCATCTGTCTTCTCGATTTCCTTTTTGACTTCGATTGGCGCAAAAATCCTGTTTTCTTGAGCGAGCCGATCCAAGATTTCCCAATATTCAGGACATAAATCCATTGAGTAGTAATCGTTCCAGCCTTGGATAAAGACATTCGCATCCAAGCAATATCTTTTCATGCGGCTTCGCCTCCTGCCGCAAACGGAATCCCTGCCTGCATCGACAAGCGAGCCAAGTGGTTGATTTTTACTTCGAGCAAAGACGATGCATCGCGACCAGAAACTGCGCCGTTCCTGTATGCGCTGATAACTGTCTGGGTGAATGCGTATCCGTTGTTGAAAAGTTTTTTTACATAAAATGATGGCCCTTTTTTATTGGCCGCCATTTGTTTTCGCCTTTCATCACGGATCAGTCGCCAGCGCTCTTGATACGCCCGACGCAACTCTTCATAACGAGCCTTGCTAATTGTGCCGTTTTCCAGAAATCTTCGGGCAATCGCCTCCTCACTGACTTTGAATATGCCAGAAAGCGCCGTCACCTTACCCTCAAGGTTGAGATCAGCACTTATATTTTTAAACGCAAAGGCGAACGCCTTGGGTTCAAGCACCAGCATTGACGCTACACGATTGCAAAAAATCTCAACATCATAAACCTGTTCCGATTTTGATTTCTCAAATGATTCTAAATTTGAAATGCCAGGCTCATTTATCCAAAGATGGCACAACTCATGAGTCAGTGTGAACATTCTAGCTGCTTCAGCGTCATTGGAGTTGATGAAAATAAACGGTGCATGCTCATCCGCGATGGCGAAGCCACGAGCCTCTTGCAAATCAACATCGCCTTGTTGAAAAACGTATATGCCAATTTGCTCAACTCGCTCAATCCACAAATTCAAAGCCTCACTTCTTGACCTGCACCGCATTTGGTCTTGTGGGGTAATTTTCAAAACTTCCCGAATTTGTTCTGCGACTTCGGCAGGCGTAGATTTCAAAGTCGCGGAGCCAATAAAGCTCAACGGTTCGACTTGTTCCTGAATGCAAAAATCTTTTAGCCAGTCCTGACGGAAAATCGTAGTCCGAATCAACAAGCCAAGTTCTTGGCTGTATTCTCGCGAGAAACCATCCGGCAAAGTTCTAAAATCACGCAGTGTTTCAAAATCTTCCGGGGGCTCTGGTAAATAGAAAACTGCCAATGGGCGCTTGTAAACTTCAGCGGCTTTCCGGGCTTGAGCAATAGATGGCCGTAACCCGTCTGGCTCTTCCCATTTTGAAATTTCTTCAACTGGACGCCCGATTTTATGCGCCGCTTCTTCCAGCGAAAGGCTAGAACGCTCCCGCGCCCAACGCATGACGGATGGGGTTACGAGAGCTTCAACGTGTTGCATAATTGGCTACTAAATAAAATGGCTTTAATCCTCGCAAATGCCACTAAAAATTTGGGAGCTTAACAAGCTTAATCCACAAACCGCTTCGTCAGGTTTCCGTAGGTGTCAATCCGCCGGTCGCGCAGGAACGGCCAGTGCGTGCGCGTCGCGTCCATATTTGATAGGTCCACCGGCACAATCAAAATCTCCTCCTTGTTCGCCGAGGCTTTGGCGAGAATTTCGCCGGAGGTGCCGGCGACGAAACTTTGTCCCCAGAATTCAATGCCATCGCCGCCCACGCCATCGAGAATTTCGTGGCCGACGCGGTTGACCGCGGCTACAAAGCAGCCGTTGGCCACGGCGTGCGAGCGCTGGATGATTTCCCAGGCGTCGTGCTGGCGTTCACCAAGTATTTTCTTTTCACGCGGATGCCAGCCGATGGCGGTCGGGTAAAAAAGGATTTCCGCGTCCTGCAACGCGGTCAGCCGCGCGGCTTCGGGATACCACTGGTCCCAGCAAATCAGCACGCCGATTTTGCCGTGGCGCGTCGGCCACGCCTTGAAGCCGGTGTCGCCGGGTGTGAAATAAAATTTCTCGTAATAAAGCGGGTCGTCGGGAATGTGCATCTTGCGGTAGCTGCCGAGCAGCGAGCCGTCGGCGTCAATCACGGCGGCGGTGTTGTGATAGACACCGGCGGCGCGTTTTTCAAACAGTGACGCGATGATGACGACTTTGTGTTTCTTCGCGAGTTTGCAAAAGGCATCGGTGGTCGGACCGGGGATCTTTTCGGCAAGCTTGAAATTCTCGAAATCTTCGCTCTGGCAAAAGTATTGCGAGCGGAACAATTCCTGCGTGCAGATGATTTGCGCGCCTTGCCGGGCGGCGCGTTCGGCGAGGGCCAGCGTTTTTTTCAGGTTCGCGGCGGGATTTGCGGAGCAGGCGCTTTGGATCAGCCCGAGGTGAACGGTTTGGGCGGCGGCGCGTTTCATCGCTTAAGTCTTGGGATGAATGCGGATGGTTTGCTCCATCAAATCCTTGTTGTAGCCGGCGGCGCGGGCGGCCGGGAAATTTTGTCCGAACAATTCGCGGGTATATTTGCCGAGTGTTTCGTTGGTCGGGCCGTAACCGCCGTGGTAGATGTAATATTCCAGATCATACAACAGCTCGTCGGCGGTCGCGTAACGCCGGGCGGGATCGCGCGCGAGGCAGTGCTGGAGAATGTCGTTCAGCGGGCCGTCAATGCGCGAATCGAGCTGGCGGAAATCAGGAATGTCCAGCTTCATAATCCGCTCGCGCGATTCGTCGGCATTTTCCCCTTTGAAAACATTCCGTCCGAGCAGCAAATGCGCGAGCACCACGCCGGTGGAAAACAAATCGGAGCGCTTGTCGGTGATCTGAAAATCCGCCTGTTCGGGACTCATGAAGTCGGCCTTGCCGGCGACGACTTCGCCTTCCTGGTCGGTCAAAAATCCGCGCGCCTTGGCGATTCCGAAGTCCGTCACCTTCACGTCGCCCTCGAACGCGATCATGATATTTTTCAAACTCACGTCGCGATGGACGATGCCGAGCGGTTTGCCATCCTTGTCGGCTTTGGCGTGCGCGTAGGCCAGTCCGCGCGCCACGCGGCTGACGATGAAGACGGCGAGTTCCTTCGGCAACTGGCGTTTCTTGTCGGCGAGCTGGTGCGTGAACTGCTCCAGGTTCACGCCGCGGATCAATTCCATGCAGATGAAACAAATGCCCCGGGCCTCGCCGAGATGATAGGTCTGGACGATGTTCGTGTGGATCAGGTCGGCGACCAGCTTGGCCTCGCCGATGAAATTCTCGATGAACATTTTCTGGCTGCCGAAGCTGGGGCGGATGACCTTGATGGCGACGCGCTTGACGAATTCGCGCGCGCCGTGCTGTTCCGCTTCATACACGATGCCCATGCCGCCCTCAAAAATCTTGCGGACGATCTCGTATCGGAAGTCACTCTCGATGGTGAAAAGTGCCACGCGCGGATGTTCGGAAATTGCGCCGCGAAGTCAAGCCCGGCTCCGGGCGGGAAAACGGCCTTAAATTTTTATGCTTTTTTTGCTTGCAGGTTTGGCTGGAAATCCTTTAATTCGAGCCAAGTCGCATGACTTTTGAACCAAAACAACAATACAACAACCACCAATAGGAAGGACACCGACATTATGGCCAAAGCATTATCGAAATCTCAACTCGTCACCGCAATCGCCGAAAAGGCTGAAATCTCCAAGAAACAGGCCGGCGAAATTCTCGAACACCTCGCCGCGCTCGCTTACAAGCACGCGAAAGACACCTTCACGCTGCCCGGCATCGGCAAGCTCGTCCTCAAGGACCGCGCCGCCCGCATGGGCCGCAACCCGAAGACCGGCGAGGCCATCCAGATCAAGGCCAAACGCGTCGTGAAGTTCCGCGTCGCCAAAGCCGCGAAGGACGCGATCCTCGGCAGCAAGTAATTTGCCTTTCATCCAAGGCGCTTCGATTCGTCGAGGCGCCTTTTTTATTTCCCGCGCCACTCGTTCCAATAATTCCCCAGGCGGCGGCAAATGACCGCCGGCGTTTCGGCATAAAGGCGCGCACCCAGCTTCAACGCCGCGGCGTGCAATTCTTTCTGGCGCGTCTCAATCCGCGGATTCAACACCTTC
>Ga0182030_10016781_pt1 | contig 14213 bp, 8 predicted proteins | sample 812S3MmetaG_FD_121299 | JGI IMG/M metagenome (GOLD analysis project Ga0182030, IMG submission 121299) | Permafrost microbial communities from Stordalen Mire, Sweden - 812S3M metaG (Illumina Assembly) | ecosystem: Environmental > Terrestrial > Soil > Wetlands > Permafrost | place: Sweden...
AAGTCGTGTGGTCCTGACGCCCCGACGCTGGCGTCAAGTTCTCGAGAAGCAAAGCTTCTTGGGGGCGACGGTGGCAAGAAAGCCCGGTCACCGGGGAGAGCGCGAAATAAGCCGTTAAAACCATTGCGCAGGGAAGGCCGGGTTACTCCGGTGAACCTGTGGTGACGATGCTCGTGTGCTTTGTTTTATTTCGCACGCGAGGCTGCGGGTGCAACGGGCACCCGGCTTTCCCTGCGCCCTCTGTTTTCGGGGGACGATGTTGGTGCACAACTCGGGCGCGTCGCGTCGCGGGAAGGCGGACGTATGCGTCATTGCGAGGAGCGAAGCGACGAAGCAATCCATTCTTTCTTTATGTGGCGAAATGGATTGCTTCGCTTGCGCTCGCAATGACAGCTCAAGGCTGTTTGAAAATCGAATCGGAAACCACTTTCGTCGCCCCGGCGCGCGCCGGTCCGACTTACGCGGCTTTCGCCTGCACGGTATTGCAGAACGCCGATGCGATCGGCGACGTCGATGCCGTGCTGCTCAGTCACGACCAGCACGCCGATAATCTCGATCACGCGGGACGGGATTTTCTGAACAGTGCCGGGCGTGTCTTGACGACGGTCGCCGGCGCCAAACGGCTCGACGGTCACGCCGAGGGCCTCGCGCCATGGGCCGCCACGGCGCAGCTCCTTCGATACGCTCGGCTTCGGATCGCGTCTCAAGCTGCTTGAGCCCGGCGTCGCGACATTGATCGAGATACCGCATACGCTGGTCTCCTCACCATGAGCGAGCTAATCCTTGCGGAACACGATCGATGCGATCCATCCGGTCATCAGCGCCATGAACACGGTCACCAATCCATACGTCAAGCCGTTCTGGCGGGCGCTGGTGGCGACAAACTGCTCGAAGCCGACCTTGACGATTTCGAACGCGGTTTCGGCCCGCGTTACCAATGCGCCGTCGGAAAACAGCTTGATCTCGACATCATAGGTTCCGATCGGCACCTCGGCCGGAAGCGGAATGCCGGTGCGAAACAGCGTCGGCGTCAGGAATGTCACCGCGGAGGTCGCTTCGCGATAGAGACCATGTTCGGAGCGCAGCCGCACAAAGGCGCTGCGGAACGGATCGCTCGGCACCACGTCGGCATAGTCAGTCCCGACGCGCTGCGTCAGCAGCACATTTTTGAGACCGAGCTGCTGCCGCCGCTCGACGTCCGGCGAGGCGATGGCGTCGAACGGGCGGTTGGCGAACAATGCGAGATAGGTCGGCACTTGCAGAAATTGGCGGTAGTCGGTGTTGACCCAGATCCCGAATTTGCGCTCCTTGCGCCGCGTCATCATGTCGGCGCGCGGGCCGCTGACGGTCACCACCAGATCGTAATTGGTGCGGGTCGGCGGAGTGGACGCGTCCTTTTCCACGGAGCCGAACAGCACCAGCTCCTCGCCGGAATAGTTCGACGTCACGGTCACCCGGTGGTTCGAAACCGACACGATCAGCCGTTCGGCGCGCGCCGGCGCGACCGCGAACGCCGCGCCCAGCACCAGCATCAGGCCCATCGTTGCACGTGAACGGCGCGCGGTCATCCGGCGCCTCCGGATTCCCGGATGGTGAAGAGATCGTCGGGCCGGATCACCAGTTCGATCGCAAAGCGGAGTCCGACCGCGAGAATCAGCACCCCCAGCAGCAGCCGCAGATGTTCGCCGCGGATCCGCTGGCCCGCGCGGGCGCCGAACTGCGCGCCGGTGACGCCGCCGACCATCAGGATCAGCGCCAGCACCGCGTCGACCAGATGGTTAATGGCCGCGTGCAGCAGGGTGGCGAACACCATGGTCACCAGCGTCAGCACCATGGAGGTGCCGATCACGGTGGAGGTCGGCACCCGCAGCAGATAGATCATGATCGGAATCAGGATGAAGCCGCCGCCGATCCCCATCACCGCGCCGATAAAGCCGATGATCAGGCCGACCACAACGATCGGAACCACCGACAGGTAGATCTTGGAGCGCTTGAAGCGCATCTTCAGCGGCAGCCCGTGAATCCAGCCATGGCTGCCGGAGCGGCGCATCGGCACCACGACGCCGCGGCGGATGCGGAGAATCGCCCGCAGCCCCTCCCAGAACATCAATCCGCCGACGGTGCTCAGCAGCACGACGTAGGACAGTGCGATCAACAGATCGAGCTGGCCGAGCGCGCGAAGCAGGGTGAAGGTCCAGACGCCGAGCGCGGTGCCGACGATGCCGCCGCTGAGCAGCACCAGCGCCAGCACCGGATCGATGGCACGGCGGCGCCAGTAGGATATGGCGCCGGAAAATGACGAGGCTGCGATGTGGCTGGCGACGGTGGCGACCGCGACCGCGGGCGCGATGCCGACGAAGATCAACAGCGGCGTCATCAGGAACCCGCCGCCGATGCCGAACATGCCGGACACGAAACCGACCGCCGCGCCCATCGCAAGGATGAGGAAAACATTGACCGGAATGTCGGCGATCGGAAGATAAAGTTGCACGCGCGTTGCTTCGGGATTTAGCCTTGAGACAGGCCGAAACCGCTCACGGCATGGTTTCTTGATCGAGCACTCTCCGGCAGGGTGGAATCCGGTTGCGTCAAGAGCAGGCTCTCATCGGCGTGAACGCGAACCTGCTGCCGCGCCCCTGCATAACCGAAATCGTCCGGGGGAGGGACCAAAGAATCCGGGCGGGGCGGCTTTTTTGCCGCCGTCCGCCGCACAATTAGCGATGTGGTGAATAATTCAGATTAACGGGCGGCGCGCTTGATCGAAACCGGCTTTGCCGCGGGCTTTGCTGCGCTGGCCTGCGGTGCGCTGCCCTGCGCCGGCGCGCTGTCCCATCCGCCGGGCGGGCTTGCGACGTTGACGGCATCGCTGGGCTGCGGTTCCGGGGTGAAGGTCTGGATCGCGAGCTTTGCCGCCGCGAGCGACTGGGCATCGAGCCGCTTGGCGATATCGTCGCGCTTGCGCACCGAGTCCGCGTCACCCTGCGCCGCCGCCAGGCTGAACCATTTGAAGGATTCGGCGAGGTTCTGTTCGACGCCGATGCCGCGGGCATAGAGGATGCCGAGGTTGAACTGGCTGTCGGCGACGCCGCGATCGGCCGCCTTGCGGAACCATTCCGACGCGCTCTTGTAATTGGCGCCCTTGCCGCCGCCGTCGGCGTCGAGCACCGCCAGATTATGCATCGCCTTGGCGTTGCCGCGTTCGGCGGCCTGCAAATAGTAGCGCCGGGCGATATCGACGTCCTTTTTCACGCTCATGCCCTTTTCGTAGAAGGTCCCGAGCCTGAAGATCGCCGGCACCACCCCGGCCTGCGCCGCGCGGTCATACCATTTCGCGGCCTCGTCCAAATTCGCGGGAACCCCCTTGCCTTCGTTGTAGCGCAGGCCGATCTCGTAGGCCGCGGCTGGATCGCCATTGAGGGCGGCGGCACGCAGCACCGGGCCGCCGATCTCGTCCGGCAATCTTTCGGTCGGCGGGATCTGCACCGGAGCGAGTTTGGCGCCGGCCGGCGCCGGCTGCGCCGGTGCGATTGCGCCAGTGACATCGCCGGCGGGTACCGGCGAGACGGCGGCCATCGTGGCGGTCTGGGGGATCGGAATCGAGGCGGTGCTGTCGGAAACGTCCGGTGCGGGGCCATTGAGCGATTGTTTTCCGATCGGTGTCGGCGAGGTCATCGAAGGCGCCGCCGGAGCCGGCATCGCCGGCTTGGGCTTCTCGACCGCGGGCGATTGAGCCGGAGGCGGCGGCTCGATCGAATTCTCGATGGCGGGCGGCGGCGGGCTGCCGCCGTCCAGCAGCGTCATCGCCATCCGGAAGGTGCCGAGCACGATCACGACCACGCTCGCGCCGACCAGCAGCGAGCGAATCTTGGAGGTGATGGTCGATGGTTCGCGGGCCTTGTCGCGGGCGGGGTCCTTGAACGCGCTGCGGGCGGCCTTGTCGCCAGCCGGCGCGGCCGCGGCGGCCTGAGCGGCACGACGCGCGGCGGCAATGAAATTCGAGGCGCTGGCCGGCTCATGCGTGGTCGCCGCAATTTCGCTGATGGCGCTCTCCGAAGCGGCGATGCGCTCCGATGGCGAAGCCAGCCGCCCCGCCGGACGTGTCCCCGGCTCAAGCGGGTGATCGGGCGGCAGATCCGGCTCGATTGCGGCACGCGGTGGCGCGCTATGCGGTTCCAGAATTTCGCTGATGGCTCTCGGCGTCACGGCGGCGGCAACCGGCGCCGCTGGCTGCGCGGCGTGGAATTCCCGAGGGGCGGCGGCAAAATGCTCCTGGGCCGCGGCAGGATTCGGCAGTTCGGGCTTGGCTTGCGGCGGTATCGCGACGCGAGGCGCGGCGGCCTGCGGCGGGATGGCCTGAGGCGCGGCAACCTGAGGCGGGGCGGCCTGAGGCACTGGCGGTGCTGCCCACTGCGGCGCAACCGGCGCGGAACGGGCCGTGCGCAGATCGCCTTCGATCATCGCCAGCCGATCGACCACATGGCCGAGCGTGTTGTGAACCGCTTCGAGCGAATCCTGGGTGTGGCGATCGGTTTCCGACTGGCTGGAACGGATATCGGACAATTCGCGCTTGACGATATCGACCAGGCCGCCGTCCGCCGGCGCCGCGGCACTCCGGTTGCTCTCGGCCAGCGCGGCAAAGTTGGCATGCTGGGTTTCGAGATGGCGCAGAATATCCTGCAAGCCGTCCTCGACCCGTCCGAGATTGCCGGCGCGGTGATCGGTGGAGGCTTCGAGGCGTTCCAGCAGATAGGACACCCGCTGCTCGAGATGCGCGAATGCGGAAGCGCTGTCGTTGCCGACGGGCATCCGGTCGAGACGGTCGGACAAGGTCCGCAGCGCGCCCTCCAGATGTTCCGAGCTTTCGCCGGCGGCCGGCCGCTCGCGGCTTTCCAGCGTCGAGGTCAGCGCGGCGAGGCGCTGCTCGAGGATCGCGAACGAATCACCGTGGCCTTCGAAGCGGGAAAGCTGATCGACCTTGGACGACAACAGCCGCACGTCGTCGCTGAGCCGCACCAATGCGTCGTTGGACGCGACATTGGAAACGATGGCGCGAAGGGCGGCGATAGCGCCTTCAAGCTGGTGGATGGTCGAGGGGTCGTCGCTGGCACGCAAGATCAGGTCGAGCTTGGCGCCGAGATTGCGGATCGCCTCGTCGTAGCCGGCGAGCTGCTCGGCGGGGGTCAGCGAGCGCAGCACTTCGCGAATTTCGCCCAGGGCGCGTTCGATGCCGGCCAGGGCCTGGCCGTCGGTGCCGCTCTGGCGTGTGTCGTCGATGCGGCGCGACAGCGATCGGATTTCGTTTTCGATCGATTCGATCGCCCGGCGCGGCATCGCCTCGGTAATGGCCTGGCGAATCTCCGCCAATTCGGCGCGGAAGGCGGCGATCGACTGCTCGATCCCGCTGGGACGCTGCAACGCTTCGATCTGGCTCGTGATCTGGACCAGATGGCGCTCGAGCGCGGAAAAATCCGGGCCCGCCGGCATCGCTTGTGCCGCGATGGAAGGTGCGATGGCAGGCGGTATCGGCCGCGGCGCGGCTTTATCAAGTTCGCTCTGGCGTGCCGCAATTTCCGCGATTGCGACGTCGAGCGACGCCGGGCTGATCGGCGGCGAGGGGCGATAGACCTGGGCGGCGGCGCGCTCGACCATTTCGGCCTGGCGCTGCTTGTCCTGGGGCTGGGCTGGCCTGGCGGGGCCCGGGTCTGAGATCTGCGACAGCCGCGCGTCGAGGCGCGAGATGGCGTCGTTCAATTGCCGGGCGACGCCCGGCTCGCTGCGCGCCGCGTCGGGGCGGGGAGCGTCGGTTCGCGGCGCCGCGCGCGAAATCTGCTCGATCTGACGGGTAATTGAATCCAGCCGCTGGTGGATGTCCGCGACGTCCCGTGTCTCCTGGCTCGCCAGCATCGGCCGCTGATCGGGGATGGCGCGAAAATCGGGAGGGGCTGAATCGCCAATGGTTGAATTGAGCCAGTCGCTCAATGACATGCCAGCCTGGCGCGCGGCCGCCTCGGCCCTCTCGCGCACCGATGGATCGATGCCTTCAACACTCGACGTTACGCGCGAATTCATGCTTCCGTCCGGTTCCGACTTCGGCGCCCGACCTGCGCCTTGAGCCTCCCCGCGCGTCCCTGAAGAGACAATCGAATTTCGCGCAGGTCGTCTGCCTCTGGCGTCGACTTTTTCGCGTTACGGTAAATAACCGGTTAACGAATCGGACGGCGGGCCCGGAAAGTTGGCTCAGCGCGCGAAATTGGCCGGCTGTGCGGCGGGCCGCGGCCGCCGGTCGTGCCAATCGAATTGTCGCCACGGCGGCCAGCGGCCTTGGGGAACGGTCGTCTGGAGCGGAGCGATTGTAGCTGCAGCTATCCGGCGGCGGCGCCGCCGCGACTGGGCAGAACGCGATCGGTCATCCGCTGGTTTCGCGTTGGCCGCTGCTGAGAGGCGTGACATTCCCACCGTCGGCGCCGACAGACAGCGCCAGGAGCGCCTCTTCGCACCACTCCGCCACGGCACGCTCGTAACGAAGTCCCATGCGCAGTCCGAGCAGCTTGCCGGTATCCGCGATTGATACCGCGCCGTGAGGGAAGCGTTTCCTCAAGATATGCTCGAATCGGGAGAAACGGTCGCGGTGGTACTCCAGCCGCGCCATGAGGTCGGCGCGCAACGGATCGATGTCGACGCTGTCGAGCGCGTAAAGCCGTACCAGCAGATCGTCCTTGATCGAAGTCGGGCTGCTCGGCCGGGCCGCCCAGTGGCGCAGCGCCGCCCTGCCCTCGGGGGTGAGCGTGTAGACCAGCTTGTTGGGCTTGCCCGATTGCACGACCTCGCGGCCTTGAACGTGGCCGCGGTCGCGGAGCCGTGCGAGCTCGCGATAAATCTGCTGGTGGTCGGCTCGCCAAAAGAACCCGATCGACGTATCGAACGTCTTGGCAAGTTCGTAGCCCGTCATCGGACGTTCCGTCAGGCAAACTAGGATCGCGTCACCGAGCGCCAATACGCCGACCCTCCGCTTTCAACCAACTCGTACCTCGCATGCTTGACATTATGCATATCAGCGCATATGCGTCAATTTGCATAATGCTCTGACCTGACTAGCCGTTGGGACCCGGTCAGGCGCTGTGGCTGTCCGCCAAAAGGAGAAACCATGCCGCTGCCAGCCTCGCTGAAGGGTCGACTCGAGCTACCGGTGGTGGGCGCGCCGCTGTTCATCGTATCGGGACCCGAACTCGTCATCGCACAGTGCAAGGCCGGCATCGTCGGCTCGTTCCCGGCGCTGAACGCGCGCCCGGTCGAAAAACTCGGCGAGTGGCTGACGCGGATCGAAAACGAACTGGGCGAATACCAAGAGCGGCATCCGGAGAAAAAAGTCGCGCCCTATGCGGTCAACCAGATCTGTCATGTCTCCAACGATCGGCTGATGAAGGACATGGAGACCTGCGTGAAGCACAGGGTGCCGATCATCATCACCTCGCTGCGTCCGCCACTGGAAATTGTCGAGGCCGCGCATTCCTATGGCGGTGTGGTGTTCCACGACGTCATCAACGTCAGGCACGCGCGCAAGGCCGCCGAGCAGGGCGTCGATGGCCTCATTCTGGTTTGCGCCGGCGCGGGCGGACACGCCGGTACCTTGTCGCCATTCGCGCTGGTGCGCGAAGTCAAGCAATGGTTCAAGGGCACCATCCTGTTGTCGGGCGCGATCTCCGACGGCTGGAGCATCGCCTCCGCGCTCGCACTCGGCGCCGACCTGGCGTATATCGGCACGCGCTTCATCGCCACCGAGGAAGCCAACGCCGATCCGGCCTACAAGCGCGCGCTCGCCGCGCATGCCGCGCACGACATCGTCTATTCGAACCTGTTCACCGGGGTGCATGGCAACTATCTCGGTCCGTCGATCGTGGCGGCGGGCCTCGACCCGGACAACCTGCCGGTCACCGACAAATCGAAGATGAATTTCGGTTCGGGCGGCAATATGAAGGTCAAGGCCTGGCGCGACATCTGGGGTTCGGGACAGGGTATCGGCCAGATCGCAGATGCACCGCCGGTCGCGGAACTGGTGGAACGCCTGAAGCTCCAGTTTGCCGAGGCCAGCGGCGATTTCATGAAACGGATCAGCGCCTAGGCGCCCGAACGAGCCGCTGCTGAATTCCAGCCGGAAACGCAGGTGGACGCAAATGGCTTGGCAAAACGCGGCTATCGCTTGGCTGCGCCCTTCACAGGAGACGTCCGATGTCCATGACGGCCCTCGACAAGTGGTATGCCTACACCAAGTCCCACGACCGCGCGGCGCTGTGGGACCTGCTCGACCCTGAGGTGGTGTTCGAAAGCCCCGTCGTGCATACGCCGCAGCGCGGGCGCGATATCACGTTCAAGTATCTGCTGAGCGCGGAAAAGGTGCTGGGTGGCCCGGGCTTCACCTATATCGGCGAATGGCGCAGCGCCGCCGGTGCGGTGCTCGAATTCGAAAAAGAGATCGACGGCATCAGAATCAACGGCGTCGACATGATCACCTTCGGCGACGATGGTCGGATCACGCATTTCAAGGTGATGGTCCGCCCGCTCAAGGCGATCAACCTGCTGCATCGGCTAATGGGGGAGCAACTGGCGCAGCAGTGAGGCATCAGGCCCCGCCCGGTCGCCACGGCTGTTTTGACGGCTGTCTCGATGGCTGTCTTGGACCTTCGGAACCGGTTAAGGTCCGATTCTGGAACTGGGCGATTGCTGCGCCGCAAGAACTTCCCTAAACGAAGCCCGCCAGCCTAGCCGAGAGGAAATCATGCCGAGCTATAAAGCACCCCTGGAAGACGTCCATTTTCTGCTCAACGACGTGTTTCAGATCGACCGCTACGACAATCTTCCCGGCTTTAGCGACGCCTCCGCCGATGTGCGAGATGCGATCCTGGCCGAGGCGGCGAAACTCAGCGAAGAAGTGTTGCAGCCGCTGAACCGCGTCGGCGATCTTGAGGGCTGCGTCCGCCATGACGACGGCAGCGTCACCACCCCGAAAGGTTTCAAGGAGGCGTTCAAGCAGGTGGCCGACGGCGGCTGGCTCAGCCTCTCGGCGCCGGCGGAATATGGCGGGCAGGGTCTGCCGGTCACGCTTTCGCAGGCCGTCAACGAATTCCAGTGCTCGGCCAACATGGCTTTTTCGATGTATGGCGGGCTGACGCTGGGGGCGACGGCGGCGCTGATCGTGCACGGCAAGCCCGAGCAGAAGGCGACCTTCGTGCCGAAGATGGTGACGGGACAATGGACCGGCACCATGAATCTCACCGAGCCGCAATGCGGCACCGATCTGGGCCTGCTGCGCACCAGGGCCGTCAAGCAGGCCGACGGCAGCTACAAGATAACGGGGACCAAGATTTTCATCTCCGCCGGCGAGCACGATCTCGCCGAGAATATCATCCATCTGGTGCTGGCGCGGATCGAGGGCGCACCGGCCGGCATCAAGGGCGTGTCGCTGTTCGTGGTGCCGAAGACGCTGGTCAATGCCGACGGATCGCTAGGCGCACGCAACGGCGTGTCGTGCGGTTCGATCGAACACAAGATGGGGATTCACGGCAATTCCACCTGTGTGATGAATTACGACGGCGCCACCGGCTGGCTGATCGGCGAGGAAAACAAGGGCATGCAGGGCATGTTCGTGATGATGAACGAGGCCCGGCTGGGCGTTGCGGTGCAGGGGCTGGCGCAATCCGAAGTCGCCTATCAAAACGCCGTGGCCTATGCCCGCGATCGTCTGCAGGGCCGCTCGCTGTCGGGTGCGAAGGCGCCCGACCAGCCGGCCGACCCGATCATCGTGCATCCCGATGTGCGCCGCACGCTGCTCACGATTCGCGCTTTCAACGAGGCGGCCCGCGCGATGGTGGTATGGACCGCGCTGAAAAGCGACGTCGCCCATCGCTCCAGCGATCCCAAGGACCGCCAGGAGGCGGACGATCACATGGGATTGATGACGCCGGTGCTGAAGGGCGTTCTGACCGATGTCGGATTTTCCAACACGGTGCTGGCGCAGCAGATGTTCGGCGGCCACGGCTATATCGCGGAAAACGGCATGGAGCAGTTCGTGCGCGATGCGCGCATCGCCATGATCTATGAGGGCGCCAATGGCATTCAGGCGCTCGACCTCGTCGGGCGCAAATTGCCGCGCGACGGCGGTCGCGCGGTGATGTCATTCTTTGGTGAGGTCGCCAGCTTCGCCAAGGATCACGGCGCCGACGAGGCCATGAAGCCGTTCGTCACACCGTTGAGCACGGCGCTCGGCCATCTGCAGCAGGCCACCACCTGGCTGATGCAGAACGCGATGATGAAGCCGGACAATGCCGGGGCCGCCGCCACCGATTACATGCAACTGTTCGGCCTCGTCACCTTCGCCTATATGTGGGCGCGAATGGCGAAAGTGACACAGGACAAGATTGCGGGCGGCGGCGCCACGCCCTATCTGACCACCAAGCTGGTGACCGGCCGCTTCTTCATGGAACGGATGCTGCCGGAAACTGCACTACATCTCGCGCGCATCCAGACTGGAAGCGCGACCACCATGGAACTGGCGGCGGAAGCTTTCTGATCGGAGAAATTTTTGCCGTCCGCGCGATACGGTCCGCGACATCTTCCCATTCGCCTATATATTATGATCCTCATACCAGGAGGGCGTCATGCCTGAGGCATATATCTACGATCACGTTCGCACGCCGCGCGGCCGCGGCAAGGCCGATGGCGCGCTGCACGAGGTCACCGCGCTGGCGCTGGCAACCGCGCCGCTGAAAGCGCTGAAGGAGCGCAACCATCTCAAGGAAGACATCATCGATGACGTCGTGCTCGGCGTGGTCGATCCGGTCGGCGAGGCAGGCTCCGATATCGCCCGCTTCGCGGCGTTGAAAGCCGGTCTCGGCGAGTCGGTGCCCGGGGTCCAGATCAGCCGCTTCTGCGCGTCGGGCCTCGATGCGGTGAATTTCGCCGCCGCCCAGATCATGAGCGGCCAGCATGAACTCACCATCGGCGGCGGCGCCGAATCCATGAGCCGGGTCGGCATCGGCGCCTCCGGCGGCGCCTGGCCGATGGACCCTTCGATCGCGGTGCCGGCCTATTTCATGCCGCAGGGCGTGTCGGCCGATCTGATCGCGACCAAATACGGCTTTTCGCGCGACGATGTCGACGCCTATGCGGTGCAAAGCCAGCAGCGCGCCGCCAAGGCCTGGGACGAGGGCCGCTTCAAGAATTCGGTGGTCCCGGTCAAGGACGTCAACGGCCTCACCATCCTCGCCAAGGACGAGCACATGCGGCCGACGACGACGATGCAGTCGCTCGGTCAGTTGCAGCCGTCATTCGTGACCATGGGTCAGATGGGCGGCTTCGATGCGGTGGCGATCCAGTCGCATCCGGAAATCGAGCGCATCAACTACGTCCATCACGCCGGCAATTCCTCCGGAATCGTCGACGGCGCCGGCGCGGTGCTGCTCGGCAGCAAGGAGGCCGGCGCCAAGCACGGCCTGAAGCCGCGGGCAAAAATCCGCGCCTTCACCAATATCGGCTCCGAGCCGGCGATGATGCTGACCGGCCCGGTCGACGTGACCGAGAAGCTGTTCGAACGCTCGGGCATGAAGAAATCCGATATCGACCTGTTCGAGCTGAACGAGGCGTTCGCCTCGGTGGTGCTGCGCTACATCCAGGCGTTCGACATCGACAGCGACAAGATCAACGTCAATGGCGGCGCGATCGCGCTCGGCCATCCGCTCGGCGCCACCGGGGCGATGATCCTCGGCACCGTGCTCGACGAACTCGAGCGCACCAACAAGTCGACCGCGCTGATCACGCTGTGCATCGGCGGCGGCATGGGCACCGCCACGATCATCGAGCGGGTTTGAGATTCCGCTCCCTCCCCCCTTGCGGGGGAGGGTCGGGGAGGGGGGTAGCTCCACTCTCTGACTCAGAGACCCCACCCCCGACCCCTCCCCGCAAGGGGGAGAGGAGAAACATTCCGCAGCGCTCGCGCGCCTCAGCTAAAACGAACCGCGTTTCGAATTGGGAGCAACACAATGGCCTTCAAGAACTTCAAGGTTGAGACCGACGCCGACGGCATTGCGCTGGTGACGTGGGACATTCCGGGCCGTTCGATGAACGTGCTCGATGAAACCACGATTACCGAACTCGAGGAGATCGTGAAGCAGACCTCCGCCGACCCGGCGGTCAAGGGCGTCGTTATCACCTCCGGCAAGGAGGCGTTCTCCGCCGGCGCCGACCTGTCGATGCTCGAAGGCATGAACCACCGCTACGCCGAACTGCTCAAGGCCAAGGGCGAGGTCGCGGCCAACCAGATGCTGTTCGACGAGAGCCGCAAATCGTCACTGGTGTTTCGCGGGATCGAAACCTCAGGCAAGCCCTGGGCGGCCGCGATCAACGGCCTGGCGTTCGGCGGCGCGTTCGAACTGACGCTGGCCTGCCACTACCGCGTCGCGGCGGAAAACCCGAAGACCCGTCTCGGGCTGCCGGAGGTCAAGGTCGGGCTGTTCCCCGGCGCCGGCGGCACCCAGCGCGTGCCGCGCATCGTGGCGCCGCAGGATGCGATGCCGCTGCTGCTGAAGGGCGAGGCGATCAATCTGGCCAAGGCGAAGGCGCTGAAGCTGGTCGATGCGGTGGTCCCGGCCGCTGATATGATCAAGACCGCCAAGGACTGGATCAAGGGCGGCGGCAAGGCGGTCGCGCCCTGGGATGAGAAGGGTTTCAAGCTGCCGGGAGGTCCGGTCTATTCCAAGGCCGGCATGATGATGTTCCCGGCCGGCAACGCCATCTTCCGCCGCGAGACCTACGACAACTACCCCGCGGCCCGCGCCATCATGCAATGCGTCTATGAAGGATTGCAGTTGCCGATCGACGCAGCGCTGCGCGTCGAATCGCGTTACTTCACCCAGATCCTGCGCAGCAACGAAGCGGCCGCGATGATCCGCAGCCTGTTCCTGTCGATGCAGGAATTGAACAAGGGCGCCCGGCGTCCGCCGAACGTGCCGCCGACCAAGGTGAAGAAATTGGCGATCATCGGCGCGGGATTCATGGGCGCCAGCGTCGGCTATGTTTCGGCGCGCGCCGGCATCGAGGTGGTGCTGATCGACCGCGACCAGGAGAGCGCCGACAAGGGCAAGGGCCACGCCAAATCGGTGATCGACGATTTGATCGCCAAGGGCCGCGCCAAGGAAAGCGACCGCGACGCCATCCTGTCGCGCATCAGTGCCAGCGCCGATTACGGCGTGCTGAAGGATTGCGATCTCGTCATCGAGGCGGTGTTCGAGGATCGCAAGGTGAAGGCGGAAACCTACGCCAAGGCGCAGCCGCTCCTGAAACCCGATGCGATCTTTGCCTCCAACACCTCGACCTTGCCGATCAATTCGCTGGCCGAGGAGTTCAAGGACCAGAGCAAGTTCATCGGCATCCATTTCTTCTCGCCGGTCGAGAAGATGATGCTGGTGGAAATCATCGTCGGCAAGAACACCGGCGACACGGCCCTCGCCACCGCACTGGATTATGTCCGGGTGATCGGCAAGACGCCGATCGTGGTCAATGATAGCAGGGGCTTCTTCGCCAACCGCTGCGTGCTGCGCTTCACCGCCGAGGGGCTGGAAATGCTGATGGAAGGCGTGCCGCCGGTGATGATCGAGAACACCGCGAAGATGGCCGGCATGCCGGTGGGGCCGCTGTCGCTGTCCGACGAGGTGGCGCTCGACCTGGTGCTCAAGATCATGAAGGCGACCGAGGCCGATCTCGGCGCCAATGCCATCGACCAGGTCCAGAAGAAACTCCTGGTCGAGATGGTCGAAAAACAGGGCCGCTTCGGCCGCAAGAACGGCAAGGGATTTTACGATTATCCCGAAAAGGGCAAGGGCCAGAAAAGCCTGTGGTCGGCCTTGAGCGGGTTGCAGCCGAAGCACCTCGATCCCGACACGCTCGACATCGAGGAGCTGAAGCAGCGCTTCCTGGTGGTGCAGGCGGTGGAGGCGGCGCGCACCGTGGAGGATCGTGTCATTACCGATATGCGCGAGGCCGACGTGGGCTCGATCCTCGGCTTCGGCTTTGCGCCGTTCACCGGCGGCACGCTGTCCTATATCGACTTCATGGGCACGAAGAAGTTCGTCGAACTGTGCCACAAGCTCGAGGCCAAATACGGCTCGCGCTTCGCGCCGCCGAAATTGCTGATCGAGATGGCGGCCAAGGGCGAGACCTTCTAC
>Ga0182030_10016783_pt1 | contig 14210 bp, 14 predicted proteins | sample 812S3MmetaG_FD_121299 | JGI IMG/M metagenome (GOLD analysis project Ga0182030, IMG submission 121299) | Permafrost microbial communities from Stordalen Mire, Sweden - 812S3M metaG (Illumina Assembly) | ecosystem: Environmental > Terrestrial > Soil > Wetlands > Permafrost | place: Sweden...
CGCGCTGAAGGAACGCTATCCCGACGACAAGGTGAAGCAGCAGCAGGAGATGATGGAAATCTACAAGAAGGAGAAGATCAACCCGATCGCCGGTTGTCTTCCCGTCGCCTTGCAGATTCCGGTATTCTTCTCGCTCTACAAGGTGCTGTTCGTCACCATCGAAATGCGCCATGCGCCGTTCTTCGGCTGGATCAAGGACCTGTCGGGGCCGGATCCGACCAATTTGTTCACGCTGTTCGGCCTGTTCCAGTACGATCCGACCCAGCTGCCGCTGATCGGGCATTACCTCGCGCTCGGCATCTGGCCGATCATCATGGGCATCACGATGTGGTTCCAGATGAAGCTCAATCCGACCCCGCCGGATCCGACCCAGAAGATGATCTTCGACTGGATGCCGCTGATCTTCACCTTCATGCTGGCGCGATTCCCGGCGGGCCTGGTGATCTACTGGGCCTGGAACAACACCCTGTCGGTGCTGCAGCAGAGCTTCATCATGCGGCGCAACGGCGTGAAGGTCGAACTGTTCGACAATCTGCGGGCCACCTTCGCGTCGAAGAAACCGACATAGGCTCGTTACGGGCACTCGGTCGATCTTGCTGTTGGCCGCCGCCGCATGGTTCGAGACGGCGCTGCGGCGGCGCCGCATCGGCCTGAACAACGAGCATCGCCCAGCAAGCGCCAACTGAAAGCCGTCGCATGACCGCGCCAACCGACGCCGACCTGATCGAGCAGGGCCGCAAGCTGTTTGCCGGCGACTGGCAGTTCTTCTGGGCCTCGCCCTCGATCGAAACCCTGCCGCCGATGGCGGGCATCGAGGTCGCCTTTGCCGGCCGCTCCAATGTCGGCAAATCCAGCCTGATCAATGCCCTGACCGGGCGCAACGCGCTGGCGCGGACCTCGCACACGCCGGGCCGCACCCAGGAACTGATCTTCTTCGAGGGCCCTGAACGGGCCGGCTTCCGGCTGGTCGACATGCCCGGCTATGGCTACGCCTCGGCGCCGAAGGCCAAGGTTGCGTCGTGGACGGCGCTGATCCACAAATTCCTGCAGGGCCGCAGCAGCCTGGCGCGGGTCTATGTGCTGATCGACGCCAGGCACGGCTTCAAGGAGGTCGATCTCGACGTGCTGAACACGCTCGACAAATCCGCCGTCAGCTATCAGGTGGTGCTCACCAAGGCCGATCAGGTCAAGCCCGCCGAACTCGAGCAACGCACCGCAGCCACCGCGGCGGCGCTGGCCAAGCATCCCGCCGCCTTCCCCGAGCTGCTGGTGACCTCCTCGCGCAGCGGCGCCGGAATGCCGGAGCTGCGCGCCGCCATGGTGCGACTGCTCGGCGAGCGCGGCCGATGATGACCGGAGCCCGCAGCCTGCGCATCCTGGTCATCCTGGCCGGCATCATGGGCGCCGACGGCGTCGTGCTGGCGGCGGCCTCGGCGCACCAGCCCGATGCGATGCGGCTGGCGTCGGCGTCCTCGATGCTGCTGTTCCACGCCACCGCCGTGCTCGCGGTGGCGGCGCTGGCCGAACGCGGCGTCATCCACTTGCGAATCGGGATCGCCGCGGCATTCGGCTTTGTGGTCGCCGCCGCACTGTTCGCCGGCGACCTGACGCTGCGGCAATATGCCGGCCACAGCCTGTTTCCGATGGCCGCTCCCTCGGGCGGAATGCTGCTGATCGCAAGCTGGCTGGCGGTCGCGGTGGCGGCGGCCTGGCCGCGGCAGGGCTGAGATAGATCAGTAGCCCGGATGGCGCGAAGCGCAATCCGGGGAACGGCTCTCGCCCCGGATTGCGCTTCGCTTATCCGGGCTACGAAATCGACCGCGCCACTTTGCGCCGTGCCCGCCAATCAGATAGAAACCGCCCACCCTTTCGATCGCGAGACCCGCTTCATGACCGACGCGCCGCATATCAGTCCGCTCGATCAGGCCCGCATCCTGTCCGAGGCGCTGCCGCACATGCAGCAATATGACGAGGAAACCATCGTCATCAAGTATGGCGGCCATGCCATGGGCGCCGAGGACGTCGCCAAGGCATTCGCGCGCGACATCGTGCTGTTGGAGCAGACCGCCATCAATCCGGTGGTGGTCCATGGCGGCGGGCCGCAGATCGCGCAGATGCTGCAGCGGCTCGGCATCAAGTCGGAATTCGCCGCCGGCCTGCGCATCACCGATGCCGCCACCATCGAGATCGTCGAGATGGTGCTGGCCGGCTCGATCAACAAGACGCTGGTCGGCTACATCAACGAGGCCGGCGGCAAGGCGGTCGGCCTGTGCGGCAAGGACGGCAACATGGTGACGGCGACAAAGGCGACGCGCACCATGGTCGATCCGCATTCCAACATCGAAAAGGTGGTCGATCTCGGCTTTGTCGGCGAGCCCGAAAAGGTCGACCTGACCTTGCTGAACCAGCTGATCGGCCATGAGCTGATTCCGGTGCTGGCGCCGCTGGCAACTTCGAAGACCGGCCAGACCTTCAACGTCAACGCCGACACCTTTGCCGGCGCGGTCGCCGGCGCGCTGAAGGCCAAGCGGCTGTTGCTGCTGACCGACGTTCCCGGCGTGCTCGACAAGTCCAACAAGCTTATTCCGCAACTGTCGGTGAAGGACGCCCGCAAGCTGATCGCCGACGGCACCATCTCCGGCGGCATGATCCCGAAGGTCGAAACCTGCATCTACGCGCTGGAGCAGGGCGTGCAGGGCGTCGTCATCATCGACGGCAAGACCCCGCACGCGGTTCTGCTCGAATTGTTCACCAATCAGGGCACCGGCACGCTGATCCACAAGTGATGACGCACCCCGCCACGCCAGTGACGACGGTCATGGCCGGATTGCTTCCGGCCCTGGCGCTGATCGCCGGCGTGGCACCCGCCCGCGCCGACCTGAAACTCTGCAACCGCATGAGCTATGTGATCGAGGCCGCCATCGGCATCGACGACAAGGCCGCCACCGCGACCCGCGGCTGGTTTCGCATCGATCCCGCCAGCTGCAGGGTCGTGGTCCAGGGCACGCTGACCGCCGACCGCATTCTGCTCAACGCCCGCGCGCTCGGCGTCTACGGCGCCTCGCCGATCCCGCAGAACGGCGGCGACACGCTTTGCATCGCTCCCGACAATTTCGTGATCGCCGCGGCCCGCCAGTGCCGCGCCGGACAAAGCCCGGCGCCGTTTACCCAGATCACGCCGACGCCGACCGATGACGGCAATCTGGTGGCCTACCTTGCCGAGGACAGCGAATATGACGACGAACAGGCGAAGCTCGCCGGCATTCAGCGGCTGCTGGTGATCGCCGGCTATGACGCCGCGCCGATCGACGGCGTCGATGGGCCGAAGACCCAGGCCGCCCTGGCGGCGTTCCTGAAAAGCCGCGGGCTGTCGCCCGACATCGTGCAGGCGCCGAATTTATTCGCCACAATGATCGATGCGGTGCAATCGCCGTCGGCGACCGGACTGACCTGGTGCAACGATACCCCGCACAAGATCATGGCCGCGGTCGGCACCGACGACGGCAAGACCGTGACCAGCCGCGGCTGGTATCGCATCGATCCCGGCAAATGCCTGCATCCCGACGTCACCGGCCAGCCCAGGCAGATTTTCAGCTTCGCCGAGGCGGTCGATGCCGACAACCACACCATCAGGTTCAGGGACAAGGCGCTGAACTGGGGCGGAGCGACCCAGCTCTGCACCCGCGAGAGCAAGTTCGAGATCACCGAACAGGCCGACTGCGGCGGCCGCGGCCTCGCCGCCACCGGTTTTGCCGCGGTCGATATCAGCAGCGGCGGCAAGACGCTGCGCTTCGCGCTGCCGTGATGGCGTTGACGCTTCGCGTGCTGCGCTTCCACGCGCCGTGACAGCCTGAGAGATCGATGGAGAGATGACCAGCACATCCCGCCCCTTCGCCGCGATCGACACCTGGGTGTTCGATCTCGACAACACGCTGTATCCGCATCACGTCAATCTGTGGCAGCAGGTCGATGCGCGGATCGGCGAATTCGTCTCCGCCTGGCTGAAAATACCGGCCGACGAGGCGCGCCGGATCCAGAAGGACTACTACCTCCGCTACGGCACCACCATGCGCGGCATGATGACCGAACACGGCGTGCGCGCCGACGACTATCTCGCCTATGTGCACCAGATCGACCATTCGCCGCTGCAGCCCAACCCGGCGATGGGTGCAGCCATCGCCAGGTTGCCCGGACGCAAGCTGATCCTGACCAACGGCTCGACCGACCATGCCGACAAGGTTTTGCAGCGGCTCGGCCTGGCTGAGCATTTCGAGGCGGTGTTCGACATCATCGCCGCCGAGCTCGAGCCGAAGCCGGCGCCGCAGACCTACCAAAAATTTCTGGCGCGGCACGGCGTCGATCCGCAGAGTTCGGCGATGTTCGAGGACCTGGCGCGCAACCTCGTGGTGCCGCACCAGCTCGGCATGACCACCGTGCTGGTGGTGCCCGACGGCAGCCGGCAGGTGCTGCGCGAGGACTGGGAGCTGGAAGGCCGCGACGCCGCTCACGTCGATCATGTCACCGACGATCTGACCGGGTTCTTGCAGAAGCTGGCGGTGGATTAGGGCACGCACCCGCCGCCAGCTTCAGCCGTCATGGCCCGCCAACGGGTCTCGCCGAAGGCGAGACCGACGGCGGATGATGACGCCACAACTGGACCGGAGGCGGTGCCTCGTGTCTTGACTCTCCGCTTCCAAATCCCGACAAAGCCCCTCGCCTGCCCAACAAGCCGCCCCAAGGAACACGCGATGTCTTTGTCCGCCCTCGAATCCACCATCACCGCCGCGTTCGACGCCCGCGACAGCATTTCCACCGCGACCAAGGGCGAGGTCCGCGAGGCGGTGGAGCAGGCGCTGGAACTGCTCGACAAGGGCGAGGCCAGGGTGGCCGAGCGCGAGGCCGGCGGCAAGTGGAAGGTCAACCAGTGGCTGAAGAAGGCGGTGCTGCTGTCGTTCCGGCTCAACGACATGCGCGCGATTTCCGGCGGGCCCGGCACCGCGTCGTGGTGGGACAAGGTGCCGTCGAAATTCGAGGGCTGGGGCGACAACCGGTTTCGCGAGGCCGGCTTTCGCGCCGTTCCCGGCGCCATCGTCCGCCGCTCGGCCTTCATCGCCAAAAATGTCGTGCTGATGCCGTCCTTCGTCAATCTCGGCGCCTATGTCGATGAAGCAACCATGATCGACACCTGGTCGACGGTCGGCTCCTGCGCCCAGATCGGCAAGCGCGTGCACATTTCCGGCGGCGTCGGCATCGGCGGCGTGCTGGAGCCGCTGCAGGCCGAACCTGTCATCGTCGAGGACGATTGCTTCATCGGCGCGCGCTCGGAAGTCGCCGAAGGCGTGATCGTGCGCAAGGGCGCGGTGCTGGCGATGGGCGTGTTTCTCGGCGCCTCCACCAAGATCATCGACCGCGCCAGCGGCGAGATCTTTGTCGGCGAGGTGCCCGAATATGCCGTGGTGGTGCCGGGCGCGCTGCCGGGCCGGCCGCTGAAGAACGGCGAGCCCGGTCCCTCCACCGCCTGCGCCGTGATCATGAAGCGCGTCGACGAGCGCACCCGCGCCAAGACCAGCATCAACGAGCTGCTGCGCGACTAGCCAAATTTGTTCCGCACAGGTCTGGCCCCTCGCCCGGGCCTCATGTTAAGCGGGGCCATGACTGACGCCCTCTCGATTGCCCGCGATCTCTTGCGCTGCCGCTCGGTGACCCCGGCCGATGCCGGCGCGCTCGACGTGCTGCAAAATCTCCTGAAGGACGCCGGCTTCGAGGTGCATCGCGTCACCTTCGGCGAGCCCGGCACCGCCGATGTCGACAACCTCTATGCCCGCATCGGCACCCGTGCTCCGCACCTCACCTTCGCCGGGCACACCGACGTGGTGCCGCCGGGCGACGAGAGCGCGTGGAGCCATGGCGCGTTCGCGGGCGAGGTCAAGGACGGGCTTCTCTATGGGCGCGGCGCGGTGGACATGAAGGGCGGCATTGCCTGCAGTGTCGCCGCGGTGCTCGAACATCTCGCCGCCCATGGCGGCAAGCCCCGGCAAGACGGCAAGGGCTCGATTTCGTTCCTGATCACCGGCGACGAGGAGGACATCTCGGTCAACGGCACCGTCAAGCTGCTGCAATGGGTCGCGGCGCGCGGCGAGACATTCGACCATTGCGTGCTCGGCGAGCCCAGCAATGTCGAGGTGCTCGGCGATTGCATCAAGGTCGGCCGCCGCGGCTCGCAGTCGGGCACGCTCTATGTCGACGGCGTGCAGGGCCACGTCGCCTATCCGCATCGCGCCGCCAACCCGGTGCCGGATATCGCCGCGCTGATCGTGGCGTTGAGCAACGAGCCGCTCGATCACGGCAGCGCGCAGTTCCAGGCCTCGAATCTCGAATTCACCTCGGTCGACGTCGGCAACACCGCCGGCAATGTGATCCCGGCGCAGGCCCGCGCCAGGTTCAACATCCGCTTCAACGACCTGCACACCCAGCAGACGCTGCGCGCCCTGGTCGAACAGCGCCTCGCAAAGGCGGCCGGCAACCGGATTCGCGCGCGTATCGTATGGGAGCCCTCGAATTCCAACGTGTTCGTGACCAAGCCCGGCGCCTTCACCGATCTGGCGGTGGCGGCGATCGAAGCGGTCACCGGCCGCAAGCCGGAATTGAGCACTTCCGGCGGCACCTCGGATGCGCGCTTCATCGCCAGCCATTGTCCGGTGATCGAGTTCGGGCTGGTCGGCCAGACCATGCACCAGATCGACGAGCGTACCCCGGTTTCGGATCTGGAACAGCTGACGAGGATCTATCGCGGCGTGCTGGAGCGCTATTTCGCGTGAGCGGCAAGATCCTGGTGCTCACCGCGATCGACGACGAACTCGCCAAGGCGCGCGCGCCTGAAGGCGTCGAGGTGATCTATACCGGAGCCGGCAAGGTCAATGCGTCTGCTGGCGCCACCCTGGCGCTGTTGGTGCTGCGGCCGAAGCTGGTGATCAATTACGGCAGCGCGGGCAGGATCAACGCGCAGCTCGATGGCCTGGTCGAGGTGGCGCATGTCGTGCAGCGCGACATGATGGCGATGCCGCTGGCGCCGCGCGGACGCACGCCGTACTCGACCGAGCTCGACCGGCTGTCTTCGGGGCACGGTACCATCACCTGCGGCACCGGCGACAACCTGGTCATCGCGGATGACCCGTGGCTCGACGAAAACAAGGTCGACATCGTCGACATGGAATTGTTCGCGATCGCCCATGTCTGCCAGCGCCACAGCATCCCCTGGCGCGCCTTCAAGTTCGTCGCCGACGATGCCCAGAACCTCGCCGCCGGTCATTCCAGCGCCAGCGTCGCCGCCGGCGAGGAGCTGTTCTGGCAGGCGGTGCAGCAAATCTCAAAATAGAATTCACCGTCATCGTCCGCGCATGCGGACGATCCACTATGGCGAGGGTAGGGCGCCGCGCTGCTCTACAAACACCCGTCATCCCCCGCGCAGGCGGGGGATCCAGTGAGCCGCGACCCTTCGATCGAATCACGAACGCCCCGGACTACTGGATCGCCCGGTCAAGCCGGGCGATGACGGCCGGGAGGCGCAGGCATCGCGCGCCTTAATAATCCACCCGCACCAGATAGAGCCCGTCCGGCGGCGCCACCGGACCGCAGGCGGCGCGGTTGCGGGCGGCAAGGGCGGCGGCGAGATCATCGCCGCGCCAGCGGCCCTCGCCGACCCAGACCAGCGAACCCACCATCGAGCGCACCTGGCTGTGCAGGAACGAGCGCGCCGAGGTCACGATATCGACGGCGTCGCCGTTGCGCACCACGTCGAGCTGGTCGAGGGTCTTCTCCGGCGACTTGGCCTGGCATTCGGTGTCGCGAAACGTGGTGAAGTCGTGCTTGCCGACCAGGCGCTGCGCGGCGGCATGCATCGCCTCGGTATCGAGCGGCCGCGGCAGCCGCCAGACACGGCCGATCTCGAGCGCGAGATTGGCGCGGCGGTTGGCGATGCGATAGCGGTAATGCCGCCGTTTCGCCGAGAACCGCGCCTCGAAGCTGTCCGGCACGATCTCGGCCGAGAGCACGCCGATCGGATGCGGCCGCAGATGCGCGTTGAGGCCGTCGCGCAACCGGCCCGGCACGAACGGCTTTTCGATGTCGCAATGGGCGACCTGCGCCAGCGCATGCACGCCGGCATCGGTGCGGCCGGCGCCGTGGACCCGGACCTGCTCGCCGCAGATCGCCTTGACCGCGGTTTCCAGCGCGCCCTGCACCGAGGCGCCATTGTCCTGCAGCTGCCAGCCACAGAACGGCGCGCCGTCATATTCGATGATCAGTTTGTAGCGCGGCATCAGGATAGCCGCAGCGGCGGCTGCAGCGGCGTGCCGCGCAGAAATTCTTCCGCCTGCATCGGCTGCCTGCCGGCGCGCTGCAACTGGAGAATCCGGATCGCGCCTTGCTGGCAGGCCACTGTGAGATGTCCGTCGAGCACTTCGCCTGGTGCGCCGGCGCCGTCGGCGATCACGCAGCGCAGGATCTTGAACCGCGCCGCCTCGCCTTCCAGGCCGATCTCGCACCACGCGCCGGGGAACGGCGACAGCCCGTGGATGTGGCGCAGCACGGCGCGCGCCGGCCGGTTCCAGTCGATCCGCGCCTCGGCCTTGTCGATCTTGGCGGCGTAGGTCGCGCCTGCCTCGCTTTGCCGCTCCAGTTGCAGCTTGCCGTGTTCCAGCGCATCCATCGCCTCAACCATCAGTTCGCCGCCGACCGGCGCCAGCGCGTCGTGCAGGTCGGCCGCGGTCACGGCGTCGCTGATCGCCAGGCGCGCGGCCATCGCCACGTCGCCGGTATCGAGCCCGGCGTCCATTTTCATCACCATCACGCCGGTCTCGCTGTCGCCCTCCATGATGGCGCGGTTGATCGGCGCCGCACCCCGCCAGCGCGGCAGCAGCGAGGCGTGCAGGTTGAAGCAGCCGAGCCGCGGCACGTCGAGAATGGCCTGCGGCAGGATCAGGCCATAGGCGACGACGACAGCCGCGTCGGCGTTATGGGCGCGAAATTCGGCTTCCGCCTGCGCCGTTTTCAGCGTCGCCGGCGTCAGCACCGCAAGGCCGAGCCGCCGCGCCTCGGCTTCCACCGGCGTGGGCTGCAGCTTCATGCCGCGCCCGGCCGGTTTTGCGGCGCGGGTATAGACCGCCGCGATCTCATGGCCATGGGCATGAAGCGCGCGCAGCGTCGGCACCGCAAAGTCGGGCGTGCCCATGAAGATCAGGCGGAGCGGCATGAACGAAATAATGCCCTTACGAGGAAGTTGACTTTTAGCCGTGATGCCCGGGCTTGTCCCGGGCATCCACGTCTTTCTTTGGCGCCGAAGACCTGGATGGCCGGGTCAAGCCCGGCCATGACGAGGAGAGACTGAGAGGTCCCGCGGCCTATTCGGCGCGCTTGGCGGCCTTGGTGAACTTCTTCAATACGCGGTCGCGCTTCAGTTTCGACAGATAATCCACGAACAGCACGCCATTGAGATGGTCGATCTCGTGCTGGATGCAGGTCGCGAACAGGCCGTCGGCGTCCTCTTCATGCAGCTTGCCGTCGAGATCGGTGAAGCGGATCCGCACCCTGGCCGGCCGCTCCACCTCCTCGTAATATTCCGGGATCGACAGGCAGCCCTCCTCGTAGACCGAGCGTTCTTCCGAGGCCGCCAGGATTTCCGGATTGATGAAGACCCGGGGCCGCGGCGTGCTCTCGCCGTCCTCGTCGCGCTTGGCGAGGTCCATGGTAATCAGCCGCACCGGCTGGGCGACCTGGATCGCGGCGAGCCCGATCCCGGGCGCGGCATACATGGTTTCGAGCATGTCGTCGGCGAGCTTGCGCAGCTCTGTCGTGACTTTTTCAACGGGCTTGGAGACGAGCCGCAACTGTTTGTCCGGCAGGACGATGATTTCGCGAATGGCCATGGCCGGCGATTTAAGCTGCTGATATGCCGGGGTCAATCCGCCCGGCTGCGTCTTCCCGGCTGTTTGCGCCGGCGATCCCGGCCCGGCGCGGCTTGCGAAAATTAACCCGGCATTCACCATAAATGTTCCCTCTTCGTTCGCTCTGGCGAGCGAATCGGCTACAAGGGCGACATGAACGAGATCCTTTTTGTGATCGGCGACTGGCCGGTCCGCACCGGTGGCGCGCTGATCGGCTTCAGCGCGCTGGCCTTGCTGCTGCTGCTCGGCATTGCGATCGCCATCGCGCGATCCGCCCGGCGCGGCGCCGAACTGGCGATGGCGCAGGCGGTCCGCGCCGACGAACTGGAGCAGCGCTTGCGCGAGATGCTGCGCGCCCAGAGCGAGGCCACCGGCCGGGTCGACGCCATGGGGCAGGCGCTGGCCGGCCGCCAGGCCGACATGGCGCGCGCGGTCAACGAGCGGCTGGATTCGGTCACCCATCGCGTCGGCCAGTCGATGGAGCAGACGACGCGCAACACCATGGACAGCCTGCGCGTGCTGCACGAGCGGCTCGGCATCATCGACAATGCGCACAAGAACCTCACCGACCTGACCTCCCAGGTCACCACGCTGCGCGACGTGCTCGCCAACAAGCAGTCGCGCGGCGCGTTCGGCCAGGCGCGGATGGAAGCCATCGTCCAGGACGGCATGCCGAAGGGGGCCTACGAATTCCAGTTCACGCTGTCGTCGGGCAAGCGGCCGGATTGCGTGGTGTTCCTGCCGGACCAGCGGCCGCTCTGCATCGACGCGAAATTTCCGCTGGAGGCGGTCACCGCGCTGCACGACGCCCGCTCCGAGGAGGAAAAGAAACTCGCCACCCAGCGGCTGCGCGCCGATGTGATGAAGCATGTCAGCGATATCGCCGAAAAATACCTGATTGCCGGCGAGACCCAGGACACCGCGCTGATGTTCGTGCCGTCGGAATCGGTCTATGCCGAAATTCACGACGGCTTCGACGACGTGATCCAGAAGGCCTATCGCGCCCGCGTGGTGCTGGTGTCGCCGTCGCTTTTGATGCTGGCGATCCAGGTGATGCAGCAGATCCTCAAGGACGCGCGGATGCGCGACGCCGCCGACCAGATCCGCACCGAGGTGCTCAACCTCGGCGACGACCTCAACCGGCTGCGCGACCGGGTGCTGAAGCTGCAGAACCATTTCGGCCAGGCCAACGAGGATGTCCGGCAGATCCTGATTTCCGCCGACAAGATCGAAAAGCGCGCCGGTCGGATCGAGGAACTGGATTTCAGCAAGGCCGACGCCGCCGCGGAGACCCCGCGCCTCGCCAAACCGGGCGCGCCCGAACTGTTCCCGCTGCCGCGCCAGCTGCAGGCCGGGGAGTAGAGGTTATGGCTGAGCTTCGGCGGACGACGGTTCTTTGTGAGGCAGCGTGGTGCCGCTACAATCCCGGCCGTCATCGCCCGGCTTGACCGGGCGACCCAGTATTCCGGAGACTTCTCAATTCAAGAACGCCGACCGGCCTCCATCCTCCGGCAATCTGTGGATAGAGATCAATCCAGTTTGGATTGTCTTTTTCAATCAGCGAAATCTTCCAGGCCCGCGTCCGTTTCTTCAACCGCTTCTCGCGCCTGATGGCCTGCTCGACCTCGTCGAAGCATTCGAAATAAACCAGCCGAACCACGTCATGGCGCTTGGTGAAGCTTTCGGCCGCTTTTGATCTGTGTTCGAACACGCGGCGGACGAGGTCGTTGTCACGCCAATGTAGAGGGCTCCGCCGATGTGGCTGGCAAGGATGTACACGTAGAAGCTGCGCGTCGCCATCGCTAAAGGTCTGTGTCTACTGGATCGCCCGGTCAAGCCGGGCGATGACGGCTGGGAGCGTTGCAACGCCGTGCTGCTCCACAAAGGTCCGTCATCCCCCGCGCAGGCGGGGGATCCAGTACGCCGCGACCTTTCGGCCTGATCACGATCGCCTCGGAATACTGGGTCGCCCGGTCGTCCCCGATCGCGGCGGGGACAGGCGCCGGGCGATGACGGTATCATTTGTGGCACCCGAATCTGCTAGCACTGCGGCATGACGAGCGCGCCCGACGACCTGCCTGAAAAATCGATTGCGCCGGCGGCCCTCCCCCCCGCTTCCTGGCGCGAAGGGGTGGCGGTGTATCTGCAGCGCCGGGTGCTGATCGTCATGATGCTCGGCTTTTCGTCCGGGCTGCCGCTGGCGCTGTCGGGCTCGACGCTGTTGGTGTGGATGCGTGAATCCGGCGTCGATATCGGCACCATCGGCCTGTTCGCGTTGGTCGGCACGCCCTACACGCTGAAATTTCTCTGGGCGCCGGTGGTCGATGCGCTGCATGTGCCGTTGTTCACCCGCCGCTTCGGCCGCAGGCGCGGCTGGCTGGTGTGCTCGCAACTGCTGCTGATTGCCGCGATCCTGCTGCTGGCGCTGACCGACCCGGCGCGCTCGCCGCCAGTGGTCGCGCTCGGCGCGCTGCTGGTGGCGGCGATGTCCTCGACCCAGGACATCGTGGTCGATGCGTTTCGTGTCGAAAGCCTCCCCGAGAGCGAGCAGGCCGCCGGCATGGCCTCCTATGTCGCGGCCTACCGCATCGGCATGCTGGTCTCGACCGCGGGCGCGCTGTTCATGGTGAGCGCGTTCGAAGCCACCGGCATCGCGCGGTCCTCGGCATGGATGTGGGGCTATGTGGCGATGGCGGCGCTGGTGCTGACCGGCACCGCCACGGCGCTGGCCGCCACCGAGCCCGAACAGTCGGCGCGCGCCGAGGCCGCGACCAGCACCGAGACCGCGCTGGCGCGGGTGATGCATACCGCGATCGGCGCATTCTCGGAATTTCTGGCGCAAAAGCATGCTCTTGCGGCGCTCGCCTTCGTGGTGCTCTACAAGACCACCGACGCCTTCTCCGGCCTGATGACCGCGCCGTTCGTGATCGACCTCGGTTTTTCCCGCAACGACTATGCCGCCATCGTCAAGGGCGTCGGGCTGGCCGCGACCCTGATCGGCGGTTTCGCCGGCGGTTTTGTCGCGCGCCGCTATTCGCTGGCTGTCAGCCTGTGGATCGGCGGCGTGCTGCAGGCGCTGGCCAATCTGTCATTCTCCTGGCTGGCGCTGGCCGGCGCCAATCACTGGGCGCTGGCCTTCGCCATCTCGACGGAAAACTTCACCAGCGCCATCGGCACCGTGATCTTCGTCGCCTACCTGTCGGCGCTGTGCCAAAATCCGCTGCATACCGCGACCCAATACGCGTTGCTGACGGCGCTGGCCGCGGTGGGGCGCACCTATCTGTCCGCCGGCTCGGGTTTCGTGCAGAAGGCGACCGGGTGGCCGCTGTTCTTCGCGATCTGCGTCGTGGTCGCGGTGCCGAGCCTGATCCTGCTGGCCTGGCTGCAGCGGCGCGGGCATTTTGCGGCGCTGGAGGCGGCAAAGGTCTAGCCGCGCAGAGCGTTTGTCATTCCGGGATGCACCTTTGGTCGGCGACAGCCGGCCAGAGGCGCGCCCCGGAATGACAATTGTTGTTAGAGCCGGTCAAGCCGGACGACGACAATCTTGCCTGTGGGCGACGGCCGAGGTCGCACCCTCAATGCTTGGTCACGACGCTCCATTTGGTGACCACGGCTTCGCTCATCTGGCCGGCGTCCTGCGCGCAGGACACCTCATCGACCTTGAAAGAGACTTCCTTGCCGACGAAGCCCTTCAGCTGCGAGGCCTGCGCATCGCTGTTGGTGACGATCTGAAAGGTTTCTGGCCCGGTTTCCAGGCCGCAAAGTCCGTTCGGCGGCGGCAGCCGCCGCGGTTCGCTGGTGAGCTGATAGGTGGCGGTGTGTTTGCCTTTCTTGGGCCCGCGCACGCGCACGGCGTTCAGCTCGCCCGACAGCACGTCGCCGGCATTGATCAATTTGGCGGCCTGCGGCGCGGGTTCGGCCTGCTGCGCCCGGGCTGCAGGCGCGGCCGATGTCACCGCAATGACCGTCACCAAAGCCAGCTGTCCGCCGAATCGTCGTCTCGTCATTTTCATGATTTCCGTTGGTGGGTGTTAGAACCAGTGCTTGTTAGAACAAGGTCCGCTGCCGCATCGCCGCGGACAGCGTGCCTTCATCGAGATAATCCAGTTCGCCGCCGACCGGCACGCCATGGGCGAGCCGTGTCACCTTGACGCCAGCCTCCTGCAGCAGGTCGGTGATGTAATGCGCGGTGGTCTGGCCGTCGACCGTCGCATTCAGCGCCAGGATGATTTCGGTGACGCGGGAATCATGCGCCCGTGCCACCAGCGC
>Ga0182030_10016784_pt1 | contig 14210 bp, 6 predicted proteins | sample 812S3MmetaG_FD_121299 | JGI IMG/M metagenome (GOLD analysis project Ga0182030, IMG submission 121299) | Permafrost microbial communities from Stordalen Mire, Sweden - 812S3M metaG (Illumina Assembly) | ecosystem: Environmental > Terrestrial > Soil > Wetlands > Permafrost | place: Sweden...
CAGAGGCAGTGTGAAATAGGGGATACACGTTATAGAAGCGCGATCCTGAGCCGATGGAGAGGAAGTCCTTCGCCGGATCGATGTCCGGTTCCGTCTCGTCCAGCCAGACGTAGTCGAAATGGTAAGGCTTGATGTAGCGGTCGCGGATTTTTTCCCAGAACCACCTGGCAGCTTCAGGATTGGTGGTGTCGATGTTGGGGCCAATGACGTCTTTGAATCCGCCAGGGTCCGGGACGCCGTTTGCGTCGTGAATCAGCCACCCCTTGTCCTTCAGCATGTCGTAGTAGCGTGTACCTTTGGAGAAGTGTGGCCAGACGCTGAGCAGGGTGTCGATGCCCATGGCATGAAGCTGGTCGTTCATCGCAGCCGGGTCCGGCCATCGCGCTGGATCGAGGTCCAGTTCGCCCTGCCGGGTCATATTGAGAAAGTCGACGACCAGAACATCCAGAGGCACATGACGGTCGCGATAACCTTTCGCAACTGCAAGGAGCTGATCCTGAGTCGGATAGATCGCCTTGCTTTGGATGTAGCCATAGGTAGCCCTTGGCAGCATATGCGTAGTGCCGGTTAGCTGGCGATAGCCCTGATATATCTCGTCGCTCTTTGTCCCCGCGACGACAAAGAAGGAAACCCGGTCTCCAACCTCGGACGACCACACATTTTGCTGGTTAAAGCCGAGATTGATCGTAGTCTTGGAAGGATTGTCCCAGATGAGACCGTAATCCTTGCTCGAAATCATGAACGGCACACAGACGTTCTGGCCGCCTAGCGCTGAGTAGTCGTGCCAGCAGCGGATCTGATGATCGCGCAGGTCAAGCGCGCCCTGCTGTTGCTGGCCGAGTCCGTAGTAGTGCTCATCCGCTGGCGAGTCGAACGTTGCAGAGACGCGGTAGCCGTCCTCTTTCCTTGCGTCTCCAGCTTCGTCTTCCGATCGTTCCCGCGTCATCGACCAGTTCCGCATATGCAGCAGCGTTTGCCCAGAGGCTGTCGTCACAGAGAGGGTGTCCTGGTAGAAGTAGGACCCCTTTTGAGGACTGCCTCCAAAGTAATGGCCGCGCAGCGATGCATTCAGATCGTCGAGCGGCATGGGATGCGGCAAGAGCGATGGGTCCACATGGTCCGGAGATATCTGGACAACCAGGCTTCCGGAGCGAAAAACGTCGTTGCCGGCAGCGTCCTTTTCATGAGCCCACCCCGTTATTGAGGGCGTTCCGATAAACCCGTATCCAGGGGCCGCGGTAGCCAGCGCCGTGGTCGTGCTCAGTGTCACTCGAACGATGTTTGGCGCGTAGGGTTCAACCACAATCGTTCTGCCGTCACGATCGAGAACAAAGTTACTGTCCTGAGCCATTGCGGTTGCAACGACGCCTGCCAAAAGCACGATCGGCATGGCAGTTCGGGCGAACGCCGGCATCAGATTCAAGCCGCGCCGGCTCGCCGATGAACTCGGGCGAACCCACAATGGGGACAACTTGTTTCGGAGTTTGTTCATAGGTGTCTCACCGCAATTCCCTACGCGAGGTAACGTTTTCAGGACTCTGCGCAGCAAGTCTATGAGGCCGGTGCTTGGTATGTCAAAGCATTTACCCGCAGCCACTCCCCACCCGACAGAACGCGCATGGGTCCATAGTTTAGGGATAGAGCGGCGTAGAGCAGGAAGCGAAGGCCGATTTTGAACCGGGATGTTAAACTGCGCGCTGTTTTTTGAGGTGTGTTCCGAGGTATTTTCCGCAGCAGCCATGCCCGTGCAATGTGACCTTCCCCACGACAGCTAAGGCTGCAAGCCCACGCGACGCAGAAGGCTCTCAAAGCGCGGATCGGCGCGCAGTGGATCCAGGCAAGGGTCGACCTTCAGATAAACCAGGCCTACATCGTGCTCTCGATAGGCATCCTCCAGCCACTGGAAGGCATGGTCCTTGTCGTCCAGCCCAACGTAGACCAGGGCGATTTCATAGCGACCGATGCCGGTTTGTCGCACGGTTCGTTGCAACTGCGCGATCGACTGTTCCGCGGCGGCACGCTGGCCCGCGCGGGCGTAGGCGTGACCCAGGTGGCCCAGCGTGTAGGGCTCGCTCCCTGCCTGTTGAAAGGCGGCGATCGCTCCAGGGTAATGTCCTTTGCCCGCCGCAATATCGCCGCGCAAAAAGTTCCAGTCGCCCAGGTCGATCTTCAGGCCACGAGCCGTTTGCGCGACCGCCAGAGCCTGGTCGTACTGACGCGCGAAGTAATCGATGAAGCCTTGTGCGTGAAAGGTGCTGGCCGAAACCGGGTCGAGCGCCACGCTCTGCGCGATCTCGGCAAGAGCCTCCTGGGGATGGCCCGTGCGCACCAGGAAAAAGGCATACTTCTCATGGTTCGTCGACGAGCTGGGATTGAGGGCCAGGGCGCGCTTGAACTCGGTTTCCGCCAGCCCCCAGTCCCGGTCCAGGGTCATCGCCGTGTTACCCCGCTCCGCGTGCGCCTCGGAAAGCGAGTCATCCAGGTCGATGGCCCGCTGCGCCTCGACTTTCTGCTTGGAAAACGCCTCAAGATAAGGCATGCGGCCGGATTCCCCAAGCATGCCGTAACACGTGGCCAGCGCCGAACGCACGTCGGCATTGTTCGGATCCTTGGCCAGCGCCTGCTCAAAATAGCTGAGAGCCTCCGGGCATCGGTTGAAGTAGCGCAGCAGAATTCCATGCAGATAAAGGTCTTGCACCTCCGGTGCCGCCAGCCGCTTGTGCGTGAGCCGGGCCTGCTCCTGCGGCGTGACCTTGATGCGGATCTGCTCCGCGATGTCCTGGGCCACCTCTCCCTGCCAGTCGATGCCGTTAGCCCGTTCCCGGACGTAGGTATGCGCCCAGATCGGCCGGTCGGTGCGCGTGTCGATCAACTGCGTGCTGATGCGAACCCGATCTCCTTCCCTCAGGATCCCGCCCTCGACCACCGCTTCCACGCCAAGCTCCCGCGCAATCTCAGGCAGATTCTTCTTCGACCCCTTGTAGCTCATCGAGGAAGTGAGAGAGGTGACGCGCAAGGTAGAAAGCTGTCCGAGGTCGTTGATCAGCTCCTCGGTGACGCCGTCCGCAAAGTACTCCTGCGCCGGAGAGCCTGAGAGGTTTTCGAGCGGCAGAACCGCAATGGCGTGAATGCCGGGAGCGACTCTCTCGCGACTCCAGAAAAGCAGGCCCCAAGCCGCGAGCGGAAGCAAAACCGCCGCAGCAATCAACAGGCGGATCAGCCGGTTTCCGCGTTTCTTTTGCGTAGGTGCAGAGACTAAAGGCTGAGGCTGCCGATTGGCCGGCTCTTCCACGGTCACCGGTAGAGACGCGTCAGCGACCGCTTCCGGCTGCGCATGGTCCATCGTAAGAAATCGAAAAACTGGAACATACGACCCGCTCTGCAGCTCGATCCGAACGGCCGGGGGGCCCCCCGTCTGCTGGCTGTAATACTGCGAGAGTTTCTTGCGTACTTCACTGGCCCGGACCCGCACCACCGAGTCGTTGCCCGTGTCGTAACCGATCGGCCGGCCAAACAGTTCGGCACCGATCATTCGTTCGTGCAAGCCGTCCTGTCTGCCCTCCAGGGTGTGACCGACAACCAGGCGCAGAAAATCCTGGGTGCGTTTGCTTCCGGCAAAGATGGGGCTAGAAAGCGCCTCGTCCAGGTGCGCACTGATAAGCGCTTTTTGCGGAGCCGAAAGCAGAGAGGGATCGACAGGAAGAGTTTGACTCATGGACCCCAGCGATTCTCCTCGACAAATAAGTATACGTCATCGTCTTTATACTTCCCAACGGTCGGCCAGTCCGCAGACAGCCCTTAACGGATCGAGGCTAAGTTTTTCATCTCACTGATTGTAAACAAGATGCATCCGCTTAACAGGGGATGAACCGTTAATAGCCTTGTCGAAAATGAGTTGGCGGTGTTTGAATCGCTCTGCATTTGGAACAGCAGGCAAAGCGTGCATCCGGCAAACGTTTACCGGGAAGAGAATCAGCCACGGCCTACCCACGGATTCTCAGGTGCGGGCTCGGGCGGGGGGATGCATGGAAATGCCTCGACAAGAAGAAACAGCGGAGCAAAACATGGTTCATTCAGGAGGTAGAAAGATGAAAGAAAATACGATGCCGACAGCGGCGCGAGCTTTGCGGGGACGCTGGTTCCGGTTTGCGCAAGGTCGTTTCATGCTGGCGGTCCTGCTGGCGGTCGTGCTGACACTGCAAGCCGCGCCCTTGTGGGCGCAACTGGATACCGGCGCCGTCTCGGGCACCGTGCAGGACCCGGACGGCCGCGTCCTGGAAGGGGCAAAAATAACCCTCGTCGGCGTGGAGACGGGCACAACCTACTCCTCCACCAGTTCCACGGACGGGAACTACATCTTTCCTGCCGTCCGTCCCGGCGTCTATGACATCACCATTGCGGCCGAGGGCTTCAAGACCGCTTTGCATCGCGGGGCGGTCGTGGCCATCGGTGCGCACACGACCCTGAACATTACGCTCGAAGTTGGCGTGGCCACCGAGACCGTCAGCATTCAGGCCGACGCGCAGACCCTCGAAGCGGACACTTCCTCGATCGACGATTCAATCCAGCCCGAACAGGTGCAACGCCTGCCACTGTCGATTACCGGCGGCTGGCGTTCGCTGGAGACGCTGGAAAGCCTGGTTCCAGGCGTAGTCGCCGTCGGCGTGGCCAGCAACAACACCGACACCATCAAGATCAACGGCGGACAGGAAATGGGCACCGACTTCCTCGTCGACGGCATCACCACCAACCGCCAGCAGAACGGCTCCGGCAGCTTCGGCATCATATCGCCCTCGGTCGATGCCGTGAATGAATTCCACATCAGCATCGCCAGCCTCCCGATCGAAGAAGGCAGGACTACCGGCGGCGTAGCCAACTTCAACACCAAGGGCGGCACCAACGGCTATCACGGTACCATCTACGAGTTCTTCAAGAACGCCGCCTTCGACGCCAACACCTGGTTTAACAACGGCCACATCGCGCGCCAGGGCGATACGGCGCAGGCGCGAGCCACCTACAAACGGGCCGCCGACACCAAGAACGATTACGGCGGCAATCTCGGTGGCCCCATCCGCATTCCGTGGGTATATAACGGCAAAAACAAGAGCTTCTTCTTCTTCAATTGGGAGCAGTTCCACCAAAGCTACGGTGGCCCGATTACCAGCCAGTTGCCGACGCCGGCGCAGTTGGGCAGTGACGGACAGTACTTCGACTTTTCCTCGTTGCTCGGCGCCGAGCTAGGCACCTCGCCCTGCGGTGAGACCGTTTATACGGGCGAAATCATGGACCCCCAGTACGACAACACCTCCAAGCCCTGCCGCTACGCCGGCTTCGGGCAAGCCGTGAGCGGCAGCGCGGGAAATTACACGGCCTCTGGCGCGCCCACCAACAAGATTCCCATCAGCCGCGCCAGTACCGTGGCCAAGAACATCGTGGACACCTACCTGATGCCACTGGCCCAGCAGGAGATCTCCGGCGACGGCACCTACAACTACGTGTATCGCAGCCTGGGCTCCTATACCAACACGGCCTACAGTCTGCGCATCGATCACAATCTCGGCGAAAAGCACAAGTTGTGGGCCTTCTACAGCTCACGCGAAAACACCGACTCGGGCGGCAACTCCAATATGCCAACCCCCATCCAGACCTGCTGCGGTACCGTCGATCAGCTTGGCAAGCTCTTCCGCGCCGGTTGGGACTGGATTCTTACGCCCAATCTGGTAAACACCTTGACCATGGGAGCCAACCGCTCAAACAACATCAACAAGTCAAAGGCTTCTCAGATGGGCACCGACTGGGATTCCAAGCTGGGTATCGCCAACGGCTTCAGTGACGACTTCCCCGTCTTCGCCTTCAACGGCAACACCTTCGGCAGCCTCGGCCAGCAGGAAGACAGCACCGACGTAGACAACGTCCTCGCCCTGCATGACACCTTGCACTGGCAGCGCGGGGCGCACAGCATCGTCCTCGGCGGGGAAGGGCAGTATCACCAATATTCGTGGGTCAGCCACATCGGCGGCACCTGCAGCGGCAATGCCGGCTGCTTCTCGTATTGGGACAACCAGACGGCTTCGGATGAAGATTACTGGGGCCAGAACGGCAACTCGTTCGCGGCGTTTCTGCTGGGCGTAACCGGCTCGGCGACGAACCTGAACGATCTGCATGCGCCGCGCTGGATCATGCACCACTTGGACCTGTTCGCCGGAGACACATGGAAGGTGAAATCGAATCTGACCCTCAACTACGGTTTGCGCTGGAGCTATGACACACCGCGGCAGGAGGCCGCCGGCGATACGTCCATCTGGGATCCAACCCTGGCCGACGCAGCCACCAACGGAGCAGCTCTGGGCGCACTCGTATTTGCCGGCAAGGGCTCCGGGCGCAACGGCAGCAGAAACGAAACCTGGGGCACCGTCTACAAGAAGGACTTTGAACCACGCGTCGGTTTCGCCTGGGAACCCGCTCTATTGAAAGGCAAAGCCGTGTTGCGCGGCAGCACCGGCATCTACTACGGACCGCTCGTCTACGCCGACTACGGCCAGGGAACCACCCAAGGCTTTACCGTAACCGGCAATCTCTATACGGCCGATCCCTTGGATGGCGTTTCCCTCGACAACGGCCTGCAGGCCCTCTCCACCACACCGAATCTCAATCCCAATCAACTCGATGGAACCTCGAACAGCGTCGACTACATCGCCAAGAACAATGGACGTCCCGGCATGGTCGAAAACTGGACGCTCGAATCGCAGTACGAATTGCGACCCCACCTGTTCGCTACCGTCGGTTATCTGGGCATGCACGCCATGCGTCTGCACGCCATGCTGACCTATCTGAACGACATGCCGGACAAGGACATGGCGCTCGGCGATTATCTGAATTGGTGGGCCTATTATCCGGGTGACGCCAACTCCCCTTCGACCGGTTATGTAGGCTCGCCAATGGAGCCGTACCCCACCTTCAGTTGCAATTCCGGCTGCACCTGGCCAATCAACGAACCCGAGTATCAGGCGCTCCGGCCCTTCCCGCAGGTGCAGTACATCAATATGGACAGCTATCTGCAGAACCTGGGCCAGTCCACCTACAACGCCCTCGAGGCCAAGCTTGAAGAGCGCTTCCACAACGGGCTCAATGTGCTGGCTTCCTACACCTTTTCCAAGACCCTGACCGACGCCGACGCAATCCAGCCCTACGAAAGCACCGACCAGAACGGAGGCGCCGTGCAGGACCCCGAGAATCTGCGCGCCGAAAAGTCCGTCAGCAGCGAGGACATTCCGCACAACTTTGTCGTCAGCTACATCTACGAACTGCCCATCGGCCACGGCAAGCACTTCTTCGGCAATTCGTCCCAGTTGACGAATCTGTTGATCGGCAACTGGACGGTGAGCGGCATTCAACACTACCAGAGCGGCCAGCCCATCAGCATCTACGGCGCGACGGGCATCCCCGGCAAGAACTCCAGTGTCCGTTTCGACCGCGTGGCCGGCCAGCCGGTGAAGAACAAGAACTACAAGAGCCCGCTGGACTTCGACAACTCATCGAATGCGACGGCCTGCGCGACCGGCTACTTCAACTGTTCCGCTTTCTACGATCCAAACCTCTATGCGAACCGCGACCCCAACGGAACCGGCACCACCGGACAGGGCAATCCATGGCGCTTCGGCTCCATGCCCCGCAACTCCTCCGACATTCGCGGCTTCGCCTACAAGGATGAAGACTTCGCCATCGCCAAGGCCTTCTCGGCAGGCAACGGTGTCAAGGTCGAGCTACGCTGCGAGATGTTCGACGCCTTCAACCGGCACATCTTCACGCGTCCAGCATCCGACCTCAGCTCCTCGCTCTCAACCGTGGGCCAGATCGGCGGCCTCCAACTCGGACCGAGAAATGTCCAGTTCCACATGCGCATCACCTTCTAATCCCCTGAGGAACTCACTGGATATCCCAGGTCTCGATTCTGAGACCTGGGATATCCCAAACTCAATAAGACCCAGCAGCTCCGACGCCGATTTCCAATGAGAACCCTTGTCATCCTGAGTCCTTGTCGTCCTGAGCCCTAGTCGTCCTGAGCCCTAGTCATCCTGAACCCTTGTCATCCTGAGCGCAGCGAAGGATCTGCTTCCAGCGCAACCCCAACCGGATCTTGTTCCCTATCGCTCCCCAGTACTCGGAGACCTTCAATGCGTCGCATCTTTCTTCTGGCCCTTCTCGCCTGTCTCCTCTCTTCCTGCAGCGGCGGAGGATCGAATACCTCAGGCACCACCAGCACATCCATGGGAACGCTGACGACAGTCGACGACACCTACACTTTTACCCTGACAAATGCCGCCAGCGCCATGGTGCTCGGCATCTCCGGACAGAGCCAGACGGCGAGCACCTCCGTGGTGCAGTTGGCGACCGGCACAAGCACGAGCGACATCGACTGGCACGCCATGCCCATGGGAAACTCCGAATACAACATCGAAAACATGCTCACCCATCAGGTGATGGGCGTCAGCGCTGCCTCGACCACCTCCGGCGCGCAGGTCTTGCAGTACGCCGACGATGGCGCCTCCGATCATCTCTGGAAGTTCTACATACTCGCCGACGGCAACTACCTCATCGAGAACGTAAACAGCAGCCTGTATCTGGAGGACCTCGATTCAAGCACCTCCACCGGGGCCACCATCGCGCAGGGTACGCGCAGCAGCACCGCCGCCGGATGCACCTGCCAGGAGTGGGCGCTCACCATGACCGCCACCGCCGCGTATCCCAGTCCGGCCACGGTTTCCGTCGCCTATTCGTCGACTTACTCCGACACGCAGGCCATCGGCATTCACGATCCGGCGATGATCAAAATCAACTCGACCTATTATCTCTATTCGACGCACAGTCTCTTGCACATGCATGAGTCGACCGACCGCGCAGCCTTCACCGATGCCGGTTTCGCGCTCTCCGCCCTGCCCTCCTGGACCAACGCCTACACGGCTTCGAGCGGCGATCTCTGGGCGCCGGACATCTCCTATCACAGCGAGTCCTCCAATCCCTATTGGCTCTACTACGCGGCTTCAACCTCTGGCAGCACCAACTCCGCCATCGGTCTGGCCTACAGTCAGACAGGCGCGCCTTCCACCTTCACCGACTCCGGCGCCGCGATTTATACCTCGACGCAATGCACCGGCTCGAATGCCATCGATCCAGCCTCCGTGGTCGACGACTCAGGCAACGACTGGATGGTCTTCGGCTCCTGGTCGAAGGGGATTTACATCGTGCCGGTCGACAACAGCTCCGGGACTCCCGCTTCCACGGCCACCTGCACGCAACTCGCCTATCACCCCTCGGGCACCGGCCTTGAAGGCGCCTTCATCTATCGGCACAACGGCTACTACTATCTCTTCGCTTCCATCGACAGTTGCTGCGAAGGAACCGCCAGCACCTATCGCATCGCAGTGGGACGCTCCAGCACCGTAAACGGAACCTATACCGATCGCGGCGGCGTGGCAATGACTTCCGGCGGCGGAACGATTCTCCTCAGCTCGCACAGCAATGTGTACGGGCCGGGCGGACAGACCGTCTTCTCCGACACTGACGGCGACATCCTGACCTACCACTACTACGACGGCAACAACAGCGGATACCCCGCCCTCGGCATCAACCTGCTTGGATGGACCAGCGACGACTGGCCGTACATCGCGAAGTAACTCCAGGTCTCCGACCGCTTGATCGGTTACCGCCCTGGGTGCTCCAGGTCTCGAGTTTGAGACCTGGGAAAGCAAGAACTCATGAAACTTCTTCATGCGGTCGGAAACCTGACCAATGAGAATGGAGAGCTAATCTATGCGAATTTCGGCCTTGTTCGCAACGTGTGTTTACGCGGCGCTGGTGCCTGCGGCCTTCGCTCAAAAGGCACTGGTGTTGAGCGGAGACTATCCCATGGCACACGATCCCTCGATCGGCGTCGACGGCAAAAACTATTACGTCTTCACCACGGGCCTTGCACCCGACGGAGGCCAGTTCGCCGTGCGCTGCTCACAGGACCTCACTGCCTGGAAGATCTGCGGACACGTCTTCGACGCGATCCCCGCCTGGATTCGTCAGGTGAGTCCGTCCACCAAAGAACTGTGGGCGCCCGACATCTCGTATTTCGCCGGCAAGTATCATCTCTACTACGCCTACTCAGCCTTTGGCGTGAACACCTCGGGCATCGCTCTCGCCACCAGCCCCACGCTCGATCCGCGCGACTCGCGTTACCAGTGGAAGGACGAAGGACTCGTGCTGCGCTCCACGGCAAGCGACGATTTCAACGCCATCGATCCGAACATCGTCTTCGATGCAAAAGGCGCGCCCTGGATGAGCTTCGGCAGCTTCTGGAGCGGCATCAAGATGCGTCGCATCGATGCCGCCACCGGCAAGCTGGATGCCAACGACCCGAAACTCTACGCGCTTGCCTCGCGCGCAAAACCCGCCCAGGCCGCCCCCGCCAAGCCCGGATTGCCACCCGACTGGGAAGCGATCGAAGCGCCATTCATCGTGCATCACGGCGACTTCTATTACCTATTCGTCTCCTTCGATCTCTGCTGCCGCGGCACCGCGAGCAGTTATCGAACCATGGTCGGTCGCGCCCGCAGCGTGACCGGGCCTTACGTGGATGCGGCAGGAAAGCAACTCCTTACCGGTGGCGGCACCGAGTTGCTCACAGCCAATGCCCGCTGGCTCGGCCCAGGCGGCGCATCGATCCTCCAGCGGCCCGAGAGCGACCTAATCGTCTTCCACGCCTACGATGCCAAAACCGGCAAGCCCGCGCTGCAGATCTCGACCTTGACATGGCAAGACGGCTGGCCCCACGCGGCATTGAACACGAGCGGCCAATCGCAGTAACGCACTTCTGCCCTCGCCTTCGCGGAGTCCCCCAGGCCTTCGCGACAGACAGGCTTGGTCAGAGACGTTTCCTAAAGGACATGGATCAGGAAGAGACCGACGACAATCATCACCGTGCAAGTTACGCCGTGAACGGAGAAGGCTGTCGACTTCGACCCGCCCGAGAACAGAACGTTGCACATGTCGCCGAAAGCAATGAAGGACAGAGCAAGCAGAGCTATGCCTACCGTGCGGGGATCCGTGGCGAGCATCAGTGTCAGGACGACCAGTCCGGAACCGATGTCCCGAATTCCTTTTAGCCGAAGCCAGGCACGAGTGTCTGCGTCGGGTGACGGCAATCTCAGACCGAAGCCTCCCATAATCCGCTCGGGTGACAGTATGTAGAAAGAGCCGATGATGGAGATTCCAACGGCTAGGAGACCAGCGACAGCGAGTGGAATAGCAGTGTGCATAATTGTTTCTCATTGCAGAAATACTAGCATTGCTACAAGAGATGCGGAGCGTTACGGAGAAGATTCACCGTCATTTGAGAAAAGTCGTGGTTCGTCTCAGGAGGGGGGCCGATATGGAGGATCTCCGTTGCGCACAAATAGTGCGAGTCGTTGAACCGAGGACTATCGTCAAGAATAGGAGCAGTGCTATTCTTGGTATCGGTGGTATAAACAGTGGCAACAAGTCGAATTGCGGAACGAAAAGAGCGTGACAAGCAGGCGCGGCGCGCACAAATTATCGGTGCGGCACGAAGGATTGCAGAGCTGGAGAGCTGGTCCAATGTCACGGTTCGCCGGCTATCCGACGAGATCTCGTACAGCCAACCCGTTTTGTACGCTCACTTCGGAAGCCGGGAAGGGATTCTCGCTGCGGTTGCTGTCGAGGGCTTCGGGGAGTTGGGCGTGGCGCTGGAGAAGGCACGGAAACGGGTTAAGGGTGGAAGCGTCGTTGAGTCCATCGCGACCGCCTATCTGCAGTTTGCCGCAGCTTCCCCCGCCCTCTACGAAGTAATGTTTTCACTCAACCTGAGTGTGCCATTCGATCAGGTCGAGACGCCTCCTGAGCTGCGATTCGCCTTCGCCCAACTCAGGGAAGTGTTCCAAGGGCAGGGCGCAAAGGCAGAGGTTGTATCGGAACTGTTTTGGGCGAGCCTTCATGGCATCGCCGACCTTGCAAGAACCAAGCGATTTCCAGCCAGCCGCCAAAAAGAACGCGTGAAGAAACTCGTTGAACTCTTCACCTTCCCTGCCTGAGGAGGACAGGCCCGCAGCGAAACAGGCTGCGGAAAAACCCAGCTTTATTGATCCGGCCCATAAAGACTGGGTGCCCCACCCTCGCCGCGTCTTTGTTTTTGCGGCTAGGGTGGGACTCAAACTCACACAATTTTCTATCCAGATCAATAGGGCAGGCCCAGGATTTATCCCCGGCGCAAACGCAATGAAATCAACGCGGCCTTTACAGGCTGCGGAAAAACCCCATTTAGCAAGGCTTCGTGAAAGGGCACGACTTCAGTCGTGCCGATAAGGCCAATCACATCGACAGGGCTTTAGCCCCTGAGGGAAGCTCCTAATGAACAGGCGCATAAGTCCAATGGAATCAGCAGCGACTGATCTGTTCATTATTAGATGTAACTTGCAACGCGAGTCAGGAAGCTCAAGATGAAGTTTCCGCCAGTTCCGGGAGTTTTTCCGCAGCCTGCAAAGCCCCTGCGGGAATTCGATCGTTTCCAGACGCATCCTGCGCCTGCGTCATACTCTCCGCATGAGCCAGATGAATAATTATCTAAGTTTGATAAACCCAGATACCCTCATTTGCCAGGTATCGGGCCTCCGCTGCCATGCCCCCGTCGACGGCTTTCGCGGCCACGCGCTCGCCTGGGCGTCTTCAATGTTTTCAGGGAGTTGCGCCTGTATCCAGGCTCAACCGTCGGAAGTCGCCCTTCACCATTTCGAGACGGCAAAAACGGGCAGGAAAAATTACCTTGACGTGAATTATTTGTTAAGTATACGCTTTTGTACATTCGCGATGTATACGAATACGGATGCAGTATACGTATACGGGAGCGTAAGGCAGCAAGTCGCAGCAAGGCATGGACACGATCGAATGAATACGAAATGTCATCCACGGTCGCGCCATGAAAACGCTTTCAATTGAAAGCCCATCAAGCGCCCAAAGAGCGCGTGGATGAAAATAGCAAGCCAACGACAACTCGAATTTGGAGGCTTAACATGAAAAAATCTCGTTTATTCCTACTACTCCTGGGCTTCCTGCTACCAGCCAGCTTCCTGGCGGCGCAGGAGTTCACCGGTCACGTCTCAGACCAATCTGGCGCCGTTGTTGCCAAGGCCACAGTCATTGCCCATAACGAAGATACCAACGTGGATATCCCGACGGTTACGACCGCGAACGGGGTTTACACCATTCCCTACCTCAAGCCGGGGCATTATTCAGTCTCCGTCAAAGCGCCGGGCTTTGAGACGGGCGTGCATACCGGCATTGTGCTCGAGCTCGCTCAAACCGCAACGGTAAACTTTGCCCTGAAGGTCGGCCAGGCCTCAGAGACAGTCACTGTCAATGCCGATACCTTGCTCGACGTTGGTAAAGCCGATACGGGCGAGGATATTGAAACGACGCGCGTGACGGAACTCCCGCTGAACGGAGGCGATCCCGGCATGCTCACCACCCTGAGCGCCGGCGTCGTCTGGACGGGAAGTCTGCAATACCAGCGCCCGTTCGACGATACGCAAATGAATACCTCCATCAACGGCGGTCAAGCCGGGTACATTGGGTTGATGTTGGATGGCGTGTCCAATAGCTCCTCGCCCATCAACAATGTCGGCCAGTCGCTCATCTCGTATGTTCCTCCGGTGGCCACCGTGCAGGAGTTTAAGATCATCACCAATCCCTACGACGCGCAATATGGATTGATGGCCGGCGGCGTGGAGGACGTCCAACTGAAATCGGGAACCAACAAACTTCATGGAACGCTTTACGATAATGCTCGCCGCACCTTCCTCGACGCCAACACCTGGTCGAACGACTGGGCCATCCATTCGGCAACTCCCGGCACCGATCTGACGCCCTATGAGACGCCGCAGATGGCGTGGAACCAGTATGGCGCGGAACTGGACGGCCCGGTGATTATCCCCAAGATTTTCAATGGGCGCGACAAGTCGTTTTTTACGCTCGCCTATGAAAGGTTCGGCGAGACTCAGCCCAATACGATCACCACGTCCGTGCCGCAGTCGGGCTGGTCGGATGGCGACTTTACCAATCTGACCTATTGGACGGGCACCGCCAACGCACCGATCAGCCTGCTCGATCCTCTGAACATCTCGCAGAACGCACAGGGCTCCTGGGTGCGCGTC
>Ga0182030_10016785_pt1 | contig 14209 bp, 15 predicted proteins | sample 812S3MmetaG_FD_121299 | JGI IMG/M metagenome (GOLD analysis project Ga0182030, IMG submission 121299) | Permafrost microbial communities from Stordalen Mire, Sweden - 812S3M metaG (Illumina Assembly) | ecosystem: Environmental > Terrestrial > Soil > Wetlands > Permafrost | place: Sweden...
AGCGGCCAGCATGGCCGGAAGGGCACGTTCATGCTTGCTCGCGGGCCGCATCATGGGTTGAGCGTAGGCCACGCAGGGCAGCCAGACGGGCCGGCCGAGGCCGTTTCGGTACCGATTCCCACTGTGCCCACAGCGAGGATGACACATCGCGAGCCGGCTGGCGAGGGCGCGGGCGGCGATGTCTCCGGCGTAGACGTGCGCGGGACCATCTCACCGTTATCCGCTGGCGCCGGCGGTGCTGGCGCTGGGCACGCCGAATACCAGGTTCAGCGCGCTCCCGATGAACAGGCCCAGGCCCGCCCCCGCGGCGACGTCCACGGGGAAGTGCGCCCCGAGGTACACCCGTGACAGGCAGACCGCGGCGGCCAGCGCCCAAGGCAGGACCTTTCACCAGCCTTTGAAGTAGGGGGCCACCAGCGCGGTGATCGCGAAGATCACCATGGCATGACCGGAGGGACAGCTCAGCCCGTGGGCCGCGGACTGGCCGCGCAAGATCACATCCGGCACGGTTTCCGCTGGCCGGTCACGCTGCACGACCATCTTGGCCACCGCCTCCAGCCAGACCTTCAGCAGGGTCGCGGCCGCCAGCCGCAGCCGCCTCAACAGCGCGGCCGCGGCCGCCACCAGGGGAAGAGCCCCGATCACTCCCGACAACTGGACCGTCCACATCGGCGGATACAGCCACCCGGCCAGTGATTGACCCGGCGGAACACGGCCACATCCGTGCCCAGGACCGTCCGGTTCGCGACCAGCACCCCGCACACGACCAGCACGCCGAGCCCGGCGGCGGCCATCGGCGCGTCGGCTCGTCTGCGCTGGTACGTCCGGCCGTCCGGGGCCTAGGACCACTACAGGGCCAGCCACCTGCCCAGCGTCCGCGCCCGGCCAGCCCGGCCCACGGCGGCCGCGGGAGCCGACCCTCCGGCTGTACCTGTCGTCACCGGTGCCACACCTGCCGGCTAACACCACCGCTCTCCTCGCGATGGCCAGACCGTTCGGCTGCCGGACCTCGAAGCCGAGGCCGTCGACGGCGGCGACGGTCCCGTACCGCTTGGTGAGATGGTCAACAGCAATCATGGGGCTGTCCTTTCGGGTCGCCGAGGACCGGATCGGTCGCCATCAGCGATGCCGTACCGGCAGGGCATCACCTAGGGAACAGGGCGAGCTGTGCCCGGCAGCCGGTACCGCTGATCAGCCTTGAGCCGACGATAACGGGCCATCAGAACAGCGACATCCGTGGCAGCACGTGAATCGGTACTGGGGCCCTCCTTGCTCACGTTCCGAGCGCGGGCCCGACGGACCCGGAAGGGCAGCAAATCGTGACGATTCAGGCTGGCCTCTGGCGATTCTGCCCGGCACTGCGGTCGTCACCGCATGCCCAGGCCTTGCCGCCTACGAGTCACGCTACGAGCCGGCCACGATGCCGGGCTTCACCGCTGGCGGGCATGCTGGCGGGCAACCGGCAATTTCAGGGCAGATCCGAGGCCCGGATGAGCGAGCCAGATCAGGGCGCGGCGGCGGCGGCCGCAGCCGCGGTCGCCCGCCCGGCACCGGCGAGCCTGTTCATCGTTGAACGCCGGCTGCCCAAAGCCAGTGAGCATCACCTCGCCCTGCTCCAGGCGGGCGGCGCTGAGCGGCGCTGCTCTCCGGTTCAGCGCCCGCGGTGACAGCGTCCGGTACCTGTACTCGATCTTGCTGGCCCGCCAGCAGCGCCTGCTGTCGCTGTTCACCGCCGACAGGCTGGAGGCCGTCCGCGTCGGCAATGCGGCGGAGGCCCTGGACCTGCGCGGCGGCTGGATGGCATCCCGCTGGCGCTGCAGCTGGCCGCGGTCCTGCCGGGCTCGCCGAGCCTGGATCAGCTCAATCAGCGGCTAGGGCTGACCACGGCTGACGAACGACCATAGCGATTTCAGAGTTCGCCTCCGCCAAACTGGTCTGGCCGCCGACGGGTAATACCCGCGAGAGCGCAGAAATGGTCAATATGCGCGCCGGACTGCCGCGCTTGGGAACCGTGTGCGACGAGTACAGACTCGGCGATCTGATTCCCTACTGAAATGATGGAGAAAGCTGCGCGATATCGGGTCGAGCCAACCGTGAGTGAGCATGCAAGCCAATGCATAGGCATACGCGTAGTCAACGCGCTCATTTCGGCATGTGAGTAAGGTGTGGGGCAGTGCGCCGCGGCTGAGATTGCTGACGGGCGCGCGAGCGCACGTCGATCTCGGGCCGCGGCCCGGTGCGGCGGTCCCCGGCACAGCGCCCCGTCACCCGGTCATGGCTCGTGTCACGGCCGGTCCTGCATGATGCGGTCGTAGGTGCGGCGCGCGCGGGCGCTGCGGGCGCTGGCGCCGTAACGGCGCAGCATCTGCGGGGAGGACCAGCCGTTCAGCTCCATCAGGTCTCCCTCGGCCCCGCCGCGGTCCAGCCAGGTGTGGCTGAAATGATGCCGGAACCGGTGCGTCCAGGCATCCACCCCGGCCTGCCGACCGCGGCGGGCGATCATCTGGTAGATCCCGTTCGCGGTCATCGGCCCGCGGTTGCTCACCCCCAGCCACAGCTGCGGCCGCCACGCCTGCGCATGCCGGGACGGGATCCGCAGGTACCGGTCCAGGGTACGGGCAGCCTCGTGCCCGATCCTGACCACCCGCGGCCTGCCGCCCTTGCCGCGCACGGTGATCTCCCGCCGCCACAAGTCGACATCGCTGCGCCGCGGGTCACCCGCGTCATACCGGATCCCGGCCAGCTCCCCCGCCCGGATCCCGGTCGCCGTGAGCACCTCGATGATCGCCTGTACCGCTTCAGAACTCGCCGCAGGTACTGTGACCTGCGGTTTGGCCGGATGAGCCGGTTACGGCAAGATCGCGGTTTGTGTCCCTTCGCCTGCTCTACCTGATCATCATCCGGGTCTTCGGCTGGCTGGTGCTGCTCGGCGGCAGCCAGGCATCCAAGGACGCCGAGATCATGGTGCTCCGTCATGAGGTCGCGGTGCTCCGCCGGCAGGTCGCCCGGCCAAGGCCGGACTGGGCCGACCGCGCCATCCTGGCGGCGCTGGCCCGGCTGCTTCCAGCCGGGCTGCGCGCCCGCCGGCTCGTCACGCCGGGCACGCTGCTGGCCTGGCAGCGTCGGCTGATCACACGCAGGTGGACGTACCCGAACCGGCCGGGTCGTCCGCGAACCAGCCCGGAGATCCGCGACCTGGTGCTGCGGCTGGCGCGGGAAAACCCCGCGTGGGGATACCGCAGGGTGCATGGTGAGCTGTGCCGGCTCGGTCACCGCATCAGCGAGGCGACCGTGCGGAGGATCCTGCGCGCCAGGCGGCGCAGTCCGGCCCCGCGGAAGGCGGACACCTCCTGGCGGGCGTTCTTGCGCACTCAGGCGGACGGTTTGCTGGCCTGTGATTTCTTCCACGTGGACACGATCTTCCTCAGGCGTCTGTACGTATCAGTTACGTGGAATCCCAGCGCGGAAGGCTCCGTCGGCCGAAGGCCGTCCTCACCTGCGAGGATTCCCACGTAACACGGATTCTGTGGACTGCGACGAAGGAGCATTCCACAGAATGCTGTTCGTCATGGAGGTGGGGACCCGGCGGGTGCACGTCCTGGGCGTGACCGCTCACCCGGACGGCGCCTGGACCGCTCAGCAGGCCCGTAACCTGTTCATGGACCTGGGCGACCGGATCGGCTCCTTCCGCTTCCTGATCCGGGACCGCGACGCCAAGTTCACCGGTGTCTTCGACGCGATCTTCGCCAGCGAGGGCGTGAAGACGGTCAAGACCCCGCCGCGGACGCCGCGCGCGAATTGCTATGCCGAGAGGTGGATACGCAGCGCACGAGCCGAGTGCACCGACCGGATGCTCATCTACGGCGAACAGCACCTTCTATCGGTCCTGGGCCAGTACGCCGGACATTACAACGGGCACCGCCCGCACCAGTCCCGCCAGCAACGACCGCCCGACCAGGACGACCAAGCCAGCCCGCCGCTGGACTTGCCGGTTCAGCGGCGCAAGGTACTCGGTGGCGTGATCAACGAGTACCACCGAGCGGCGTTAGCTGATCTTACGAGCCCCAGGTCAGACGCCATGCGATTAGTTTTGAAGCGGTACAGGCTCTGTGGTACTCGTTGATCAGCCCGCTGACCGCGGTCTGGCGGTTGATCCGGGCAGTCATGTCGATGGCCTCGCTTGGGTCGTGTACCGGCGGGTGAAGGGATCGGCCTCGGTGGGGACGATGATGGTTATAGTGGCTCTCGAACTCGGCGAGTACGGTGCGCAGGTGCCGTTCACCGTGGATCAGCAGATGGTCGAGGCACTCTCGGCGTAGCGTTCCCACATATCGCTCCGCAAAGGAATTCGCCCGAGGTGACCGGACTGGCGTTTTGATAATCCGTACACCGCCGGCGAACGCGTAGTCGAATGAGGAAGCGAACTTGCCGTCACGGTCACGGATGAGAAACTTGAACCGGCCGACCCGTTCGGCCAGCTCCATCAGCAGGTTACGGGCCTGCTGCGCGGTCCAGGAACCGGTCGGATGGGCGGTAAACCCCCAGGACGTGTACGCGGCGGGTCTCGATCTCCATGACGAAGAAGACGTACAGGCGCTTGAGGAACACGGTGTCAACGTGCAGGAAGTCGCATGCCAGGATCCCGGATGCCTGGGATGTCAGGAACTGGCGCCATGTCGGTGACGTCCGGCGTGGTGCCGGGCCGAGTCCGGCCTTGGCCAGGATCCGGCGGATCCCAGGATCCGGCGGATCGTGCCCTCACGGGCTCGATGGCCCAGGCCGAGCAGCTCGCCTTGGATCCTGCGGTGTCCCCACCGCGGGTTCTGCCTGGCCAGTTGCAGGACCAGATCGCGGATCCCTGGTGCGACGGCCGGGCGTCCAGGCCTGCCCGGGTAGGTCCATTTCCGTTTGACCATACGACGGTGCCAGGCGAGCAAGGTGCCTGGTGTCACGATCCGGTGAGCCCGCAGGTGCCCGGGCAGCAGTCGTGCCAGCGCAGCGAGCACACCGCGATCGGCCCAGTCCGGCTTCGGGCTGGCGACCTGGCGCCGTAGTACCACGATCTCATGCCGCAACACCAAGATCTCCAGGTCTTTCGAGGCGTCGCTGCGGGCGAGCAGCGCAAGCCAGGCAAACGCGCGGCCCGCGGGACACGGCGAGGTATACGAGGCGGAAGAGCACGAGCGCCGAGGATAGAAGCCCAGCTCAGATGCTCCGCACGAGTTCTGGCACCCGACACCGATTCCACCGTTTGAATGACATCCCATGGGATGGATGTCTCGGATGCGAGCACCGTCGAATAAGCAATCTAGAGGCCGAACTGGCATGCAATCGAACTAGTGCATTGTTATGTTTTACGGTCTGGGTCCCGTTGCCGATTCGATTTCTCCTGGTTGCGGCGCGCCCAAGGCATGGCCCGGGTTATAAGGCCCTTGCCCAGTCGGTTGCCCGGCCGATCATTGACGAGGTCGCCGTGCCTTATGCCCAATTCGCGCGCGAGATCGGCGAAGCCGATATGCCGTGCCTCCATATCTGCCCCGAAAATTTCCAATATCTTCCGCTTGTGGTCTTCTATGGTTCGCGGGGACATCTGCCGCTTCTTGGCGACTTCAAGATCGGTCATGCCTCGATCTAGGAGGGTCAGCGTCTCTTCTAGGGTGTCAGACAGCCGGATGTCGCGGCACTTGGCGGTCAGTGCGCGCAGCGCCTTGTGGAGACACTCGCTCACCACGGTGCCATGGCGGCCGACCTCGTCGACAGCACGGGCAAGTGTACGCGGGTCGTCGTACTTGCTGACGAACCCGGCAGCACCAGCAGCAACGCATCGGGCAACTGGCTCTGACCGCTCGTCGGCGGTGTGGACTAGGACCCGCTGGCTGCAACGATCGGTTAGCTGGCGGATCGCAAGAACGCCTTGAAGAACAGCCTTGTCGCCAGTCTGCCGGTTAAGGCATAGGTCGAGGACAACAACATGGCAGGGCTCACGTTGGATGGCTATGAAATCCTCAACGGTTCCATATCCGCCCACCAAGGTTATGCGCGGCCCACTGCCTATCTCAAGGTCTTGCCGGTATCGTGGCTCGTCGTCGATCACCACGTAGCGGACGGGCTCACCCGTGGAAGCCAATGGCAGTGCAGGTGGCACCACGGCTACGACTCTCTCCTGGGAACCGTAATGTGTACCTCCGTACCCTGCCCTGGTCGAGATCTCACCGTGCTCCATCCCCCAATGTCTTTCAGGTGCCTTCCGAGGACTTCGCTGATACCGAAGCCCTGCGGAGTGGCCGTCTCGTCAAAGCCGGGACCGTTGTCGGACACCGTCACAGTTACATAATCTGTGCCAAGCCGAATAGACATGGCTACGTCTGCGCCTGGAGCATGCTGCTCGACGTTGGACAGCGCCGTGTCGAGAGCACGCTCCAACTGCTCACGGACCTCATCCGCTAGCTCAACACCACGTTCGATGTGGAAGTTATTAATAGAAAGGCGCGGGTGGAGTTGCAGGACGTCGTCGAAGCATGCCCTGAGGTCCCCTTCGCTGTGTCCTCCATCGACATACCGGCGCATTTGCTCATATTTTGCCTGCGCTTGCGCGACCATGACACCCCGGGTTTGGTCATCGGCCTCAGCAAAGCGGTCGATACGCAGATACACGAGAAGGTCGTGCACCAGCGCCCGGCTCCGGTCCTTTTCCAGTTCTACGACGCGCTTCCTCGCGGAATCGGCAGCGCTCGCTAGATTCCGCACAAAGCGACCCACGAAGAAAATCAGCAAGGCAAATCCGGGGTAAGCGACCGCATTCACCAATGCTGTGGCCCGGCCACTCGTGTCATTGGCAAGAGGGAACGCAACCACAACGAGGTATGTGAGGGCAAGGGCGCCTGAGACGGCGACCACCCGACCCAGCGAGATTATAGTGGCGCCTGCTAGGACGGCGCTGGATAGCGTAACCGGATAAGCCCACATAGTCCAAACGTCCAGCCGGGCCACGGGAGCAATATAGGCCGGCGCGGACGCCACGACCAACAGAGCCAGACCGAAGTCAGCGGCGGCGGGCCAGCTGTAAGGCCGCAACGAACGATGCCTGAACAGCCAAAGCCCCATCAGCAAGGACTCCGCACCTACAACCGCTAGAAGCCCGGCATCAAGGGCTGGGTTGATGGACTTGCTCAGACTTCCTGAGGCAAGAGCGATGCCCGCCTGAGCAAGATCAAATGACCGAAGTCCGAGGAATGCCCACATCAAAGTGAACTCGACACGCGGTGTCGTCTCGGAGAGTCGGCTGCCGCTCGTCACTCCATCCGTTCGCACTGCCACCCCCACACTTACTCTCCAAAGTACCGGGCTTCCCCGGTTCACAGGGCTCCTTTGCCGGTACAAACATCGATCTCACCCGCCCAGTGTCGAGCGCTACCGGCGGCGCGGCGCGAAGTGACCAGGAGGCAGGAAGCGCGTTGTTGGCGCTTCACGGCGACCGTCGGGACCTCGTGGGGGCGACAGATGGGAGCCGAAGTGAGCGGACTGTACCCGGTCGCTATTCCCGAGCGAGTCACGCGTGTGGCGATTGACACACCTCATGGCTATCTAGCCGCGCTCGATGCCTGGCCTGCCGACAGCGTTCCTTTCCAGGGCACGGCGGTGCTCGTACCAGGTTTCGGCGGCTCAAAGGAAGATTTCATCCCGATGCTGACCCCTATTGTTGCGGCTGGATACCGGGCGCTCTGCTACGACCAGCGTGGACAGTATGAGTCGACTGGCCCCGCGGATGTACGGGCGTACTCAATGAAGTTGTTCGCCGAGGATCTGCAGATCGTGACCGCTGCTGTCGCCGCTGGCCAGCCGGTGCACCTCCTCGGGCACAGCTTCGGTGGTCTTGTCGCACGCCGCGTCGTCATAACGGCCCCGAAGGCAGTGCGCAGCCTCACTTTGCTTGACTCTGGCCCGGACGGGGCAAGTTTGTCGCAAGCCCGCCTTCTCCGCCTGGCCAGGTGGCTCATCCGGGTCGGCGGCCCCAGACCGGTAGCCGCAGCCACCTGCTGGGCCGCACGAAGGGCCGGCGCACCAGCAGAGCGGCTTCCATGGCTCAGGCACCGGCTTCTAAGCACGAGCCCAGCAAGTCTGATCGGGGTGTGCCGTGCGATGGCTCGGGAGCCAGATCTCACAGGAAGTCTCTCCTGTGCTGCTCTACCGATCCTCGTCGCCTGCGGCGAAGGCGACAACGCGTGGGCAGTCGATACTCAGATTGAAATGGGCCGACGGCTTGGCGCGCGTATCACCGTGATAGAAGGCGCCGCACATACACCAAATGAGGATCGCACGGAGGCTACCGCAGATATGCTTGTGAGGTTCTGGGCGGCAGTCGATCATAATAGCCGAGCACGCATAGCCGGCGGCCCGTTCTGAGATCTGGCAATCCGTGTCGCCTGGGCTGGGCTAGCTTGCACCATCGGATAAGAACAGGGCACGCAACCCAGCTGCCCAGCATGCAATTCCTCACCGGTAAACACTCCAGGCGATAAGAAGGATGTTGCCGAAGTACCGGGATTGCCCGGTAGTAATTGGCCCGGAACGCCCGTAGAAAGGTGCGGAAGATCGGGCGCACCGCCCTGAAGAGTTACGCAGGCAAGTTCCATCCGCGCCCAGCTAACCACATGGAAAGGAAAGTCATATGTTTCGAGGAAGGGGCTCACACCGTCGCAAGCGCAGCGGCGCCCGGTGGCTGGCCTGGCTGGCTCTGCCAGCAAGCCTCGTTGCGGCCACCGCGCTATGGGCGACGCCCAGCTTCGCCGCCGGCACCTACCAGACCACGGGTGCGGTCAACGTGCGCTCGGGCCCCGGCACCGGATCTCCGGTCATCGGCTCCGAGCCGGGCGGGGCCACATTCACCCTGATGTGCCAGTGGCAGGGCAGCACCAGCATCGGGGGAAACTCCACCTGGGACAAAATCACCTTTAATAACGGACTGACCGGCGCCATCTCCGACGACCTCACGACCACACCGTCGTTCAATTCCTACGCACCTGGCACCGGCGCGTGCGGTGCCAGCACCGCGCCATCGCCGAGCGGCGGCGGCCTAGGCGGCGTTGACATGCAGAGGGCCTGCAACACCCAGTATCCAGGTCGCGGCCTTCAGGCCACCGCACCGAACGTGAACAGCGCCTACAGCTGGCAATGTGTCGGCCCGGGAGCCTCACTGGGCATCAACGTCTCAGCCGAATGCCAGACCCAGTACGGCTACGGTGCTATAGCGGCCACCAGCAACCCGGCAAGCGCATGGTCCTGGTACTGCCACTGGAATATCACCCCCCAGATGCAGAACGCCGCCAACTGGGCCGTCTCGGAGAAGAACTCACCCAATCCAGCCTGGAGCGATCATTTCGGTCACTACTGGAGCGGATGGTGCGAAGAATTCGCCGAGCAGGCCGAGGGCTTTCAGTTCAGATATACCTCCGCCCTAGCGGACTATCAGGCGGAGTTGAACGCCGGCCGCATCCATACCGACACCAGCCCGCCCGTAGGAGCGCTTGTCTTCTACGGCGGGGCCGGCGGAGCAGGCCACGTCGCCGTATCCATCGGGAACGGGCGGGAGATCGGCACCCTCGGCTACGTCGGCAACCATTATCCGGTCAGCCAGTACGTGGTCATCGGGTACCTGAACAACCCGTATCTGGGCTGGGCGGTGCCGTTCGGCAGCTGACCCCGCCGCAGCAGGGCGCCGGTGCCATTAAGGGGGGAACCGGCGCCCTGTGCTATTTGCCCTGCTCCAGCGCTAGACGCGACGGTACCGGCGTCGGCGAGCGTCAAACTCGGGCCTATCGCACACACAGCAGCACAATGCGGTGGTCGAAGGTCACCGCGTCCCGGCCTCACATAATGCATGTTCGGCGTAACACTGGCGGCATCCCGACATACCGAGGCTGGCGCGCATATCGGCGGCTCGGCGAGCCTGCTTTTGCCGCAGGGGTCCATTACTTTCGGTGACTTGTCCGCCGAGGTGACATGCCTGGGTTAGCTGCAGATGCTCTGCAGTGCGCGGCGCACTGATCCGGGGCGTTCGAGCCACAGGAAGTGACCGCAGTCGTCTTCGATCATCTGACGGGCGCCGGGGATGAGCGCAGCTGAGGCCACGCCGTGCTGGGGCGGGATCGGGCTGGCCGCGCCCAGCAAGAAGACGGCCGGGATCGTCAGCGAGGGCAGGCAGCGCTCCAGGGTCTTGCGCTCGAAGTGCGCGTGGATTGACGCGAACGTTCCTGCGTAGCACTCCAGCGACAGGCTCAGCGGCGGCATTGGCGGGGCCTTGCCGGGTGAGGAGAAGTACCCGGGCCAGACGATGGCCAGCCCTTCCAGCGCGTCCTCGGCGGTTCCCTCGCCGGCCATGGCCCGCTGGTCGAGTTCCTGCGCCCGCGCCGCCAGTTCCGGCGGTACCCGCTCTGCCAGGATCCGGTCGAGATCGCTCGCGCCGCCATCGGGAACCGCGCCGAGCGGGTCGACCGCGACCAGGCCCAGCAGCCGGTCCTGGTGCCGGGCCGCCAGGTGCATGGCCAGGTGCCCGCCCCACGAGTGCCCGATCACGTAGGCCTGGCCGGCGTCGGCCGCGTCGAGGACCGCGACGGCATCCGCCACGTGCCGGCCGATGTCGAACGGCCCCGACGTGGTGGACGGTTCCAGGCCGCGCTGCTGGAACCGGATGACGGTGAACGCGTCATCCAGCTCGGCGGTCAAAGGCGCGGTGTAATCGGACAGGCCGGGCCCGCCGTGAAGAAGGAGCACCGGTGCCCCGGACCCGGTCTGCGACGCCGTGATCACGCCCCCCGGGACGCTGGCGGTAAACACGCGAGCCCGAGCCGGCCCGGCTGGCCAGACGACAATCCCGCCCCCCCGATCCGAGGAATGAAGTGAACGGCAACCCTGGTCCTGACCTTCAGCGGCGCAGCAGGCCGCCTCTGGCAGCCTAGCCGAAACCGGCCCAGCCGCGTCGCGGCGCACGCGAGCCTGATCACCACGCCGGGCAGCAGCACGCGGCCCTCTGCGGCTCATCGCACATGCAGATTGTCTCGTTCGGAGCGCGCCATTGGGGGCACCCCGGCGGCGTGATCGCAGCGCCGAACAGCGGTTCACGTGGCGACCGACCACATGGACGTCAAGATCGGCGGTTCAGGTGCGTCATGCAGCTCATAAGGCAACCGCCCGGCCCGGCGGGCATCCGCCGGTAAGGCCGCCTTGCGATCAGCTGGTGCCGTACCGTCGTGACATGCCTGCCAGGAAGCGGCCCGCTCCCGAGGACACCGTGACCGTCCGCCGGGTCCTGCTCGACGGGCTCGCCCGCGACGCTGACATCTCCCAGCTGGTGAGCGAGCTTGCGCCCCTGCACCCGCGGGACGATACCTTCCCCGGCGAGGTGTTCCTCCGCGTCGCCGCGGACGCGCTGGACTGGTGCAGGGCCAGCCGGGCCGATCCGCTGCCCTTGGAAGGATTGCGCGAGCGGTTCCTGCCCGAAGCCGCCTTCCGCGGCCGGCGGAACGCGAAGCTCCAGTACGCAGTGCTGGCCGCAGCAGCCCTCTACGGCGGGACCGAACCGGACCTGCTTGATGAGGTCGCCTGGTGGCAGACCGACGACTTCTGGCAGTATGCCCTGTTCGCGGCAGTCGCCTACATCCGCGCCGCCGCCAGCCGGGTGGGCGTCCCGGTGCGCCAGGCATGCCAGGAGCTAGCCGAGCGCCCTGGCCTCCCAGCGCCATAACGACCCGTTCGGGACGCCGTGGAAGCGGTCATCCGACGGTGAGGCGGCCGATCATAACGGCGGCTCGGTGAGCGTTCTCCCCGACCTTCCTCGTCACTCAGTGTGATGCCTAGATGGGGCGTGCCTGTGGGTCGACGTCAGGACAATTCAGTGTGACTGGTCCACTTGAGGCCTCCGCTGGCCGTCGTCCGAAGTGCTCGTCGATGCGGCATCCGGCCGCGGAGACAACTACAGCACGCCGGACCTAGCTGTCCTGTCTTCTTGATCATGAGGCACGGGCAACGCGCTGAGCTGCGGTGCCTCAAAGACCTGAGACTGCTGGGGGCATCGGTCGTCTCGCCGGTCATGAGGCAAATCGATGCGCCCTCGGTGCTGTCTCACCAGGTCGGAGGGTCGATGTCTCATGTTGGCGAGACGCCGACCCGGATGCCTCACGTTTACGTCGGCCCTTGCCTCGGTCTGGATGAGACAGGACACTAGCGCACGACACGTGGCAGAACCGGACGTTCACCCCAAGCGCGGTGATGCATAAACATACAGCCCGTCCGACTGACCACCTGTCCGTAACCGGGGACTGCTATGCGGCGAACGACGCCAAGGGCCCTTTTAACAGTTGTCCCAGCCGGCGAGATCCGGCCACCTAGGCGATGGCCGGCCACAGCAACGCGGGAAGGCCGTGGCCGGCACCCTGGAGCGCCGCCAGGCGGGCCCGTCAATCGCAGTCCCGGTTCGCCGCCGCCGCGGCCGAAGACACCGGTCCTTGGAGGTGATCACGAGCGAACGCGAGGGAGCGCGCTGCGCAGGCCGTCGCTGCCTGCGGTGGTCCTGCCGCTGAAGCCCTGCCCGGCGCGTCGTGCCCATTCCGCGTCCGTGATCGCGTCCGGTTCAGCCGGAAGGTAATGGCTGAGGATGAGCTCGCGGACTCGTGCGCGTTCGGCGACGCCGCCGACCTGGGTGACATCGGTATGCAGCGCGGCCATCCGTTCCAGGGCAGCACCGGTCGTGCCGTGCCGCTCGAGATAGCCGAGGTCGGCGACCTGGTGGACGAGGATGTCGGCACCGAGGGCCAGGGCGACCAGGTCGTCGTTCACGGTGGTGTCGCCGGAGAACACCACGGAGCCGTCCGCGGTGTCGAAGCGGTACGCCAGAGCCGGCACCGCCCGGCCGTGCGTCACCGCGACAGCAGTGACCCGGACAACCCCGTCGTCGAAGACGAGGACCGGAACCTGGGGAATGCCCCCGGTCCGTGCCGGGACGGGGATGTCGATGCCCCGGACGAGCGCGCCCGCGTCCGGCATCCGGGCGTCCAGCGGCATGACGTTGAGGTGGTAGGCGTAGCCGGCGAGGATGTTCTGGACCAGGTCCGCCGTACCAGGGGCCGGTAGTTCCGGGTGGATCGTGGTCTGGCGATGGAAGGTGGCATCACCTGCCGGCACCGCGTCGGGTCGCGACGGCCCGTAGACGCGGACCGGCGCGAGCGGGCCGTGATCGCCCACGCGGCCGCCCCACGGGTAAAGGAGCATGCCGGGCAGGTCACCGGTGTGGTCGGCATGAAGGTGAGTCAGGAACACGGCCTCCAGGCGGGGGAAGCCGAGTCCCGCGTCGGCGAAGGCGGACGGCGACCCGCGACCGCAGTCGATGACGAAGACCCGTTCGTCGACGACCAGCGCGGACGAGATCCCACCGCGGCCGGCGACGGGCATCGGTGCGCCCGCCGTTCCAAGCAGTACCAGTTCGGTTGCCATGTCCGCCTCTGCCTTTTTCCTGCTGTCGTGCTCGTGACCTTGCTGAGCGGCCGCGCCGGCACGCGTGCCAGCGCAGCCGCATGGTGCTGTAATCGCCGCCCCTCGCCGAAACCCCGGCCAGATCTGGCCACGCAAGCTTGCCGGGGAAGGCCAGGCTCTTGGCGAAGACTCCGGTGCGTCATACTGCGGGGCGACCGCTAAGACTACGGTCCCTGCGATGCCCGCCGGCCTGCGTCATGAGAGCGTCCCCGGGCTCTTGCCAGTCGACGGCGTAGCCATAGACCAGACCAAGGTGATGCAAGAAACGTAGCGAACCAGAGACGGCCCCAGAAATAGCAGTTCTGCGCCGCTCAGCCATAGCGGACCCGGCCAAGGGCGGGCAGCGCAGAGTCGGCAGGGAGAGTGTGCCCCGATACGAACGACAATGCTGAATTCATGATCGCTGCGACCGCTATTGACATACAGCCTGCCGCATAAGTATACGAACTTGCAACGTCCTCAACACGCAGATTCGGACGTCGTACAGCCAGGCCGACCATGCGCTGGCCGCGTTCAGATCACGCCGATCTGCGCGCCTATCGGGCAAGCGCAGCAGGTCGCATGGCCGGTGCAGATCGGCAGGGATGATCAGAGAGGCTCCGACACGTGCCTTGCTTCCGTTGTTTCGCGGTGGCTTGGGCGTAGTGTCGGGGTCTGGGACCCGGCCTGACCTCCGATTCGGCCG
>Ga0182030_10016790_pt1 | contig 14207 bp, 9 predicted proteins | sample 812S3MmetaG_FD_121299 | JGI IMG/M metagenome (GOLD analysis project Ga0182030, IMG submission 121299) | Permafrost microbial communities from Stordalen Mire, Sweden - 812S3M metaG (Illumina Assembly) | ecosystem: Environmental > Terrestrial > Soil > Wetlands > Permafrost | place: Sweden...
AACTTTATTCTCCGCTGCGGGGCGGCAAGATTGTCACTCTTGGCGAACGCGATTTGTAGAACCCCATGATTTATTTGGAAAAGGCGGTTTTGGGACCGGTGACAGAATTGCTTTGCTTCACGACTGGCGACTCGGTTCTCGGATCACACGGAAAATCCTGGTGGGGGTTCGAGCTCGTCAATGCAATGGCGTACAGCGCGAGCTGCGATCGGGCGGCCATCTGCATGTGGGCGTGCGCCTTCCAGTCGATCACCCTCGGTGGGGCACTGCGACGAAAGGCGATGAGGTCAGGCCGTGCCGTGATTGACATACCGCCAAAGGGGACGGACAGTGTCCGCTGATCGAGCAAAGCGAGGGACGTGCGCAACTCTTCGAGAAGATCGTGCAGTTCGAGGAGTGATTCAAGTGCATCCTCGACCTCGGTCCAACATTGGTGCAGCCGTTCCTGCGTGGGCGGGCTACCGTACTCAACATCGTAGAAGGCGGCGAATGCGCCGTTTAGATCCGAAATCTTCAGTCCCGGCTCACGCAATCGATGAGCCAGTGCGCAGGCGAGCTGCGTTTCATAGGCCGCCCTTGCTGTGCCCAGGACGCGAGCGCGATCAGGAAGCCGTCCTTGTCTCAATACCGGGATCACAGCCACTGAGATAACGTGGTCGATTATCCCTCCGCGCCACTGAGCCAACGACTGCAGCTTGCTGAGTAGAAACGCTTCGCGCCGAAAGGCATCTGAGGCGGTGGACGAGGCGATTCGACGGCGAAATGCCCATTGCCGCGGGCATTGCCCAAACGTTCGGGAATCTGAGTAGGACCATTTCATGGGCGAGGACGCCGCGAGCGAGCGCGCATGAATTTCAGGTACTCGAGGAGTTCTGCCTCCTCCTCATGACTTACTCTACCAAGGCGTCCGTGGGTATGTGCTGAACGCGCAGCCTCGACCGGGTTCGGCACTGGATACCCTGCCAATTCCATCAACTGCGCATAGGACTCATCGTACAGGTCCGCCAAGCGATACAGCATGCCCGGCGAGGGCTCCTTGATCTTGCCACTCTCGATTTGACTCAGGTAGGCGTTAGAAATCGCCGTCCGAACTTCCACTTCGCGCAGCGTGAGTCTGAATCGTTCACGCGCGGCTCGCAAATAGGTGCCCAGGGGGGTGGGGTCACTCATATTTGCTAATTATAGCAAGCACGCTTGCTATTGCAAGCATAAAGCCGCGCTTTAGGGCCCGCGCAATGGTCGTATGTAACCTAAAAGGTCGGCATCCGGACGAGCGCCATCTGCCGCGCACCAGCCTTCCGCCTCGGGGAGCACTCCAAAATGCACGACAACCTTACCGTCTCGAGGCGCTGCACGTGTCAGCCCAGCGGTGCCCACGTGCAATCCGGCTGCCTGACCGGCTTGGAGCGCTGCGCTAAGGGTAACGAGGCGCATCGCCCCCGCCGCGCGAAGCCGACGCGCCTCGGTGCGACAGACTTCGTATTCAGCGGGAGTCGAAGTCAGGGCAGCGATTGGAAGTTTCGGCTCGTGCACCTCTACATCGCCAATACGGACGGCCCACAAACGAGTCGAGATTCCGGCTAGATCTGCCGGGTCCGTGATTTCCTCGTGTCGCAGCAACTCCGCCCACGCGCCGGAGGGGGTATCGGCAAAATACTGTACGGGACCCTCTCCCACACCATGCCAGCGTGCCGGTCGTTGTCTCGACGCGCCGCTTACCGTCCACAGAAACGGAAATCGCGAATCGCAGACTCGAAAAACGATCACGACAACAAATATCCACGCCGAGTTGCAATTGACAATTACGTGGCGCCGAGGTGCTGCAGAGACTCGGCGGCTGCCAGGACGGAGCGTGCGGGCTCATCGCTCGGCGTCCAACGGCGAGACAACAGTTGCCGCGCCGTTCGTCCGTTGAAAACTGAGCGGGGCCGCTCAAACCAGCGGCGCACCCCGAAATCGTTGTAGGTTCCTTCAAGGGCAGCAATGACAGAAGTCAGGAAATGAGCCCGATCCGCAATTGCATCCGGCGCATCGCGATCACCGCTCTGGTATCGCTGCAAACTGGCCGCCGAGATATCGAGCAACTCGATGAGTAAATCGTGGCCCAGCGTTGAGTCGAGTTTGGCGAGTTCCGCTTCAGGGACCGGTGATTCATCCAGCGCTAGCAGCGCTGCATCCAGATATCGCACGAACTCATCGCGCGAGGGCGCGGCCGTGAGACGTGCGGCGAGGTCGCTCGCCAGCCCGCGCTTTGAGAGTATTCGCGCCACGCGACGAACAACATCCGAACTCAACTCCTTGATTGGCTCTTCTAGAAGCCCCATCGCATCGGCACGTCGCAAAAAGCGTGTCGCCCGGGGATACAGCTGCTCTTCCTCAAAAGGAGGAAGAACGGAGGTAATATGGATATTAGACATGATCCGAATTATATCCACTTTGCCAGATCCCATCAAGCATCAAGTTAACTTCTTGATCAGATACATATATACAAGTCCCCTTGCGCACGAGACAGATTCGCTGCAGGAGTCAGGGGAAACCTATGTCACCTCCCACTATAAAAACGCTCTCAATTGGCAGCTTGACTCATTACTACGGCCGATAACGCCGCGGAAAATAGTCGGACGAACGTTAAGTGATCCTTCAATTGCAATTCCGAGACCTCAATCTGCTCGTCTCCAGCATGGGCCACGATATTTCGCGTCCGAGTCAGGGCAGCAAGTCTGTCCCGGGCGAGTTTTGCTGTTTCACGCGTCTTTTTATTGCCCAGGTATTTGCGAAGCGGTGGGTCTTTGGCAAGGTCGTCCCACCATTCGTCTACGCTGATGTGTCCTAGAGCCCGTTCGATGATTGCGGGACTGCATCCCGTGACCACCGAAGAGAAAACATCTGCGTTCAGGCTAACCGCAGCACTGCCGCCTTTGCAGGTCGCGAGATTAGCAACAAGCGTCGCGTAGTCGAACGTATGATAATCGCGTGGCTCGCTTTTCGAGGCAAGCACCCGTCCCGTAAGCTGTAGATGCTGCGTTACCAGCGCCTCGGGTAGATCATCAAACCGCTTTCCATATACTTGTACATGAAGGGCTCCTTCTACGAGTTGTCGAATGAATCTTTCGAACGCAGCGAGAACGCGAACCAGCAACGCCCCATACATTATTTCATGGCGAAGGCCTTTAATATCCATGAAGGAACGAGCGAGATCCAAGAGTTCCGCCTGATCACCGCTTTTGCTCCAATCTATGATCTTGCCAACTCTAGGCCGCAGAAGAGCCGCCACTCCTACAAATCGCGCGCATTGATCTACTTCGTCCAAAGTCACTGATATGAGTTCCAACGGGGAAGCCATTATTCAACACTCACATACAGGCTCTGTCGATTGCTTTGCGAAGCAGCGAAATTCGCTTTTGAATGGCTGCTACGGTATTGGGGCGCCCAACAATAATGGCGAACGACGTACTGCGAGACAAAAGCGCATCTACGCTTTTTACGACTGCAGCTTTATGTTTCAACAAATCGGCGCGCCGATCCCACAGGGAATCGATTGCAACCATCACTGCATCGTATAACGGTCTGGAAATTTTATATTGACCCGCCGAATTCTTGTAACGAAACGTGTGGTCGCCAAAAATATCGTGTGCTAATTTGAGGCGGGAATCGAATTGCTTTTCAAGCGTGGCCGCTGCGGCTTTAGTTATTGCAGAATTGCGTTCCATGCAATTATCCAAAATAGACTTGACCGATCCGCGAAGCTCCTTTGCGTTGAGGAACGCAAAGAATCGGAGGACTATTTCGCAGTCAATCATCCTGCTATAGAGTTTATTCCCGCCCAGATCGGAATCGGTTGCATCGGCCTCGTCTATTTCGCTATCGACTTCCGACGGCTGGCTGTTTTGCGGAACAATTCCCCATATTTGTCGAAATCGGGATTTTTTTGCGAGCCGCACCAAGAGATTATTGAACTCCCCTTCATAAAGGCAGTTGCGAAGTTCCTGCGGATTGAGATGTTGGCCCCCGGTGTTAAGACGCTCAAAGACCATTTTCCGAACGTCGTTTTCAGTCTTACTGCTACTTTTGGCCGACTTGGCACTGTCAAGAACAACTACTGTGGCGGATAGCCGTCGACGATCCAGGCCGCGCTGAAGCACTTCTGGTAGGTCCTCGTATTTGAAACCGTTCAGTTCCGTCCAGTTTTCTAAGCGCTTTAGGGCATATTTATTGGAGTAGAACTCCACGACCGCGTTAATTCGCTGTTGACCGTCCATGACTTCATATCGACTCAACTCGCGTTCAAATAGAAAGAGAGTTGGTATGGGTACATTTAGGAGAAGAGACTCAATAAAGGCGCTTCGCTTCGTGGCATCCCATACCAATCGGCGCTGGTACTCCGGTCGAAGATTTATCCACTTCTTTTGCTGGACAAAGTCGATAATTTGAGGCAGCAAGAAATCACTTCTTTCTTGGGTGAGCCGAAAAGCGGTAACTTCGAATTTCTTCTTAATGTCCGCTAACTTGTCGTCTTTGGGTATCGTGGGCATGCTCAGATCTCACCTTGTAGGCTCGGCAAATCAAGATTCACGCGCCGCGTCTTGCGCACTTACGGAACGTAATCGCCAAAGAGACCGGCTTGGCAGTGGGGTCCTTGGTGTGCCCACTCTTCGATGCCCTATCGCGATTCAGTCTCCGAACTCATGATTTTTGAATTTTAACTGGATACAGTTCTCTCGCACTGAGCGTTGCGTGGCATCGTCAAACCCCGCGCCCGCTTCTGCCTCGATTTCGAGTGACACGCGGACCTTGACACCCGGCTTTTGCGTAAAGAGCATTAAGACTTCTTCGGCCACATCAGCAAACTGCAGCTTCGCCTTGATCGGATCGATCTCTACCGTCCCGAAGAAGGTGGTCCTCTTCGATTGCTGCTGCTTCGCGGCTCCGCCACCGGCTCCCTCCGCACCGATTCCGGACCCCGTCCCTGTACCAGTCGAGCCATGTCCAGATTCACCCCCTGCGCTAGCGCCGGACCGGTCCGCCGCCCGGCCGTCGAAGTCGGCATCGGCTTCCCGGGCTTTCTTGATGGCTGCTTCACGCTCCGCGGCTTCTTGGGCAAGCTTCCTCGCGAATTCCGACGCAACCTTGGGTTCGATAAGCAACAGGGAGTCATCAAGGATAACGGTCGTGTTCTCCGCGAAGTGGAATCCCTTAAAACGTCCTTCTTCATTACCATATGAAACGCCGAAGAAGTCTCGAGAAGCCACACCAGCATTTACTGTGGCTCGCAACGTGTTTGAATCACGTAATCTGGGTAGATACAGGTAGCAACATGTCTTTTGCCAAGTATCGAGCGCCGAAACTGCGGTCGCGCCGTCCTTCCAGAACCAGTCGTTCATCATCTTCGCGAGGTGAATCGGAGACCACTCGGTGATGAGCAGCTCGTGCTCTTTGAGGACTTTTTCGATCTCCTCCGTGCGATTTGCCACGGCCGGGTTGATCTGAAAGTGATCCCACTGGATGTCGCCGATACCTTTGCCCGGCTTAGCTTCCTGTAAGGGTGCCAATAGCCACTTGTAGGTTTCGCGAACCATACGGCCCATCGCCTCGTTGGCCTGCTCCAAGCTGTTCGATGCTTGCTTGCTCTGATGCTGATCGAGGTTCAGTCGGCCCTCCTTTACGTCGGACACGATAGAGGCCCACGCGAGGACCGAAGTGACTTGGTCTTTAAGACGAGAGACGCTATCTGTGTCGGCGGCAAGGAAGACGAGCCGATTCTGCTTCTGTCGTGGCTGGTCACCACGGCTCTTCAATATCATTGTGGCAGCATCAGTCGCAAGGGCCTGGGCCGTGCGACCAAATGTGGCCTCCGGCGGCAGTACCACGAGCCGCAGTGACCAGTCGTCGGGCACGTCGGCGGAAGTAGTGAAAACATGTACGCCACCGAAGACACCGCTGGCGAATCGCAACTTTTCCTTGATGAAGGGATACACATGCTCGCGCAGGTCGAAACGGCGCTTGCGATCCTCCATCTCGCGGCGCAGGTTGGGCCGTGTGTCGAACCAATAGCGGTTGTTCGCGCTGTTGATGTATTGCAGGCGATCGACCAATGCCCTCACCGCGTCCTTATAGTAACCTACCACTTGGCCCGGCTGGGCCGTGCCGAGGAGGAGTCGCTCCAATTCGATCCCACGATGATGCTTAGCCCCGCCAACGGCACCGGCGTCAGGAGCAGAACCCAGGAACACCGCCCGCGCAATGCGGCGACACGCATGGATCGAGCCGAACAGAGGTTTGGCGTTATCGAGCTCCGTGGGCATTGCGCGCTCGCCGTCGATGTCCCGCTCAAGGACAGGATCCCAACCCGCGGGCAAGTAGTAGATCGCCTCGTTGCGAGTGTCGGCATCGAAAAGCGGCAATGAGCCCGGTTGGATCATTAGATCGTTATTACCCGACGTCCAAAGGCGATGAATCACCTTTGCCATCAGCTTCAAGACGCCGCGTGTACGCTGAAAGTTGTCCAGCGAAGACCAGTCCTCATAAAGGCGATCGAAAACCTCTGGGTGGATCGGGTAGGAGTGCTGCATTCTCTCCAAATACTTGGCCTCCTGCGTCTCAGTAGGAAAATCACCAGGGTTGCTGGTGTATAGGTCCGCATAGGCATTGCAGACCTCCTCGGACGCCAGTCGATCAGACACGTTGGCAAAGAGTCGGCGACGAACGATCTCGAATGCCTCCTCCGTGGCGACAGGCTTCCAAAGAGCCTGCACGCGGCCGAAGTAGTGCTCCAAGGCTCGAAGCGCCTTCACGCCCTGTTGGCTGCCCGCTTCCCGATCCGATATCGGCAGGGACGCTAGCAGGATCGCCGTCGGAACAGCCTTCAATGCTTCGGTAAGCGACTGTATGAAGGAAAGCTGCGTGTCGTACGTGCCGCCCGAAAGCGTCTTCCCCTCCTCGAACTGGGATACATACCGTACCAACTCGTCCATGAGCACGATGCATGGCGCCTGCGAAGCAAGGAGTGCGGAAAGCTCGCCCTTCCCCGGGGCGGTCCCGTTCTCGTCGGCCTCCTTGACCGAAGCATAGCCGTCGGCTCCGCCAAGTTGCCATGCGAGCTCGCCCCATAAGGTCTTGACTGTGGTCTTGCCATGCGTACGCGGCTTGCTCGCCAGTCCGAGAAGGTCCACGCCGTCGAGGACTGCAATCTTGGCTTTGGGAAGTTCCGCAATCCCTGCTTGATCCAATATTGGCGGGATCCCTTGGAGTTTACTCGCCGCTGTCTTGCCTTGGGCGAGGTGGTAGACCGCGAGGAGTGTGTGAGTTTTGCCGCCTCCAAAGGCAGTTTGCAGCTGCACCACCGGATCACCGCCTCGGCCTGCCAGCCGCCTGACGACCGAGTCCAACAACAGCCGCATGCCCTCGGTGATGAAGGTCCTCTGAAAGAAAAGCGCCGCATCTTGGTATTCGGGCGTCGCGGAGCCTTGATGCACGCGCGAGAGGTCAGCCGCGAACTCCGCTTGCTGGAATGTGCCCTTAAGTACGTCTTCGTGCGGCACGGCGATCTCGCGCCAAGGTTTAAGCGCCATTTTGCTTTTCTCCCTAAATGTCGAGTTTGGCTTGCGAACCGACGTGGCCCTTCTCATGGGAAGCTGCCTCGATTCCCGACCATGACGTGATCAATTCGTTGTAGGCTCGGGCGTCATCCGCCCAGCCCTTGCGCTCGCAGAGCGTGTAAAGGCGATATGCCAAATTGCGGATCGGATCGGCACGCTGGGGCATTCCTGCAAGTAAAGACCCCGCGGCAGACTCGCCCGATGCCCGGAGCTCTCGGATCATTTGGTGCAACGCCTCCCATACAGGGGTGTTGTTGTCATTCTCTGGCGACCAATCACTTGGATATTCTGCGGGCTTCAACAACCTAACCTTGCCTGCCGACGCCACTACAACTCCCGCATTCTTCACATGATCAACCGACGTTCCCTTGGCCCTCGTCAGAACATCAGCCTTGCCGAACTCGCCAGAAGCCCAGCCCTGCTCATCGAACCAGCCGAGACAGAACTGCGTGTCGGCGTCGAAGTCATCCGCCCCCTCCGTCAGCATTCGATTGATGAGGGTCAAAGCTGTGTGGACGGTCATCGGGCTTCCATCGGCTTCGAGCACTGCCGAATACTTCGAGAAGATCGCCATGCCCGGGCCGATGACGGCCTGTGCCAAGTCCACGGGCGCGACGGGCGACACGCCTACCGATCCGCCTATCATTGCCTCCACGGCCTCAGCGAGTTCTTCCTTCAGCTCACGAAGGAAATCCCGGCGGGAGACTGCAGGAGCGTCCGAAGGGCGCTGCCGGCAAACAAGAATAATGCTGGAGGCGAGAGCATTGGCGCCGATTCCGACGGATCGAGCGTCGCGCTCGGTTCGCATTGGCCACGTGCCAGTGATGGCAAAGCCGGCGCGTAGTACGGCTTCCAGGAAAGTCTCCCAACCAGTGTTCCCAGTCCCCACATCGGTAGTGGCCGACTGCTTGAACGCGTAGTAGATCGTGGTTGGGAAGGCGGGGTGGGACTGCTGAGCCAATCGATGCATTGCCTCCGTCATTCCATCGAGAAAGAAAATCTCCGCCTTCTCCTTGGACCCATGCCTATACGATGCTGCGACGAGCTCCTCGCTCTTCGGAACGGTCATTGTCGAGAACAAAGTAGGGTAGACCGGCTTCAGTGCCTTGCGAAGCCAGACATAGAAGAAGTCTGACAAGTCGGCGTACGCGATGTTGTCGTAGTAGGGCGGATCGGTCGAAATAACTTTTCCGCGGCTTATCTCCTGCGTCTGAGCATTGGCTTGCATCACCGTTCCGCTTCCGCGCGCTGGGAAGCCCTGCATCGATTTCGCGATGCCCTGAATCGAAATCCAAAGATCGCCTGCCGCACCGGCAAACGGATTCGCCTCAGCGAAGTCCCAAATCATTGGCAGAGCCTGCCGGGCGAATGTGGTCTTGAGCTGATCCCGTGTTGGACTCCAGGCAACGAGACTGCTGTTGTAGTCGGCGGCCTTATCCACTGAAAGGGCCAGATAGATGGCAATCGCATCCGCATAGGCGGCAGCCCCTGTGCCACCATTTTCCAGGCGCAGCCCGTCACGTTTCATGCCCGCTGCTACCGCGTCGCAATGGACCTTCTCTCGCACCTCGGCTACTAAATTGGAAAACGTGGTCAGTGCAAGAAGTTGGCGCTTTGTGAATAGATCGCCCCATTGCTTGAATCCGTAAGGGACGCAAGTTCCCCCAGTGAGTCTCGGCGGAACGTCTCCACCAGGCTTCCATTCAGGAGCGGCGGATGCGGCCAGCCTCTCATCCGCATCTTCGGCCGCAATATAGACCCGGCCCTTTGGGCCGTCTGCCACAATCGCGATGAGCTTGGCACCCATCCGCCCCGCCATACCTTCGGCTTTTATGTAATCCCCGCCAATGGGTGTGCCCGAAAGCAAGCAGAGGAAATTCGCCCCGCGACCGGACGCTTTGGTGCCATCGGAAGCACCCTTCGGCGCCTTGCCCGTCTTGAGTGTGAACCGATATGTGTCTCCTTCGACGACGGGAACAATCCACGCGTCCGCATCGGCCTTGGCACTAACTACATAGCTCGAAACTAGCGGGACATGAACATGCGAAAACGCCGGATTTGGGCTCGCGACCGACCGCGCCCAGAGCCACGCAATTACGTTGGCCTTTCCCCCACCCATCTTCCTAGGGAGATCGATCTGTTGGTAAAGGTGCTCGATACGTTTTGCGGCCTCCGCCCGCATCCAGCTACCGTATCGAAGGACATCCTCCGCAAGCCCCGCGGCTCCCGTCCAGTCATCTACTAGATTGACTTGTTTCTCATCGTCAGGCAGCGGACCGATCGGGCGAAGCCCTGCAAACATCGGCGGAATCTCGATCATTGCCTTGTTGATTAAGACAGCAACAGGATTGAGGTCCGACGCGTTACTGGCGAGCCCGAGCCGTTGAGCTTCAAGCGGAATTGCACCGCCACCAGCAAATGGGTCGTGAAATTCCGGAAGTCGTTCAGGGTTAAACAGTTCCGCAGCTTTGGGATGTGACCTATTTAATTCACAGGTTTCACGCCAACTCCTATAGATTTCAGCTTGGGCTTCTTCAAATAACTCAGTGTTGCCGGTGTTCTCCCACACCACTAGCCGCCGAATCAAGTCGAAGAGCCGATCCCGCTCACTCTTCGCTCGCTCTTTGTTGACGCCGCGCCCAAGGTTACGCTCGTAACCCGGATCATTGACCATCTGAGAAAAGATCACCGCTCTAGCGGCCGCCAGCGGCCGACGTGCCCACCACAAATGAAGCATCGCGGGATGCCCTTTGCGAATCGACTTTTCGCGACCCGCGGCCACATTGATGTCATCGAGAGGTAGCGCCACCTCGATGAGCTTCTTGGGTGTCTTAATGTTTTGCATGGCGATTACGCAGACTTGCCTTGAGCCCGCTCCCGTTTAGGCACGGGCTTCTTGGACTCCATGCTCACAGTGAAGCCTCACTAGTAACGGCTCTAGATATAAGCTGGTTCAGCTCCAAATTCACGCTAGTGACGGCCCAGTCAGGCTCTTGGGTGAACGGATTGCGAATGTAAAACGGACCCTCGTGACTCTCGCCATCCACTATCACGATGGCCAAGATAAACTTTTCGGCCTGATTGAGTCCGTAAAGGATTTCATTGCGGGTGACCGTGATGGTCGGTTGGCCCTTTGAACGACCCTTGACCTCGATGTGTCGAGCCTGTGGAAGTTTTCCGTCTTGAACCGGCAGGATCGCCGTCAAGTCCCATCCGCACTTCTCAGCCGAGACATCGAGTACTTGATGGCCCAAGCCCTCTTCGGCCTTGCGCACTGCGTTCATCGCGATCTTCTCTACATGCTGCCGCGCATCCGCGTCGGACGACCAGGTTGGTCCTTGCAACGCACCGCCTCGCATGGCGAACAGACCGGCCGGCATAACCAACGCACCGCCTACCACAACAGGCATATTGGAGACCACATTCCTCATGGCTTGCAGGCTCTTCGTTCTCGATTCCAATCGAGCGGTGAGCTCATCGATTGTGCGCCGAACGTTTTCAAGCGTTAGTCGCACATCCTTGCCCGTGGATAGGTCAGTCTTTAGCTTCTCATGCCGATCGGACCAATAATCAATTTCCTTAACGAGGCGCTCGTGGATCGCCGCGAGATTCTTATCAATCTGTCGCTCTCGACGGTCACGGATCTCCTCAAAGTGCGCGGGTACGAGGGTATCGGACGCATGCGAAAGCGCGGCGTCCTCGAGGTCCTTCTTGATCCAATCGGCGTTTACCTCCGTCGATGCCAGTTGCCTCTGCTCGGCATCGATTGGATTCAGATCGAGGTGGGGGGCCCAGCCTGCGTTTTGTATTGCGCCGGCCTTGTCCACGGTGACGAACTGAAGTCGGCGCGAAACAACTAAACCTGATTCGCCGCCCTCCTTTACGGAGTGGTCGATCAGGAACAGAAGCTTGGGTTCGATGCCTTCGTCATTCGGATCGACTAGCACCGCGCCTTGCTTCAGCTTGCCACGGTGCTGCTCAATGGTAAGATCTACCACGGACTGCATTAACGGATGTGCTGGGTGAATTAGGCTGGCGACCGCCTCATTCGGTTTGTCCTCGACACGAACTCGGCTCTTTTCGAAGCAGACCCGTTCATACTTAGTTACAACTGGATTCATGCTCCGCCGATCGCGGCCCTGGATCTGCCGATCGCGCTCGCGAATGTTTGCCGGTACGAAGGTGATCTCGTAGCGGCCCGCGCCGCGAGTGCGCAGGTCCCCGCCGAGGCGCTCGAAGGCTTGCGCGAAGAAAGAGCGAATGAAATAGGGCTGGAGCTTGCGAGCCTCGGCCTTCTCCATCTCTTCTTTGAGGGCGAAGAGCCGACGCTCGTCCATAACCTCTTCAGCGAGCGCATTGCGGCTGATAATCTCACGGAGTTTGTCGGTTTCGAGGGCTTCGGCGACTACTTCGCGCAGATGCGTCTTTCGGGCCGGGTCCTCGCCGTAGCGGATTGCCTCGATCAGTAGGTCGCGCAGACTAATGTCTTCAAATACTTCGCCCAATATATCGAAGACTCTGCCTCCTAAGGCCTTCCGCTCGATCTCTATCTTGTCAAAGAGCTTTTGGAATACATCGCCCTCGCGGGTCTCGTTCGCCACCATGTTCCAAAGGTGGCAGACCTGCGTCTGTCCGATTCTGTGGATACGGCCAAAGCGCTGCTCCAGCCGATTGGGGTTCCACGGCAGGTCGTAGTTGACCATCAGGTTGGCATTTTGCAGATTTACGCCCTCGCCTGCGGCATCGGTAGCCAACAGGATGCGGGTATCCTTATCGTTGCGGAAAAGTTCTTGCACTTTTCGGCGATCTTCGCGGTGAACGCCGCCATGAATCATCACAACGGCCTCGTGCTTACCAAGCAAACCCCGTATGCGATCGGCCAGGTAGTTGAGGGTGTCGCGGTGTTCAGTGAAGATAATTAGTTTTCGTTGTAGGCCGTCCGCACCGTGCATTTCTGCAGTGTTTTGGAGGATTTCCCGCAGTTCCTCCCACTTACGGTCTTGGCCCGAGTGGACAAGGGTCTTGGCGCGCTCTTCGAGGTGCCCGAGTGTGAAAATCTCCGCTTCGAGTTCAGTGATTGTTTGAGCGGCCGTAGCTTGGTCGACCACTTCCTCTTCGAACTCCTCGAAGGCCTCCGGCGACATATCGTCTGCCGAGTCCCATATGTCTTCGGAGGCAGCCTCCGCGAACGTCTCGCTCGAGGCGACCGATCCGCCCCGTTGGCGAATTTTCTCCTCCTCGATGCGCCGCTTAAGTTTTTCGCGCCTGCGCTTCAAAGATTGGTATATCGCTTCCGGGCTCGACGCAAGGCGCCGCTGCAAAGCTGTCAGAGCGAAACCGACAGTCCCCTTGCGTTTACCATCAAGCTTGTCCGCGCGGTTCATCTCTTCTTTGACGTACGTAGTGACCGCGTTGTAGAGCTCGGCCTCTGCTTCGGAAAGCCTGTAGTTGGCCGTGTAGGCCCGCCTCTCAGGGAACAGTCGCGTGCCGTCGAATTTCAATAGATCTTCCTTGACCATTCTACGCATCAAGTCTGAGACATCAACCTTGTGGGCTCCATCGCGGAATTTCCCATAAAAACGGTCGGTGTCGAGCAGCGACATGAACAGCTGGAAGTCTTCCTCCTTACCGTTATGCGGCGTGGCCGTCATTAACAAGAAGTGACGCGTAACTGAACCCAGAAGTTGGCCGAGCTTGAAACGCTTGGTCTCATTGACCTTAGTACCAAACCAAGTGGCCGAGAGCTTGTGGGCTTCGTCCACAACTACCAAGTCCCATCGGCTTGCCTTGATCTTCTCTTGGATGTCCTCACTGCGGGAGAGCTGATCGAGGCGAGCGATCAGCAGCTCATGGTCTTCAAATGGGTTGCCCGCGAGGCTGTGCTGCTGCAGATCGCGCGAGAAGATGGAGAATGACAGCCCGAATTTCTCATAAAGCTCGTCCTGCCACTGCTCGACCAAACTTCCCGGAGCCACAATCAAAATCCGCGCGGCGTCGGCACGCATCAGGAGCTCGCGGATCAGCAAGCCCGCCATGATGGTCTTTCCCGCTCCCGGATCATCCGCCAGAACATATCTGAGCGGCTGCTTTGGGAGCATCGATTCATAGACGGCGGTTATCTGGTGAGGCAGCGGCTCCACATTGGACGTATGCACGGCCATCATGGGATCGAAGAGATGGGCTAAGTTGATTCGATAGGCCTCTGCCGCAAGCTTGAAGTCCGCACCGTTGGCGTCGAAACTCCACGGCCGGCCAGCGGTCGCAACCGTTATATTGGCTTCGTCCGAACGGAATAGCTGGCGCTCGCCCAAGCGGCCGTCATCGGTACGATAGACCACCGATACAGAGTTTTCCCCCAAAGGGTCAGAGCTCATGACGCGCACGACTTTTCCGGGCTCAATGCCGGAGATCTGAGCGCCCTTGGTAATCATCTCAAGCTTCATTCATTTGCCCCACGCTCTGACGCGTTGTTTGACTGTACTTCGCGCTTTTTCGAGTTCTAGAGAGGAGTAATGCAAATCCGGTTAAAAATTTATTGCACAAAATTTAGCTCCGCCCCTGAGCCTTTGCCGTCCGCGCCATTCCGCCCCGCCCTGCCTGCACTTCTTCGCC
>Ga0182030_10016792_pt1 | contig 14204 bp, 7 predicted proteins | sample 812S3MmetaG_FD_121299 | JGI IMG/M metagenome (GOLD analysis project Ga0182030, IMG submission 121299) | Permafrost microbial communities from Stordalen Mire, Sweden - 812S3M metaG (Illumina Assembly) | ecosystem: Environmental > Terrestrial > Soil > Wetlands > Permafrost | place: Sweden...
GCCGGCGATGCGCACGGCCTGGCGGCCAAGCTGGAGCACCAGCCCCGCAACATGCGGGTCGGCGCCAAAGTCGTGCTTCCAGGTCCGCTCGCTCAGAATCACGGCTGGAATTGCGGCCGAGGCTGGCTCCGGATCAGCGAACTCCACGGGCAAGTCAAGCAGGCCGAAGATGTTCGAGTCGGCCTGCGCGACGGCCCAGTCACGGGGTGCATGCTGCGATCCGCTCGACAAAAGGGCCCTCTGCATCAACTCGCGGCTTACTCGATAAAACGCGAAGCCGTCGAAGAACATCTGACGCTGCGCCTTCCAGGAGCGGAACTGGCGCGGCGTAATGGTTGGATGCAACCCGTTGTCGGCCGCAGCAAGCTGGATAAGGACGAGGTTCGGGCCGGCCCGCTGCTGGCTAAGGCTGCGCTCGGCACGAACGCCCGGCAGAAGCAATGCCAGCCCGTAACAGACGGCTAGCACCACGGTTAGCGCCAGCAGGCAATCCCGCGGTGTCCCCTTCAGCGGCGCAGCGAAGCCCACATCGCTGCCGCCGGCGCGCCGCATGCAAAGTGCATCCGCAAACGCACCGAAGCAAAAGGCTGTGACTTCGCGCTGTGCTTGCCAGCTGCCGGAAGCTCCCGGCGCGCAGGTTTGGCGCACATGCCACAGTTCACCGCGCCACTCCCGCCGCCACTCGGCGCGCTGAGCCAAGGGCACCAGCATCGACGCGGCCGAAATCATCGCCGTGTGCAGAAGATCGAGCGCAAAAGGGAGACGGAGCCTCATACGGATTTGGCCTCCGCACTTGGAATTAGCCGCTCCAGCAGCGGGTAGCGGCGGCGCGAGGCGTCGAGCGTCGACTTCCCCGCCGCGGTGAGCCGGTAGTACTTGCGCGGCGGCCGCTGCTCGGCGTCGGCAATCGACTGCTTTTCCCACTGCGAGCGGATCAGTTCATCGCGCTCCAGGCGCCGCATCGCCGGGTAGACCGTGCCGCTCGGCAGCCCGGTCATCTCCATGATGCTGAAGCCGTAGACAAACCCCGCATCCAGCGCCTGCAAGATGAGCGCCGCCGTGTGAGACAGCTTTGCGTCCGGCACTTTCGGTTCCCGGGCCATGCGGCATTCTACCTATGTAGCAATCTACTTGACAAGATAGTATGCCGATTGCTACATAGGGGTAGATAGCAATCGCTTCATCGAGGTGAGCAAGATGCTCGAGGTGCAACATCTGTATCGCAGCTACCGCAGCATTCCTGCCATCCAGGATGTGAGCTTTAAAGTCGCGGCCGGCGAGGTAGTGGGCTTTCTGGGACCCAACGGCGCGGGCAAATCCACCACCGTGAAAATCATCACCGGCATGCTGCGGCCCAACGAGGGGCGCGTCCTGTTTGACGGCCACGACATCGCCAAAGACATGGTCGCCTTTCGTGCGGCGCTCGGCTACGTGCCGGAAGAGGCGCACCTCTACACCTACATGTCGGGCCTGGAGTATCTCCAACTAGTGGGCCGGTTGCGCGGGCTTGAAGAAGCCGTGATCGAGACCAGGGCTACTCGCCTGCTTGCGCTGCTCAGTCTGGAATCGTGGCAGCACTCGCCCATCTCCACTTACTCAAAAGGCATGCGCCAGCGCGTGCTTATTGCCGCAGCGCTGCTGCACGATCCCCGCCTTCTGATCTTCGATGAACCGTTATCCGGGCTCGACGTTGTCTCCGGCCGGCTGTTCAAGGACCTTCTCGAACTGCTGGCGGCAGAAGGCAAAGCCGTGATCTACATCTCGCATGTGCTTGAGGTGGTGGAGCAGGTCTGCAATCGCGTCATCGTCATCGCTAAAGGCAAGGTGCTGGCCGACGCACATCCAGCGGAGCTGGCCCGGCTCATGAGCCTACCCAATCTGGAAAGTGTGTTTGCCCAGCTCGTCCAGCAGCAGGATACGCGCGCAACCGCGCGGCTGATGGCGGAGGCCATGCAAATTGGCGCGCTTTGAACAGTTCCAGCGGCTGCTGCTGATGTCTGAACCCGCAGCGCTCTCGCTCAACGCGCAGGCCGCGATGGGAGCTGTGCGAGCGCCGAAGCGGAGCCAGTTCCAGCTCCTGGTGCGGCATTTCCTGGAGCGCTTCTTCAATCATGAAACGGCTTCGCCGGATGGAGACGCCAAGGCGCGCCTGGTCCTGATTGCCGTAGCGACGGGCTTGCCCGGATTTCTGGTGGTGCTCTACCTATGGCCGGTGTACCACCCCTTCATCGCCACGTCTCCCGGCAAGCCTCTGGATGCCGGACCGCTACCGTACTGGCTGCAGGTGAATCATCACTTCTTCTTAATCGTCTACTCCTTCGTGGCCATGGGCATCATCACCGTGTTCGAGTGGGATCTGTTCTTTCCGGATCTGCTTGATGTGTTTGTGCTGACGACGCTGCCCATTCAAAATCGCAAACTGTTTCTGGCTCGCGCAGCCGCGATCGCCACCTTCATTGTCGGCTTCCTTGTTGACGCTAACTTCCTCGCGACCCTGGTGATTCCCTCCACGTTTGAACCAAGCAATATCTGGCGCATGCTCGGCGGCCATCTTGCGTCAGTCCTGGGCGCGGGACTGTTCTCCGCGGTCTTTGTGCTGGCCCTGGAGGGCGCACTTCTCTCGGTACTGGGCGAACGGCTGTTTCGCCGCGTCTCGCTGCTGCTGCAGGGCCTGGCCATCTCCACGCTGCTCATGGTGCTGCTGCTCTTTCCGGTGCTGTCCGGCGGTGTGCCGGTGTTCCTTCAATCGGCCAGGAGCTGGATCTTCTGGTGTCCGCCATTCTGGTTTCTTGGCGTCTATCAGCGGATTCTCGAAGGCCCTGCGGCGCCGGCCGTCTTTGCGCGCCTTGCAGAGACGGGCTGCCTGGCGCTCCTGGTGACCGCGGCGGTGGCCGCACTCGCCTATCCGCTGGCCTATGTGCGCAGGGTGCGCCAGTTGGTGCTGGGTTCGGCCGTCCACGATACGCGCAATGTGGCCGCGCGGCCCCTGCACACCCTGCTCCATGCCACTCTGCTGCGAACCCCGGCCCGGCGCGCAGTGTTCCACTTCATCAGCCAGACGCTCATGCGCGTCCAGCGCTACCGCATCTACCTTGTGCTCTATGGCGGCGTGGGACTCTCGGTGCTGGTGGCGTCGGTGCTGCGGCTGGCCGTGGCACATGGCCGGGTAAGCGTGCAGATCTCCGTGGACGGCGTGCGCTCCGCAGTCGCCATTGCCGCCTTCTGGACGATCGCCGGACTGCGCATGGCGTTTGTCTCGCCGGGAAACCGCCAGGGCAGTTGGGCCTTTCGCATCGTCGACGGCAAGCCGCCCACGGTTCAAACCGCACTCGAGCAATCGCGCGCCGCAGAGCTCTGGGCGCTGCTTTGGGCGGCGATGGTCACGCTCAGCGTGCTGGTCATCCTGCGCATCCTGGCGCCTCCAGAGTTGCGAACCGCTGCCGCCGGCGCCAGCCTGCTGCTGATTGGCGAGGGCTGCTGCCTGCTGCTGGCCGATGTGCTGTTCCTCAACGTCAAGTCAGTTGCCTTCACCGGAGAACCGGCCCGCGAGCAGCCCAGCTTGGCTTTGACGCTGCTGAAGTACTTCACGTTTCTGCCCCTCGTCGCGTGGGTTCCGGTTGTAACTGAGCCATGGATCGAAGCCAGGCTCTGGCATTTCGCCGCTGCCATCCTGGCCATTGCAGCGGCGCATTGGGCGCTCAAAAGGCGGCACCGGCGCAACCTTGAAGAGCACTGCAGTATGGCCGCCCTCGAGGACGACGAAGAAGACTTCCCCATGAGGCTGGGTTTGCGGTATTGATGCCAGGCCCTGCGCCCTCAACGCTCCAGCGGCTATACTCTGCTTTTTGGGGCTCAGCCTCTTTCCAGAGCGCCGGCCCCGGTGGAGATTCCCGCATTGCCCTTTACCCGCCGTGGATTTCTGAAGTCGCTCTCCCGCACCGCAATGGTCTTGTCGCTTGAAGACGTCCTGCACCTGGCGCGTCCGGCTTTCGGCCAGCAGCCTGGATCGCAAAAAACTCCGGCCAGTTCGAGACAGGCCTACGAGGCGCCGGCGCGGCCTGCCCCCAAAGGCACAGTTTCACCGGTTACGGGTACGCCGCTCGGCGTGCAGTACACAGACGTAGCCAAGCAAGCCGGCCTCAACGTCAAGACCATCTTCGGCGGCGAGCATCGCAACAAATACCTGCTTGAAACCACCGGCTGCGGCGCGGCCTTCTTTGACTACGATCACGACGACTGGGTGGACATCTTCCTGGTCAACGGCTGGCGCTTCGAGGGCTTTCCCAAAGGCCATGAGCCGGTCTGCCACCTGTTCAAGAACAATCGCGACGGCACGTTTACCGACGTGACCCTGAAGGCCGGCCTGGCGCGGTCCGGCTGGGGCCAGGCCTGTTGCGTGGGCGACTACAACAACGATGGCTGGAACGATCTCTTCGTCACGTACTACGGCCAGAACGCCCTCTTCCGCAACAACGGCAATGGCACCTTCACTGAGGTCACCAAAGAAGCAGGCCTGCTGCAGACGCGCCTCCGCTGGAACTCCGGCTGCACCTTCCTCGACTACGACAAGGATGGCCACCTGGACCTGTTCGTCGGCAACTACATTGACTTTGACGTGAAGACGGCGCCGCTGCCTGAGGATGCCAACTGCACCTACAAGGGCATCCAGGTAGCGTGCGGACCGCCCGGCCTTGAAGGCGGTAAAAACCTGCTCTACCGCAACAACGGCGACGGCACCTTTACCGACGTGAGCGACAAAGCCGGCCTCGGCGGCACGCTGGGTACGTATGCCCTGAGCTGCGCAGCCGCCGATCTTGACTCGACCGGCTGGCCCAACATTTATGTAGCCAACGACTCCACCTCCGCCACCTACTACGTCAACCAGAAAAACGGCACCTTCAAGGACGAAGCCATTGAGGCCGGCGTCGCCTACTCGCCCGATGGCAAACCCCAGGCCGGCATGGGCGTCTCCGTCGGCGACTACAACCGCGACGGCCTGCTCGACATTGTGAAGACCAACTTCGCAGGCGACACCGACTCGCTCTACTTGAACCTGGGTGACGGCTCTTTCGACGACCGCACCTACCAGGCCGGCCTCGGCGTCAACACCCGCTTGCTCGGCTGGGGCATCAGCTTTATCGATATCGACAATGACGGCTGGCTCGACATCCTGGTCGCCAACGGCCACGTCTACCCCGAAGTCGACGGCACCCAGGTGGACGCCGCCTACGCCGAGCGCAAATACCTCTACCGCAACCTGCGCAACGGCCAATTTGAAGACGTAAGCCTTGTCGGCGGCAGCGGCATCACCGCGCCCGTGCCGGCCCGCGGATTCGCTATCGGCGACTACGACAACGACGGCAACATGGACGCCGTGGTGAACTGCGTCAACGCCCTGCCGCAACTGCTGCATTGCACCTCAACCCTCAAGCGCAACTGGATCAAGATCCGCACCGTCGGCACCAAATCCAACCGCACTGGTATCGGAGCACAAATCAAGGTCGTCGCCCAGACCGGCACACCCCTGTTGAGCGCCAAACCCGGCTCACCCCTCACCCAGATCGATGAGGTCCGATCCTGCAACAGCTACTACTCAGCCAGCGACTTGCGTATCCATTTCGGCCTGGGCGACGCGAAGCAGGCTGACCTGGTCGAGATCCGTTGGCCTTCAGGGACAGTGGATACCTGGAAGGGGCTGGCCGCCAACCGGCTGTACGTTCTGGAGGAAGGTGGCAAGGTCCTCAAGGCCGATGATTTTGCTGCATCCAGGAAAAAAGCCTGAGCCGGTGCCAACTTCGTCAAGGTGAGCCGGAGACCGACAAATTCCAGCAGCCTCCCTGATCCAATCGGGGGATTCCGTTCTTTCGGCATCAGGCTCGCCATCTTCCCGCCCTTACCCCTCTGCGGCGCCATAAATGTAAAGCCGAAGACGCTGAATCCAAGCCGCTTCAAGGAGAGAAAACCACCGCAATCTCGCCTCTCGATCGCGCCTTCCCGCTCGACGAAACGCAGCTTGGCAGGCCCGGAAGCAAGCTTTGTCGCGCAACCGCAAGCGCCGATTCACCCTATCAAAATCAACCATTTGATTGATTACTGCCGCAAAAATCCCAGAACACGAGTTGCCGGTACAGGGCATCCCGACGCCTTTCGCCAACCGGCTCCAAATCCGGTGCAGTTTCAGAAAATGACATATCATTTACAATGCATTTGCCGCCAAAGAGGTTGTCGATCATACCGTAACAAGGGGACCAAACAGCATGTTGCGACCGCGTTGTGCAGCGTTCCAGCGTCCGGGTAACATCCAGTAAATCGCTTTATAAGAGCAGGTTAATCCAGCGGATGTGAGCAATTCAGCACAGGTGCGGCAGCGCAAGATCAAAATGTAAATGTTTCCAAGTATTGACATAGCGTATTTACGCTCAAAGCCCTCCTTTTTTTCAATTTCTCGGGTTGACACGCACGTTTTCGCTTGCTATCGTTTCGATTGCTCCGAAGGCTGCCTTTTTCGCTTCCCCCAAATCCGTATTCGGGGAGCGGCAACTTCGGTCTTTTAGCGAATCCGCCATTGCGGCGGCCTAGCCTTACGTGCCGACAGGCGGGATACTACCCGCCGGGGCAGACGGAACGACCACGAGTTCACAGACAAAAAACAGCACCAATTTCAGGAGACCGCATGAATAAGAGTTCTCGCACAGCCCTCGTGCTGGCATTTTCTGCCTGCGCGAGTCTTCTGCTCTCCGTGCCTGCCACCGCGCAGTCGGTCTATGGATCGATCTTCGGCACGGTGACGGACAAGACCGGGGCCGCCGTAGCGGGCGCCACGATCACGGTGAAGGACGAGGCCAAAGGCACCGTCGTTACCGTCACCAGCAACGCAACCGGCGACTATACCGTCGAACACCTCATCCCTGACGTCTATGACCTCAAGGTCACGGCCAAAGGCTTCAGCGCATTTTCAACCGTTGGCATCCAGGTCGAAGCCGATGCAGCTCCCCGCATCGATCCCTCCCTGCAGGTCGGCGGAGCGGACACCACCGTTACCGTAAGTGCCGATGCCGCCCCGCAGCTCAAGACGGAAAGCACCGACGTCTCCACGGTGTTCGATCAGCAGCAGGTTGCCTCGCTGCCGGTCGGCGATCAGAACTTTACCAATCTGCAGCTCCTGCTTCCCGGCGCGCAGCTTCTTGGCTGGTCACACGCGGCCGATGAAAATCCGCAGGGCTCCAAGCAGATCCAGGTGGACGGCCAGGCCTTCGGCGGAACCGCCTTCGAGCTGGACGGCACCGACAACGAAGACCCGATTCTTGGCATCATCGTCATCAACCCGGCCATGGACTCGGTCACCGAAACCAAGATCACCACGCAGAACTTTGACGCCGAATTGGGCAAGGCCGTCTCCGCGGTTGTTACCGCGCAGACCCGCTCCGGCACCAACCAGTTCCACGGCAGCGCCTATGACTTCCGCACCGGCAACGCCAATGTCGCCCGCGATCCATTCTCGCAGGCGCCCGGCACCATAGTCGCCGGCCTCAAGAACCGCTTCGGCGCTTCTATTGGCGGCCCAGCCCTCAAGGATCGCCTGTTCTTCTTCGGCAATTATGAAGCGCAGCGGCAGAAGGTTGGCACCTCGGCAACCGATACGTTGCCCACAACCAACCTGACCAACTCCTGCCTCTCGGGCACGCCCGGCTCAGGCGCTGGCGGCATCGCAGGCTGCGATTTCAGCGAATACAAAACGCAGCTCAGCGGCGCAGGCACCCTCTATGTGACGACCGCGGCGCAGGCAGCGGCAACGGGCGTGGCCATTGGCCAGCCCTTCCCGAATAACGTCATCCCCACCTCGCTCCTGTCGCCGCAGTCAATGGCGCTGCTCAAGCTTCTGCAGCCCTTCACCGCGGGCATCGGACTAGGAACGGGCGTTGGCGACGTCAACGGTTTGGATAAGAACTTCAACGAGCCCGGTACCGGCCTGTTTAACAGCAACCAATGGACAGAGCGCGTCGACTACACCATCAACGAAAAGATGCATGCCTTCGAGCGCTTCTCGCGCTTCTGGGACACCCTGTCTGGCGCGGTCATGTTCGGAGCCGCCGGCGGCCCCGGATTCGGTATCGGCAACTACGGCGGCAACTCCAACGGCGCCAACGACAGCCTGGCTTCCGGCATGGATATCGCCATCAGCCCCAAGCTGCTCACGGACTTCCGTCTGGGTTACTACCGCTACAACGTGATCGATACCAAGCATGATCAGGGCACCGAATTTGCCGACACCCTCGGCATCCCGGGCATTAACATCGGCGGCAACATCACCTCCGGCGCGCCGGGCTTCAACATCACCAACCTGCCTGGCGGCGGCGGCGGCACCAATGGAACCGTCTACGGCGACGGCCTGGGCGTCAACCGTTGCAACTGCCCGCTCACCGAACGCGAAGACCAGTTCCAGATCGTGAACAACTGGACCCGCATCATCGGCAACCACGCAGTCAAGGTGGGCGCCGATCTGCGCTACGGCCGCAACCTGCGCGTCCCGTCGGATAACGATCGCGCCGGCCTCCTCAATTTCGCAACCGGACCGACGGAAAATCCAGCGCTTGCCACACAGGGCGGCCTCGGCTTTGCCGCCTTCGCTCTCGGCGACGTGACCAGCTTCAACCGCTACGTCTCCACTTCCACCAACGCCAAGGAATTCCAGAAGCGTACCTTCTTCTACGCGCAGGACACCTGGCGCGCCACGCATGCGCTCACTCTCAACCTGGGTCTGCGCTGGGATCTCTACTTCCCCGAGTCCACCAACGGTCCGGGCAATGGTTCGCTGCTGAATCTGGCCGACGGTTATTTGCACGTTGCCGGCATCGGCGGCGTCCCTTCCAACCTCGGCTGGACAGTTGACAAGGCAAAGCAGTTCTCGCCACGCATTGGTGTGACTTACCAGATCGATCCGAAAATGGTAATTCGCGCCGGCTATGGACGCAGCTTTGACACCGGTGTCTTCGGCTCCATCTTCGGACACACCATCACCCAGAACGTTCCGGTCCTGGCCAACCAGCAGCTCAACTCGCCCACCAACGTTGGCGAGGCCTTCAACCTGTCCGTTGGGCCCACCCCCTACGTCCCGCTTGCAGTGCCTGCCAACGGACTGTTGCCGAACCCCGGCACCCAGGTTAGCTCCAGCTCGCGTCCCAATCCGCTTCACCTGACCACGATTGACGCCTGGAACCTCAGCCTGCAGCGTTCACTTACCCCCACCATGTCGCTGACCGTAGCCTATGTCGGCAACAAGGGCACCCACACCCTGGGTGACGGTGACAGCAACGGCACCAACCCCAACGAAGGCGCCATCAACCTGCCGGGCGCAAACAGCGTCAACGGCCAGGCTCTCCACTACGACCCGTCCGTGCCGGCGAATACGATTGCCGCCAATGGCGGAGCCAACGGCAATCTGCTGCAGCGCTACTATGCAGCCAAGCTGCCGGCCTGCTCCGATCCCGCCTACACCACTCCGACCGAGCCGCTTGTGACCCCGGGCATGTGCGGATGGAATAACAGCATCGCGTACAGAGGCGACGACCAGAACACCGAATTCGACGCCTTGCAGGTGAACATGGCGCAGGCCATGAAGAACGGCCTGACCATCAACGCCAACTACGAGTGGGCCAGCGCTTTCGACGAAGAGTCGGGCTACTATACCTGGAGCCACTCCATCACCCACGGTCGCGACAGCAATGTGCGTGATCAGCAGCTCACCATGTACGGCAGCTACGACTTCCCGTTCGGCAAGGGCAAGCAGTTCCTTCCGGATGCGAATCACGCAACCGACTTGCTGGTAGGCGGATGGCAGCTCAGCGACGTGACGCAATGGTCCGGCGGCCTGCCCTTCACGCTTGGCTATAACGAGAGCGGATCCAACATCAATGGCGGCCCGGGCTATCCGACACAATCGAAGAAGATGCCAACCAGCCTGACGCCGTTTGTGGCCAACACCGGCGGCACCGGCAGCCGCACATTCTACGCGCAGCAGTCCACCGATATCGTAACGGACCCAGGAACCGGTATCTTTACCAACCCCGGCCTGGATCACTTCGGCAATGCCGGCATCAACACCTACCGCGGCCCCCGCTTCTTCGGGACCGACCTCGGCTTGACCAAAGCGTTCACCATCTGGGAGAACGTCGCCGTCAAATTCCGCATGGACGCCTTCAACGCCTTCAACCACATCACTGCGGGGAACCCCGGCGGCAACGTCGAGTCAACCGGCTCCATCAATGGTGAGGGTGGCGGCTGCGGACCGGGCAACGAATGCGGACCTCGTCAACTTGAATTCTCTCTCCACGCACAGTTCTAATTACTTGCACGGAGGAGCCGCAATCAACCTGAACGACTAATCGGAGGGGAGCTTCGGCTCCCCTCTTCCTTTTGCCCGGTAGAATCTAAGTTGGCCCGCTGACCACACTGGCGAACCATAACCACTCCATCAGCCAATACAATTCATACAGGCCTCATCATGTTTCGCACATTTACGACCGCATCTCTCCTGGCGCTGCTTCTCATGTCCGCTCACGCGCAAACGCCCTTTGCGCCCGCTCAACCCGCAGCCCCGCAGGCTCCCACCCCTTTTGAAGAAGCGCAAGACCTGGCAGCCCGCGGCCGCCTCGACAAAGCCCTCGACAAGCTGAATGCCCTGGCTGCCCAGACCCCGGAGGCCGCCGGCGTCGAGAGGTTGCGCGGCATCATCTTCTACCAGAAGGAGCAGTTTCCCGAAGCAATCGAAGCCTTCACCAAGGCGTCCGACCAGGATCCCGACGACCGCGAATCCATGGAACTGCGCGGCGTGAGCCTGTTTCGAACCGGCCGGCCAGAAGAAGCGCTACCCTTTCTGGAAAAAGCGCACGCCACCGTGGTTCGCGCCAACATTGACCCCGAGTACGTGCTCGGCCTGTGCTACGCAGACGTGAAGCGCTACGACGACGCGCGCCACGCCTTCGCCACCCAGTACGGCTTCGCGCCCGACTCCGCCGAAGCCTATCTGCTTGCCGCCCGGCTGTTCCTGCGCCGTGAATTCGCCAAGGAAGCCGCCGAGCAGGCCCATAAGGCCCTGGAGATCAATCCCAATCTTCCCCTGGCGCACCAGCTTCTTGCAGAGGTTGCGCTGGCCAAGGCCGACGTGGCCACTGCCATCCAGGAGCTTGAAGCAGAGCGCAAGATCAATCCGCTGGATGGCCAGCTGTACGATCGCCTCGGCGACGCCTACCTGCGCAACGGCCAGTATGACCAGGCGCAGGAAGCACTGAATCGTGCGGTCCTGCTCGAGCCCAGCTCCACCGCGCCCTACATTCTGCTCGGCGAGGTCTTTCTCAAGCTCAAGCAGCCCATCCAGGCCCTGCATTACCTTGACCACGCCGCGAAGATGGACCCATCGAGCTATCTTACCCACAACCTGCTCGGCCAGGCTTACAAGGCAACCGGCCAGGTGGCGGAAGCCAATCGCGAATTCCAGATGGTGGTTGACCTGCAGCACAACGGCCAGCCCCAGCCCGCGGGAAAATAGCTTATGGTCTCTCCGCGCGCAGCTTTGCGCCCGCTGCCGCTCTTCGCATTGGTGGCGCTTTCAGTCTCGATTGCCAGTCTGGCTCAAGCCCCGCAAAAGCCGGCCGCACTCAAGCGCGCAGACGCCGCCTTTCACGAAGGATTCGCCGCGCTACAGGCTGGCAATCTGGAGCGCGCCCGCGTCGAGTTTGCTGAAGCCGCAAAGCTGGCGCCGAAGATTCCCGAGGGCCATGAAGCGCTGGGCGAAGTGCTCATCGAGCTCAACCGGGCCGCCGAAGCCGTACCCGAGTTTGAGGCCGCGCTGAAGCTGAAACCCGGCGATCAGGGCGCGCAGGCCAATCTCGCCCAGGCCTACGCCAAGTCTGGCGACGCAGTCAGGGCAGTTCAGCAATTCGCCGCAGCCTACGCAGCTTCGCAGCGGCAGGGCGGCCAACCCGTCGATGCGGATTTCTGCCAGGCCTATGCGCGAGCGCTCGCGGCCACCGGCGAGCCCGCGCAGGCAATCGCCCTGTTCCACGCAGCAGTGGAACGCGGCGCAAATGCGGCGCCTGTCCATGACGCCCTCGGATCGCTTTACGCTCAGCAGTTTGACTGGCGCCCCGCGCAGACTGAGTTTGAGACCGCACTCTCCATCGATCCCGCCTACAACCCTGCCCGCGTCCACCTCGGCATCGTCGAGCGCCAGCAACATGATCTGGATGCGGCCTTGTCCTCTCTGCAGGCTGGCGTCGCGGCCGAGCCCGCCAACGCGCTGGCTCAACTTGAATACGGGCGCACTCTCGAAGCCGCGGGCCAGGACGAACCAGCGACGCCCTACCTGGAGCAAGCCAACAAGCTCGACCCCTCCCTTTCGGGCGTTCAGGACGAGCTGGCCATGAACCTGCAGCGCCAAGGCCGCCAGGAAGAGGCTGTCCCCTGGTTCCAGCAGGCCATTCAGCGCGACCCGCACAACGTGAGCGCGCTCACCAACCTGGGCCTCGCGCTTACCCTGATCGGCAGGGCACAAGAGGGGTTGGCGTGGTTCCAAAAGGCGATGGCCGCCGCTCCCCCAGACTCCACGCTCTATAAGGATCTCGGCGTAGCGCATGTGCAGCTTTCAGCCTTCGATGAGGCCATCGGCGACTTCCAGAACGCGCTCAAGCTGGACCCCAACGACCCGCAGCTTCATTACGACTTGGGGCTGTGCTACAAGTTCAAAGACCGCATCAACGACGCCATCGTCGAGTTGGCGCGTGCCGGCCAGATGGATCCCACGCTGCAAGACCCCCCCTACACGCTCGGTATCCTCTACATGCAGATCGGCAAGCTGGACGATGCGGTCGTCGAGCTCAAGAAGGCCGTCGCCTTGCGCCCGGAGAACGGCGACGCGTGGGCCATCCTTGGCAGCACGCTCAAGCAGGACTCGCGCCTGGATGAAGCGCGCGACGCGCTGCTCAAGGCCATTCCGCTGCTCCCGGCGCAGCCCGGTCCGCGCGTGACTCTCGCCGCAGTGCTGGCGGAGCAAGCCGGCACAGCATCGGCGGCGGCAGACACCGCTGAAGCCGCCGGCGATCAGGCCCGGGCAGAGCAGTTGCGCGCCCAGGTGAAGGACCTGCGCTCGCAGGCAGCGGAGTATCGCCGCCAGGGAGCGGACCTGGCCCGCAGTGCCGTCAGCCGGCAGAAAGCCAACTTCGCCATGAATGCCGGCAATCAGCTATTGTTGAAAGGTCAAATTGCGGATGCAGCGGCACGCTACCAGGAGGCCATCACCGCGGATCCCACATTTGCCGAGCCGCACATCCAGCTCGCCATCGCCTTCGATCGTCAAGGCCGCTCCGCCGATGCCGCGGCAGAGCGCGCCAAAGCCGCCAGTCTCGCGCCGTCAAAATAATTCCTGGCTGCGGGCGTCTACTCGATCGGAAGCGTCTGGCGCTTGCGCGACCGCCAGCTCGCATAAGCAGCGTCCAAAACCATCTGGTTATGCAAGCCATCTTCGCCGGGTGCGCGGTAGCTGCCGCGGCCTTCCACCCAGTCTGAAAATGAGTCCAGCATGTGCGTGTAAGCGGCAATGTTGGTCACCGTCTCAACGGCCTCAACTTTTGCTTCCTTCCAAAGCACGACGTCGACATTGCCTTCAACGGTGAGCCCGTACTGGCAGGTGATCGTGCCGTTCTCGCCGGTGACTTCAATCAATGAGCGATAAGCGCCGCGCGTGCTCACGGTGACCGCGCCCATGGCGCCGCCGGAGAAGTCGAGGCCGATCGTTGCATAGGCCTCAACCTCGCCCGACTCCTCGTCGGTGCGAGCCAGAGTGCTCACCGCTGCCACGCGGCCGCCGATGACAAAGCGCAGCGCGTCAATGCAGTGAATGCCGACGTCGCCAATGGGTCCGCCGCAGGCCAGCGCTGGATCGTAAATCCACGCGCGCGGGCTGCCCTCCGCGGAGTAGCAGAACTGCGCGTTCGCCAGTACCGGCGCGCCGATGCGGCCCTCCGCGATCCAGTCGCGCATCACTTCAAGGCTGCGGTTGTAGCGCATGTTCTGGGCCACACCAAGCGGCTTGCCGGTCTTCGCGGACGCGGCCAGCATCTGCTTCACCTCCGCGGCCGTCATGCCCAGCGGCTTCTCGCACAGCACCGGTTTCCCGTGTTCAAGCGCGAGCAGAACATCGGGCAGATGCA
>Ga0182030_10016793_pt1 | contig 14204 bp, 10 predicted proteins | sample 812S3MmetaG_FD_121299 | JGI IMG/M metagenome (GOLD analysis project Ga0182030, IMG submission 121299) | Permafrost microbial communities from Stordalen Mire, Sweden - 812S3M metaG (Illumina Assembly) | ecosystem: Environmental > Terrestrial > Soil > Wetlands > Permafrost | place: Sweden...
ATATTCCTGGATGAGGTGGGGGAAATTCCTCTGGATATTCAGAGCAAGCTGCTGCGGGTTTTACAGGAGAAACGCTATGAACGGGTGGGTGACGATCGCACACGCAGGGCCGATGTGCGCATTGTCGCCGCGACTAATCGCACTTTGAAACAAGAAGTCGCCGCAGGACGATTTCGCGAAGACCTTTTCTACCGCCTGAACGTGTTTCCCATCGAGGTTCCTCCGCTGCGGGAGCGAATGGATGACATTCCACTGCTGGCAAAACATTTTGTCGAACTTTCAACGAAAGAACTGAAATGCGCCAAACCTCGTTTGACGAAAGCGGCACTGGCTAACTTGCAGAATTACGACTGGCCGGGCAACGTCCGCGAGTTGCGCAATGTAATCGAGCGCGCGGCGATTCTCGCCCGAGGCGGCGTTTTGGCGTTTGACCTGCCCGTTTCCGGCCCCGCTGGACCTCAGGCTCGCGCGAAATCTCCCACCGATTCGTCCACAGGCAAAAGCCCCCAGCACAATTTCCTCTCGAAACCGGAACTCCAGCGCATTGAACGCGACAACCTCTTGCTGGCACTGGAAGCAGCCAACTGGAAAATCAAGGGACCGGATGGCGCGGCGGAACTATTTGGCATCAAACCGAGCACCCTGCTCGCCAAAATGAAAAAGTGGGCTTTGAAGAAACCGGAATAAAGCTGGACAAAATGAACTGGGCATCAACACAAATTCCGCTCTATCTAATTGACTGCGATGAATTCCGCAAGGTAGGCAATCGTTTGAACTTCGAGATGTGAGCACGCTGGAGCACGAGAACTCCGTTGCAGTTTTCAGCCTGCGCTTCGGATGGACAGCAAAAAGAGAAGGAACCAAGGTTATTTTTGGTCCGCCTCTCTCGATTTAGGGCATTGCCAGAGCAGCAGGTGTGTCTTCGCCCGTTCAGCGCGTCCATTAGTTCAGAAACGGACGAATGTTTTTGGAACGGTCAAAATTCGGACCGCAACTCACGACCCTTGCTTCTGGTGTAACTGCCTGTAAATCAAGGCACTCCGCATTCGCGCGGATGTTGGCAAGCCGATTGCATAAGGGGCTGTTGTATGCGAATTCAATGCGACAGCATCAGCCAGAAGGCAGTTGGTCCGAACGACTCGGGAAATTGCTCACCATCCGTCCACGACCGCGTCCTTCAAGCCGCGTGCGAATTATTCGCCGAAACGGGTTTCCATGGAACGCATCTTCGCGAAATCTGCCAGCGCGCCGGCATCAACGTGGCCGGAGTCTGTTATCATTTCCAAAGCAAGGAAGGACTTTATCAAGCGGTGATGATGGAGGCCGGGCGGCAGCTTTCCGATCTCGACGCGGCGTTCGTCACTGCGACCCATCTGCCTCCTGAAAAGAGGCTGTTAGCTCTGACAGCATCCTTGTTGCAACGTCTTGGTTCCAAGCGCGGCTGGATTGCAAAGCTCCTGGCCAGGGAATTGGTGGATTGCGCTGGCAAGGATTACAACTACGCAGCATCGCGGTTGGAGCAGGATTCCATTCTGCTGCAGGCCGCAATGAAGAATTTGTGCGGAGCGGCCGACAGCAGCGAAGCGGTTCGCCTTCATGGCATCACACTGATTGCCGAGTGCGTTTTTTATTCTCTCATTGGAGCAAATCCGCGACATCCGTTGAATCAATTAGCCACCATTCCTTCAAGTCGGACGTTGGCACGGTTCCTTGCGCAACGTTCCGCCAGAGCGCTCCAGAGAGAATCAGCGCAGCCGGAGGTTCCCCAATCATGAGCGACTATTCATTAGCATCAAAAGCGGCCGCGTCAGCCCGGCAAGCAGAGTTACCGGAGCGGCTTTCGGTCACGGTTTGGCACCAAACGGGATTTGTCCCGACGATTCTCAGACAGGCGTCTCTCGCCAGATTGAATTCTATTCAACCCTTAAACCTGAATAGCCCCAGAAAGAAGAAAACTCTTATGAAGAATAATGTAAACCCAAAGCATCGCCGGATCGGCGTTGTCTGCAAGAAGCTGACACTGCTGTGTTGTCTGGCATTGGCATTCACCGGTTGCGAAAAACCCGCAGCCCGCCCGCCCGATAAAAGTTTGGTGTGCGCCGCCATGGTCCAACCGATGGACAAGACGCGCGCCGACGGTGATGCGTCATATCTGGCATCGGTGCGCTTTGACCACGAAACGGACCTGAGCTTCAAAGTGGGCGGTATCGTGGACCGTATCGGCCCTTCGGTCGGCACCGATTGGGATGAAGCAACGCCAGTCAAAGCAGGCGCAGTCCTGGCCGAGTTGAAGCAAGGCGACTTCACAAATGCTTTGAACTCAGCCCGTGCTCACGCAGATCTGACGAGCAAGACTCTCGAACGATTTCGGAGGTTGCGCACGACGGACGCGATTTCCCAGCAGGAACTTGATGTCACCGAAGCGGATTGGCGCACAGCTCAAGCTCAACTGGACCAGGTCGAACAAAATCTCCGCGATTCACGGCTCGTTGCGGCCAAAGACGGAGTGGTGCTGGCGCGGTATGTCAATTCGCGCGTGACCGTATCTCCCGGTCAGAGTGCCCTGCGTTTTGCGGATACGAGCTTGATGTCGGTCGAACTGGGATTGCCCGATACCCTGATCGGACGACTCTCGCCAGGGAAAGAAATTCCAGTGGAGTTCTCGGGATTGGAAGGATTGCCGCCTTTCGAAGGCCGCGTGACGGAAGTCGGCGTGGCCGCGAGCAGCGAAGGCCGGTTGTTTCGCGTCGTCATCAAAGTGCCCAATCCCGATGGCCTGCTGCGCTCAGGCATGACCGCACGCATTCACATCGGCGACACTCCGCCAGTGAAGCCCGGCACGGTCTGCATTCCGCTTTCGGCGCTGGTGACTCTTGTGTCTGCAGGCAATTCACAAGCTGGCGGGCAAACGCAGTTGGGGGTCTTCGTCGTCCAGAACGGCAAGGCCATTAAGCGCGCGGTGGAGACAGGAGACATTCTCAACAGTTCGATTCAAATCACCGAAGGCTTGCAGGCTGGCGAACAAGTGGTGACTTCGGGAGCGAGTTTTCTATATGACGGCGCTCCCATAGACATCACGGCGGATTTGGCCGCGAAGTAAGCCGCGAAAGGAGAAAAATTCCCATGTCAAAACACCTTGAAAACAAAAACGAATCCGGCGGTATCGCTCAATTTTGCGTCGAGCACCGCGAAGTAAGTTGGCTCGCCTTGATTGCAGTGCTGGTGTGGGGAGCTGTGGCTTACACGCGATTGGGCCAGCAGGAAGACCCGACTATCCCGCAGCGAACAGCGATGCTGGTGACTGTCTTTCCAGGAGCAACGGCGTCGAAAGTGGAGGAATTGGTCTCGAAACCGCTCGAACGCAAAGTCAGCGAAATCAAATCCATCGAGGAAATCAAGAGCACTTCTCGTCCCGGCATTTCCACGATGACCATCAAACAGCTTCCTGGTTCAACAGCCACAATTGACCAGGAGTGGGACAAGGTACGTGCCAAAATCATGGAAGTTCAGTTGCCCGAAGGAACGCGCCAGCCGTGGCTGAACACCGATTTCGGCAATACGATCACGCTCTTGTTCGGATTGGTTAGTCCGCCAGTGACTGACGCGGAGTGTGTGGCACGCGCCAACATTTTGCGCCAGACTCTCGCGGATTTACGCAACGGCGTTTCTTTCACCAACCGCGCCGCCGTTGCGGCATTCTTTCCATCGTCCATTTCACAGAGCTATCGCGAAACGCTTCGCGGCAGATTCGAAACGTCGATTCGCGCTGCGGGTCTCGCCAAGATAGTGCGAACCGTCCAGGGGCAATCCTTCATTTTGGCTGACCTGGAGACACCCGCCGGTCGGGTGGACATCGAGCGATTCACCACCGATTTTATCAGAAGCGTCACCGGCACGGACCGTGAATTGTATCATCCTGATTTCACGCCTCCCATTTTGCTGATGGGAGATGAAGACCCGCTGCCGCAGATTCGTGCTTCGGCTCAGCCGCGTTACAGCTATCGCACGCTCGAATTGCTCGCACGCGATTTCGAAGACGAACTGAAGCAGGTCGAGAGTGTCGGCAAAGTCACCAAGGTCGCCATCGTGCCGGAAAGTGTTTATCTCCTTTTCTCGGACGCCAATATAGCCGGCTATGGCCTGACACCAGATGGAGTGATGAACGCGATTGGCGCCCGCAATGCAGTCATTCCGGGCGGAACCATGCGGACAGAAGGACACAACTTTCCCGTCCAGCTTTCCGGCGAATTCAAAACCGAGCGCGACATGCTTGGCACTGTAGTGGGCATGAATCGTGTGGGCGCTCCGGTGTATCTGCGCGATGTTTTTGAAGTCCGCCGCATGTATGAGTCACCCATTTCCTATGAAGCGGACGTTCTCGGACGAACCAGTGAGAACGGTCCGCTGGACAATCGCCGCGCGGTCATGGTCGCAGTTGAAATGCGCGATGGAAAAATCATTCGCCACTTCAACGAAGACGTGAGGAAGGTCGTGGAAACGATGAAAGCGCGCATGCCGGAAGGGCTGGAGTTTCGCCTGCTGTCCGATCAACCGACCGCAGTCGAGCATCGCATTCATCATTTCGTCCGATGCTTTATCGAAGCGGTGGTCATTGTAATCATTGTGGGATTGTTTTTGATGGATTGGCGTTCAGCGCTGGTGCTCGCCACAGCGGTCCCGCTGACAGTCGCCATGACATTGATCGGCATGCAACTGCTTCACATTCCTCTGCAACAAATCTCGATTGCCTCGCTTATCATCGCTCTGGGAATGCTCGTGGATGTGCCGGTCGTGGCATCCGACGGCATCAACCGCGAACTGCATAAGGGAGAACCGCGATTGCGGGCAGCGTGGCTCGGGCCGCTGCATCTCCGGCATCCAATGGTGTTCGGCACGTTGATCAACATCTTTGCGTTCCTGCCGTTGCTCCTGCTCAGTGGCGACAAAGGCGAGTTCATGAAAAGCCTGCCGATTGTAATCACGATTTCGCTCATGGCGGCGCTGCTGGTTTCGGTCACCTTCACGCCGCTGATCAGCTTCTACGTTTTGCGCGGGCAGAAGGGATTTGATGAAGGCGGCGAAGTACGGTCGTTCTTCCTGTTCCGGTATGTGGACAAGACACTTATGGCAGTTCTGCCGCATTACCGCGCTGCTTTGGAAAATTCCCTCAAACGTCCATTGCTGGTCCTTGGGATTGGCTATTCCGTGCTTGCGGCCAGTTTCTTTTTGGTTCCGTTCCTCGGCAGCCAATTCTTCCCGCCGGCGGAGCGCAATCAGTTGCTGGTGGACATAGAAACGCCGTCTTCCGATTCGCTCACGAGCTTGAGGATGACGGTGGATAAAGCGGTGACCATAATCAAAGGCCATGAGGAAGTTTTGAGCGCCGCGGTGTTCACCGGCGGCACCGCGCCTCGCTTCTACTACAACGTGGAACCCAAAGAGCCCGCGAACTATCTCGCGCAGATTCTCATTAATACGCGCCACGCCGATGACGTGACCGGTCTGCTCGTCAAGTTGCGCCGGGAGCTGGATAAATCGGTGCCCGGTGCGCGTTGTGTGGTCAAACAGCTCGAACAGGGTCCGCCGGTCGCGGAACCCATTCAAATCCGCATCAGTGGCGAGAATCTGGACCAGCTTCATCTCCTTGCTGACCAGGTTGCCGCCGAACTGCGCGCGGCGGGTGGTTACCATGTTTTTGATGACCTGGGCCTGCGCATGCCGAACATCCAGATCGACATCGACCAGGATCGCGCGAATTCACTCGGCTTGAACAACAAGCAAATTGGCAGCGTGGCGCAGGCATCCTTCACCGGTCTGAAGGTGACTGAGTTGCGCGAAGGCGACCGGCTCATCCCGGTGCTGATACGTGGTCGCATCGAAGACCGCAGCGAAGCAGAGAAGATTCGCGGACTTTATGTGCAAACGCCAGACGGGAAAAACGTCCCGTTCGAGAGCTTTTCGACACTGAAAATCCAGCCGGAGTTCGTCACGATTCCTCATTACAATCAGCTCCGCACGGTGACCGTGAAAGCTTACGCACCGTTTGGCGTATTACCTTCGCAGATTCTGGATCGCGCTCGACCGGGTCTTGCCAAAATTCACCTGGACGCGGGTTACGAAATGAAGTTCGCCGGTGAGGACAAAGAGCTGCGCGAGAACAAGGCCGAAATGGGCACGGTCATGCAGATTTCGCTGGCGCTGATTGCTCTGACCATGGTGCTGCAATTCAGCTCGGTTATAAAATCACTGGTGGTCATGCTAACAGTTCCGCTGGGACTCATCGGGGCGGTGCTTGGGCTGTTTCTTACTCATTCTCCGCTCGGTTTCATGGCGTTGCTGGCGATGGTCAGTCTGGCCGGAATCATGGTGAGCCATATCATTGTGCTCAGCGATTTCATTGAAGAGGCGCGAGCCAAGGGCCTGCCGCTCGAAGAGGCACTGGTGCAGGCCGGACTGGCTCGATTGCGCCCAGTGCTTGTGACCGTGTTCGCCACAGTGGGCGGACTGATTCCGCTGTTTCTCACCGGCGGCGCCTTATGGCATCCGCTGACCGCAGTCCACATCGTCGGCTTGCTTCTCGCCACGGTGCTGACGTTGGTGATGTTGCCAACGCTCTACTACGTGTTCTGCGCGAAACTGAAACTCATCAAATAACCCTCTTACGTCATGCACATATCAAATTTAAAAAACATATTCTTCTGCGCCACGGCGCTCTCGCTCGCCGGATGTGCCGTTGGCCCGAACTACAAGCGTCCCACGATTAATGCGCCGACCGAATTTCGGGACGCTGCGAAGCAGGCTTCTACTAGCTCGCTTGCCGATCTTCCCTGGTGGAGCGTGTTCAAGGACCCGAATCTTCAGAACCTCGTTCGTGTTGCGCTCACCAACAACTACGACCTTCGGATCAGCCTCGCCCGGATGGACCAGGCCCGAGCACTTCAGGCGCAAGCTCGCTCACAGTTCCTACCCCAAGTTGGATACGAGGGAGAAGCCAACCGAGGCCGGAATGAATTTCTTGACACTCCAACTCCGAATGGCGGCCAAACCAAGAGCAGTTTTCTCGGCGGATTCAATGCAATTTGGGAAATTGATTTATGGGGTCGTGTTCGCCGGATGAACGAAGCTGCGCGCGCCAACTTCATGGCTACACAGGAGGGTCGCCGGGCCGTAATGATTTCCATCGTCAGCGGGGTCGCCAAGGCATACTTCGAATTGTTGGAATTGGACGATCAGCTTACTATTGCCAAGCGCACCCGGGATTCCTACAAGCATACTTACAAGCTTTTCGACGATCAACACGCGGGCGGACTGGCTTCGAAGCTGGAGTTGTCGCGGGCTAAACTGGCCTTGGCCTCGGTGTCAGCCAACATCCCGGAAATCGAGCGCCAAATTGCCCTCAAGGAAAATGAAATCAACGCGTTGTTGGGACATAACCCTGGACCCGTGCCTCGGACTTCAACCCTCTTTACCCAAGACTTGCCTCTCGAAATTCCGGTGGGGCTCCCTTCAACCTTGCTGGAGCGACGGCCTGATATCCGTGCAGCCGAGCAACAGCTTCGCGCCGCGAACGCGGGAATTGGCGTTACGGTGGGGGACTTTTTTCCCCGCATCGGTCTGACGACATTTTACGGCGGCACGAGCACCGAATTGCACAATCTTGTATCATCCGGCGCAAACGTCTGGTCGGCTGCCGCGACTGCTGCCGGTCCGTTGTTCACCGGCGGAAGATTGACCGGGCATTATCGTCAAGCCAAAGCTGCGTGCGAAGAAGCAAAGCTCCAGTATCAGGACACAGCTCTTATCGCATTCCGTGAAGTATCGGACGCGCTCATTTCTCGCCACCGTTTTGACGAGGAACGCGCGGAACAAACCCAGGCAGTCAATGCCGGTCGCGACGCCGTTGCGGTAGCGACCGATCGCTATCAAGAGGGTAAAGCCAGCTATTACGAAGTTCTCGAAGCCCAGCAACAGCTTTTTCCCGCTGAAAATGCGCTCTCGCAAATTGAGGTCGCGCGCCGTCTCGCGGTCGTTCAACTTTACAAAGCTTTGGGCGGCGGCTGGAAAGCCATGGAAACGCCATCCGCGCTCGCATTGGAAAATAGTCAAACAGCGAAGTAATTGTCGAAAGATCAAGAACCATGACCCACATTAGTGAATTCCTGGTATTGCACGGCGCGTTGGTTCTTTTCCTCATCGCTTTTGCGGAACAGAGTGGCTTGCCGTTCCCCGGTGCGCCTTGGCTTTTGGCTGCTGGCGCCATAGCCGCCGGTGGGCGCATAAACTTGTTCACGGCAATTTCGTGGGCCGCCACCGGCTCTCTCGCAGCGGATACGTTCTGGTTTTACGCGGGAAATCGGAGCAAGGCTCGTCTCTTCCGACTTTTTCCGCATTGGCACTCCATTTGGGACGTTGTCGCCCGAAAAACCCACACAAGCTTAATCATTCGTGGCCTCCAGATGCTCACGGCTGCGAAATTTCTGCCCATCGGCATCCTCGTTCCCTTGCGTGCCGGAGCTATGGACGCTGACCCAGTGCGCTTTATACTGGTGGATGCCATCTGTTCGCTTTTGTACGCCACATTTTATATCCTTCCGGGATTCTTATTTCACGACCAGTTGGAACAGGTAGTTGCATTTTTTAAAAGGGTCGGAGTCTTCAGCGTTCCACTGTTCCTGGTTTTTCTCGGTGGATACTTCAGTCATGAGTTCTTCAAACGTCGCCGGCTGAAGAAGCTACGAAATCCATAATACGGTGATTTACCTCGCCATCGTAAGCCGATCTGGTGCCTGAGTTTCCCATCCGCCGCCGAGGGCTTTGTAGAGGGTGACAAGGTTCTCGGTCATGGCGCGCTGGCTGTCCACCAATTGATCATCAGCGCTGAAGAGAGAGCGCTCGGAATCGAGCACACTCAGGAAATCGCCATTGCCCGTGGAGTAAAGTTCGTTCGCGATTTCGAGCGCCCGCCGATTGGCGATGACCGAGTCATTCAAGGCTTTGTAGCGCGTCTGCTCGTTGGCGTAGGCGGCGAGAGCGTTCTCCACATCCTGGAAGGAAGTGAGCACGGCTTTTTCATAAGTAGCCAGCACCTGTTCCTGTTGGGCGTTGGCCACTTTGATTTGGGTGCGGATGCGGCTGAAATCGAAAATACGCCATGTGACCGTGGGGCCTGCCGACCAGTGGCCACTGCCTGCCGTAAACAAATCGCTCGCGCTAAAGCTTTCCAAGCCGGCGGTGGCGCCGAGTGAGAGCTTCAGAAACAGTTCAGCCGTTTGGACGCCTATCCGGCATGTCATGTCCGGTGTCAATCCGCAAGGCTGCGAAGTGTTTAGTTTCAAACAACCGAGCGCAGAGGAACTGGAGCACGATTTTCTTTGGCGCACGACCTGCCGACTGCCTGAACGTGGGCGGATTGGTATCTTCAATCGTTCGTATTACGAGGATGTGCTTGTCGTGCGCGTGCATCCGGAAATTCTCCGCAGACAGCGGATGCCGGACAAGTTGATCGAGAAGAAGACAATTTGGGAGCACCGGTATCAGTCCATCGTAGATTTAGAGAAACATCTCCACCGTAACGGCACCCGGATCATCAATTTTTTTCTCCACTTGTCGAAGGGCGAACAACGACGGCGATTCCTGGAGCGCATTGATGAGCAGGACAAGAACTGGAAATTCAGCCTCGCTGACATTCACGAGAGGAAATACTGGCCGCATTATGTCAAGGCGTATGAGGCTTGCCTGACCGCGACAAGCACCCATCACACACCTTGGCACGTCGTTCCCGCCGACGATAAGGAGAACGCCCGGCTTATCGTTTCCCAAATTGTCCTTGATGCCCTCAAAGTTCTTAAAATGACCTATCCCAAAACCACGGCGAAACGCCGACGGGAATTAAAAGCCATCCGTAAACAACTCTGAAGGCAACACGCCTCTCGACTTACGCGAGGGTCGGTTTTCATCTTTCGGCTGATGTCAGTTGGAGCAAATTTATGTTCTCGACCATTTTGGGAGGCAAAAGCGCTTTGTATCCCATTTTGTATCCCGCGTGTTATAAAAGGAGGCCAAAGCAGTCCAAACCGGTCTTTTTCAAGAATCTGGATTGGAACGTAAGTCCTTGGTATTCCATGCGTTTCCACTTGAGGCTAAGACACTTACGAAGATTTTAAGTCCTGTGCGTCTGCCATTTCGCCACTCCGGCAATGAATTGGGTGATGGTGAAACCCAGCGCAGGGTGCCCCAAGCCATCTTGAAAAAACAAGCGTTTAAAACCGAGCGAGCAAAAACGGCTTCAGGGACGTTTGTGTCAATCGGCGTGCAGGAATGCTTCCACCTTGTCTTTGATAATCTGTTCGCTGCCTGGCACGCTGAGAATGTCGCATTCACTGCCCAGGATAAACGGATGCCCCAGCTCTCCCATTTGCCGGATGAGATCACGGGAAAGCTGCCGCACTTTTTCCACGCTCACCAATGCATCCGAGTAGAAATGTTTGGTGGGCAAATTGCCGTAAAGGACAGTGGATTTGGGCACCAGCTTGGCGTCCTCCCAGAGCAGCCGCGAACTTCCCAGGCTCATTATGGCTGGATCGAGGGTGGCAAACCGCTGCACCATCCCGTCGAGCAATTCGCCGCAATCGTGGAAGATTAAATCCACGCCGCGCGAGCGAAGTTGTTCGCGCAGAGCAAGGTTGCACCGCATCACGTAGCGATCAAAAATCTCGTAACTATTCGCGAGTTGGCTGGGGGAGAAGTAAACTTTGTTGGCCGCCGGTTCACATAGAATGATAGCCTTGGCGCCGGCGGCAATCTGGGCCTCCAGATATTTCTGAATGGTCTTAAATGCCAAATCAAGCAACCGTTCCACCAGGGCAATTTCGGGTTCGTCTTCGATGGTTGCCCCTCTTCCGGCCATGAATACCGGGGTGATGGGATCGGAGATCAACTTGGTCATGAGCGAGAACGGGCCGATGCCCATGCCAACGGGGATCAGGTCTGTTTCGGAGGCGATATAACGAATCGCTTCGCAAGCCGCCATCATGTTTTTCGTGAGATGGAACTCGTTGTCCCGATCTGGAATTTCTGAAAAATGGTAGCTGTCCACCATCGCAGCCGCCACGCCGTAAGGTAGCAGCAGCGCCTCCTTTTCCAGCTTGAGATCCATGAGCGGGAAGGCCAGCGGCGTCCGAAAACGCCGGGCCGATTCTTCCACCACACGTCCAAGACGCTGACCATCCTGAATGATGGCCGAATGATCGGGGTGTTCGTGTAAAATCAGATGGGTGCCGACAGGCATGCGCAATCCTGACGCAGCAAGGTCAAGATAAAATTTACGGTCCATGTTGTTCTTTCATGATGAGGAGAAGCTTGCAGGGTCGCGGCGATTGGGTCTTGTAATCCAGTACGCATCTTTTGTGTTTTGGTGCTTGGCTGGTTGCCCCAGTGGCAAAAACGCATGGCCAAACCCGTCAACACCGGGGTATTTGGCCAAAAGGGTGCTACAGGTGCTACACTGTTGATTATAAGGCATTTAAGGTGCTACATTTGGTGCTACAATGGTGCAACATGGGTGCTACATTTTGGCTTATTGTTATGCCCGACCGGCATGGTCTGGGTCTTTTTTGGAGGTTTAGCGATTGCAAAAGCGATGACCAAAGCCGTCCCCCCCGGGTGTGTGGCCCAAAGGGCGTTACACCCGTTACATCGTTGATAATCAGGTGTTTAGGGTGTTACATTGCCCGTTACAAACCCGTTACAGGGGTGTTACATTTTGCCTCTGCTGAAGAAAGCTGACTTGGAGTTTTGAGCTATGACCGGCGGTTTCTCGAGGCGGCTGAGCGGGCATTTGGTTCCGAAGTGGACTACGGGCAACTGGTAAAAACCTACAGCGTGGAACATCTCGGTAACTTCAAAGAAGCCGCCAAGCGGTATTCGCCTGCGGAAGTGGTCAAGACCGAGCGGACAATTATCAGCGGTATGCCAGACGTTAGCCGCATTTGCACTTCTCATGTTGAGAAGAAGAATCACACCTTGCGAATGCACTGCCGCCGGTTGACCCGGTTGACGAACGCCTTTTCAAAGAAGCTGGAGAATTTTGAGGCGGCGGTTGCGCTTAACTTCGCTTACTACAACTTCCGCAAGATGCACTTGGCGATTCGTTGCACCCCAGCAATGGAAGCGGGCGTTGAATCGAGCCAGTGGACTGTGCGGGAATTGGTGGAACGCTGCGGGGAATAAAACGTATTATCGAAAGTTTTGCTTGACTATCGGATCACTTTTAAATTACAATGCAGTTATGCTAAAGAAAGCAGGCAAACACGCGAGGCTTGTTCCGGCGCGGCGAAAACTGGCGACAGTGGACAAGATATTATCTACTCAATTTAAAATTCCAGACAAATTTATTTTCGGCGTATATCGTGTGCGCATCTCAGTTTTTGGGCGGGTAATAAGCAAGCCGATCCATTAAAAGGAGTCCATGGATGCGACATGCTCTCCTACTGAAACCTACGCAGGTCATTTTTCCGAGTCCTCGGAGTCGTTGGCGGTCACGGCAGCGCGCCTGGCCGATTCTTTGGAACAAGACGTGCGCGACTTTCTGGTCGTGCGCAACCAAACCCTGGGCGACATTGAAGTTCAGATCGAACAGCAGAGCCGGGAACTGTTGCGCGTGGCGGCCGAAAAGGCCGCGCCAAAGAAGGCCGATGTGACACCGCCGGTGTGTCCGGTGTGCCAGAAACCGTTGAGCCGTCTGACGGGTGATCACCGGCGGAGCTTTGAGTGCCGGTTTGGGACGATCACCATTGGGCGGAGTCGGGGTTACTGCAAACGGTGCCGCAAGTGGCGCGTGCCAGCGGACACGGTGCTGGGTTTGGAGGAAAGGGCGGGGTACTCGCCGCGGGTGCAGGAGATGGCGGCGTTGCTGGCCAGCAAGATGCCGGTGAGCGAGGCCAGCGCCGTGCTGGAACACTTGACGGGAGTCAAACTGCCCCGGGCGACGTTGGATCGGGAAGCCCGACGGCAGGGGGAGCGGGCGCGGCAAGTGCGCCGCCAAGAGGATGAGCAGGCCCGGAGCGCCAGTGCCACTCCTGTGCAGGGGGAGTTGGTGCTGGAGCCCTATCAAATGATTATTCAGATGGATGCCTGGAATATCCGCGAACGGGATGACTGGGGAAAAACCAAGGCCTTGCGTCAAGGAGGCCAGGAACCGGAACGGTGGCATTGGGTTTACACGGGCACCTGTTTTCGCCTGGATCATCGGGGCAAGACGGGGGGCGGACGGCCTGTGATCAGCGAGCGGGGCTTTGTGGCGACGCGGGAAGGGATGGAGGCCTTGCGCGAACAGTTGCATGCCGAAGCCCTGCGGCGCGGCCTGGGCCAGGCGGCCGGAGCGTTGGTCATTGGCGATGGAGCGGTGTGGATTTGGCGTCTGGCCGATGACCGGTTTAAAGAGGCCCGGCAACGCTTGGATTATTACCACGCCGTGCAACATCTGGCGGTGGTGGGACGGGCCTTGTTTGGAGAAGACAAAACCAAATTCAAGGAGTGGCTGCGCCCCTTGGCTCGACAACTCAAGAACCAATCGTCCATCAAAGTCGTCCATCAATTGGAAGACATTTTGGCAGAAATGCCGGCGGGGGCCTCGGCTGAAGTCGTGCAAAGAGAAGTCAATTATTTTCACGAACACCAAGACCGGATGGATTACCGCGCCGGACGGCGGCGGGGCGAACCTATTGGCAGCGGAGCCATCGAGTCAACCTGCCGACAAGCCCAATGCCGCTTCAAGCGGCCCGGCCAATACTGGAGCCAGCGAGGAGACGAATCGCTGTTGTGCTTGGAAACTTTCTGGCGCAACGGACGCTGGCATCTCCTCTTCCCCCACAATCGCCAACTCAACCCAGCTAAAAACTGAGATGCGCACACAACCTCATCGCGTTGTCAAACAGCATTGCGTTGGACCAGTAAAGTGATTAGAACTAAATGTCTATGGAAAACAGGTCACCACCACCGAATTCTTCCGTTCGGCATTGTCTGGTGTCGGCGATCGCGGTAAGCGGCTCATTCATAGGCTGGCGTTTGTGGTTTGTTTATGGCGGCTGGGAGCGCCACCAGCACTGGTGTAAACGGCGGTTGAAAACTGTAGCGGGCGGCGGTCCAATAGTGTGGCACCCTTGGGTAACTAAACAACTCTGAGACCGATGGGTCAAGTCATAAAG